>Ga0209515_10001085_pt1 | contig 47025 bp, 50 predicted proteins | sample Subgroupgradi54m_FD_187454 | JGI IMG/M metagenome (GOLD analysis project Ga0209515, IMG submission 187454) | Subsurface groundwater microbial communities from S. Glens Falls, New York, USA - GMW60B uncontaminated upgradient, 5.4 m (SPAdes)... ... | reverse complement strand
ACCAAGACGCCAAATTTTTCATCTCCCGTTTTGAGACAGAGAGAAAGAACGTCAGCCACAGGAAGATTATCTGTGGACCATCCTGTTCTTCTTCCGGTCTCAAAACTTCTTAAAACGACCGTCTTCTCTTTTTGATTTAAAACCATCACTCCAAAATCGGCTTTATGCGACAGATTCAATTCTTCCTTGTTTTCCGCGAGCCAAATTGAATTTTCCGCATGAAATAATTCCTTGATTTTAGAATGAGCCAATTCGATTAGTGTCTCGGTTCCCTGGACAAGAGTCATCGATTTTAAAATTTCATAAAGCGCTCTTGATTTTTCCTCTTTTTCTCTCAAGATTTTCTCATTTTTTTTAATTTGAAAAGTCAAAAATCCGCTAACAGACGCAATCACAAAATAAGTTAAAAACATCATGACATCTTCCGGAGCGTGAATAGAAAGGGTCCCTTCGGGAGGAATGAAAAAATAGTTCCAGATCAGAGCACTTAAAGTGGCCGCAACAAAAATAGGGCCGAAAGGAAAGAAAAGCCCCAAAATAATAACTAACAAAAGAAAAATAAAGCCTATGGCGCGGTAGCCAATGTAAGGGGAGACAAAATGGCTGACAAAAGCGACAACAAGAACCCATAAAATAACCTGAAGTTCATTCAAGTCTTTCAAAATCTTTTTCATGGCTCTGATTGTAAACCAGTCGCTGTAGGATCCGCTATTTGAAAATACTCTATTTTAAAATGAATCTTGGGAAATCGTTTGGGAAGACGTATAAACTGGAAAACCATGACTCCTGTAGAAAGCCGGTCGATCCAGCTTGATGTGGGCCATCCGAAATGAACAGTGATATTTTTTCCATTAATTTCGTAGAGCACCAAACTAAGAGTGGCAACAATGTTGTTAAAAATGTTGGCCCGTTTGAAGGGAATACGAAAATGATTGGGGCCGGCGCGGGGAGGAATTTTTTGCCGCGGAGAATAGAAGGTGACAAAAAGAGGAAGGCCGTACATTTTCTCCTGGGCAGTATCGAAGGGGCGTTTGAAATAAATGTTGATGTTGGTCTCTTCCGACTCGGCCATGTAAAAAATAATATCCATGGGGTTTTCCCCCTCTTCAATTTCCTTCAACTCCGGCGCCCGCTTTCTGGTTCCGTAGATTCCCGCAATCAGCGAGAAAATGGTTACCACAATCCACAATAAAAATCCGTGCGGCTTGTGGTAACAGAGATAAAGAAAGCACGAACCCAGAACGACAAAAATAAGCAAAGTCCCCAGCCGACTCACATTGTACGGCGCCACTTCTTTGGTTCCCTTCGAATAATGGTAAATCAGAAGAGCCAAAAGATTGATTAGAAAACTGGCCACCAACCCCACCGCGTACATATCAGCCAGCGTCCCCTGGCTTCCCTGGGTCATCAAAATGATGATCGAATAAAATAACGCATTGGCAATGTGAATGCGGTAGAGCGAAGCCCGTTTGTTGGTTTTGATAAACCAATGAAACCCGTATCGGTGACAAATGCGTTCCATCAGCTCACTGCTCGCCACAAAAGCGGTGTTGACCGCCATCAGCAAAGTTACGCTGGCCAAAGCCCCCACGGTAATTCCAAAAATTCTTCCCCGAAGCAGGGTTGCAAAATGAGTGATCAGATCCGTTTCATGTTCGGCAAAATTAATATTGGTTTGGGATAAAACCAGAACAGTCACAAGCGGCGTAACAATACCGACCGTCAAGGCTAGAAAAATGTAGGCTTTTCCAATCACCCGCCAATCTTCGACAAGACCGGCTGATTGCAAAACAGATTCCACGCCTGAGTAAGCCAACACACAGCTAGAAATGGCGGCGATCATGTAAGAGTAACCACCAAAAAAACCCCCCGATGTTAAATGAGCAAAAGATTGATGAAAGCCTTGTTGAATGACAACAACGTTTTCCATATGAAAATGAAATAACGCAGAAACAATCAAATTCATGAAAATAATCGCGGTCGCGATAAAAATAGCAAAAGTCACTCGTGCATTTTCTCGAATACCCGAAATGTTCAATCCCGCAATCCCCCAAACAGCAAGAACTGCTAAGGCTAATTTAACAGGAACGCCCAGCGTGAAAAAAGAACCGGAGTTTTCAACGGCCGAAATAGTTGAAATGGCGGCGGTAAGAATATAGTCGACCATGATCGACGCCACCGCCACAAAAGAAATCAGAGGCCCCAAAACAAAATAGGAAAAATTATAAACCCCTCCCCCTTTGAGATGATGGAAATCGAGAATTTCGGCAATTTCCACCATGCGGGTGGTTAGAAACCGGATAAAAATGGCGGTGAAAGGAATAAAGATGATGGCCGCAAGACCGATAAAACGAAACGCTTCACTGGGGGCGTAAAAAATACTGGTGAACTCATCCATCAGGGTAATCACCCCTGTGGCAAGCCAGGTAATCCATAGCCGTCCCCCTTTAAAATAGCTGAGAAGATCTTTTCGGGTGAAAAGAGAAAATAAAAAAATCACCAACCCGATATTTAGAATCCAAAGAATTGCTTGTGCCATAGATGGGATGCCAATTCACAAATGAAAAACGAGAGGATTATCTAGTAATAAGTACATAAAAAAAGTATAAAAATTAGGTTAAATATGTAAAAAAAATATAAAGATTTTTAGCTTATTTGGCGGAGACAATATTAAACGTGGCGGTCGCCATGGCGACCGGCTTTTTTTCTTTGTTGCGATAGAGAAGAGCATGGACAACACAGAGGCGCTTGCCGCGAAACACAACGTGAGCGTCGCAAACCAGCTTGTCACCCGAGTCGAGCGGAGAAAAATAATTTACCTTCAGCTCCACCGTCGAACAAAAATCATCCGGCTTCATCGTGGAAAAAACGGCGGCGCCGCAGGCAAAATCGAAAAAACCGGAAATCACCCCGCCATGAATGCGCCCCGCGGGCGAGAGATGATCGTCGCGTAAGTTTAAGCCCAGCTTGGCTTTCCCCTTCTTTCGATCCAGGTTGATCGCCCGATAGCCAAGCCAGCTTCCATATTTGTCGGGAAGTCGATAATTTTTGGGAAGATTTTGTCTCATTTAATTATCCACGAAGCTAGTTTCTTTCAATTGGGCGGGATCAAAATAAACTTCATTGCGAGTAATTTTTTCCATTTCTAATTCGACAATATCCATCCCAATTTCGGACACCACCCTCATTCCCAAAGGCACCGTGGCCACCCACCGCAAGACAAAACCATTTTCGGTTGGATAGAGATTGAGCGCTTTCCAAACCCAAGAGGGATTAGCCGCCAACAATTTTTTAAAATAAGGAAGAATTTGCTCGTGACCTTTCAAACCAATGGGGTGAGCCGGATCGCGGTAAAAGGCATCGTGAGAATAGAATGACATTAAATACTCGGGCCGATTGCCCGTCCAGGCTTCAAGCCATTCGTCACAAAATTGCTGTAAATTCTTCATAGCTTTACTGACAGAACCACAGTTTAGCAGACAATTAATTACTTGGCTGTCAGTACTAACGAGAGCAATAAAAGTAAGACAAACCAAGGACTCATTAGTATACTACCAAAAAATGAGATAAAGTGCATTCCTATTATTACAATGAATCATCCACACCTGACAAAAAGTCCCAGAACTCTCAGTAAAGATGGCAGCCTTCACGTCACCGACGAGATTTGCAATACTCTTATCTCTTCGGTGGGAGCACTGTTGTCGTTGGCTGGCACAATTCTTTTGATCACTTTTTCTGTGCAGGCCCACAAATTTTGGCAAATTTTAAGTTTTTCGATTTATGGACCGACTGTGATTTTTGTTTTTCTCTCAAGTGCTCTTCATCATGGAATTGATGGATCCGAAAAAACCGAGCATCTTCTGCGTCAGCTTGATTATTACGCCATTTTTCTTGCCATCGCAGGGACTGTCACTCCTTTCTGTCTTATTCTTTTCAGAAATAATCGGGGTTGGAGCTTACTGGGATTAGTCTGGTCTTTAGCACTTGCAGGAATTGTGCTAAAGACTTTTTTTCATCATTTGCCAAAATGGGTTTGGGTAGGAATCTATATCGGCATGGCTTGGTCAAGTCTGGTCATTCTTTATCCACTTTATCGCCTGATGCCAACAGGCTTAGAAATGATCCTCGCTGGAGGACTCTTTTTTATGGTGGGCTCAGCAATTTATTATCTGGAAAAACCAAATCCTTTTCCCGGAAAATTTGGTTTCCACGAAATTTGGCATTTATTTGTTGTTGCGGGGATGGCAAGCAACTTTAGCGTGATGTATTTTTATCTTCTTCCACACTGAAAAAATTACTTCTTCTTGGAAGTTTTCTTTTGTTTCGGCTGATCCCCTATGATCGTTTTGACCGGACACACTTTAAACAGGGGACATTTTTCACATCCAACCACGATGGCTATAGGACACAATGTCATAAATTGACCTCCTAAAAAAATCCTAGCACTTTACGTTTGATGTGACGATCTTTAATTAGAGGCAAGGCTACAATTGCCCTTTACGATCAAACAGGCATTTGTTACGATGAAGAATGATGTTGAATCACGACGAAAAATGGGCCGCTAAACACTTTGACCAGTTGGTTAAAAAATATGGGGGTTACTATGTCGGAATCCTCAGCGGCAAAATTATTGCTCGTGGAAAAACACCTGGCCAGGTTGTCCGTAAAAGCCGCCTTAAAACGCCTGAAAAGCTCTATCTTTTTAAAGTCCCAACCAAAAAAGATCTTGTATGTCTTCTTTAGTTTTTCCCTATTCTTTCCATAAAGGCAGAAGTTTGCCGATGATTCCAATTGGAATGAAAGGCAAAAATAATCGTTGGTGGAAAGTTAACGCCTATCTGGATTCGGGCGCTTTTTATTCGATCTTCGACGCTTCCATCGCAGAGCTTCTTGAACTTAAATTCACTGAAGGAAAAAGAATGACAGCCATTGTTGGAGACGGTGATCTCCTCCCTTTTTATTTACACAACATCTCATTGCAGTTAGGAAAAGATCAATTCGTGATGAACGTCGGATTTTCAAGTAAATTGAAAGTGGGTTTTAACATTCTGGGGCTCGATTTGTTTGATCGGTATCAAGTAATTTTCAACAATCAGAAAAAATTAATCACCATGAAGACTTATTAATTTATAAAGTTATTAACCGCCAATAAGTTTACCAATTGTATAAGTCAACAGGCCCGCCCCACCGCCAATTAAGACCATCCTAAGCCCGCTCCAAAAAGCACGCCGCCCGGTAAATAAACTGATGGCAGAACCGACCAGAAACAAAGCGCTCCCGGTGGCGACAAGGCTCCAAAAAAAAGATTGCGAGGTGGAAAAAAGAAAAGGGAGGAGAGGAACTACACTCCCCGCCGCAAAAGAAATGAAAGAGAAAAAACCGGCCCCCCACGGCGAGCTGAGATCGCGTGGATCAACACCTAGCTCTTCCCGGGTAAGTACTTCCAACCCCTGCTCGATGTTGCTGACATTTTGCCGAGCCAACTCGCTGGCGCGATCCAGTGGCATACCGCGTGCCTGATAGATCAGCGCTAATTCAGCCGCTTCTTCGTTGGGATAAGTTTCCAACTCGTGACGCTCCAAACTGATTTGGTGTTCGATCATCTCACGGGACGAACGAACAGAAATATATTCACCAGCCGCCATCGAAAAGGCGCCAGCAAGCCCGCCGGCAATGCCGGTAATGATGAGAGTCCTAGTATCTACGTGCGCACCAAGCACTCCAAAAATAAGACTGGCATTTGAAATAAGTCCATCATTCACGCCAAAAATGGCGGCTCTTAAATTTCCCGCCGTGCTCCCTTTGCGGTGTCTGGCGCCAACTTCCTCGAGATGGGTTGGCATTTGATGGAAAAGAAGTGCGGGATCATGATGGCTTAAGGCCGACAATCCTCGGATCTTCATCGCGGCCAGAACCCCTTTTAAATGACGAACTCCTAACCGACGAATTAAAAAAGCAACGATTTTGGTACGGAGATCAGGATGGTATTGCCATTTTTCAGTACTTAGTTTCTGCCAATAGGCGGATTGGTCTTCGGCGGCTTTTCCCAGATCGGAAAATAAATTTTTAAGCGTCGGATTTTTTTCGACCTCCGAAAGAATGACGTAGAGATAAGCCGACTGTTTTTCTTCTAACCAGGAATGTTGATTGTGATCCATGCGGCGTATTATTACCCTTTTTTAAAATTACTTCACTTTATTTTTACTTTGCATTAACAAGACACCCTCATGTTAAAAATTCAAGACCTTTGCAAATCTTACGGCGCCCAGGAACTCTTCGATGGCGCCTCTCTCCAGCTGATCCCCGGCGAACGCTTGGGGCTTGTGGGAAGGAACGGTTATGGAAAATCGACTCTGTTTCGCCTGATTTTGGGCGAAGAACATGAGGACGAAGGAAGCATTTCCGTTCCCAAAAATTATCGCATCGGACATTTGGCCCAGCATCTTCATTTTACCAAACCCACTATTTTGGAGGAAGCTTGTTTGGGATTGCGCCCTGATGAAGAACACGATCATTACAAAGCAGAGCGTATTCTTTTTGGTCTCGGTTTCACGGCAGAAGATATGGAAAAATCTCCCAGCACTTTCTCGGGAGGTTTCCAAATCCGGTTGAACCTGGCCAAAGTGTTGGTGTCCAATCCCAATCTACTTCTCTTGGATGAACCGACAAACTATTTGGATATTATTTCCATTCGATGGATCACCCAATTCTTAAGCTCGTGGGAAAACGAGCTCATCATTATTTCGCACGATCGTGAATTTATGGATTCGGTCACCACCCACACCGCTCTCATCCACCGTAAGAAAATCAAAAAGGTGGAAGGAGGAACAGCCAAACTCTACGCATTGGTTGAACAGGAAGAAGAGACTCATGAAAAAACCCGCGTCAACGAAGAAAAACAGCGCAAACATGCCGAGGCTTTCATCAACCGTTTTAAGGCGCAAGCCAATCGCGCCTCGCTGGTGCAATCGCGCATGAAAATGCTCGATAAAATGCCACAGCGCGAAAAATTATCGACAATTAGAGACTTGGATTTTGATTTTCACTACGCCCCTTTCGAAGCCAAAACATTGATGGAAATTTCCGATCTTTCTTTCGGTTTTAATCCGAAGCACCCGCTGATCTCCGATTTCAATCTCAACATTCAAGCCCAAGACCGCATTGCGGTGATTGGAAAAAATGGAAAGGGAAAATCGACCCTGCTGAACCTCTTGGCCAGCGAGCTGAAGCCGCAGACAGGTGTTGTGAAAAGTCATCCCAATCTTCAAGTCGGTTATTTTGGTCAAACCAACATTGCCCGTCTGGATCCTAAATTAACGGTCGAAGGAGAAATTTCTAACGCGAATTTTAATCTGGGCCGCACCGCCGTCCGGGGAATCTGTGGGCTAATGATGTTTAGCGGCGATCAAGCTGAAAAGAAAATCGCCAACCTGTCGGGGGGAGAAAAAAGCCGTGTGCTTCTCGGCAAAATTTTGGCCGCTCCCGCTAATCTGCTTTTTTTGGACGAGCCGACCAACCATTTGGATATGGAATCGATCGAAGCGTTGGTCGAGAGCATCCAGAATTTTCCAGGCGCCGCCGTCATTGTCACTCACAGCGAAGAAATTCTGCGACGAGTCGCCACCAAGTTGGTAATTTTTCAACATGGACAAGTGGAAATTTACCCCGGAAATTACGATGAATTTTTGGACAGAATCGGTTGGGACGAAGAAGGTTAAAAAAGGTTAAGAAAAAATTTAAATTCCCCATACCCTTCTTTTTCCAAATCTTCTTTTGGAATAAAACGGAGCGAGGCGGAGTTGATGCAATAACGCATTCCGGTGGGAGCAGGACCATCGGGAAAAAGATGTCCCAGATGAGAATGCCCCTCTTTACTGACAACTTCGGTGCGCGACATTCCAAAACTATTATCTTTTTCTTCAATCACACTTTGCGGGACAATCGGCTTGGTAAAGCTGGGCCAACCGGTGCCGGAATCGAACTTGTCAGTCGAGCTAAAAAGAGGCTTGCCCGTCACCACATCCACATAAATTCCATCGCGGTGGTTATCCCAAAATTCGTTTTTAAAAGCAGGCTCGGTTCCCTCTTCCTGCGTGACATGATATTGAAGGGGTGTCAGTTTCTTTTTGAGATCTTCCTTAGTCATTTTTACATCCTGCGATTGGGCATGATGACCGTTGAATGCCGTTAATAAAAATACCAAACTAAAAAGGATGTGTCTTCCTCTTTTCATTTTTTAACGAAAATTTCTATTTCCTTTTCTCTGTTTCCAATATTCTTTTTGAGGACCGCCGGCAAACTCTGGTCTTCTGGGACCGTCACGACGCGACGGCGGTCTGAAGCGGCTCGGTTCGGGAGAGTCAGGAACATGAGCCACTTTGGGAAGACTGGCTGGCAATGGCACCATGGTTAACGTTTTGCGAATCAGCCGCTCAATCGCCCGCACATTTCCGCGTTGATCGGGGGTTGCAAACGAAATGGCTTTTCCTTTTCGCCCGGCGCGCCCCGTTCGTCCGATACGATGAACATAATCTTCCGAGTTGTCGGGAAGGTCGAAGTTGACCACCAGTTCGATATTGCTCACATCAATACCACGCGCCGCAATGTCTGTAGCAACCAACACGCGATAGCGCCCCGCCTTAAAACCAGAAAGCGCCTCGCGGCGCTGACTCAGCGATCGGTTGGAATGAATTTCCGCCACCGTAAAACCACTTTGATAAAGAACACGGCATATTTTCTTCGCTCCATGTTTGGTGCGCGAAAAAACCAAAACCGCGCCAAGATATTCCTTCAACAGAGCGGCCAGCAAGGGGAGCTTGGACTCGCGGTTCACCACAATAATTTCCTGTTCCACATGCTCCGCGGCAGTACCCGCGGGAGCCACTTCGATCCGGACAGGAATATGCATGTACGACGCCGCCATCTTGACAATGGCGGACGGCATCGTCGCCGAAAAAAGAAGAGTTTGCCGTTCTTTCGGAACCGTTTTTAAAATCCGGCTGAGCTGCGGCGCAAAACCCATGTCTAACATCCGGTCCGCTTCGTCCAAAACTAAAATCTGAATATCGCCTAGCTTCACTGTTCCTTGTTGCAAGTGATCGATCAATCGTCCGGGAGTCGCCACCAAAATCCGCGGCTGCCGACGCAACGCCTGCATCTGCCGCCCCATCGCTTCGCCACCAATCAACACCGCCGTCCCTACTCCAAGCGGTCTTCCAAATGTTTGCAAAACCTCATCCACTTGCAACGCCAATTCGCGCGTCGGCAAAAGAACAAGCCCCCGCCCTTTAAGAGTCGACAGACGTTGGATCATCGGAATTCCAAAAGCCAATGTTTTGCCAGTTCCAGTTTGGGCAATCCCCACAATATCTTTTCCTTCAATCGCAGAAGGAATCGACTGATGTTGAATGGGGGTCGGGGTTTTGAATTTATGCTGGACAATCATGTCGAGCAATCGGGGGGCAATACCAAGATTTGTAAAGCTATCGCTTGTAAAACTATCCATAAAAGAACCACGTACTTATTAGGCAGCGTAGATTGAGTTGGGGGTCAGCCGGTACCATTAGCCTTAACCCTTCGAATTTACAAGACAATATATCCATTGACGTCTATTTTTGAGTCTGTTAGCATTCTTAACAGTATTAAAACTATTAAAATACAATTACTTACAAACTTTTTAGCATGAACTACACTAATAACTTTCGATCACGATCCGGGGGCAAAATTTTCCTTTTAGGCTTTCTTTTGATGTTTGGAATGGCCTGTGGTTCTTTATCTTCCTCTTCTTCTTTCGATTTTTCTGGCCTTGCCGATATCAGCGCCTTACAAACTACCCTCTCCGACACTTTTTTTCTGGATGCTGACGGAATGGCTAAAGTTAGCCGTGCCTCCCCTTTTCTTGGATCGGATGCCACCTGTTCTCACCTGGGGGCGCATGTCAACTTTACCAATGATGGCGCCCCGTACACGGTCAATCTCTATGCACCAGCAGCCGGGATAATCACCCGTGTTGACACTTGCGTAGACATTGGCGAATCGGATCGTTATGGATTTGATTTGGCGATTGCTAATTCGGGAAGTCACACCGTAATTTTTCACTATAGCATCGAACCCCAAGATGGGCACCTCTGCTCTACGGGAAGCCCAACTTACTTTGCCCCCTACATTTTGGTGACCGAAGGACAAAGCGTCACCAAAGGGGAATTGTTGGGCCAATTTCTAAAAACCGATACGGGGGACGATGCCGCACACGTGCACTACAACTTAGCCTATGATGGGGAGGATAATAGTGAGATGTGCCCCAATATTTTCGAAGGCACCATCGTCACGCAATTAGTCGGGCTTTTTACGACGGATACCTGCAACGGTGCGCTGACCGACTCGCTCTGCTTTAAACCCGCCGATGATGAAATAATTATTCAAGAATGAAATGATGAACATCTTTCAACAAATAAGGCTTTCTGAGCCATTTTGAAAAACCTAACAAGAGGCCCACATGGTTCAGGTTATCGTAATAGTAAGTTGTCACGTTTCCCTTCTTCTCTTTAATTTTCTTGGTCAAGTTTTGAGAGTTATGAATGCCGACCGTTATATCTTTTTTGCCATGAATGAGTAAGACGGGCGGCTCGTGGCCTGTAATAAATGTAATGGGTTGAGAAAGGGAATATTTATTTTCGGGAGCAAAAATCTTTTTAAAAGTCGGATTGGTGAAAGGCAAAAAATCATACGGACCCGCCAAACCGATAAAACCTTGGATGTGAAACTTCTCAGCCGATTCATATTTTTGCAAATAATGTTTATCAAAGCTTAACAGTGCCCCAATCTGCGCGCCGGCCGAATGCCCCATCACAAAAACTTTTTTGGGGTCTCCCGAATAATTTTGAATGTTTTTGAAAGCCCAATCCACCGCCATAGCGCCATCTTCCACAAACGTGGGAAACTTGACTTGCGGATACAATTGATAATTGGGAATCACCACCACCGTCCCCAGCGAGGTCAACGCTGACGCCATAAACTTGTAATTTTTTTTCGATCCTTCTTGCCAACTTCCTCCATAAAAGAAAACAACAACCGGAAGCTCCGCTTTAATTTTTTTAGGAAAATAAACATCCAACTTCTGCCGTTCATTGTTTCCATAAGAAATATTTTTTCGAACCGTAAAATTTTTGTCCAGCCCCGACGTCGCATTAAGCGCCACCAATCCCACTTTGGTGCAGGAGATCAAGAAGCCAGACAAAACAATCAGAAAGAGGAATGGGCTTATTTTGTACATGACTGATGAAAGGATTGTTATTTTTTAAAAGGTAATTCGCCCAGATAAGCTTTTTTGCCGATATCGACACCGTTGTGACGTAAAATGGAATAGGCCGTTGTCACATGAAAATATAAATTGGGGATAGCGTGCTCAATGGCAAATTCTTGGCCATTCAGATATTTTCCTTCCCAGCGAGGCTGAGAAATTTTTCGCTCGGCCGCTCCCGCAAAATCTTTTTGGGAAAAACCGTTCAAATAACCAATCACCGACTTAATGCGCGCTTGTAATTCGGGAAGTGTTTTCTCGTTATCTTCATGCACCGGCGCTTCTTTGCCGGTGAGACGGGAGGCGCACAATTTTGCGGTGTCACAGGCGATTTGAACTTGCCGAATCAAGTTAAACTGATCGGGCGCCAAGCGTGAACCTAGCAAAACTTCCATTTCAATTTTTTTGGCCTCTGCCAATAGCGATCCTTTGTCCAAAATGGCGCTTAAGTTTTGCAGCATTTTTTTAAATTGCGTGATGGTGATTTCGTAAAACATAAAAGCTCCTTTGTGTTAAAAAATTTATTGTAAAAATCACTATAATACTGACAAGATTTTTATCCACTGATAAAGTTGTAAAAAATAAGGAGCATAGATGAAATCTTACTGGCTCATGAAAAGCGAACCGACCGCCTATTCGATCGACAATTTTCAAAAAGACAAAACCACTTTTTGGAACGGTGTCCGTAATTACCAGGCGCGTAATTTCATGCGAGACCAAATGAAAGTGGGCGATCAGGTTCTCTTTTATCACTCCAACACCGAGCCCCCTGGTGTGGCGGGCCTGGCCCGCGTTGTTAAAGCGGGATATCAGGATCACACCGAGCTCGATCCAAAAAGTAAATATTTCGACCCTAAAGCAAGCCCAGACAATCCCATTTGGTTTATGGTGGATATTGCCTTCGTCAAAAAATTTAAAAATTTTGTAGACCTCGATCTTTTAAAAACCGCCCCAGGCTTGGAAAAAATGATGGTCGTCAAAAGAGGCTCGCGCCTTTCGGTTCAGCCAGTGACAGCTAAAGAATTTGAAATTGTAGAAAAGTTGGGAAGCTAGTATTCCGCAGCAAGCACTCCAAGGCCAGCCAAAGCCGCTTTCACGTCGGCGGTATCAAAATAATTACTGCCGATGGAACCATCTTGCCACACTTGTATTCCATCATATTCCCACATTAAGAACATGATAGGCGACTGAGCAAGACCGTGTGCGAGGAGAGCTGTGCCGTACGTGGTGATTTCGGTGGCCGTCATGGCATAATGAGGTATGCCGGATGAACCCGCCGCAGAGGCCCCAAGATGCGCACTTGTTCCATCACCACCATCGGCAATATTCATGCCATTAATAATTTTGAGCCCCAGATCCAGTGCCGTCTGGGCTTGATCACGGGCATAGATGGTAATATCGCCGTCAGAATATCCTGGATAATTGGTATACTGATTGACGCAGGCATCAAGATAGACGTACTTCCCTGCTGTCGGAACAGGCATGGTGGTGGCTTTGTTACGCACAAAAGTCATCAAACCGGGAAAAAGTGTTTGGCTGTAACGAGCCATCTCATCCAACTCTGCCGCTGTAGGATCGACACTAAAATTCTGAATATCATCCAAAATCATGTGACCAACGAGGGTACCGTCTGTAATATAAGGTTGCACTTCGGCTGCATAAGTTGTCGTGCCTGATTCTATGGTGTTCCAACGATCCAGTTCTGCTTTCCACAAAGCGAGACTAAAAGGGCCAGTCGCAGTGCCATCTGTTGTGTAATACTGATGATCGCGAGTAAGACGCATGGTCACTTTCATGTGACCGTCAATCCACCCCAGTTCCCTAATAGTATATCTGGAAACATCAGCGGCCACCTGAAAAACGGTGGCATTAAAATTAGCATTAACAGCATCAAGTTCTGCACTGGAATCGCTAAAATTATTAAGCCCCCAAAAACCAAAGAGGATACCAGTTCCGGTACTGCTGGTATCAGTCGCAGTGCTACTGGTATCAGTCGCAGTGCTACTGGTATCAGTCGCAGTGCTACTGGTATCAGTCGCCGTGGTACTGCTGTCAGTTCCGGCACTGCTCGTATCAGTCTCAATGCTGCTCGTATCAGTCGCCGTGCTACTGGTATCAGTACCAATACTACTAGTTTCAGTCGTGGTACTGCCAGTATCAGTTCCGGTGCTACTGGTATCAGTACCAATGCTACTAGTTTCAGTTGAGGTACTGCTGTTGTCAGTCGCAGTGCTGCTAGTATCAGTACTATCGGAAGCAGTTCCATTGGTGCTTTGGGCACAATCACAGACACCAATCAACAATAAAAATATCCACCCATAATTCTTCATTTTTATTTTTCCTTTAATCATTAAATACCTAACAAACAGGTTATCGGCAAAAAGGTGAAAAAGTTGCTTCAATTCCATTACTCAATCAGAGCAAACCGCCCTGTTGATTCGTCGAAGGAATAAACATTCCCCGACCCGATATCAAACCACCAACCATGAAGCTTCAGACGGCCGGTGCCGATTCTTTCTTGAATCAGCGGATAGGTTTTAAGATGGGTAAGTTGAAGCAAAACATTAGCCTGAGAAACTTTGTTGTGCTGTGCAAGATCTTCGGAAAACTGAATTTTTGACATTAGACTTGACGCTTTCTCGGCGTATTCGAGCCACGATTTAAGATGCTCTCCTTTGATTTTTTGATGATCTTCAAGCACCGCCTGTATCGCCCCACATTCCGAATGTCCACAAAGGATAATATCCGAAACATTCAACTGAAGAGTAGCAAACTCGACCGCCGCCCATTCCGATTCGTCCCCTTCCGAATGCCCATCGGCGTTACAAGGGGGAATGAGGTTACCCACATTACGAATAACAAACAAATCACCCGGATCGGTCGATGCAAAAAGGTTGGGCACCACGCGAGAATCGGAACAAGCAATAAAAAGAGTATCGGGTGTTTGACCCAAAGCCAGCTTTGAAAACTTGCTACGGTAATCAATGATCCGATGTTTTCGAAAATCAATAATGCCCTGAATTAGTTTTTTCATTTATAAATATAGCATTTCAACTATTAATGAGTACGATAGTGCTCATTAATAGTTAGAAATACTTATGGTTGCACAATTTAAATGTACTAATTAAAAGTTAATCAACCATAGTCCTACTCACACCAATTTTTAATCTGTGCATAAACTCGCCGACTTGTCTGCAAATGATGATGGGAAATTCCCGGAAGTATTTTACAATGTTCCTTTAAAAAAGGAAGAGCGCTGGATGAAAACAAGCCCTGCCCCGTACCGCTGGCAGGATGAACCAAGCCGTCACCAAATAACTTTCCCATTTTGGATCCTGCAACTTTTGATAAAGTTCCGCAAATCAAATAGTGGTCGGCCCTTTTCAGGAGAGGAATTTTGTTTTGAGGCCAATGGAAAAGAGCATCGGCGTTTTTTCCCTGCCAATCTTCCTCGGTTAAATACCCATGTCGCATATCTTTAATGCCCGCACTTCGCAGATCCCCCAATGAAACAATGAATTTTGTGACCGGGTTGGGTATCTGGCTGACAATACTCGTTGTCAGTTTCCCAAATTTTTCTAAATGAGTCCCTAAATGAGGCGTGCCTAAGTAAAAAATTTTCTTGATGAGCTTGACCCACTTTTTATTTTCTTTTTCCCCATAATGACAAGCACTGCGGAAAACCAGCCCCCCCATGCTATGCCCCACCAGCATCAGCTCGGATATTTTGTGGGGATAATGGGCAATCAATTTTTCTAAAAGGTTTGATAAAAGTTTGCCGTTGGTGGAAATATGAAGGCCCGAATTATAGCTCAGAAAAAAAGGGGTGAAACCAAAATCTTTTTGAAGAAGAGAACCATAGCTTGTGGAAGAATTTTCTCGAAACCCCCACCCTTTCTCGGAACCGCAGTTGCCATGAGCTAAAATACAAATCCTACCGCTTGCCGGCAGATCACTTTTAGCCAAATATTTTTTTGTCAAAATAAGAGGCAAATCTGCCGTATGAAGAGTCATCTTCATCGCCAGGGTTATTTTTGTTTTTTCCAAGGTATCGCCCAATACCCCATTGAGTATGGCAAGAATCCGCTTTGTATTCATGCAAGCTATTTATCTCTAAATCATCCGAAGGTCAAAAGACTTCTTGTCCCAAAATGGACACGTGCCTAGCCCCCTGTTTTTAATGAAAATTCATTCTTTTTCGTCAAACCAGGCACGCAGATACTCTTTGCGTGCTGGCCCTGGCGGCAAGCGCAAAAGATCCTGCGCTATATCCGGCGCAACGGGAATATAAGTGCATGGATCTGCCGCTGGAGAGTAAGCATTGTAAACAGAAATCACGTCTCGACCGCAACTAGCACAACGACCAAGGTCAAAATCGCACCCTTCGACGTGGGGAAGGTTACAAACCGAAGTCCATTGAAAGTTATCGCAACATTGAGCCATCATGAAATCTTCGCACAAGCGCGAAAATTTGAAAACAATATTCAAAATTTGATTTTGCTGACAAAGACTTGACCCAAATTTATTTTGGAGTATGAATGAAATTCTATTCAAGGAGGTTTTCCATGAAAATAATGAAAAAAATTGTTTTGATCCTTTTCACTTTGATGTTGGCACTCCCCACTAAAGCCTCGGCCGCCGAGCTGTTTGGAATGATCTGGTACAAGGGAAAGCCGTTGCCAAATACCGAAATTACGGTGAAGGACAAAAAAGTTCAGACCAACGACAAAGGATATTATTCCGTCAACCTCGACCCTGGTCCTTATACGCTGAGCATTAAACTTCCGGATGGAGGAACCCGGAATGAAAAAGTGGATGTCTTTCCGCAGGACACCGAAAAAAATCTCAAACTGGAGTAAGTCATGAAAACGGAAAAGACAGAGAAGACAGAAAAGCGTAGCAGATTTGATCTTGTCGCCAAAATTGCAACCGCGCTGGGGGCCCTTTTTGCCGGAGTGTTTATTCCCATTGTCCTTAATTACAACCAGGAAAAAAACCGCGAGACGCAACTCTACGTTCAGGTCATGACCCAGCGCGAGCAGTCGGATAGCGCTCTGCGCTCCCAGATGTTCACCTCGCTTATTTCTTCTTATTTCGGACAGGAAATGAAAACCGATCCCGAAAAACAGATGACCTATCTCAATCTTCTGACGCTCAACTTTCAGGAATTTTTCGATGCGCGGCCGTTGTTTGAAGATCTCAACAAAAAATTAACTGGACCGCAACGCGAGCAACTCATTGCCATTGCCCAAAACGCCGCCGACCGGCAAGTTAACCTCCTCACCAAACCGGAAAACGAACCAATCGAGATAACTCTTTGCCTGGACGAAACCGATTGCTCGAAAATGGACACCTTCACCGTGATTGGAAAGAAAAAGAAACCTTTTCCATTTCATGTTGTGCTATTGGCCACCAACCCTGCCGACGCTCGCGTGCGTGTCAGCTCCGCAGACGAGGGATTTAATTTCAAAACCGTCGAATTTGACGTCTCGTACTTCGATACCCCGTTCATGGACAACACCAAACTGATCGACGGCAGCCGTTTTTCCTTCGTACTTAGAAACATCGACCCCGTTCGAAAAAAAGTCACCCTCGAGGTCATCACCTTCCCTCAAGAATACATGAATCTTCGCGACCGCCCCTACTTTGATGAGATGCTTTGGAGGTTGGGGGAGCAAAAATAAAACAGGGACCAGGTACGCGTCCTTGCCCTTTTTTACTTGCGACTTACTTTTTCAGCGCACGGTCCCTTTTGTCCTTGGCCAATTTCGAATTCAACTTTGTCATCTTTGGTGATGGGACCATTCACGATGGCTGAAGAATGGACAAAGAGATCTTTTCCCCCCTTATCGGGCGTGATAAATCCAAAACCCTTCTCTTCATTGAAAAACTTGACTGTACCTGTTTCCATTATTATCTCCTTTGTTTGACTTATATGATCACACTAAAAACAAATTAATCACCGATGGCCTGTTTGACTATCGGCGATTAATTTTGCGTCCCCAAGGGGATTCGAACCCCTGTCGCCGCCGTGAAAGGGCAGTGTCCTGGGCCTCTAGACGATGGGGACATTAGACTTGGGGGCCTGACTTTTGTGGCAGGTTGCTACTCGCAACTTTTTTATTTTGGCCACAAAAATCAATACCCCCAAACCCCACGTCCATCACTGGCAAAGCCAGTTGATGGACGTGAACCTCATAATTTCTACTCCACTGGCAAAGACTCAATGGGTCAAGCCGGATGGTTCGCTTCCGCGAGTATGTGAGAGGCCCGGGATTCGAACCCGGGACCCACGCCTTAAAAGGGCGTTGCTCTACCAACTGAGCTAGCCTCCCGAAAAGTTGCGCGAAAATAGCAGACGAAAAAACCCCAGTCAACGGATATATAGACAGAATTGATAAAAGGAAAAAAGAAACGTGTATCAGTTCGCCGAAAAAATAAGAGTTTTGACCCCTTGTTCAAACAAGGTTTCTATTTTGTTATCCCCAACTATTTTTTCAACGACCCCTTTCCCAAAGGTAGGATGGTTGATGAACTCCCCTTTTTCAAATTTTCCACTCATGGAATAAGAAGTCAGTTTTTTTGTCTCAAACAAGGACTCGCTCCAAAGCACTTCGGTGGGGCGCTTGACCACCTTGGTTTTCTTCTTCTTGGCCACGGCGTCGGGATCTTTGTAGAGATGAACCGCTTTGCAGGTGTTACATTGGCATTTGGCAATGGTTCGCGAATTTTTCATGGCTACCACAATGTGAGCCAATGGCAATTTGCACTTGCCGCAATACGAAAGAACTTCACTGCCAACTTTGATGTCATTTTCCATAATTGATGTCCCCAAAAAACTGTTGATGAATGAAAGGTGCTTCTACCCCAATTACCGTCCTAAAAGCAAGGAAAGCTTTAGGGAACTCATAAAGCGCTCTCGTAATTGAGAAGGCTCGAATAAAAGGTGATGTCGGGATGTTTTTCTGAAATGTAGGTTTGCTCCCAATCGTTTTTGAAAAGCATCATCGGATAACCGCGGACGTCAAAGACAACCTGATCGCGAAAAGTGCTTTCGAATTTTTCCATCGCCTCTTTTTTGCCCGAACTGTACCAACGCGAACAAGTGTAGTTGAGGGGAGTAAAAACCGCGTCGGCCCCGTATTCGTTGAACAAGCGAAACTTAACCACTTCAAACTGAAGTTTGCCAACCACGCCTAAAATACTGTCCGAATTGGTCCGGCGACGAAAAAGTTGCGAGGTCCCTTCTTCGGAAAGTTGACTCAACCCTTTTTGCAATTGTTTCATCTTGATCGGATTTTTTAGTTCCACCAGATTGAAATAATCGGGCGAGAATTGCGGAATGCCGGCAAACTTGAGCTCTTCTCCTTCGGTCAACGTGTCACCAATCATCAAATTCCCGCGATCGTGGATGCCGATGATGTCGCCGGCGTAAGCACGATCGATATTTTTACGTTCTTGCGACATAAATTGGGTCGCATTGTTGATTTTGAAATGACGATTTTGACGCACATGAAAAACGTCCATCCCCTGAACATATTCTCCGGAACAAATACGCAAAAAGGCAAAACGGTCGCGATGTTTCGGATCCATGTTGGCTTGGATTTTAAAAATCACTCCGGTAAATGGGGCCTCGTCCGGATTGACCGAACGCTTGTCGGCTGGCCGCGGGAGCGGAGCGGGCGCGTATTTGATAAAAGAATCGAGCAATTCCTGAATTCCAAAATTGTTGATAGCCGATCCAAAAAACACCAGGCTTAAATGCCCCGCCAGGTAATCCTTGCGGTTAAAGGGGTGGCCAGCTCCATCGATCAGATGCAAATCTTCTCGTAATTTTTTCAGATTTTCTTCCCCTATTTTTTCTTTGAGTAGCATTGAATTAAGATCGGTATAAATTTCTTGTTCAAAATCCAAAGTTTTTCGGTTGGGTTCAAAAATGCGAATGCATTGGTGGAGTCTATCGTAAACTCCTTTGAAAGTTCCCCCTTGCCCAATGGGCCAAGTCGCAATGGAACAGGGAAGTTGAAGCACCGACTCGACCTCGTTAATCAGATCAAACGGCTCGCGTCCCTCGCGGTCGAGTTTGTTCATGAAAGTCATGATGGGAATATGACGGTCGCGACAAACTTGGAAAAGCCGTTTGGTCTGTGCCTCAATCCCTTTGGCCGAATCGATAATCATCAACGCGCTGTCAACCGCTGTCAGCACACGGTAGGTGTCTTCGCTAAAATCGGCGTGACCGGGGGTATCCAACAAATTTATTTCGTGATCTTTGTAAGAAAACTGCATGACGGAAGACGAAACCGAAATACCGCGCTGTTTCTCGATTTCCATCCAGTCGGAAGTGGCAAAATGTTTGGCCCGTTTGGATTTCACCGCCCCCGCCATCTGAATGGCATTTCCAAACAGAAGCAGTTTTTCGGTGATGGTGGTTTTGCCCGCATCCGGATGCGAAATAATGGCGAAAGTTTTTCGGCGTTCAATTTCGCTAACAACTTCTTTTCGGGCGGTGATCATGGGGCGTACCTCTTTCCCGCCAGCATACCACAAGCTGAATGGCGGGAATTGCCGACCGAATAGCGTCGCACCACGGGAACTTTCAACTCTTGCAAGAGATTCACAAACATTTTCCGTTCGACATCATCGGCTCTTTGGTAGCCATCGACACGCGAATCATTCACGTCGATCAAATTTAATTTAAAGGGAATGTCTCCTAAAAGTTTTTTCAGCGCGGCCACTTCGTCGGCGCCGGAATTAATTCCTTTCATCAACACCCACGCTAACGTGACCCGTTCTTTTCGTTGGATCGCATATTCCTTGATAACTTCCGCCAGCTCAGTGAGCGACCAGCGGTGGGCCTTGGGCAAAAGCTTTTCTCTTTTTTCGGAGACCGCCGTTGTCAGCGAAATAATCAGACGGAACGGATGTCCCTCATCCGTATATTTTTTAATTTGCGGCACCAACCCAACGGTGGAAATGGTAATATTTTTCGAATCGACCCGGCAACCGCTAGGCGACGACAAAATCCGCGCAGAGCGAATCACGTTGTCGTAATTGTGAAACGGTTCCCCCTGCCCCATAAAAACCGCACCGCTAATGCGCCCTACGGTTTCACTGCGGATTTGCCAAAATTGCGAAATGATTTCCCACGGTTCGAGATTACGCTTAAAACCTAGTCGTCCGGTTGCACAAAAATCACAAGCTAGCGCGCACCCCACTTGCGACGAGAGACAAACGGAAAAATGATTGGGTTTGAGAAGAGGAATCCGCACCGCTTCGATCAAACTTTTATCGGGCGCTTCGAAAAGATATCGGATGCTTCCATCAAGCGGATCTTCAATTTTCTCGACAATTTTCAAAAGTTCCATCTCAAAATTTTCGGATATTTTTTTTTGAAGCGTTTTGCGGATCGGATTTTTCAAAATAAAATCCCTTTTTCCATCTCCCAAAATGTGCGCCAACAGTCGTCTGGCCTCGGGCAGAGTCAACGTATCCCCGATGTCTTTTATGTGAGACATTAAATCTTCGGGAAAAAAATTAAAAAGATGCATTTTCATAAGAGTTGAAGTGGCTTTACAAATAAAGTCCATTCGCATTACAATTCATCTTATATATGGGTTTTCTCGAAAACTACAAACTAAACCATCAACACCCTATCAACCGTGCTATTCATACGTTTGGGGTTCCGCTGATTGTGCTCGCCATGCCGGTTTTGATTTTTAACCGGAAAATCGGGTTGGCACTTTGGGTTTTCGGGTGGATCCTCCAATTTATCGGCCACGCCATCGAAGGGAGTTCGCCAGCCATTCTCAACAAAGGGGCGTCCCCCATCGCCAACATGACCGGCTCGATTTTGATTCTCATCGCCATCCCACTTTTTGCCTGGCACTGGAAAGTGGCTCTGCTCATGATTGTTGCCGCTTGGATTTTTTCGCTCGTGGGAAATTTTATCAAAGGGGTTCCCCTTTCCGACTTAAGTCAAACCGGCCCCGCCTATTTTATTGGCGGAGTTTATTGGTGGCTGAAAAAAACTTTTGCGAAAAAGGAAAATTAACATCCTTCCCTCTTACCTCTCGACCATCGTCACACAAATTTTTGAGCACCCCGTAGGCCCTGCAAACAAATCGCGTACTCTGCTCGTGTATGATGAAGATTCTGAGCTGGCGCGTCTTCTTTCCACCGCGTATCGCCAAATATTACCTCACGCGACGGTAATCGATTTTAACCAAAGCAATGCCGCCAAAATTAAAGAAGCCATCAGCACGCTATCAGCCGGTGACTTGGTCATTCTGGTTCAATCGACCAGCTTTCGCCTCGACGCTTTTCGTATTCGAGTTCATCTATTTGAACAGCGATTAAAAGTTATTGAACATCCTCATTTGGGGCGAGTGAGAAAAGAGGAAATAGAAACTTATGTAGCTTCACTTGAGTATGACAAAAATTATTATCACCGAGTTGGGCCGGAGCTAAAAAATAAGTTGGATCAGGCCAAAGAAGTAAAACTGATAAGTGGAGAGCATGCGTTGATTTATAACGGGGAGCTGGAGGTGGCCAAGCTTAATATTGGCGACTATCGTGGAATGAAAAATGTCGGAGGACAATTTCCCATTGGAGAAGTGTTTACTGAACTGCAAGATTTGACGCGACTCAATGGCACGGTTGCTCTTTTTGCATTCGGCGATCAAAATTTTTCGGTGTTTAATTGTAAAACTCCTATCCACCTCGAAATCAAAGAGGGAAAAGTGATTCAGACTCATTCTACTCTGCCAGAATTTGAATCAGTACTGGCGGAAATCCGCGCCCACGAAGGAGATATTTGGGTGCGCGAACTAGGTTTCGGCCTCAACCGGGCGCTGACCAGGACTTCTCAAATTCGTCATGACGTTGGAATTTATGAGCGAATGTGTGGAACGCATTTGTCACTGGGAAGTAAACATGCTCTTTATCCCAAAACGGGATTTCACAAGAAAAAAGTGAAGTATCATGTCGATGTTTTCGCCGCCATCGACCTGGCCACGATTGACGGAGAAGTCATCTATCAAAACGGGGCTTATACCCTCTAAGATTTACTCTTGTTTTTTTATTCTCATACTATTAGGAAAGAGCACTATGATTTCAGCAACACAAATTCGAGTGGGACAAATTTTAAAAATAAACAATAATCTCTGCCGCGTTCTAAAAGTCACCCACATCACTCCCGGCAAGGGAAACGCCGTCATTCAAACGGAATTGCGAAATTTAAAAACAAAAAATAAAGACAACATCCGCTTCCGTTCGACAGAAACGGTAGAACCCGCCTTTGTCACCACGCGCAGTGTGAATTTTCTTTATCAAGATGGTACCACCTATCACTTCATGGACCCGGCCACTTACGAGCAGATTGAAATCTCTGAAGATATTTTGGAAGATGTTACACGTTATCTCGCGCCTGAGACCAGTCTCACGGTTTCCAGCTATGAAGATACGCCGGTCAGCGTCAGCCTTCCCCCCAAAATGACGTTCGAAGTTTCCGAGTGTGATCCTCCTTCAAAAGGAATTGCGGGCTCTTTCAAAGAGGCGCAGTTGAATAATGGACTTAAAATAAAAGTTCCTCTTTTCATTAAAACCGGAGATTTGGTTGTCATCAACATCGAGTCGGGAGATTACGTCGAAAAAGGTTAAGGGTGATTCACCCAAGGCCCCTCTCGAAATATCATGCCTCTCATTATCAGCAGCCAAAATTTAAGTAAGTCGTTTAGTTCGCGCCCCCTTTTTACAAATATCTCGCTGGGAATTTCGGACAATGACCGTGTGGGAATGATAGGCCCCAACGGCTCGGGCAAGTCGACACTACTGAAGCTGTTAGCCGGAATCGAAACGCCGGACGAAGGGGAAATTGCCGTCAGCAGAAATTCTCGAATCTCTTATTTGCCGCAAGAAGATATGTTTTCGGTAGAAAACACTATTCACGAAATTCTGTTGTCGGCTATTGATGACACACATCTCGAAGATTACGAAAAAGAGGTCGAAGTAGCCATCATGCTGGACAAAGTGGGGTTTGAAAATCCGGATCAAAAAGCAAAAAAACTTTCCGGTGGCTGGCGCAAACGTCTGGCCATTGCCTGTCAGCTGATCAAAAAACCGGATTTGCTTTTGATGGATGAACCAACCAACCATCTCGATCTGGAAGGAATTTTGTGGCTGGAAAAACTTCTCAAATCGTCGCACTTGGGTGAATCACCCTTTGCTTATTTGGTGATCAGCCACGATCGTACTTTTTTGGAAAGTGTCAGCTCGCGCGTGATCGAACTCAACCGCCGTTATCCCGAAGGACATTTTAATGCGACAGGATCCTACAGCGATTTTTTGGTGGCGCGCGATGATTTTTTGCAGGGACAAAAGCAACATCAAGAAAGCTTGGAGAATATTGTCCGGCGCGAAATCGAATGGCTGCGGCGCGGCCCCAAAGCGCGGACAACGAAAGCCAATTATCGAATCAAAGAAGCAAATCAAATGATTCAAAATCTGGACGAAGTCAGATATCGCAACGCGCAAACCAGCACGGTAAAAATTGACTTTACCTCTTCCGACCGCAAAACTAAAAAATTGTTGATCGCTGAAAATTTAAAAAAATCGATGGGAGGACATTTACTTTTTGAAAAGTTGGACCTGATTCTGTCCCCAGGAATAAAACTGGGATTACTCGGCCTGAACGGCAGTGGCAAAACGACGCTACTCAAAATTCTTCGCGGACAACTTGCGCCCGATGCGGGCAAGGTCGAGTGTGCCGAGCATTTGCGCACGGTGTTTTTCGATCAAAATCGCGAGTCATTGGACAATTCACTCACGCTGCGCCGCGCGCTGACCCCACATGGCGATCAAGTGGTTTATCGCGACAAGCCGATGCACATCATCAGCTGGGCCAAAAAATTTCTCTTTCAGCCGGAACAGCTCGACACCTCCATCAAAAAACTCTCCGGCGGCGAACGCGCACGAATCCTGATTGCGCGCTTGATGCAAGAACCGGCCGATCTTTTAATTTTGGATGAACCGACTAACGATCTCGATATTCCTACGCTTGAAGTGCTCGAAGAAAGTCTTGCGGAATTTCCCGGCGCCTTGGTGTTGGTCACTCACGACCGCTATATGTTGGATCGTGTCTCGACACACTTATTGGCGCTGGACGGAAAAGGAAATACCGAATTTTTTGCGGACTATGCTCAATGGGAAATGGCCCAAGAAGAAAACAAAAAATCCAAGTTATGACGCCACCGCTTCAACAAAAATTGGTCGATTCCCATCCCTCCTCTTCGAGTGGAAAAGGAGCCTTACTTGTCGGTACGGGAATATTTTTATCACGAATTGTAGGATTAGTACGCGAACGGGTTTTAGCCTATTACCTCGGCAATTCGATGGCCTCCGCCGCTTTCAAGGCGGCGCTCCGTATTCCCAATTTTTTGCAAAATCTTTTTGGCGAAGGGGTTTTGTCAGCCTCGTTCATTCCGATCTACGCTTCTCTCTCCGGCAAAAAAGAAAATGAAGAAGCCAACTTGGTGGCCAATGCGGTGTTTGGCTTGTTGCTGTTAGCCGTAGCAGTGCTAGTCAGCGCGGGAATTTTTTTTACACCACTCTTTATCGATGTCATCGCCCCTGGCTTTCAAGGAGAAACAAAAATTTTGGCCATTCGCTTAGTCCGTATTATCTTTCCAGGAACAGGTTTGCTGGTATTGTCGGCTTGGTGTTTGGGAATTTTAAATAGTCATCGCCGGTTTTTTATTTCCTACACCGCCCCTGTTTTGTGGAGCTTGGCGATTATCGCTTCGCTTATTTTGTTTGGAAACTCTTGGGTGAATAACCCTTCGCAAACGGATCTTGCTATCACCGCCGGCTACGGCGTGGTAGCGGGATGTCTGCTACAGTTTGGCATTCAACTCCCCTTCGTTCTCAAACTTTTAGGGAAATTTAAACCCAACTTGGCGATGGCCAATCGCTCGGTCAGACAGGTGCTGCGCAGTTTTGGTCCCGTTGTTTTGGGGCGCGGCGTCGTGCAAGTCAGCGCTTACATCGATACCGCTTATGCGTCCTTGATTTCGGATCGCGCCCTCTCGGCGTTGGCTTATGCGCAAACTCTCTATCTGATTCCAATCAGCCTGTTTGGAATGGCGGTCTCCGCGGCCGAACTTCCCGAAATGTCGCAGGTCAGCGGCACCTTTGAAGAAGTGGCACAAAAAATTCAAGCACGCATCAACACCGGTTTAAGACGCATCGCTTTTTTCGTGATTCCCTCGGCGGTGGTTTTCTTTTTCTTGGGCGATGTTGTTGGCGGCGCGCTGTTGCAAACCGGCCGCTTCAACAGCGCCGACACGCGCTACCTTTGGTATCTTCTCATGGGCTCCACCTGCGGGTTATTGGCCAGCACCATGGGACGGCTTTATGCTTCTGCTTTTTACGCGCTAAAAGACACTAAAACTCCTCTTTATTTTGCGGCGGCCCGAGTGACATTGACCGCTGTACTGGCGTATTGGTCGGCGGTGAAATTGCCGGGGGAATTGGGAATCCCGCGCGAGCTGGGGGGAATAGGAATCACCGCCACAACCGGTTTTGCCGCCTGGATTGAGTTTTTATTGTTGCGTTGGAAAATGGGAAAACGAATTGGCAAAACGGGACTTTCGAAAACTCATCTCACCACTTTATGGAGCATCGCCATTTTTGCGGCCTTACTGGGATTAGGAATCAAAGGAGAACTTGTAAAAATTTATGGAGCGAATTTAGCAACCAGCGAATGGGGCTCGCGTTTTCTGCCAATGCCCCAACTCCATCCACTGTTGACCGCCGGAGCGATTTTAATTCCTTTTGGAATGGTTTACATACTACTCGCTACTTTATTCAAAATTCCTGAAGTTGGTTTTGTTACCAAAATAATAAACAAAAATACAAAAAAGTTTTTTTAACCTCAAGGCACAAACTTCCGAATCCACGCCAACGCCGCGTTGATACCATCCACGGCGGCACTGGTTATTCCGCCGGCGTATCCTGGCCCCTCGCCGCAGGGAAAAAGACCTTCGGTGCTGATGCTCTCAAAAGTTTCTGGATCGCGCGGGATACGCACGGGTGACGAAGTCCGCGATTCCACCGCGTGTAAAAGTGCATCGGGATGCGCAAAGCCTCGGCGTTTCTTGTCAAACTCCAAAATTCCATCAGCAATATGGCGAAAAATCCAATCGGGCAACAATTGGGAAATATCCGTCGAGACAATTCCAGATGGACAACTCGATCGCGTTTTAATTTCTCCTCTTCGACGAGTTAAAAAATCTTCAAGACGCTGGGCCGGTATTTTGTGAGCAACGCCCTGCTCCGCACTGGCCCGATAAATTTTTTTCTCGATCTCTTGTTGAAACATCATCATTTTAAAAGGATCATCCCCCGGAATATTTTCCTGAGCCACCGTGCACACCACAGCGGCATTGGCCCAGGGGGAATTTCGGTGATAGTTGCTCATGCCGTTCACCACCGTCATTTCCGCATCGGTGGTGCTGGAGATGACATAACCTCCGGGACACATGCAAAAAGTGTAGACGCCAATTTCTTCCTGATCCCAATAAGTTTGAAGTTTGTATTGCGCCGCGCCCAATTCTTCGGGCCCGATTTCAGAACCATATTGCCACTGATTAATAAATTTTTGGGAATGTTCGATACGCAAACCGAGCGCAAAAGATTTGGGTTCGAAAGCAACTCCCTGCTGATGCAAAACCCGAAAAAAATTCCCCGCGCTATGACCACACGCCAAAATCAATCCGGTACCCGAAATTTTTTCGCCATCCGCCAAGATTATTCCCTGCACTTGTTTGCCGTGGAGATCAAGACCGGCCACTCGCGTTTGAAAACGGAGGTCAGCCCCTTTTGATAAAAGATCATCACTCATTTTTCGAATCACTTTGCGAATGAGATTGCTCCCCACATGCGGATTATAGACGTAAGCAATTTCGGGTGGCGCACCGTAGTCGACAAACGCCTGCATGACACGACCGATCAACGGGCTCTTAATCCGCGTGATCAACTTGCCGTCGCTAAAAGTCCCCGCCCCTCCCTCGCCGTTGCAGACATTGCTGTCGGCATCCAGTTCGCCGGTGCGCCAAAAACGGCTGATTTTGCGCATCCGCTCATGAGTCCTCTCTCCCCGTTCCAAAAGAATGGGGCAAATTCCATGTTGCAAAAAAGTCCAAGCGGCAAAAAGACCGGCCGGCCCCGCCCCCACAATTAATGGAGGAGCTCCCGTCCATTTGAGTTTGGGAAAAGGAGCAAAAACCTGCTCAACGGTTTCCCCCTGAAAAAAAACTTCGAGAGAATAAATCCAAAAAAATTGTTGACGCACTCGGGCATCCAAACTTCGTTTCAAAATTCGGATTTTTGTAATTTCGTCTGGTGAAATTCCCAAATGAGCGGCAACAAGAACTTGGAGATCAGGATCTTTTTGATAAGGCACTCGAAAAGAGTGAATCTGTTTCATGACTTCTCTCTCACTCCTCTAAGCAACGCTAAAACAAAAAGGGGTGCGGAAAGAGTAACATTGTAGAGAACGAGACCTACAATGCTAAGCATTAGCGCGCCCAAAATGAGACTGCGGCGCGGAATGGGAAAAGAAGCAAAAAACAGCACAAGAGAGAGGCGCCCAAAAATCTGTAAATAAATTAAATATCCCAACACGCTACGGCTTTTGCACCACCCCGGAGGAGAGTTTTGGACACAAATGTCAGTCACCCTTTTCCACTCCATCAATCCATAACGAAGGGCCAAGGCCACAGCACATATAAAAATCATCGGCATCAAAAGAGGCCGAAGGTTTTGCCAGACAACGCGATGTCCATGCCCCTTCAACAAAGACAACGCCGACAAGAGGCACAAAAAAATCCACAAATCCGCCTGCCAGTTGAGGGATGTCTCATTCACAAAAATAAAAATCGAGCCAAGCAAAAGAAGCCAGCCCAGAATTTTTTCTTCACGAAAATCATCCAGCAAAAATTTTTGCGTGTGCGAGCTTAAAAAAGAAAGAAAAGCAAAAGTACAAACAGGAATCATCAACCCCGCCACGGGAAAAATTCGATAACGTCCGTCAAAAATCAACGCCATTGTGATCATCAGCAAACTAAAGATGGTGACAAATTTGAGCCCCCCCACAAACGAGCCGGTTGAAACAGAAAGTTTTCGGAACGAAACAATCTCGGTCACTTTTCCTCTCCCGCAAACCCAGAGCCCAAGCCAGTAAGAAGCGAGCGAGAGGCCGAGTAAAAGTAAATCTTTAAAATATTCGGCGCGACCATGCGCGATCAACCAAAATTGGCGAAGCTGCAAAACCCAAAGCACAGCTCCCGTTACAGCGATAAAGTTAAAAAGAAAAAGCCTCTTCCATCTCATCGGAAAAATACGAAACAAAAGCATGAGACTGGCTACAAGAAGTGAGAGCGAAATATAAAAAAGATTTTCCCAATCGGGATAATTAGAAACGGGCCCTTCAAAAACTTTTTTGTCGAGCCGGTTAGTATCATAAAGCCCCCAATAACCGCCAACACCCCCTTCGTTATTCCGTTTCCACGGTTGATCAAACGCTTCAATCAAATTGTAACCCCACCCGTGTCCCTCCGCTTCGGCCACGACACCACGGATAAAACGCGCTTCGTTGACAGGGCTAGGCAAAGCCCCCTCGCGCATCCGCCCATAACTTGGCCATCCGGTTTCACCAAGAAAAATAGTTTGATTGGGAAATGTCGCCGCCAACTTGGCGCGAATGAGACGAACGTGTTCTATCGAATCGTTAATTGCAGACGGAATATCTTCCCAGTAAGGTAAAATATGAATGGTTACAAAATCGGTAACCGTTGCGACCTCGGGATATTCCAACCAAAATTCCCAGACGTCGGCATAGGTAACGGGCATATCGGGAAACGCTTCTTTGACCTGATGAATATATCCGATCAAGCGCTGACTGGTGACTTCACGCCGAAGCAAAGTCTCATTCCCCACAACAATCGCCTGAATCACCGACTTATAATGAGCGACAATCGAAATAGCTTTTGCAATTTCCTTCTGCGTCTCCTTTTTGTCCCCATTCACCCAAACGCCCAACATCATTTTCATTCCATATTTTTGAACATAGGCCGGAAGCGTCTCCATACCGGTAACCGAATAGGTGCGAATACACGAAAAACGCCGAGACAAAAGCGCCAAATCACGATCGAACTGCTCGCCCGAAAGTTTTAAGCCTTTGTCAAAGTCGTTTGGATTTTGGGATTTGGTAAACGGAGTATAAGAAACACACTGAAGTTTACGATCGGCGGTAATAGCAGGTTCACGAAGAGTTTGCGGTTCTCCAGCCTGTTGCCAAAAAGTGAACAAAGCCCCCATCGAAAAAATGAAAGTGAAAAAAATAGATTTCATTGGGGCTCTAAAACACCAAGAGCTTTTTTGTATTTTTCAAGCCGGGCAAAATCTTTTTCGGTGGGATGAGTAATACGATCTATTTCCAAGTTGTCCCGAAGATCCGCCATTTTCACCCGACGGGCGAGAGAATGCGGTTTTATTTTTTCAATAAACGCCTCGTAGCTATCTTCTTTTTTGCGCGTTAAAAGATCAACCGCTTCAATAACCTTGTTCGGAAAACCGGCCGCTCTTAAATCATCCAGAGTCACAGCACTGTCCTCCACAACATCGTGCAAGATGGCGGTCATTTTTTCTTCATCGGTCTGCATGGCCAGCATCAAGCGAAGCGGATGAAAAATATAAGGAGCCCCCCCTTTGTCTTTCTGTCCGGCATGCGCCTTCAGAGCCATCTCAATGGCTTTTTCAATCAAGGAAATTTGCATCATAAAATGGGAAGTAACTTGAACCCATGAATAAGATTTACCCTCTAAAATAACAAGAAATTTGTGCTTGAGGAAAAAAGAGGCGCCGAGTAGAACAAACATTGATAAAAAAATTTCGGGGCGTAGCTCAGCCCGGTAGAGCGTTCGGTTCGGGATCGAAAGGTCGCAGGTTCAACTCCTGTCGCCCCGACATTTTATTACTGGGAAGAAAACACGTTAGTAACTTCGAGGCATCTCTATATTTTAAATTCGAAAATTCCTATATAAAATACATATTTTTAATTTCTTTTGAAAGATTCTCGAGATCTGGAAAAATATTTGAAATGTTTAAGCCACATCTAATAAGAAATTGATATATTTCCTTCTTTTTTGAAGAAGAAATAATTATTTTTTTTAAATACCTCTGGTCCTTAGGATCATTATTAAACTTTTGGATTGGCCAACCAGAATGAAGTGTAAAAGTGGAGTGTTGCATTAACATTCTGATATCCTTTTGATCTGGAATTAGAGCAACTATTTTTTGATCAGGAATATTAGCAGGGTCTTCATTCCCAAATGGAATTTTACAAATATCATCAATCTTAGGACTGGTTGGAGTGCAACACCCATCAGTATCAATATTATCTTGATTAAGACGACAAGGATTAAGTGCCCATAAGACCCCATCCTTCTCCCAATATTTATTTTCATAATATACCGCAAAAAACAGAGCAACAAAAAGAGATTCTGTCCAATCAAGCAGTCTCGTTGGCAAACCATAATGTTGCATTAGAAAAAGCCATTCGACGTAACTCTGATCACAATAAGGGCCAACACTTTTCGGAACATTATTGTGCCTAGATCCTGCTTTTTGCATAAATCTATACGTTGCACCTCTTTCTTCTATTAAATTTTTGTAATGGCGCTCAGCAGCGGGCGAAAGATGCCATTCTGAATCAACTTCTCCTCGCCACCAAAGAACGTTTACGGGGGGATTATCTAAAAGGCTTTGATCGACTTCTGCTAAAATTTTAAACAGGTCATGCAGTGAATTTAATCTCATCGTATCAGAAAATGTTGCCACATACTTTTTTTGAAAGAAAGTAAAAAGAACCAGCTCCAGACACGCAGGGACCATTTTGTTGAAGCCAACAAAATGGTCCCCCTACTCACTTAAAAAACCAATTTTATTTCCATTGAGACTAGATTTTAGATTGCAAGTCATCAATTTTTTTCTGCTCTTCCATCTTTTTTCTTTTTAGCCATAGAACTAACCAACCAGTTCTCTCCTTTACATCTGGCTTAAGCCATAAATAAAAAAGTGTGATAATGGGCGTGGGCAAAAGAACCAAGATGCCTAACGCCTCCCATCCTTCCTTGAGCAATATAAATATTACGAATCCTACCCAAGCTAGATTCAATAAATAAACTATATATTTCATAATCAACTCCCTTATACTTCTCCTGAAAGAAAGTAAATTTTAAAACCTATTTTCTTTTTAGCCTCTGCGTCACCTTCGGCAACTTCTTCCCTTCAGAAACCAACTTACGCTCCACCTTTTTAAGGTCTTCAGCAGGAGGTAAACTTTCGGGTCGGATGTTACTACGGCCAAGCAGTGTTCGCACATCCCGGTTGTTTTTCACATGTTCGCCGCTAATGGCGGTTTCATTTTTTAAATCGTCACGCACCACATTAAATTGAGTAATCTCGTTGGCAAAATCCTTGGCCTTGATCGTGATAGTCGGTAAAAAATCCGCCAAAGGTCGTTTGTCCGGGACCCCCATTTTGTTTTTCATTTGCACGGTTGTATACCCGCCAAAAAGAGCTTGGTCTCCTTTGCTACGGATACGGGCAAAGCCTTGGCCGTCGATTCCCCGTTCAAACAAAACACCCGAAAGTTGTTTTTCGGAAGTGCTGAGCTTCTCGCGGGCCTGAATGCGCTCCACCTCGGCGAGCCGTTGCTCGATGATTTCCTGTTTCCTGGTTTGAACGGCAAAGTAAGTTTGGGCAAAAGCAATTTCGTTTTTACGTGGATCACCGTTTTGGGCGATGAGATAACAGGCATAACGGGTCAGCATGATATCGTCGACTTGCCGTTCACTTCCTGATCCTAGAGTGACCATTTTGTTGACGTCAACAAAATGGTCTATCACCTTCTGTTTTGAGTTCTCACAGGCTTGCTTAGCCTTGTTAACAACCAGAAGAAAATTCCGCCATTCGACATAGCCCAAAAGATTTTGAAGATCCCGGGCATACCAAAATTCGGTGTCTTCTTTTTTCTGGATCACCTCTTCAAAAGCGCTGTGTAGTTGAATAATCAGTTCTTTTTTCATCATTTTAGGTTCCTATTTTTTACGTTCATAATTCAAGGGAAAAGTTTTTTATCATTCAAAAAATCTAGTGTTGTATGGCTTTTACAACCTTATAGAGGTGGTCGCAATTTGCGACCAGTTCACTGTTTTCGGCAGAGCATTCGCCAAAGTTGCTTTTTATCTAAAAATTCTCTAGTATACCCAACACATGTCTACAAATTCCACCAACACCCCCGAGTCAATCTGTTCTTCATGCGCCAAACCATCACCCAAAAAGATTTATAATTGTGGAGTCTGCCAAAATTTTTTATGTAAGGACTGCACGCAATTTTTGGATGAATCGTTTTTTTCTTTCCTGAAAAATATTCCGGACGAACTGAAGCATGGGACTTATTGCGGAGCTTGTTACGATCAAAAAATTCAGCCGGCAAAAGAAACTTATTTAGAGACGATGAGGCGTGCGAAAAACATCATCATCTTTGATAAGAAGGCAACACAGATCCCTCTGATCGAGCGCGCCAGGTTTAAAGTGGCTATTGACGACTGCTCCGATCGAAAAGAAACCATTTTGCGGCTGGCGTTTTTAGCGGCGGAGCAATCGTACAACGCGGTCATTGAAGTAGAAATAAGTTCCAAAAAAATCAGAAACGCTGGCTATCAAAAAAGCAGTTGGAGCGGCACAGGTTTTTTAGCCCAGATCCGTACCGAAGGATTGAAAGCTGTAGGCAGTGTTTCGTGGAAGTGAAGGATACCCCCTCGGGTGAATAACTCTTGAAGTCCCGTAAAAAATCCTCTAGATTTCGCGACGTGAATGCCAAACAAAAAGGTTTGCTGTGTGGAGTTTCTCTCCTTCTTCTTTTGTCCTCTGTCGCCTGCGGTACGGCCACCAAACGTAGGCCTGCTGGCCCTAGCGGGGCCGCCGCCGAGTTGAAACATTGTCTACAGCTTTCCGCCCAAAAAAAACAGACCGAAGCGGTCAACTGTTTGGAGGCCTATAAAAGCCGTTATCCAGATTCCGAAGCGGCGGCCGAAGCCGATCTGCTGATTGCCGACAGTTATTTTCGCAAAAAAGATTATTTGCTCGCCGCCGAAAGTTACAACGACTTTATCAAAGAATATCCTCACGATCCCAAACTCGACTACGCTTATTACAAAGCGGCTCAATCCTATTTTCGGGACACCCCCAAGGCGATCGGCCGCGATCAACAATATCTCGATTTAGCGGCGCAAAACTTAAGTTTATTAATCGACGCTTTTCCTTCATCTCCTTATTATAAGTTGGCCCGACAATTTGCTATGCAAGTTCGAACCAAGCAGGCCAAAAAAGATTTTTCCATCGCAAAATTTTATTACAATTTTAAGGAATACCGGGCTTGTGTTCCCCGTTTTGCGGAAATTGTTGATAAGTATGGCGGAACCGTTTACGATCCTCCCAGTTTTTATTACAGCATTGTGGCCTATAAAAAATTAAAGGAAAAAGAAAAAGCCCGTGGGGCACTTAATCTTTTCGAACAACGTTATCCCAAAAGCCGCTGGCTTCGTCGGGCCCGTGGTCTTTTGTCGAACAAGAATTAAAAGCCTTTTTTAAAGCTTGAAGTCCCCCTGAAAATTGAGTAAACCTCCAAAAACATGGAACCTGATATTCGCTATTGGATCGATCAAGGAAAGCAATTTTTCAAAACGCAGGCCTATAAAAAGGCTGAGACGATTTTTTCCAAAATCATTGCTGGCCGACACGAGTTTGCCGATGTCTATAACATGCTCGGCATCATTTATCACCAGACCGGACAATTTAGCGATGCGACCCAATCTTTTCGAAAAGCGTTGGCAATCAATCCCAATTACACCGAGGCGATGCTCAACTTAAGCGTTCTCTACAACGACCTCGGGCAATACCGTCAAGCCCGTGACCTGGTTAACCGTTTCAAGAAAAAAGGGGCCGCCGCCAAAAATGGAAAAGGAATCGACCCCTACATCAAAGGAAAATTGGCCAACAAACATGCCGAAGTTGGCGACATGTACCGCGGGGCCGGGCTTTTTACCCAAGCCATTACCGAGTTCGATAAAGCCATCGAGCTGGCCCCCACTTTTTACGACATCCGCAACAAGCGAGGAATTTGCCTGCGCGAAAAAGGGGACAAAAGCGAGGCCTACAAAGAGTTCCAAAAAATAGTTAAAGAAAAACCTCAATACACCGACGCGCAAATTCAGATGGGAATTACCCTCTATACTTTGGGAAAAAAGAAAGAGGCGCGCACCGTTTGGGAAAAACTAGCCAAGACAAACCCGCAGCATCAGTTGGTACGTACGTATCTTCGTCTTTCGGAAGAACAAAAGAAAAAATGATCGAGGTTCTCAACGTTACAAAAGTTTTTGATCGCGTCAAAGCGCTCGATTCCATTTCCTTTCAACTCAACAAAGGAGAAGTGGTCGGCTTTTTGGGACCGAATGGCGCCGGTAAAACCACCACGATGCGTATTCTCACCGGTTTTCTTCCGCCATCCGAGGGAGAGTGTCGAATCGGCGGATTAAACATGGCCACGCACAGCTTGGAAGCGCGTCAAAAAATGGGATATTTGCCTGAATCGGCGGCGCTGTATGGGGACATGGAAGTGGTCGAATATCTCCGTTACATCGGACAACTTCGTCAATTAACCCCAAATATTCTTTCCAACAGACTTAAAGAAGTAATTTCACTGTGTGGTTTAAAAGAAGCCGTGGGCAAGAAAATTTCTACCCTCTCGAAAGGTTATCGTCAACGCACGGGGCTGGCTCAAGCTCTTTTGCACGACCCGGAAATTTTAATTTTAGATGAACCAACAGTGGGGCTTGATCCCAACCAGATTTCCGAGATCCGAGAACTGATCCATAACCTAGGACGGGATAAAACAATTCTTCTTTCAACCCATATTTTGTCGGAGGTCGAACAGACCTGTAGCCGCGTGATCATTATTTCCAAGGGAAAAATTGTGGGAGAAGGAAATCATCGCGACCTGGTTGCCCAAACGCCCGGGGCTGTAACGTTGGAGGATGTGTTTAAAAAATTAACCATGTAGGGGCACGGCATGCCGTGCCCCTACAAATATATGCCTACAATTTTAACCGTCACTAAAAAAGAATTTGAAGACCTCTTTTATTCGCCAATCGCCTACGTATTTCTCACCGTCTTTCTCTTTCTGTCGTTCTGGCTTTTTTTCACCAATCTTTTTTCCACCGGTCAGGCGTCCATGCGTCCCCTTTTCGGCTCTTTCCCCCTTCTTCTTTTGATTTTTCTTCCCGCCATCACCATGAGCCAGTGGGCTGAAGAAAAAAAGAGAGGAACGCTGGAAACTCTCTTAACCCTTCCGATACGCGATAGGGATTTAATTCTTGGAAAGTGGCTCGCCACTTTTTTATTTCTGGCTGTTGCCCTATTACTCACCTTGCCGGCCTGCTTAACCGTTTCTTTCATGGGAAATATCGATGGGGGAATGGTTCTAGCCAGTTATTTGGGAATTTTCCTCATGGGAGGTTGTTACCTGGCAGTCGGGCTTTTTATCTCGTCCTTGACCGAAAATCAGATCATTGCCTTTATACTGACAACCGTCGTCCTCTTTGTCTTCTATCTCATGGGATCCCCGCTTGTGCTCAATTATGTGCCGCAAAGTTTGTCGCCGCTATTTTCATTCATCAGCTTAAGCGGACATTACGAAAGTAGCGTACGCGGAGTGATCGATTCGCGAGATGTTTTGTATAGCCTCAGCTTTGCCTGGTTTTTTATTTATTTGAATCAATTGAGTTTGGAGAGCCGACAATGGCATTGAAAAGAAATATCAAAACCAAAGCAGAGGCTGCAACGGTGGTCTTCCTCATCGCCGTTGTTTTACTTTTTTTGAATTTTATTTCATTTCGCCACTTTTTCAGAATCGATTTGACGGAAGATCATGAATACACCCTCTCGGCTCCAACCAAAAAACTTTTAGGAAGCTTGGAAGACCGCGTAATTTTCAAACTCTACATGAACGCCAATCTCCCTCCCCACCTCACTGAACTCCAACATGGCATTACAGATTTGTTGGATGAATACAAAAAGGTGTCACATGGTAAAATATCCATCGAACAAATTAGTCCTAATGAATCGGTTCAAAAAGAACAAGAGGCGCAAATGCTGGGCATTCCTCCCTTGCAGCTGAATGTCATACAGCACGATAAGCAAGAGGTGATCAAAGTTTATTTGGGGCTCGCGCTATTTTATGGCGACAAAAAAGAGGTGATTCCGGTTATTGCCGACCTGAGAGATTACGAATACAACCTTACCTCGTCTCTTCTCAAACTCACCACCAAAAAAATTCCCAATATCGGATTGATGGTGCCGGAAACCAATTCGAATGACAGCGACTATAAAAACGTACAAGCTATTTTCGAAAAACAATATCACCTAACCGCTGTGGCCAACACCGACACCGATCTCGTTTCAAAAAATCTGGATGCGCTGGTGGTGGTGAATCCCCGCAACATTCCGCCAACGCTTACCAAAGAATTAGACCAACTATTTGAAAAAGGGGTTCCTCTACTTATTTTTGTCGGTCGAGTGGATGTGGATGGCCGCTTGATGGCGTACGACTATGCAACGGGATTGGAGGATTGGTTGAGTGATCACGGAATTGAGCTATCAAACAAATTGGTGATCGACTTCAAGTCCCATACTTACGCCGCTTTTTCCAGCGGACTGTTGCAATATCATATTCCTTATCCTTTCTTCGTAAAAACCCCCAAAGAAGCGATGAATACAAAAAATCCGGTAACAGCAAGGTTAGAAGATCTGGTTTTTCCATGGGCTAATTCGTTAATCATTCATGCCGATAAACATCCCGATTGGAAATATGAAAATTTGGTGGAAACTTCGGATGAGGCTGTGTTGCAAGAAGGGGCTCCCGACATTTCTCCCGACAACCTCGATCACCTCGACACTTCCGGCGGGGCCAAACACACTTTGGCCATCGAAGTGACCGCCCCTGTCGAAGCTGGCAAACCATCGCGCCGCTTGGCTGTGGTGGCGAACAATCAATTTATCAAAGATAATTTTCTGAATGATTTTGACTCCAACATTCTTTTTCCGCTCAACCTCGTCGACTCGGTCACGTGGGGCGACGACCTCATCGGCATCCGTTCGCGCGGACAAACCGATCGTCCGTTAGAAATTCCCTCTAGCGGCGTCATCGCCTTCATCAAATTTTTTCATATGCTGGGAATTCCGCTGATCGTTATTTTTGGGGGTTTCGGTTTAACTTTCTGGAGACGGACAAGATGGAAACGTCATGCCGGACTTGATCCGGCATCCAGACTGGACCCCGGATCAAGTCCGGGGTGACGACTACTATGCCTAAAAAAATTATCCCCCTTTTAGTCGCCGTCACCCTGCTTGGGCTTGTCATCGCCCATTTCGAAAAACCGTTCCAAGATCGTTTCACCATGGTGGAAACCCCCTTCTACCCCAATCTCAAAATAGATGACATTGCCGCCATTGACATAGATTACTTTACCCACAAAACCCATCTCGAAAAAGAAAATCAAGAGTGGCAAGTAATCGAAGAAGGCCAAAAATTTCTAGCCGATGTGGAGCGAGTTGATCGCATTCTTCACTTTTTTACAGAGGTAAAAAAAGGAGAACCAATGACCACTGACGAGAATAAATTCCCTGCACTTCAACTGGATACAACAGGAATCTCGGTCACACTCTTTAATGCCAAAGGGGATAAATTGAGTCGAATGATTATTGGAAAACAAGGTCCCGATGTTTTTTCAACTTTTGTTCGTGATGAAAATGACAAAAAAGCTTACCTGGTCGAAACTTATTTGACCAATATGTTGAATGTTCCGATTGAGGAGTGGAAAAAGAAGGAATAATTATTTTGACTGAAAATATTCCTTCGACTTTTGAGGATCGGGCTTCATTGTCTTTCCCCCCTTATTCCAGTTGGCAGGACAGACCTCCCCGGTTTTTTGCACGGTTTGGATCGCTTCCAAAACACGCAATACTTCGTTCACATTGCGTCCAATCCCTAAATCGTGGACCACTTCGTACGAAATATTTCCTTCGGGGCTGATGATAAACAAGCCGCGCAGTGCGATACCCGCATCCAACAACACACCATAATCCGAAGCAATTTTTTTGCTTAAGTCGGCGAGAAGCGGATATTCAATTTTGCCAAGTCCCCCCTCTTTTCGAGGGGTGTTGACCCAAGCCAAATGACTGAACTTGGAATCGACGGAACATCCCAAAACTTCGGCATTCAATTTTTTAAAGTCCTGGATCTGGTCCGAAAAAGCGGTGATCTCGGTCGGGCAGACAAAGGTAAAATCGAGTGGATAGAAAAACAACACCACCCACTTTCCTTTATAGTCGGCCAATTTAATTTGTTTAAAATCCCCGCCTACAACCGCATCGGCTGCAAATTCGGGGGCTTTTTTCTGAACAAGACTCATAAGTTTCCTCCTTGTGTAAGTGACGATGGAGAAATAGCACACAACTTCTGTGAGTCAAGAGGGTTTTATGAAATTTTCGATCAATAAATTCTTACGACGGAAATCCCCGGATAATACTTGGCAAGAATAAGTTGATAATTTTTACCAACAGCCGCCATCTCTTTGGCCCCATACTGACACATCCCCACACCATGACCAAAACCATTGCCGGTAATGAGGATATTATTCCCCTTTTGACGCAAACGAAAAAGAAGACTTTTGAGATTATAGGATCCCATCAGATGACGAAAAGTATCACCGGAAACTTTTTGAAAACCAGCATCGTCGCGAATGGAAATAGATTGCACGTAACTCGACCGATTTTGCCGTACAATTTTAACCGAACGAAGATTGGAAATGCTGTAACCCGCTTTATTCAATTTGTCCGAAATCTCTTCGAGTGTCGTCTGTATCTCCCAATTTCTGAAAGGAGAACGGGCACAATAATTATCCTGTTTGCAAGCAAAGAGAGGAGCATCGGTTGACAGCCCCGCTTCTTCGGCGGTGCGCGTTTTTCCCCCACAGGTCGAACTATAAAACGCCTCGACCACTTGCCCTTCTTTCGACAAAACTTCTCCGCGCGTATCCAAAACAATCGCCTTAAGCGCCGGATTTTTAATATCGCGCATCTTAAAAACTTGATCCGCTTGGGTCGCCATCACATCATATTTCCGCCCCGTTCTTTTAGCCTCAGTCATTCGATAAAACGCATACGACCGTGCCGCTACCGCCTGCGCTTTGAGAGCCTCTGGTGGCCAACGACGGCTCATTTCGTTTCCAATGACGCCTGCCAAATACGATTCCATCGAAACTTTTACAATTCTTCCACCATGCCTTCGTCCTTTAAGCAAAATACGAACCGTCGGCTCACGACCAAGAGGAACAGGAATAACAGCAGGAACAGAAGCGGCTGTAATTTTATCCGAGTTTTCAACAGCAGGATTTGGAGTCTGAAGAGAATTTTTAATTCCTTGGGAAGTTTGGATGTTTTGTCCCGTTGTCGTGGCACAACCGATACCAAACAAGAAAAAAACACCAAAAAAAATCGAGACACACTTTGAAAACATAATTATATTTTACAGAAATTCAGCTACTGTGGCTAGTACTAAGTAATCAACATACAATCCCCATAACTAAAAAGCCGATATTTTTGGGATAGAGCTTCCTGGTAAGCTTTATGGATCAAGGAGAGCGAGGCAAAGGTTATTGCCAAAACAAAAAGGGACGATTTAGGTTGATGGAAATTGGTCAAGAGACGATTCACCACTTTGAATTCATACGGAGAATGGATAAATTTTTCGGTGATGCCGCTACCAGCCAACAAAGAACCGTCACTTTGTACCGCTGACTCGAGCGTGCGTACCACCGTCGTCCCGACCGCAACTATTTTTCCTCCTTTTTGCTTGGTCTGCTTCACGAGATCGACCGTTTCTTGAGGTACAAAATAAGATTCGGCGTGCATTTGATGATTTTCAATTTTCTCGGTTTTAATCGACAAAAAAGTTCCAATCCCAACATGCAAAGTCACAACAGCAATGTTAACCCCTTTCTCCCGAAGATTCTGCAAAACTTTTTCGGTAAAGTGAAATCCAGCCGTAGGGGCGGCGGCTGATCCGACATTTTTAGCGAAAACAGTTTGATACCGGTCACGATCGCTGATCTCGTCGACACGCTTAATATAACGGGGAAGCGGAATGTGGCCGATTTTTTCCAGGATGATAGTGAGATCTCCCTCGTATTCCAGACGAATTCGACGCGTAGTCCCGCCTCCTTCATCCATCAAAATTCCTTTCAGTTGGTCGGAAAAAATAAGTTCGCTGTTGGGCAGTATTTTTTTAGAATCGGTGATCAGACATTCCCAAACTTGAGGGCTTTCCTGTCGTAGCAAAAAAACCTCCACCTTCCCTCCTGTTTTTTTCTGGGTGAAAAGTCGGCATGGAAAAACTTTCGAATCGTTGATCACCAACAAATCACCGGGATTTAAATAATTTGGAAAATCTAAAAAAGTATGATGCGAAATTTTCTGGCTCGACCGATCCACCACCATCATCCGCGAGGCATCGCGCTGAACGGCAGGATAGTTGGCCACAAGCTCTGGCGGATAAGAATAATCGAAGTCAGATAAATTCATTCTTTAGTAAATTTTAGTGATGGAAATTCCGGGATAATAAAAATTCAAAATTTTCTTATAGCTCCAACCCTTGTCGGCCATGGCTTTGGCGCCATACTGACACATCCCCACTCCATGCCCGTATCCTTCCCCTTCAAATATGAAATAGGATCCGTGATGGTGAATGGCAAACAACAAACCTTTGAGTTTGGTGGTGCCTAATAATTTTCTGAATTCAACTCCCGAAATATCGCAGGATCCTCCTTTTCCAGAAATATGAAGCCGAGCCGCCCGATGGGTGGAAGTTTTGGAAACAATTTTGATGTCACGTACTTCCCAAATTTTTCTTCCTCCGTTTCGCAAAAGAGAAGCCAACTGATCTCCCGAAAGAGAGTAGACCCAATGATGCACAGGCGAACGAGAACAGTAAGAATCTTTCACTCCACGTTTTAACGGAGATCTTTCTCCCAACTCCGCATCGGCGGCGGACTCGGTGAAGCCACCACAGCAAGAATGAAAAAAAGCCTCAATCACTTCTCCTTTATTTTCCAAAACCATTCCGCGAGTAGACGTCAAAGCCCGATTCACCAAGCTTCCACCATCCCCTTCCCTAAAAACCTGGTCGTCAATGGAAGAAGTAACGTCATAATTTTTCCCCAAAGTTTCCGATTTTTTAATTTGATAGAGAGCAAAGCTCCGGCTGGCAACCGCCTGCGCTTTCAACGCCTCCAACGGCCAACTGCGCGCCATCTCGTTAGGCAAAACCCCTTCCAAATATTTTTCCAAAGGAAATGTTTGCGCGCCCACACCGTGGGAATCCAGCACACGCACAACCGGCTCTTTTTCTGTCGCCATGGCATGAGTGATGATCAGAAAAAAAGAAAAGAGGGTCAATGACCCTAGGATAAAAAAATATTTCATCAAGGCTGGTTTTGATTTAGAAATTTGGAGAGAAGATATTGAATCATTTTTTCAAAAACAGGTTCTTTTTTGTTTTGCGCAAAGACGAGAGCGGCGTTGAGATATTCAGCACACAACTCGCGCTCGAGCCCCCGTTCCAAAAATTCCTGAACAAGCTGGAAATCGAAGTTGGTCGCAGTTTCCAACCCTTCGAACTTATTTTTTGCACCCATCGATTGGCGCAAAGCCTCTGCCGCCTCTTTCTTTTTCCCACTTTTAAAAAGAGCCATTCCTTTAAGAGTATAGGCGTGGTGTAGATAGGAAAAATTGCTCGCCGCTAACTTGAGTACCTTGTCCATTTTTTTGATCACGGTGTCATACTGCGCAAAATATTCCACCAAAAGGCGCGCTGTAATAATTTTAAGAGAAGGATCTTCCGGTAATTTTTTTTCCGCTTGTTCGTAATACTTCCAGGCTTTACGATAGTCCTTCTTCAATTTACAAAGAACGCCATAGGTAGAATAGTAAACGGCCTGAGTAACAGGATCAGTCTCTTTCTCGGCTTGGGCGAGTTCTGACTTGAGAATTTTTTCCGCCTCGTCAAATTTCTTCTGATCGAGTAGTGCAAAAATTTTATAGAAAGCTTGAGAGGTGATTTTTTGATCGAGCGCTTGCATAAATAAAAACCCTTCTATCTTTTTTGCAAAAGGTTCAGCATCGCTTGATGAATGCTTCCGTTGGTCGCCAGAATTTTTTTGTCGTAAGGGGAAAAAGGTTCCCCCGCAAAATCGGTGACCGTTCCTCCCGCCTCTCTCAGAATCAACAAACCGGCCGCCACATCCCACGGAAAAAGATTGAGTTCCCAAAAACCATCATACCGCCCCGCGGCTACGTAACAAAGGTCAACCGCCGCCACTCCATCGCGCCGCACCGCTTGAGCGGCGCGAATGATACTTGAGAAATGATCCAAATTGTTGTCGTTGGTCGAATTAATATTGTAAGCAAACCCGGTGGCGAGCAAACTTTCTTTGAGCGTGGCATGAGGAGAAACTTTTAACCGTTTTTCCCCCACAAAACTCCCCTTCCCTTTTTCGGCAAAAAAAAGTTCGTTGCGGTTCGGTTCGAAAACCACTCCTAAAATAATTTCCCCTTTGTGTTCAAGAGCGATCGACACGCAGAAAAGAGGATAACCATGGGCGTAATTGGTGGTTCCATCCAACGGATCGACAATCCATTTATAGTCAGAATGTTTGCGAATGCCCCCCCCTTCTTCCCCCAAAAAATCGTGTTCGGGAAAAGCCCCCTGAATTCTATCGGTGATTAATTTCTCGCAAGCCTTGTCAACCTTGGTCACCAGGTTTTTTTCCCCTTTGTACTCAACCTGTAAAAAACCCCCAAGATGATCCATCTGCAAGGCCCCGGCTTCACGGGCTACGGAAACGGCAATTTCTAGGAACGAAGACATATCTCAAAATGCCAAAATTTGATCAGGATGTCAAAGTGTGAGTAGGATTAAGGAAGTAGGATATCGGCCAGAATCAGCTGGAATATAGGCGTACATAAACTCAGCCGCTTGAGAGATTGAAAGTTGATCAGGAGTAATACCTGGAATAGGCATAGATCCCCTTATATCGGAAAGAAATAAAAAAGGTTGCTAAAAATGAGGGGGGTTGACATATATGTATAAATAAACTACTATATTTTTTATACATGTATAAAAGAATATTAACTTTAGATAAAGCGGGGCGAGAAACGCTATTTTTATGGGGTCCCCGCCAGACGGGAAAGAGCACCCTGTTAGAACAACTTTTTCCAACATCCCCTTACTACGATCTTCTCCTGTCCGATGTAGTCACGCGTTTGCAGGTCAGACCATCTCTTTTAAGGGAAGAGCTTTTGGCCAAAAAACCTCCTCTGAAACCGGTGATCATTGACGAAATCCAAAAAGTGCCTGCTTTGTTGGATGAAATCCAATGGCTGATTACAAAAAAGAATATTCGATTCATCCTTTGTGGTTCTAGCGCCCGTAAAATGAAAAGGACAGGAGTGAATCTTCTCGGAGGGAGAGCGCTCCGCTATCAACTCTTCCCGTTGGTATCGGCTGAAATTCCCGATTTTGATCTCATCCGCGCCATCAATCACGGCCTTGTTCCCCGACATTATCTGGCCGATGAGCCGCAGGAACTGATCGAATCTTATTTGGCCGATTACCTCCAACACGAAATTGCCGCCGAATCGCTGGTACGCAATCTTCCTTCCTTTCACCGTTTTCTGGAAGTCGCCGCTTTCAGCAATGGAGAAATTCCTGTGTTTAGTAACATAGCCTCCGATTGCGGTGTCAGCCCTCCCACAGTTAAAGAATACTTTGAAATTCTTCAGGACACTCTCATCGGTTCTTTTTGCCCCGCTTATATCCGCCGCCCCAAACGCCGTTTGGTGGAGTCTCCAAAATTTTATTATTTTGATGTAGGCATTGCCAATTTTCTCCTCAAAAGAGGAAATATTCGTCCGGGATCCGAGTCTTTCGGCAAGGCCTTTGAACATTTTATTTATCAAGAACTGTTAAGTCACTCCCACTATTCCCGCAAAAAATATCCCATCTGTTATTGGAGAACTTCGTCTCAAATTGAACTTGATTTTGTATTGAATGATGCCGCCATTGCCTTGGAAATAAAAGGAGTCCCACTGGTACAACCCAAACATTTAAAAGGATTAACCGCTTTTTGCGAAGATTATAAAACAAAAAAGGCCATTGTTGTTTCGCTGGATCCCAAACCGCGGAAGATGGGACGCATAGACATTCTTCCCTGGAAATACTTTCTCGATCAGCTTTGGAACGGGGATATTCTTTAAATATTGGCTTCCGGAATATTCATCGCCACGGTTATTCCCCGAATCCTTCCTGTCTCTTGTTGCTTAAGGGTTTTGGCGCAGGATTTGAGAGTGCTTCCTGTTGTGTAGACATCGTCTATCAACAAAACGGATTTATCTTTCAAATTATTTTTTGGATCATTCCACACAAAAGCATTTTTCAAATTTTTAATCCGCTCGACGCGATTCAACTCGGTCTGAGGAATTGTCTCGCGAATTTTTTGAAGCGAATGCACCGCTACCGGGATACCTGAAATTTTTGAAAGTTTGCGGGCCAACTCCAAGCTTTGATTGTAAGTTCTTTTTTTGAGACGAGAAGTCGACAGGGGAACCGGCACAAGAATGTCGGCATCGCTAAACCAATTTCTCATCCCTTGAAAAATAGATTGGGCCAACGGTTCGAGCAGATCAAAACGTTCCCCATATTTTAAACCATAGACCAACTGATTCACCGGCTTTTCATAAATCCAAAGAGAGCGATGTTCGGAAAAAGGAGGAGGATCGGAAAGACAATCGGCACAAGGGTGAGAGAAGGGCACCGATGACGGAAATGGAATTCCGCACAAAGTACAAAAAGGTTCGCGAATGAACTGGATTTTTTCCAAACAATCGGGACAAAAATATTTTTCATGGGAAATAATTTGACGACACACGAGACAAGTCTGAGGAAAAAAAAGAGAGAGAACTTTTTTTAGCATCTATTTAATGATTAAACTCTCGCCTGTCATCTCGGCAGGCTTGGAAAGATGAAGAAGTTCCAACAATGTCGGAGCCACGTCGCACAAGCGTCCGCCGGTTTTTTGCAAAGATGTTTTTTTGTATTCATCCGAAATCAACAAAAAAGGAACCAGATTGGTGGTATGTGCCGTATGGGGATTGCCCTTTTCATCGACCATCAGCTCGGCATTTCCGTGATCGGCGGTGATCAAGACAGCTCCTTGTTTTTTAAGAACCACTTCAACAATTTTTTCAAGACACGAGTCGACCGTTTCGACCGCTTTCAGAATGGCCTTTGGCTTTGCCGTATGTCCCACCATGTCGGCATTGGCAAAATTTAGGACAATCACATCGTATTGATTTTTTTCGATGCGCAACAAAACTTCATCCGTTATTTTGAGCGCACTCATTTCCGGTTGGAGATCGTACGTTGCCACTTCTCTGGGGGATGGAACCAAAACACGATCTTCGCCAGGAACAACCGTCTCTTGTCCCCCACTGAAAAAATAAGTCACATGCGCATATTTTTCGGTTTCGGCGATTCGTAACTGTTTTAAATTCGCTTCACTGATGATTTCTGAAAAAATCCGTTTGGGATAGTTGGGAGTAAAGGCGGTCTGCAAACCAAAAGCGGAATCGTAGGGGGACATGCAAACGTAAGTTGAAAGTGCTGGAGATTTTTTTCTCTCGAAGCCTTTAAAATTTGGATTGGTAAAGGCGTCCGTTATTTCGCGCGCTCGGTCGGGACGAAAATTAAAAAAGATGACGGCATCCTTGTCATGAATAGCTCCAACCGGTAATCCCTTATTATCCAAGACATTCCTCGGGACAATAAATTCATCACCCAAACCTTTTTTGTACGATTCCAAAACAATTTCTTCGGGCGTTTGCGCGCCATTTGTGTCGGCGCCAATAAGAACATCGTAAGCTTTTTGAACACGTTCCCATCTTTTATCTCGATCCATCGCATAATAACGCCCCGAAACGCTGGCAATGGTTCCAATTCCCTGCTTTTGAATTTGTTGTTCGAGAGATTTGAGATAATGAAGTCCGCTCATGGGAGGAGTATCCCGACCATCCATGAAACAGTGAATAAAAACCCGATCGATCCCCTGTTGTTTGGCCAAATCCAAGAGAGCATAAAGATGATCCTGATGACTATGCACCGCACCATCCGACAAAAGCCCGACAAGGTGAAGCGCCGAATGATTTTCACGAGCCGCCTCGGTGGCTGTAATGAAAGCGGGATTAAAAAAGAAACTTCCATCTTCGATGGAGTGATAAATTTGCGAAAGCCCCGAATAGACAACACGCCCGGCCCCCAAATTCATGTGCCCCACTTCCGAATTTCCCATAATTCCCTCCGGAAGGCCGACTGCCTTACCCGAGCCGTCGATCAATGTGTGAGGATAAGATTTCCAGTAATGTTCGAAATTGGGTTTTTTGGCCAGAGTAATTCCGTTGTCCTTTTTTCGCTGCGAATTCCCCAACCGTCT
>Ga0209515_10001081_pt1 | contig 47085 bp, 49 predicted proteins | sample Subgroupgradi54m_FD_187454 | JGI IMG/M metagenome (GOLD analysis project Ga0209515, IMG submission 187454) | Subsurface groundwater microbial communities from S. Glens Falls, New York, USA - GMW60B uncontaminated upgradient, 5.4 m (SPAdes)... ... | reverse complement strand
CCGCTAAATCCATCTGTTCCACCATCAAACATGCCGCCAAAGTGGGGGTTTTTCAAAACCAGTCCGCGGAAACGGTCAATGGGGTCGCGGCGGAAATGGGTCTTGATTTTATTCAACTGGCCGGAGAGGAAAGCCCTGATTATTGCCAACGGTTGAACCGCCCCATTCTCAAAACCATCCGGCCGGATGAGGTTGGGGAAATGCCAGCCTATTCTAAGGCGGTTTGCATGTTTGTGATGGATGGGATGACTCCCGGGTCGGGTCACCGGTTCGATTATTCCACCCTAAAAACCATGGCGGTCGAAAGGCCATTTTTGATTGCCGGAGGTGTGGATGAATTCAACATAAAGACGATTTTTACCGAACTTCCCCAAGCGGTTGGCATTGATGTCGCGAGCGGTATTGAAACCCATGGCCAAACCGATCTCTCCAAAATCGAACGATTATCCACTTTTTTATGAACTTTAAAAAGACCCTCATCAACCGGGATGGCCATTTTGGCCCCTTTGGAGGCCGCTACGTGCCGGAGATTCTGGTGCCTGTCATGGACGATTTACGAGATGCTTTTTTCGCGGCCGCTGAAGACTCGCATTTTGTGAGTGAACTGAAAGATCTCCACCGCCATTACCTGGGCCGCCCCACCCCGCTTTACCATTGTGAAAATTTGTCGAAAAAATTGGGGGGCGCCCGGATTTACCTGAAAAATGAAGGACTACTGCACACCGGCGCGCATAAGATCAACCACTGCGTGGGGCAGGCGCTTTTGGCCCGGCGAATGGGTAAAAAATGCATCATCGCGGAAACGGGCGCGGGTCAACACGGGCTGGCCACGGCCGCCGTCTCGGCTAAATTCGGTTTCCCCTGCACCATCTACATGGGGGCCAAAGACTATGAACGCCAACGCCCCAATGTGTTTTGGATGGAGCGGCTCGGAGCCACGGTGGTTCCCGTGGAAGAGGGGAACCGGACCTTGCGGGACGCGGTGAATGCGGCGCTCCGCGACCTTATTTCCCATCCCGCGGACACCCATTACCTTTTGGGAACGGTTTGCGGCCCTCACCCCTATCCTTCCATGAATACTTATTTCCAAAAAATTATTGGGGAAGAAGCACGGCAGCAGGTTTTGGAACAGGCCGGCCGACTGCCGAATCATTTGGTGGCCTGTGTGGGTGGGGGAAGCAACGCGATGGGATTGTTTTATGATTTTTTTGACGAAGCGTCCGTGCGGATGGTGGGAGTGGAGGCCGGCGGCAAGGGAATCACCGGACATGAACACGCGGCTCGTTTCCAGGGGGGGTCGATCGGGGTGGCGGAGGGTTTTAAATCCTATTTCCTGCAAAATAACGATGGGCAGCTTTCGGACACACACAGTATTTCCGCCGGCCTGGATTACGCGGGTGTGGGACCGCAACTCGCCTATCTCAAAGAATCCGGCAGGGTGCATTTTACCTACGCCACGGATGAGGAGGTTTTGGCGGCGTATCAGACGCTCGCGGGCGACGAAGGAATTTTGGCCGCCCTGGAATCCTGCCATGCCGCCGCGGAGGCGATCAAGCTCGCTCCGACGCTCCCCTCCGATCAAATCATTGTTTTTAACTGCTCGGGACGGGGAGACAAAGATCTTTTTATCGTCAACCAATGCTTCAATTGATGATGCACATTGTGGCGGGATATCCCACTTTGGGGGCGAGCGAAGCCATCGCCCGCCAAATCTTGAAATCCGGCGCTGATTTCCTGGAAATCCAGATTCCCTTTTCCGATCCGATCGCGGACGGCCCCTTGATTGCTTCGGCCAATGAGGCCGCCTTGAAAGCCGGGATGACCGTCCAGAAGTCACTGGAGCTGATTGGGAGAGTTGCCCGCTTTACGGATAAACCGATTTTCATCATGACGTACTTCAATATCATTTATCGTTATGGGGTCGCGGCCTTTTGCAAAATCGCGTGTCAGCTGGGCGTGGCCGGCTTGATTGTCCCCGACTTTCCGTTTGATGAAGAGCCGGGGAATCAGCTTCTGCGCCATTGCCGTCAAAACGAGCTGGATTTTGTTCCCGTGATTGCCCTCAATACCTGCACCAACCGCTTGGAACAAATTTTAAAAATCCCCAGCCCATTCATTTATTGTGTCGCTCGGGCAGGTACGACAGGAGGAAAGACCGTCGTAAGCGCCGAATTGATCAGCTACCTGCAACGGGTACGTCATGTATCCGATAAATCCCTCATGGTCGGTTTCGGATTATCCAAAAAGAGCCAGATTGTGACCTTGGAGCCTTACGCCGACATTGTCGTTATCGGAAGCGCTTTGATGAGGGAGTATGGGAACATCGAACATTTTATACACAGCCTTCTTTTTTCGCCGCCTGGTGGAGCCGACGGGATTTGAACCCGCATCTCTTAGGTGTCAAACCGAAGCGCTTTACCATTAAGCTACAGCCCCGGGCACCAGGCGGACTGCAGAGTATACAGAAAAACTCCTCCCGAGGGAAGAGTTCCTGTGACACCTAAGGGGACTGTAGTTAACAGCGCCTCGGCTTTCTATAGTCAGTATAACACAAAAACTTAACAAATCAAGAAAATCTTCTGAAATTAGCGGATTATTGCGCCATTCGCCTTCAGATTGACGATGACCTGGCTGTGGATCTTAGTGACCTCCTCTTCCGTCAGCGTGCGGTCATTGGCGCGGTAAGTGATCGAATAGGTGAGGCCGCGCTGGCCGGCGGCGAGTTTTTCGCCGCTGTACTCGTCGATCAAATCGATATGCTCGATCAGGGTTTTATCCGTTTTGCCGATCAGGTCAAAATACTTGGCGGCGAGTTCGCGGCTGGGAATCGCAAGGCTCACATCCAGCTTCACCGAAGGAAAGCGGGGGAGTTCCCGGAACTTGGTCCAGCGGTCGAGCTTCATGGCGTGGATGATCTCCATGTCCACTTCAGCCACCACCACCTGCGACTTGATGTCGAAAGCCTTGAGAACCCGTGGGTGAACTTCGTAGAGTGAGCCGACGACTTTGCCGTGTAATTCAAGAGTGGCCGTGCGTCCTGGGTGATAGGGGAGACTCTTCGCTACGCTCAGAGTGACATGCAGTCCCACGGCCTCCACCACGCCCTGCAAAATCCGAAAGTCTTCGCCAGCGGTCGCCAATATCAGCGACGTCCGTTCCTCCGCATCCTGAGCCCCTTCGCTGCTGCTCAGGGCATGCTTTTTGAAATACGTTTTGCTCATTTCAAACAGCCGGAATTGTTCCTCGTGGCGCCACGCCTGTTCCACCGTTTCCAGCATGCGCGGCAACAGCGATTGGCGCATCAATGAAAGATCCGCCGAGATGGGATTGGCGAGTTCGAGTGTTGATTCATCCGCCGCCAGGCCGCACTTTTCCAAGATCTCCGGGCCCACAAAAGCGAACGTGACAATTTCATTGAACCCCATGCCCGTCAGCTGGTCTTTGATTATTTTTTCCAATTCCCGCCGCGCGTTCACCGGCGTGGGCGTGATCGCCGTCACGGGCGTGGTGAAGGGGATGTTGTCGTATCCGTGAATCCGGGCGATTTCCTCGATCAAATCCGCCTCCAGCGTGATGTCATTCCTATGGCTGGGCACCGTGACCTGCCATCCCCCTTTTTCTTTTTTGAGGGCGAAGCCCAGGTCTTTCAAAATGCGCTCCGTTTCTTTGGCATGGATTTTCTCGCCGATCAATTTTTCCAGCTGGGCAGAGCGTAGTTTGATTTTCCGGATTTTTGTTTTTTCGCTGTAGACATCCAACACCTGGCTTGCCACCTCAGCCTCCGGGCAGCTTTCCAAAATCAACTGCACGGCGCGCGCTAGCCCTATCGGCGTCATTTCGGGATCCACTCCCTTTTCAAAAATCGTGGAGGCGTCACTGGTGTGCCCCAGCGCCCGGCTGGCTCGGCGCACCAGGGTTTTGTTGTACACGGGGCAGTGCAGCCACACCTGGTTCGTTTTTTCCGTGATGCCGCTCTGGTATCCGCCCATGATTCCGCAGAGGTCAAAAATTTCGTGACCGTCTTCAAAAACCACCACGTCCTCCATCAGTTCATGCTCCTGCTTATCCAGCGTCACCACTTTTTCACCTTTTTTGCTCAGCCGCTGCGTCCATTTTTTCCCTTTGATTTGCTCCATATCAAACGCGTGCAGCGGTGTTCCCGTTTCCAGCATCACGTAGTTGGTGATGTCCACGAGGTTCGAAATGGGCCGGATGCCCACCGCGCTCAGGCGCTGCTGCATCCACGCGGGCGAAGGCTTCACGGTCACGTTGGCCAGGTAAACCCCCAGGTACCGGCTGCCCGTCACCTTGTTTTTTAAAACGTATTCAATCGGCGGCGGCGTGTTGTTTTTAGGAATTTTGAATTCACTGTGTTTTTTCCACTTTCCGAATTGGTTCGCCACAAACTCCCGGGCGAAACCGCGGTGGGAAAACAAATCCCATCGGTTGTTGATGGCGTGGTTGTCCACGTGGATCACCACGTCATCCAGCCCGAGCGCCGAGACCAGTGGGGTGCCCGCCTTGGCTTCCAGGGCGCTCAAGTCGACAATTTCTTTTTCCGCCTTTTTAGGAAACATTTCCGCGAGTCCGATTTCATCGCTGGCGCAGATCATTCCAAAACTTTCTTCCCCGCGGATTTTGGCTTTTTCCAGTTTCACCACTTCCGTTCCATGCCAGCGCACCACGGCGCCGATGCGACCAAACGCGACCTTCATTCCTTCGCGAAGATTACTGCCGCCGCAAATCACCTTAAGCTTTTCGTTACCGTCATTCACCCAGCAAATTTTCAGCGCGTCGGCATTGGGATGAACCTCGATTTTCTCAATTTGCCCCACCACGATGTTGGCCAGCCCGTCGCCCCGACTTTCCATCGTCTCGATTTCCGCCGTGTTCGCCGTGATCACCGCTTTGATTTTGGCATTGTCCTTTTCGGTGATGTCCACGAAATCCTGGAGCCAGTTGAGGGAGATTTTCATTTCGGGCGAATCCCGCTATGACGGGATGAGCTATAGAATAAAGTCGGCGGCGCCGATACCTTGAGAAACGAAATTGCCCTGGTACCCCCGAAGGGGGGCAATTTCATAATGTAAAATTACACAGCCATCACTATAGCTGATTTTACGGGGGAGATTAAGGGAATTATCGGCAAGTGACCACCCTGGAGGCAGGCATGGGCGCGCCCGCGGCCACCACCACTTCTCCCGGCGCCTCTCCGTTGGCTTTTCGTAGGACATAACCGGCGCTGGCGCGCGTGAACACAATCAGGGTTCCCGTTGCATCCATCACTTCAATTCCTAAAACGCTGTGAGCGCTATCCTGTTGGGTATCCGGAAATGGCTCAAGCGAATGAAGAACCACACGGCTACCGGCGGCTAAACCGATTCCTCCGCTTTCGCTGGCTGGCATTGTAAAAACTGTTTTGTGATCCTTTAATCGAATCACATGTCCTACGCTTCCTACATCTCCACGCGTTTTTTGCGCCGCGTCGGGGGATAACTGACTGAGATCATGAGATTCCAATGCACCCACCAGCACATCCATTTTTTTCGGCGTGCCATGCTCGGGTTCATACCACATTCGGTTTAAAGCTTCGGGCATGGTGGATTGAAATGAATAAAATTTAGGCTGCCTTTTCTTCGTCTTCCGACAATCGGCCTTCCGTGAACAGGCCTAAATCCAGGTAAGCATCAGGCGGACCAGCTTCGTTATCGTAATTAATTATGATTCTGCACATTTTACCTTTGCATATAATGGATGACAGAACACCGCTGGTTTTATATCCGAGCACACCGCTGGTTGAGGCCATTGATGGAGATATAAATTTATCTTGTTTTTCGTCAAATCTAAGATCGTCCGGTATGGCGAGCAATCGTGGTGATTGTCTGCTGATCCCGCTCAGGGATTCCAGAACACGGTGCGCATCGGTTTCCGATTTCAAAACGAAATCCAAAATGGTCGCTGATCCATTTTCAACCGGTACACGGAATGATATTGCGTCGAGTAATTTTCCTCGCACGCTTGGCACCAGCTCTACAATCCCCTGAGCGGCTCCAGTAGCTTCCTGGGTGGAATGATCGACGGCTTCCAGGAGGGTGGGGCGTGTGCCTGCCTGCCGCCGTTTTCTTAAAGTCTTTAATTCATCCCCTGTGTGAGCGTGAATCGTTGTTAGCGAAAAACATTCTACGCCGAAGGCTTCATCCATGGCTTTTACTGTCGGTGCGCCAGACCCTGTGGTGCAGGAAGCTCCTCCAACAACATCGTGAAGGGCAGGATCATAATCCTGTTCATTTATGCCAACTAAAATATTTTTGGATCCCTTGCCTTTGGCATTGGCTGTTACCAGCACCTGTTTTACTCCGCTTTCCCGCGTATGAATCCGGGCCGCATCGGCGTCCACCCGTTTTCCTGTCGCTTCAATAACGCGTTGAATTCCTTCCCTCTTATATAATTCATAAAGAATACCCTCCCCATCTTTTGGAACGTACAAACCAATCGCCTGGCCATTGACGCGAACGGCGCTATCTCCCACGGGCTCAATTTCCATTTGTTGGCCCGTGTCTTTGGCAACGCCACGCAGGCTATTTACAACAAAATCCTGTCCTGCCATTTCAACGATGCGGGCGATGTTCAGCCTTCGACCTTCTGCGCGGGCGGCATTATTGATCACCAAATGACTGCCGATGCGGCCGCCACCCACTAATACGGTAGGCGCTCCTTTATCAGGTCTAAATTTGTAAATGAAAATCATAGGAAGGGCATTAATTTTAAGACCCTAACGTATCTTTTCAGGCTGTAAAAGTCAAATGCAATTCAAGCGGCCATTGCCGCCAGCGCTTTCGTATTATCCAGCACGATAACGCCGGGGGTCATTAAGGCGGCCATCATGCGGCGCATGGCGCAGGCGTATTCTCCCCGGTAGCGTCGTTCTACTTCGTCCGGGCTTAATCCTTTTGCCGTGCTGCGGTTCATGGCGGCCGTTAAAGAGGCTCCCGGATCCGCGTAAACAAAATAATGAGTTTGGTCTTTGGGACAATCGCCCATCTGTTTCAGAACATGCGTTACGCCAATGCCATCTGCCAATACGAGTTTTGGCCCTGCCGGGACTGCCAAATGGCCACCGTCCTCAATCCTGCCTGTGCGGTGCCGGTACGTCTTTCCGTAGTCAATGCGTCCCCCCTGCGTGCCCATCGTTACGACTCTTTGAACGAGTTCCGCGAATCGGCCCGCATCGTATACGGTTTCCCAATAGGCTTCTTCATTTTGGGTCATGCGGATCCGCTGGGGCGAATCCCGGTTGGTTGTCACAAACCAATCCGCCTGCGCTTCTACAACACTCATTTCGGCTCCCGGTTCGTGTTCAAGCCCCTTTATAGCTCTGGTTAAAGTGGATTTTCCGGAACCGGAAAACCCGTCTATAGAGCTGAGTGCTAATGTTCTCCCCTCTCTCAAACATAGAAGCATCCGGATCCTTTCATCAGCAACAATCTCCTCCAGGGAAAGCACGGTCGCTGTTTCAGGTATCCTGAATCGGTCGAAATCAACAGTTGGGGCAACTCGTGTAGGCATCATGCGCCTTATTTTTTATCCTTAGGCAGAGGTGTTTTTTGGAATGACTTGGCTTCGGCCTGAATTTTTGCGAGGAAGCCTTTGGCCATTCCCTCCGCCTTCTCGAATTTTCCTTTCAAATAATCCACCGGATGTTCGGCGAGTTTATGGGCTTCGGCTTTGAGGGCCTGCAGAGCCAGTGACTTTCCACCCTCTTCATTTTGCAGGTAATCCACGATATCGTTGGCCATGGCGATACCCTCTTCAATGGCCACCAGGGGCGCGTCGGTGAGGTGCTGGTACTTGGTGCGGGTTTGCGGCAGGGCGAGCCAGGATTTTTGGAATTGGTCGATTTTATCGTTGGAAAGGCCGGTTTTCACCTGGATTTTCTCAAAAATCCCATGCACGGCCTGGTGGAAATCACGGGTTGGTGCGGCAGGGATGGGAACGGCTGGAACGGTTGGCTTGGCGCTGATGGCCTGTTTTTTAAGTTTAGGTTTTTTCATGACCCTATTTTAACACTCTTTTTTAAACAAGCCAAAACACCGTTCACTGCCTGAGCTTAATCCCCATTGCATTTGAGGTGGGTGTCCGCAACCCCGACATCACATCGGAGAGATGTAAGACTCCCTTGAGAAAGCTTGTAGAGGAAATAATAGGCAGAGAGCGAATGTTCCAGCAGCCCTATTTTAATCCCGCCGTCATTCTGAGCGCAAGCGAAGAATTCCCCCGATGACTGAGTAACTTGTAACAAGTAATGAGGGAGATTCTTCGTCCGATGTTCATCGGACTCAGAATGACACGGTGGTGCACCACAAAAATCCCAATTCCCGCATTTTGTGATTGGGGTATTTTTCGACGTGGTAGCCCTGGTTTTTGAGGAATTGCCGGAGGGCGTCGCTCGACTGACCCCCAACCCAATCGTGATACTCCAAAAAAATATGGGGGATGCGGTCAAAAATAGACTTCGGCGTGTTGTACAGAATCTCAAATTCCGCGCCTTCACAGTCGATTTTTAAAAGGCCGCAGGTCTCGATCCGGTTTTTTTCCAAGATTCGTTCTAACGTCGTCGTCTGTACTTTTTGGGTGGCGCCGGTGGGCTCAATCGCGCGTGTGGTGGAGTGATTCAGATCTTCCTGGCTCAATTGCAGAGTGGTTTGCCCGACAGTGGAGGCCACGGCGAGATTTTTGGCCACCACGTTTTTGACGCGGTTCTGCTTCAGATTTTCCTTGAGCAGGGCAAAATTCCCCTCGTGCGGTTCAAAACTGTAAATCGGCACGACGGGATTCAGCAGGGCGGCATACAGGGCGAAAAACCCCAAATGCCCGCCGATGTCGATGATCGGATTGGCCGTGCGCCGGAGGTCGTCATCGCAAAACCGGTACTGATGATCCAAAAAAAGTTCATTGGCGATCGCCCAGTCGCCCTCGTTGCGCAACGTGACCCAAATGGTTTTCCCAAAAATCCGGATTTCTTTTTGCGTCATAGCCCCAAGTCTTTTATAATGACAACAACACTATATCTTAACCTTTGCTTATGACGCATATCAATCAAACTGCCTTTGGCCTTTCCATGGGAATCCTGTGGGGCGCCGGGCTTTTTTTACTCGCGGTCACGTCCATGCTGTGGGGCTACGGCTCGGAAGTCGTGGACCTGGCCGGTACCGTGTACCTGGGCGCCGGTTCCGGCAGTTGGGCCGCCGCCTTCCTCACGCTGGTGTGGGGCTTTGTGGATGGCTTCGTCGCCGGCTGGCTTTTGGCGTGGATTTATAACAGGCTGAGCTAAGCCGCTTGGTCTAAAACTTCAGGTAAAGTATCGATGTCCAAGTAGCCCTTTTGGTGCAGACACATCGCCAGTACTTTTTGTGGGCCATGCTTTTTAATCATGTCGTCCACAACCGTTTGGCCCACGTGATAGGCAGGGCCGTACATGGGACCCCATACGGGGTGTGTTGCCCAAATACCGGACAATTTTTCAACGAATGAATCTGCGAGGACACATTCTACCGCCAAATGCCTTCGAACCTCGTCCAAACTTAAACCCTGCAATTGATGCAAAATCGAGGCATTGTGCTTTCCGGTATCATCCAACCGTTGTCGGGCAAATTGAACTCTTTGGTCGGGCCCTAAAGCATCAATAGCCCTTTCTTCTGAACCGCCATAAATTAATTTCAATGCGTTTTGAGCAAAACCTTCTCTCAGAATAACTCCCGTGGTGCACATGGTTCCCAAGGGGCCTTCCAAGCCAATTTGCCCTGCGCGCCAACGCAAATCTGCCATTACGGTATCCACGTAATGCGCGATGATTTCATGAGCGACAAAATCGTAGAGATGAGAAGGCGAAAGCGGATGGTCTGTATTGTATTCAAATAACGCTTTTAATGCCGGTGAGCCATCCGGATTTACCCCTCCCGTGTAGGCATTGGAACCCGTAAAGGGGACCCCCTGAACAAATCTCAATTCCATTCCATCGAACGGAAGGTCAGCCAGGTGAGGATCATGCCCGGGCAAATCAAAATCAATTTTAGAGAACATGTTTTTGCGCATCAAATCCATGAGGTGACTTCTCACTCTTGCAACCTCTTCAGCCATTTTTTCTGCTGGAACCTTGCCCCTATCGGCTTCCCAGGCGATGAGGGTATCGCGTAAAGGTCGGCTCTGAGTAACATCCCAACCGATTTTGCCTAGAGCGGCACGTAAGGTTTCTCTCAAAGGAGCTGTATCTACTAATTGTGGGGCGCGGCGCGTTGAAGCCCCATATCTTTCTTCGTATGGAGGCAATGATTCTTTCCGGTTGATCGCTAATGCCGTTCTCGTCATTACATCTAAACATTCTCCCAAATTGCGTGCAAAATGTTGGCGATATTCAGGTGCGCTTTCCCCTAAAGCAGATAATAAACGTCCCCGGTTGTCTGTCAGGCCATATTGAGAAACATATCTTGCAACTTTTTCAACTTCCACTCCCGGTTCAATGCCTCTTTGACCCCACCTTAGAGCGTGGGCCGTTGTATCGTGATACGCAGCTGGCAATTCCACTTCGTCGCGTGGATAAGAATCCGCAATAAAATGATGTTTGCCACTCGGACTGCCAGCATCATGTCCGTATAAAGTATCTACTCCCACGATCGCACTGGCGAGAGTTTGATCAAATCCGGGCTCCAAACGCCTGAGTTCTGGCATATGATATTTTTAAAGTTAAGGGAATTACTATACGTCAACGGTTTTCAGCGCATCCGCGTACGGATTAGCCGCTATACCAACGACCTCTCGGAATTTTGCTCGCGCCTCATGAACTGCTGGGGGAATATCAATGCGAACAGTGGGTCGTGGCATTGGTTTCCGATGATGTATCTCTCCCTGGGATAACCATAAAAAATTGGGTTAAGGGGCTTACTATACTCACTTTATCCGATTTGCGTCAACTGGTCTTGCGAATCGTCTATAAATAGACTATAATTAGACTAAAGGATTTTTATGTTTAATCCGCTTTACACCATCACTCCACGGCTCTTAGAGCGTATCAAGCGGATCGCGACCCTGAGCGCCGACCTGAATCGTCAGGCGGTTCCTAAAAAGCTTCTGGTGCTTTTAGAGCGGAAAGCCCGCGAGATCTCAGCGCATGCGTCCACCGGCATTGAAGGCAACCCCCTTTCGCTGGAGGCGGTTAAGGCGCTGCTCCGGACACCCCCCAGGCAGGTTCGGAATCCCGAGCGGGAGGTTTTGAATTATAACCGCGCTTTGGACTATGCCCATCGGCTGATCCGCTATCCGCATCCCTCTCCCCTAAACCTCAAAATGATTTTGGATATTCACCGGCTGGTCACTGATCACCTGCTGATCCGCCACCGGGTTGGCCGCTTGCGCAAAGAGGCGGTTTTCGTGAATGATTTTCGTAGCGGCCAGCCGATTTTTCTGCCGCCCGATTGGCAGCAGGTTTCTCCGCTCCTGAAAGACCTTCTCCATTTTCTACAAGCCCATCGCCTTACCCTTGATCCCCTGATTTTAGCCGGGCTTTTCCATAAACAGTTTGTCATCATCCATCCTTTTATGGATGGCAATGGACGCACCGTTCGGCTGATCACCACGCTTCTTTTGGCCCGAATGGGCCTGAATTGGTTCACGCTTTTCAGTTTTGAACGTTACTACCATCAGAATGTAATACAGTATTTCCACAAAGTCGGCGTACAGGGCAACTACGACGAATTGAAAGACGGTATCGATTTTACTGAATGGCTGGAATATTTTGCGGAAGGCATTGTCAATGAACTGGAACGCATTGCCCTGGAACTGAAACAGGCTTCCAGTTCTCCACAGTCCGACCTTCAATCTTATCATCAGGCGATTCTGGATTATCTTAGGCATCACGATTACATCACGGACCGTGATTATGGCCGCTTGACCGAGCGAGCAAAAGCCACGCGCGTGTTGGATTTTAAAAAATTGATGGGGGTGGGACTGATTGAGCGCTTTGGCCAAGGGCGGGCGACCCATTATCGGCTTACCAATGGGTGAGATTCTTTGGGCACTAAAAAACCCCTCCCAGATTCCCGCTTTCGCGGGAATGACAATGGGAAGGGTTTTTGATTGCTAGAAGCAATTATTTGCCGAGGTGTTTGAACACGCTCTTGGTCATGCCGAACATGATGACCTGGCGGCTGCTGCCGAGCACTTTGCCCAACGTGGCGTCGGGGTTGACCATGCGCTTGTTGCGCTTGTCCTGAAGGCCGTGCTTATGAATATAAGCCCAGAGCTTCTTCATGACCATGGTGCGAGGCATGGGGCCTGCGCCGACGACAGCGGCGAGGTCACTGGAGACACTCACAGCTTTCATGAACTTTGCATTAGGTTTGCGAGCCATAATAAAGTTTGTTTAAGAATTAAATTTACCCCACTATAGCGTACAGAGCGGGAAAGGCAAGGTGAAATTTAAAAGGCCTTCTGATAGCACGTTTCACAGCATACAGTTTATGCTCTGTACAGTGCCCGCACTTCAAAAAAGCTGACGCACCCCCTCCTTAAAACTCGATGTGTAAACTTGGTGTGGTATCCACACATGATCCACACAAACCTGGTGTGGATCTTACACAAGCCTCTGATTGACGGGGCTTAGGCTTGGCTTGGCGACTTGACGCCTTCGCCTAAAGACGATACGATGACGCACGTTTTTAGCATTTAAATGAATTTTATGAATATGAAGAGAATCGATTTTTTGGTGACCGATGTCCTCAACCAACAGATTGAAGAGGCGATGTTACGCTTGGGCACCGACAGCAAGGCGGAGTTTTTTCGGATGCTCGCCATCCAGTGCGTGAGCCACTTAAATATTTCCGTGACACCCAAAGTTTCTCCGCAACAACAAACCCGGGTTCAGGTTCCCGCGAATGAATTAAGCAAAGATGAAAAAACCATTCTCCGGGCGCTCCAGACCGGTTCACAATCCCCTGACGATTTGTGCTATAAAACGGGTTTGTCCATCGTCACCGTGCTATCTTCACTTCCCCTATTATTGTTAAAAGGAAGAGTAAAAGAAGTCGGATCCTTGTATTGGAGTTTGGTGGAGATGGGGGGAGTCGAACCCCCGTCCAAAGAGTGAGAAAAAGACATTTACCTTCATAGATGGCTTCGGGTTTTGGTCGACGGGATCAAAAGCCAACAAGAGCCCCATCGCTTGGCCGGATTGGTTTTCGTCGAGGCGCCCCTCCGGTGGCGGAGCGCTTCGCTTAGCTCGCTGATAACGCCTCAGCCGGTCAGCGAGTATCGCCGGTGAAACGGGGTCCGATAAAAATCAGACCGCAGAGGCTTAGGCCATAGCGTAAGCGCGATGACCAACAGGAGCAAAAGCTCCCGTGGCGAATCGGCTGGCGGCTGCGGCTAAACTTCGAAAAGTGGTTTTGGCACTTAAAATTTGCACGGGACTATTTACGGTCGGACCGTGCGACGGCCGAAAGGCAGTCTTGAGTCTCAGAATCTCCTTGTCAAAGCCTGGCATCCCCACGGTTTTAAAGAGCGACTTGATTATTATACCATTTTTTTGTTATAGTACAATTCACTTCACCTGCGTATGGAAAAACTGCGATCCGCTTCTAAAATCCGGTTGCCCAAAAAAATCATTACGCTTCGGCGTGGACCGCATTTGGCTGAAGCCGCGTCTTTGCTCCGGGAGGCGCAGGAGGCAGCCCGGACTAGCCAGGGCTATTTTGAGCAATTGTTTACGCAGTCGACGGACGCGATCGCGGCGTGTGACGCCAATGAATATGTGCTCGACGTGAACCCCGCTTTCATCGACTTTTTTGGCTATACGCCCGAGGAAGCCCGCGGAAAACACATCAACGACCTGGTGGTTCCTCCGGATTTAGTGACCGGCGCTGTGGCGATTGCCAATCGGGTGGCCAAGGGGGAGCGGTCGTACCTGGAGGCCTTGCGTCAGCATAAAGATGGCCATTTGATTCCCGTCACGGTGACGGGCGCCCCCGTGATGATTGCGGGTAAGCGCGTAGGCGTGTACGCCATTTACCGCGATATGACTGAGCAAAAGCAAGCCGAAGCAGCCCTAGCCAAGAGCGAAGAACGCTATGCCCTGGCCATGCGCGGCGCGAATGACGGGCTGTGGGACTGGAACATTGTTACTGGTGAAAAATACTACACGCCCCGCTTTAAAGAATTGTTGGGATACCATGATGCGACGATCACCAATGCCGAGCTCCAAAAAAAATTCCCCACCCTCCTCGTTCCCGGGGAATGGAAGCGGATGGAGGCGGCCACCAAGGCTCATTTGAAACACGGCGCCCCCTATGATTTGGAATACGAAATCATCCTGGATTCCGGAGATCGCCGCTGGTTCCGTTCGCGGGCGCACGCGATTTGGGATGAAAAAACCGGTAAACCTCTCCGCATGGTGGGGTCGTTCCGTGACATCACTCGGCGCCGCCTGGCCGAAGAACAGCTGGCCGCTTCCCAAAAACTGCTCCAGGACGTTCTGGCGGGGTCGCCGGTGGCCACGTACGTGATCGACCTGAACCACAAAATCATCATCTGGAATAAAGCCATGGAGCACCTCGCCGGGCGCAAAGCCCATCAGATGATAGGAACGGACCGTCATTGGGAGGTTTTCTATCCGGAAAAACGCCCCATGATCGTGGATTACATGGTGAAGGGGTTGGCCACTTCCCAAATCATCCGTCGGCATTACCGTCACACTAATTTTAGTGAGAGCCGGTTTGAAAATGGAGTGGTGGGGGACGTCTTTTTTTCCGGTTTTTACAAAGGCGGCAAATGGCTGAGGTTCATGATCAAGCCGCTCTATGATTTTGAAGGCCGCCGGATTGGCGCGATCGAAATGATGGAAGACGTCCATCAGCAAAAACTCGATCACGAACGCATCCATCATTTCAATGAGGAGCTTAAGGTTACGGTCGCCGAAAAAACCCGTCATCTGGAAGAGGCCAATAAGCATTTGCAGTCGCTCAATGTGCTTAAAGACGAATTCATCGCGGTGACGTCCCATGAACTCCGCTCTCCGCTCACAGCGGCGCGGGGTTATCTCTCGTTTTTAAACGATCCGGAAACGCGGGCGACGTTGCCGGAAAATGCCCGCCAATACGTCAGCCGGGCTTACAATAACGTAGAAGCGCTGAACAGTTTGGTGAATAATATTCTGGACGTCTCGCGCTTGGAAAGCGGCCGCTTTACCCTGCGGAAAATCCAAACCAATCTGGTCAGCCTGGTGCAGAACCTCCTCGACAATCTTTCCATTTCCGCCCGGGAAAAAAAGCTCGCCGTCCGATTCAAAAACCTCACGGGGTCGCCTCAGCTCATGTTGCCCTTGGATCCGCTCCGGCTGCATCAGGTGGTCGTTAATTTGCTCGACAACGCGATCAAATATTCCAAACCCGGAAAATCCATTTGGGTGATATTGCGCATCCGGGATTCCCGGGTCCAGCTGGTGATTAAAGACCAGGGCATCGGTATTCCCCAGCGCGAGGTTTCCAAGATTTTTGATAAATTCATTCAGGCCAAAAACGCCGCCTCCCGTTACCAGGGCGGGGCCGGATTGGGTTTATTCATCACGCAAAAAATAGTAGAATTGCATGGGGGAACAATCGCTGTTCAAAGTCGCCTCCACCTAGGCACCACGTTTACCCTTTCTCTCCCGCTAAAATGACCTTCAATCCGCAAAACATCAAAATCCTTTTAGTGGAAGATGACGAAGACATCCGCGAGATGTACGCCACCACGTTCATGAAGAAAGGATTTACGGTTTTTACGGCTCATGACGGCCGGGCGGCGCTGGAAAAAATCCAGAACAAAAAGCCCGACCTCGTGCTCCTCGACATCATGATGCCCAATGTCGATGGCTATCAGGTGCTCAAAGAAGTGCGCAAAGACATGACCAAATACGTCCCCGTCATCATGCTCACGAACCTCGACCCGGGCCATTTTGAGCGCCACGCCCAGTTTGAAGACGTGGATGAGTATTTGATCAAATCCCAGTACAGCCCTTCCGAAGTCCTGCAAAAAAGCGTGGAGGTTTTAAAGCTCAACAAACGGATGCCCCAAGACGTTGTTATTTAGAGTGAATTTTGGTATAATAAAGGGATGCCAAAACAAACCATTGAAATCAACGTGCCTGCCGACCTGGGGCTTTCCGCGATTGTGCGCACGCTGGCCCACGATGTTTTCCGCGAGGCCGGTTTCCCCGAAGCCTGGTGCGGCCGCCTCAAGCTCGTCACGGATGAGCTTTTTATGAATGCGGTGCGCTATGGTTCCACTCCGGGTATCAGTGTCGTTCGGCTCCGGTTTGTGCTGGGCGACGGGCAGATTGAATTTCACATTGAAGATGACGGGACTGGTAGCCAAAAAATGACGCCCCAGGAGCTGGCGGCCCGCATCAACCAAAACGAACAGGATCAGGGCGTCGCCCGTACCTCGGGTCGGGGGCTCGCCACCATCACCCATTTGTGGACGGATGGCGTGACCATCGACAAAAGCGCGCTGGGGGGTTTGCGTGTGGCCTTTGTGAAAAAAATTGAAACCACGCCTCCGCCTTCGTTCCCCGCGGGAGCGGCGCTGGTACCGGCGCTTTCCCTGCTCGCCGACGCGCCCACGTTCACGTTCCAGCTCAGCGGCAGTATGGATCAAGACAACGTCGACGCGATTTCTAAAACGCTACAAAAACAAATTCTGGAGGCTCCGACGCGCTTCAACCTCGTGCTGGATTTTAAAGGGCTCGATTACATCAACAGCACATTCATCGGCCTTTTGGCCAACTGGTACAACCAGGCCCATCCCAAGGGCGGCGTACTCCAAATTGCCAACGCCAATGCTTCCGTCCGGGATGTGCTGACGCTGGTGGGGCTTACCAAAGTCATTCTTCTCGCTTAATTTATGCCGTGCGTTACTCCGGAAATCATCGGCGACCATACCGCCATCGCGCACCTGCAGGGCGAAATCGACGTTCATCTGCTCCCCGAAGCGGAAGCGGTGATCAAGCCGCTGGTGGAAAATCCGGCTCTCACCACGTTGGTGCTGGATGCCCGCGCACTCACGTTCATCGACAGTAAGATGGTCGGTTACATCGCTTACCTCCGGACCACCACCGCCAAATCCGGCCGCCATCTCTGCCTGGTCGGGGTGAATGAAACCGTGAATGACATTTTGTCGCTCGTCGGGCTGATGCAGGTGATCCCTCACTTTGCCACCCTCGACGAAGCGCTTAAAACCCCTGCCGCATGAACTTTATCCGCCAAAGCCTCATCACCAAAGCGCTCCTGCTCTTTACCCTCCTACTGGTCGGAGTGATGACGGTGGGCACGATTCTCAAGCGCTCGGGCGCTTCCGGCATCAGCACGAATGTATTTTTGATTTCCCTGCTCGTGCTTCTGGTCGTTATTTTCACCGCTTTTGTGGTGGATGTCATGCTTCCATTGAACCGGCTGACCAAAGAAATCCGGCATCTTTTTTCGGGCCAGAACTACAAACGCGTGGAGCCCACCACCGTGGATGAAATCGGGATGATGACCAATTTTTTCAATGAAATTACGGCGGATCTGGAAAAAATTTCTTACGACATCAAAGAACGCCGGCGCATGAGCTCCGAGTTGGACATTGCGGCCCAAATCCAAAAAGACGTACTGCCCAAAGAAACGCCGCCCGCGCAGGGGCTCGATGTAGTCGCCCGCACCCGTACCGCGTCTGAAGTCGGCGGCGATACTTTTGATTTTCTCCTCTCGCCGGATGGCAGCCAGCTCTTCATTTACATCGGCGATGTCACGGGGCACGGCGTGCCCGCGGGCCTGGTGATGATGATGGTGGATACGCTCGTCACCGCGCTCGTTTCGCAGGGGATTGCGGACGGAAAAACGCTCATCATCCAAACCAACGCGCTCCTGACTCCGCGCATCAGTTCCCGCATTTTTATGACCAACGTCATGCTGCGCTGGGACAAGAACGCCCAAAAAATGTATTACACGGGCGCCGGCCACGAACACGTGCTGGTGTACCACACCAAAACCGAATCCGTGGACGCCATCCAGTCCGGCGGCATCGCGCTCGGGATGATCCCCGACGTGTCGCAGATCGCGCAGGAAAAGGAAATCCCGCTCGAGCTTGGCGACACCATTGTGCTTTACACCGACGGCATCACGGAAGCAAAAAACCCGGTGGGCGAAATGTACGGGCTGGAACGGCTCAAAAAAGCGTTGCAGCAAAACGGTTATCGTCCGTCGTCGGAAAATATTTTAGACGGACTCACCAAAGATTTCTCCGGCTTTGTGGGCGAATACATCCAGAACGACGATATCACCATGATCGTCATCAAATACCTGGGCCCCGCCGCCGAAAACCGCAAAGTGCAGTTGATCGTCAACACCGAAAAACCCACCGGCGCCAAAAAAGTGTGGGGGTGGACTTAATAAAATATGAATTCAAAAAAACCTCTCGCCATCGGCAGCGCAATCTTAGCGCTTGGAGCGGCCGCTTGGCTCAAGTTGAGCGGTGATCCTGAACCGGTGCAAGCTGTCGGGGAAACACGAGCGCAAGTGGTTCGAGTTCTTGCTGATGCCGGCACTCAGCAAAGGTTTGCCGATATGCGTCGAACGTTTTCCGCCCATTTGCCCGAAGGTGCACAAGAAGACGTGAGTGCGCTCGTTGCAGGGGTGCAGCGAGGAGATAAGCAGGCACTTATGGATCTTCAGGATAAAATTGGCAAGGCCATGGAATCCTCAACCGAAAATGCAACTGAACAGGAGCGAAGAAGGGTCGCACTTGAACAGTTTGGAATTGACCCCGATGAATATGTGGCGGCGAGTAATGGCGATGAAGCGAGACGTCTTTTAAGAAAGCTGCAAAGAAGCCTGGAAGAAGATATTAAAACTGATTCTTATGAAAAAGGCCGCAATGCGCAGATAGTGGAAATGGAGAGACGCCTTTTTGGCATGCTATCTAGTCAGGCTGAAACAGGCCATCCTTTCCATCCTCTTTTTTTAAAGTGGTTGGGAATGGATCAGTCAACGCTTCAGGACAAGCTTCAGGAAATTCTTGTTATGGCTCAAAGTCAGCAACCGCCGGGAGGGGGTTTATCTCCTCTCAGCGGTATGACATCAGAAGAATGGATTGAACTTCAGGCTTCAGTCAAAAAAGCGTATGCATTGCCTTCTAGCAATTGACGCCATAAGCGTTTTCTTCTTTAACTCGAAATTCCGTCCCGGGACGGAATTCAAGATTAGAATAGCTTTTTGATTTTCTGTCATTTTTAGGAATCAAATTTAATTTTGCGATAGAACGGTCAAAGTTTTCTTCGCGCATTCGTCCCAGGTGTGCCGGGCGAGGATTTGAGTGAAACCGGCGGTGTCGGGCGGATGGGTGAGCAGGCGCTCCATTTGCTGCGTCAGTTCGTCGGGACTGGCGGGGTCAAAATAGAGCGCCGTGTTGCCAGCCACTTCACGGGAGGAGGGGATGTCGGAAGCAATAATCGGGAGGTTGTAGTCCATGGCCTCGAGGAGCGGGAAGCCGAAGCCTTCGTAGAGCGAGGGGAACACGAAAGCGGCGGCGTTTTTCAACAGTTCCGTTTTTTTCGCTTCGTCCACATAACCGGGGAAGGTGATCGCCGGGTTTTTTTTGGCGGCCTCCGTAATCTCCGCGCCTCCGATGCCGGGCTTGCCAGCCATGATCAATCGCCAATCGGGGTGGGTTTGGTGGAATTGGTTGAAGGCTTTGATGAGCGTGAGCAGGTTTTTTTTTGCTTCAATGCGGCCGAGGAAGAGGAAGTATTTACCCGTGTCACTCTGAACCCCGCATTTGCGAGGTGAAGAGTCTCCCAGATTACTGGTGACGGGGAGACTCTTCGCTTCGCTCAGAGTGACTCGGGTATACCCATGCGGAATCACCACTATCTTGTTCGGGTCGGCGTGGTAAAAATGGATCAAATCGTCGCGGGTCGTCTCCGAAGGCACAATGATTTTTTGGGCGCTTTTGCAGGCGAATCGCGCTCCCCAATCCAAATAAATCTGTGAGGCGAGCGAGTAGCACGCGGGAAATCGCCGGAAGACCACATCGTGGATCGTGATGACCGTCTTCGCCGGATGGATCACCGGCATTTGGTGCGAGGGGATGAAGAGCGTGCTGGCGCGCAATTCCGAATTTCTCCAAACTTCCCAGCTCAGCCGCCCCTGCGTCCAGAGGCGCGGAAGGGGGATAATGAGCTGGGGCACATCGAGCGGCACCGGCCGCGGGCTCACCAACGTGATTTTCCCGGGCGCGAGCTTCACCAGCGCGTTGATCAAATGGAACGAGTAATTTTCCACTCCCGTCCGGTTTGGAGTGTTCCCGTAGCGGCTTGCGTCGATCGTGATCATGGAGCTAAAATAAACGCACTATACTTTAACTTTATTCTTATGGGAGATGATTATCAATTTGAAGACGCGGAGAGCGCGGCGGCCCCTGCCCCGGCCACAGCCACTTCAGATTCGTTTGCGCCTCAGGGCGGTAGAGGGAGCGGCGCCACGCCTATCGGCGGGCAAGGCTATGCCGAGGAAATTTACAGCAAAAAAATCAACGCCAAATTTCGCACGTTTTACGTTGACCTCAAAGAAAGCTCGAACGGCAAATTCGTGAAGATCAGCGAAAAAAGCCACGGCCGCAAATCCACCATCATGATGGACGCGGAAGACGTGCCCGCAATCATCGAAGCCCTGCAGGAGGCCCAAAAGCACTTATAACCGATTCCAGAGTAAATAAAACATTTTCCGGTTCAAATCGGTGATGTTTTTGCTTTTCAAAATTGTCTACCTCAGGTGCCCCTCAAAACCCCGAGGCGCAAACCTTGCGCCTATTTGACGTCAACTTTGCGCCTCACCCATCTAATCGACACCGGACTACTGCCACTTATTGCCAATAGACATATTAATTTTAAAGTGGTATAATGAGTTTGTTCTTTAAAAAAGAATTATGTCTGTTCAAGTGCCCCCAACGGATCCTGAAGTGACATCAGAAACTCCTGTTGGAAGAAATTGGATAGCCTTTTTAAAGGCAAATTCAGAGATCGTTAAATACGACCCTGATCGGAAAGTGGCGATGCAAGTTGGAGATTATATTTATTTACCCTATTTTTCATTCCGCAGCTGGTCACCGGATGGGCCTAGGGGTTCTTCTGTCATTGATGATACGCGGAGCGAAGTGCGTGCTGTTTGGGGATCTTCAGGATAAGAACCAAAAAAATATGCCAGAATGGTTCTTGTTCAAATCGTCGAAATTGATCCAACCAGGGATTATGTTGTGGTTGAAGCGGAAGGTAAGCGCAAAAGGGTTAATGCTAGCTTGTTTTATAATTGCTGGGAGCCCCCCCAATCCAGAAAAGAGTTTTTTGGGTCAGGCGGCGGTTTTTCCGGTTGGAAACAGGAAGGAGAACAAGATTATAGCCAACCCGGTTGGGGATAAAATATCTACCGCGCCACATCTACTGCCCTAGTTTCGCGCAGGACCTGAATTTTGATAGTGCCGGGGTAGGCGAGTTCGGCTTCGATTTTGCGGGCGATTTCGTGGGACAGCTTGATAGCTCCCAAATCGTCCACTTCGTCGGACCGCACCATCACGCGGATTTCACGGCCGGCCTGGATGGCGTACGCTTTTTCCACGCCTTTGAATGACGTCGCCAGGTTTTCCAGTTCCTTGAGACGTTTGATGTAGGTCTCCAGCGTTTCACGGCGGGCGCCGGGGCGGGCGGCTGAAATGGCGTCCGCGGCCATCACCACAAAATCAATCGCGCTTTCCGGTTTCACTTCTTCATGATGGGAGGCGATGGCATGCACCACGGCTTCCGGCAAACCGTATTTTTTGGCGATATCCCGGCCGATGAGCGCGTGACTTCCCTCAATTTCATGATCCACGGCTTTGCCGATGTCATGGAGGAAGCCAGCCATTTTGGCGGTTTGAACATCCAGTCCCACTTCCGCGGCGATGTGGCCCGCCAGGAACCCCACTTCCATGCTGTGCTTGAGCACATTTTGGCCGTAGCTGGTGCGGAAGCGCAGGCGTCCGATGATTTTAATCAGGTCGGGGTGCAATCCCGTCAGGCCAATCTCGTACGCCGCTTTTTCTCCAAATTCCTTCATCATCCCGTGGATTTCCTCTTTCGTCTGTTCCACCACCTGCTCGATGCGCGCGGGCTGGATGCGGCCGTCTTCCACCAATTTTTCGAGCGCGCGCTTGGCCACGAACCGACGGACCAAATCAAATCCGGAAATCACGATGGCCCCCGGGGTGTCGTCCACAATCACATCCACGCCGGTGAGGTGCTCAAACGCGTTGATGTTGCGGCCCTCGCGCCCGATGACTCGCCCTTTAATCTCATCACTCGGGAGTTCCACCAGGGTTTGCGTGGCATCGGAGGTGACATCCGAAGCGTATTTCTGGATGGCCTGAACGATCAGATTTTTGGCTTCCTTCGTCGCATCGTCTTTAATGTTGGCTTCCATTTGTTTGTAATGGGCCACCAGTTCGCCGCGGTATTCTTTTTCCAAATTCTCCAATAACATTTTCCGCGCTTCTTCCGTCGTCAGTTTGGTGATGGCCTGGAGTTTCACGTCTTGTTCTTTAATGATCGCCTCCAGCCGTTCTTCTTCCGCCTTCAGTGTTTCCAGTCGTTTTTGGTAGGTTTCTTTGATTTTTTCCGCTTCGGTTGTTCTTTTTTCACAGGCCTCTTCTTTTTGAATCAGGCGTTCTTCGTTTTTTTCCAACTGCCGCCGGATTTCTTTTTCTTCCTTTTTAGCCTCCTCAATAATCTCGATGGCCTTGTTTTTGGCTTCGAGGATTTTTTCGCGGAGCTTGGTTTCCGCCTGGGAAGCCTGCTTTTCGGTTTCATTGATCCGCTTTTGGGCCTCCGCGATTTTTTGCGCGCCTTCCTGCTCTATTTTTTTCAGGCGCTTACCGCCGCTCATATTAAAGTAAGCGAGCATGACGCCGCCGCCAACCGCCAAGCCGATGATGATTGAAAGGATATCCATAGCAATAAAAAAGTTATGCGAGCGAGTGCGATAACCTCAAACGAACCTGTGATCCTTTTTCGACCTGCTTACGACCTTTGGATTGGCCTTAAATGGCTATTGATGGCAGGAGAAATCAGATTCATAGTGGGTTGATCATTTGAGATTCACTCTAGTATTGAGTCTATAATAAATCTTTTTCATTGTCAAAGCTGTGCTTTTTCCTCCCCGGATGAGAATGGACAAAAAGCCCTTGCATAAGTTTTAAAAGTTTGGTATAATAATATGAATCAGTCAAGGAAGCTCTTTTACATCTTCAGGAATCTCGGCGGGAACAGCCTGCCTGAAAACAAAAATACAACAACCGTTTGTTTCAAACGTCTCTGTTCAGGTTTTCCGTTCTCAGGCGGACTCCTCCCGCTGAACACTCTGCTCGTTTTCTTTCAAAACAAAAAATGCAAATTTTTCGTTTTGTTGGAGCTTAGTCGTTTGTTTTCCCCGATTTATCTTGGGGAGAGCGGACTCTTAAGTTTTAACAAACAGGGCGCTTCGGTGGGAGTATTAAATACCTCTCTATCCATCCATAGAGGGGTTTTTTAATGCAATCCGATTCCGGTTAATAGATTCTCGCGGGAAAGATCAGTGCTGTACGTGGTGACTTCCAAGAGGCCATCTTCCGCGCGGGCCAGAGCCAGACGTAAAGCGCCCCGGACGTCCCGAATTTCTTTCGGCAAACCGCCTCCGCGTCTCATCATCATTTGCATCACGGCGCCTCCATCCACAATGCCCAACTGCGTTTCCAAACTCAGAAGATCGGCGAATTGCTGCAGGGTATATTGTTGGGTTTGGGTGGCCATATTTTTTGTTTAGGGTTTGAAATAGTATACGCTTTTTAATGAGGGAAAGCAATGGTTTTATAACCCAAAAATCTCAACTCAGATCAAAGTCGATTCGATTAGCAGAATTGGATGTTCCAATTTGGAACTTCCAAAAAATGGTGGCCTTTCTACGGCTCACTCGTAGGTCTCCACCATAAAAGTTCGCAAAAAGTACTTAAAACGGTTTCTATACGAACCATGTTCGCATAGAAACGAAAGTCCAGCCCTGTCTTCGCCTGCTACGAGAAAAGTTCGTTTAATTATACGGAATTTGGTATGTTATCAGCAAACACGTCGTATAGAAACGAGTTATTATGCGAACTTGGTTCGGATAGAAGCAAAAATCGGTACTTTTTGCGAACTTTTATGGTGGCGGGCGCTGGAGAGAAGCAGAGACCAAGGCATGGCTCTTGACGACTTTTAGAATAGCTGATATTTTAACTTCCATCTTAAACCCCCTCCCGACGTGATTTATGAAAAAAATCATGGCCGGATTGTTAGGTTTTGCTCTGGGGCTGTACTTCTCCGGGTCGCTACGGGTATGGGGGGACGCCGCCGCGGTTACGCCGACGCATCAGATCATCATCAATGAGGTGATGGCGGGGAGCGAGGTGAATCCGGATAAAGACGCGTGGTTTGAACTTTATAATCCGGGGACGGAAGAGATTTTGCTCGGGGGCTGGCAGGTGCGCGGGGTGACCAAAGGCGGCAAGTGGATCAATTTGGTTGATGAAGATTATCGCGCGATTCAGCCACACGCTTATTTTTTGGTTTCCCATTATACGAACAGCTCATCCTCGGCGCTGGAGGTGAAGCCGCAGGTGAATAAAACCTCCATTCTTTTTCCGGCGGAGCCGATCGCGATTGAGCTCAAAGACTCTAAGGGCGCTTTGGTGGATCAGGTGCGGATTGAGCGCGCGAGTGGGGAGACGGATTATCATTCATATGAACGGCTGGATCCGATGGGTGATGGATTGGCGGCGGCCAGTTGGGGGCGAGCCTCCACATCCGTGAACCTGAAGACAAGTTTAAGCCGAACATTCGCCACGCCGTTCGCGCTGAATTCCGTCAGCACACCTCCGCCCCCGTTACCTCCGCCCCCGCCGGAGCCCGGGCCACCCACTCCAAAAATTCTCATCAATGAAGTGTTGCCCAATCCGAAAATACGGGACAACCAAAATGAATTCGTCGAACTGTTGAACGCGGGAACCGCCGCCGTGGATTTGCGCGGATGGGAGCTGGATGACGAAAATGATTCCGACAACAAATCTTATTTTTTCATCGATCAGGCGCGGGATTATCTCCTCCAACCCGGGGCGATGATGGTGCTTTACTCCGCGGAAACCCAGGTCAGTTTGAATAATTTGGGAGACGGGGTCCAGTTTTTTGACCCCGAGGGGAATTTGGCCGACTCCTATTTTTTCGCGCCGGATCTGGTCGGACGGTCGTGGGGACGAAACCCGGAGAAGACGGACGAGTGGCTCTCGTTCAATCATCCCACGCCGGGCGCGCCCAATGTCGAAGTCAATCATCCGCCGGTGGCGAGTGCGCGCCTGCAGCAGGATTCCCGTTATCTCACGGTGAATTTAACGGGAGAAGATAGCGCGGATGCCGATGGCGACACCCTCTCCTTTTTGTGGACGCTGGAGCCCGGCGCGACAGACACCCGCAAAAATCCGACGGGGTACACGTACGCCATTCCCGGCCCCAAAACCATCACACTCGCGGTGACGGATGAGTTTGGGTTGTCGGCGACGGCGAGTGTGGATTTCCTGGCGACGGTTCTTCCCGGAAGTTCCAAGCACACCCAACAATCGTATCCCGATGCGGAGCTCATCCGCGCGTTCATGCCGAATCCCACGGGGAAGGATGCCGTGGGGGAGTGGATAGAACTTTTTAATTCCACGGGCGAAACCCTGAACCTCTCGGGCTGGTTTTTGGATGACGGGGCGGGGGCGAGCAAGCCTTTTCCCATTCCTAATGACACGTATCTGGAACCGGGAGCCTCCATGATTTTGAAAGGCATTGGATTGTCGCTCAAAAATTCCCAGGATGTGGTGCGGCTCCTGGATCCCAACCACGACGTCAAACAAACCGTCGCTTATTCCGGCGCCAAAGAAAACACGGCGTACCAGTCGGCGGGATCGGTGGCCTCCGAATCTGCCCCCGTTGTTCCCAAAACACCGCCTCTCTATTCAACGGGAAGCGTAAAAATTGAATCGGCTCTCCCGAATCCGGAACACGCCGATGAAGGCCACGAGCTCCTCACACTCCTCAACACGCTGGCGGCTCCGGTGGATTTAAAAGGTTGGTCACTTTTGGATGGAAAAGGAGACACGCATGTTTTTGAACCCTTCGTTTTATCCGCCGGTCAAAGCCACACCTTTGAACAGTCCGCGTTCCAGCTTCATCTGAAAAATGAAAATGGCCAACTCGCCCTGCTCGACCCCACGGGTTTTGAAGTGGATCGTCTGGAATGGGCTAACGCGCAAAGCGGCCAGTGGATTTTTAAACTCGATAACTTGAGCGATGGCGTTTCGGCAACGGTTCGGCGCGTGGTGGATGGCGACACGATCGAAATCGAATTTTTGGGAAATACCTTCAAAGTCCGGCTGATCGGCGTGAACACGCCCGAAACAGTTCATCCCTACAAATCCGTGGAGTTTTATGGGAAGGAGGCGAGTGATTATCTGAAAAAACGGTTGACCGGCGCTGAAGTCGCGCTCGCTTTTGAGCCGGAGAAACAAGACAAATATAGCCGCCTGCTCGCCTATGTGACCCTCGATGGAGTTCTCATCAACGCCGAGCTGGTGCAAAAAGGCTATGGTACCGCGTACACGCGTTTTCCCTTTAAATACTCGGCGGATTTTGTGGCGTATCAGGCGGAAGCTAAGGCGGCGGGATACGGGCTTTGGCACAATCCCGTGGTGGCTCGCATGGCGGAAAGCGGAGATTTGGAGCCGTCAGAGGACATCCCTGCTCCGGCCGAGCCATCTCCCACGGAAGCTCAAAAGCCTGAAACGCCTGTTGTGACACTTCTTCTTGAAAATTGCTCTGCTGTTGGACTGGTGATCGACGCCATTTTTCCCGCCCCGCGTAAAGGTGAAGGTGGGGAATTCATTCGGCTCAAAAACACCGGTCTTGCCACCGCGTGCCTGGCTGGCTGGTCGCTGGATGATACGCCTGGAAAGGGCTCAAAACCTTTTATTTTGGCGAGTGGAGGCATTGATCCGGGCGCGATGCGCACTTTCCGTTCGGCCGAGACCAGCCTTCAACTCAACAATCAAAATGACTGCGCGACGCTCCTTGATCCCGCTGGCAACATGGCCGATCAAATTTGTTACGGCAAAACCCACGCCGGGGAACTCTTTACCCACTCTGGCGGCGACTGGCAACCGAAAAGGCGGGTGGTGAAGCGGGTGGTGGCCAAGCCTCTTGTACCAACTATGTACCAAGTTGGTACAACGGCTGAAAAGAGTCTATCCGCCTCGGGTGAACAACTTCACCCCCCTACCGCCCGCCTGCCGGACGGGCAGGAACAGACAGGAGAAAATAGTATGGTCATGTCTTCAGTCCTCCTCAAACCCAAGGCCGTCATGAGTTCATTGGATGTCGCCATGGCTCAAGACCTTGTGGCACTCAGCCAACTCCCGGCGCCTGCGGTCCTTGCCGCTGTTCCATCCGCCCCATTGGCCTCACCCGTTTCTCCCACATCGAATTCCCCCTCCTCTCTGCCCATCGCGTTCAGCACCGGGATCGCCTTTTTGGTTCTGGTGGTTTTGCGGAAACTGTTTTTTTAACGGACAACAAAACCATCAGCCCCTTTATTCCAGGCATTTTCATGGGCTGCCTTGCAGGCTGCTTGATGCAGGGTGTGATGGTTTAGCTTGGGGAAAATAGTGGTCGGAAACATCAGCTCGCTGGGGCCATCGAAAAATCGATCCGCTTGATGTTCTTCCCGAGTCATATCTTCACGATATTTGTAATCGGCATAGCCATCCGGCAGGAAAGTCTGTAATTCATAGGTATATGTTTTGTCATCTTCATCTCGCACGGTTAACCGGATGACCATCATTTTGAGTTTAGCGGGATCTGCATTGCTGAGGTTGTCAGATTCAATTTTCACTTGAACGGCATCGTCCATAGCTGTCAGACGTTGTAGCACTGGAGCACTGCGAGTCATATCACCCTTGGCGTCCGTAAGCCGTTTGACCAATTTTGATGCGATATTGTTGTGAATTTTTTCCTTCAGGGTTTGAATAAAATCATTGAGGTCTTCGCCCCTTTTGAACACTAGGCGAAGGCCATTGTAATCATGATCCAGCGCTTCTACCGGTTCATCCCGGTGCATTTTTTTAATCATACGCGCAAAGGTACGCCGATCCCTTACATCAATCATGCAATCGATTTCCCGTTTTGTGCCGCTCATGGTTTTTATTCCCACTCGGCGCATACCCAAAGAAGTTGACCGCTGATCGAATTCAAGAATCCTGGGGGCTTCCGAGTTCACGGCGGCCTTTAGGGTTCGGCGTTCATTGGACACGGTGTCATGTTTGGACACCAAATAGTGTTGCTGCTGGTCGCCACTTCGTCCTCCTGCCGTGGGTTCCGCGTACATTTCATCTGCCAGCCATTGGCTCATTCGGCTCATGGCCTCTTCATGATGTTTCCTTTTTTCATCGTAATGGAACATTTCTCCTAACATTTTCATGAACAGGAATTTGCGCTTGGCTTCAAAACGCGTTCGCGGATTTAAACCCCGGTTGAACGCCATGGCCAAAAGCTCCGCCGGATCATTCGTGCTTTTGACTTCATTGCTCAATGAAATTTCATCGGCTAACTGGGGCATCCATTCGTGGATCACCTGATGGATCAATTCGTCCGCCTGGCTGGCATATTCCCTCAGGGCTTCAGCGCGGTATTCCGGACTGAATTTTTCTAAGAAGGGCCAATGTTCTAAATCGGCTACAATTCGCTCCCGAATTGATTTGACCATCTTTGCCATTAGATGAGGCGACAATTCATGCAACGATTCTAACTCTCTCAATTTTCCACCCGTATAAGCTCGCAGTTGGGGTACCAAAACTTGCATCATTTTTTGGTATTGCTCGGGGTGTTCCGTCGCGAAGTTAGTCAACCACGCTTTATCCAGGATTGCCATCTCTGCCCCAGTTGTTGGATCGACAATCGGAAACGGAGTATCCGCTTGGTTGCCTAAAATGGCATAGTGATCGCTGGGTTTTGACATGGAGTGGAGTTGTAAGTACATCTATTGTATATATATTTTAGTTTTTGTCAAATTGAAGTGCCTGGCTCTTTCTTCTACAATGGGCGGGCATGAAAAGGTTTTTGAGAGTTCTCATCACCACATTGCTCGTTTTCCGTGCGCGGCGGTTTTTGCGGGCAAACCGCACGCAGGTGATCGCCGTGACGGGCAGTGTGGGCAAAACCAGTACCAAGCAGGCGATTTATACGATTTTAAAAGACCACTTTTCCACATACGCCAGCCCCGAAGGGTTCAACACGACGCTCGGAATGAGCCTGGCGATTTTGCAGGAAGAGGCTTCCGGGTTTTCCTCACCGTGGCGATGGCTGAAGATTTTGCGGCGAACCTTTTTCGACAAAAAACAGCCTTACCAAAAGTTGGTGCTGGAGATGGGCGCGGATCACCCCGGCGACATCCGCAAGCTCGTGGCGATTGCGCGTCCATTTATCGGCGTAGTCACGGCGGTGGCGCCGGTACATTTGGAGGCGGGGCAGTTCAAAGACATTCACGCCATCGCCAAAGAAAAAGGGGAGCTCGTCGCCCACTTGCCCAAGGAAGGCGTGGCGATTGTGAACGACGATGATCCGTTGGTACGGGGCATGCCGACGACGGGACGCCGAATGACTTACGGCACACAACCTTCGGCCGAGGTGTGGGCATCGGAGGTTGCGGCCACCAGCCGCCAACTCCGATTTACGGCCCATCACAAAAACCAGTCGGCGGCCTTTGATGTGCCGGTGCTGGGGGTTTTTCAGTTGTACGTTTTACTCCCGGCCATCGCGGTGGGGGTGTCGCTCGGACTCACGCTCGAGCAATGCGCCAAGGCGCTTTTCCAGTTCCGTTTGCCCCCCGGGCGGATGACGCCGATCGACGGAATAAATAAATCTCATCTCATCGACAGTTCGTACAATGCTTCTCCGGTGAGTATGACGGCCGCCCTGGAGTTTTTGGCCAGCCTGAAAGCCGAACGCAAAATCGCGGCGCTGGGGACGATGAATGAACTTGGGGAAACGAGCCGTGAAGCGCATATAGCCCTGGGCAAACAGGCCGCCCATGCCGCCACCATGCTCATCGCCGTGGGCCCCGAAGCCGCCACGATCAAAAAAGGCGCCCTGGAGGCTGGCCTGCCGGAAAACCAGATTTACACTTTCTTTGATTCCGAAGAAGCCGGCCATTTTTTGAAAAAAGAACTCCAGCCCAAAGATGTCGTCCTCGTCAAAGGTTCCCAAAACCGCGTGCGGATGGAACGCCTGATCAAAGTCATCATGGCTCATCCTGAACAGGCTCACACGCTCCTTTGTCGGCAGGATAAAGAATGGGAGAAGATCTAGTAATCCAGATTGAACCCTATCCTCTGTTGTTTTTTAGGCTGCGCTGGAGTCGATAGCTTTTCGATGGCACGCCAGACTTGCCGCCCGCCTGAGGCGGGCTGGTCGTTCTTTTGAGCGTGCTGAAGTATAAAGGACTTCAGTTCCACCACTTCTTTAGTCAGCGTTTCGTGAGAAGCTAAAGCTTTGCCGAGTCGAATAAAGGCTCGGGCCACTTCAATGCTGATTAAAGTGGCTCGTTTACTTTTGAGTACATTGGCCAGCATAACGACCCCATGCTCCGTGAAAACGTAAGGCAGATAGCGTCGACCGCCTCGACCTTCGTTTGAGGTGCCAAATTGGCACCTCAAAGAATCCCATTCCGTTTTACTGAGTTGGAATGCGAAGTCATCGGGGAAGCGATCTCGATTCCGCTTCACCGCCCGGTTGAAAGCCTTGGTTTCTGCTTCATAGAGTTCGGCTAAATCCCGATCCAGCATTACTCGGCGGCCCCGAATGACATAAATGGATCGTTCAATTCTTTCCGTCGGAATGATTGATAAATTCTTCTTCATACAAAAATCAGTTAAAGGCTATGCGCTCATAATAGTAAACACAAGTTTACTTGTCAAGGGTCGGTTATCGCCGGGCCGATGAACTGAGTGAGCGGATCGTCCCCATGATTTTCCAGGTAATACTTGCGCAGCAGGCGCCATGCTTCGTCGCCGGTTCGCGGGCGATCGTCCGGATTTTTTGCCAAGAGCCTGAACACAAGGCTGTTCAGTTCAGCGGGAATATTTGGGATGCCGGGTGGCAGATCTCCTGTACGCACGGCAAGCAAAAGATCCATATTATTATATTCAGTATAGCGCCTCCGACCGGCAAGCATTTCATACAGAGTACAGCCGATGCCGTAAATATCAGCACGCTGGTCATATGCTTCGCAGCGGGCGCGTTCAGGGGAGGTATAAGCCAGCCGACCATATACCATCCCAAGACTTGTTATATTATATCCGTTTTTTTGGACTAAATTTGCGTCGAATAACCGGACAAACGGCTTGTCGCCTGAAGGCCTGACGATTTTTATATTTGCCGGCAAAAGATCTCGAACCACCCATCCGTCATTTTCATAAAAGGTCACCGCGTGCGCCAGCTGTATCCCCACCGCGAGAGCCATTTGCGGCAAACTCGCTATTGCCGGATAGGATAGGCTAAATTGTCGAAGGCCATATCCCGGAATAAACTCCACCACGTTGCATGGCCTGCCTTTATTTTCGCCAATATCCAGGAGCTCAGGCCAATATTTTACCGGATCCCTGCTTCGTTCTTCTAAAAAAACGGTTTCCCTAAAAAGACGATCTTTTGGTAGGTCCACGTCACTCTCCTTATCATTGCGTGTCATTCGTACGGCTACGGGGGTATTGTCGGACTCTCTGTGTCCAAATATAATTTCAGCAATACCACCTCTTGTTGTAGCGCACGCGACGATCCGATCTCCATTGATAGTCAAAACCTGCGGTTCAATTGTCGAAAGGGCTGGAACGCAGCTCTTCCATAACTCATCGGCAGGGCTATGGGGGGGGGCGCAATACGGAATGGCCCTGAAAAGGGTGTCAACAATGTGAGGGGAAGGATCCCCCATATGGTCTACCATGGGAAAGTAGTTAAGAAGGACTTATTCTATCGTTATGAATCTCCTTAATCAACTCCGGCGATGGATCAACCTCCACTCTATTTGCCCCGATTTATACAGGCGGTTGATCATCAAAAGTCCGGCGACGACGAGCGGGACCACTAGGAAGGCCAGGCTGACTTCAAACAGCAAGTTGGCGCACACGTGGAAGAGGGTGGCAAAGAACAGCCCTTCCGTCACCTTGCCCTCAGCGTAGGCGGTGGAGCGTTTGCATTTGAGGATTTTGGCCAGCCAGCTGGCTTGCGCCGCCTCGGCTTTGTCGGCATCGGTGATCGGTTTGGCAAAGTGGGCCAGGCCGTAGTAGTACCCAAAAATTCCCGAGGCGATCATGTGCACGGGCAGGCTCAAAAAGATGCGATACACAATCAGGGAGGCATCGCCCAGGCTGAAGGTGTAAATGATGGTTTCAATGAACGCGAAGGCCAGCCCCACGATCACGCTCAGGGTAATGGCGTTATCAATGTTTTGCAGTTTTTTGTCGTCCACCATGCGCACGATCAAATGTTTGATGAATTCCTCGATGACCGCCAAAAACAGGATACTCCCCAGGGTGGCCTGGATGATTTGCGCCCCCGTCACTTTTTGCAGGAACGCTTCCCCGTAAATCAAGAGGCCGATGATCATGCTGACGCCGATGAAATCAAATGATTCTTCCCGGAGCGACTGCCTGATGTTGGCCAGCGTTTCATGCTTAAAAAAAGTCAGGATTAACGTGAGCGCTCCGCTGAGCGCGAAAAGGATGGTGTAGAGCATCAGCACGTTGAACCCGAAGTAAAAAAGGCCGATCAGGAAGGGGTTGGTCAGGAGCGGCCGGAAAATTTCGTACTCGGCCAGCCGCGGCAGAACATTCTGATAAATCGTTTTGTACCCGAACACGGGCAGCATGGAAAAAAGGCCTACCCCAAAAATCTGGATCAGCATCCATCCGGGCTGCGGGTGATTCTCTTTTTTGTAAAAGGTGTATCCCCACAGGAAGGTTGCGACCAGGAGCCCCGCAGAGTACAATACGGTTTGCATTTTTGATTAGTTTGTAATAGTTAATTATAGCATAAGTTTGCTAAATTAGCAATAGTATATCCTAATGAGCAACCATCGATTCATCGTCACGGGTGGGGTGCCGCTTGAGGGTCAAGTCCGGGTGGGAGGTTCTAAAAACGCGGCCCTTCCCATTTTGGCGGCGGCGCTGCTCACGGATGAGCCGGTGATTTTGACCAACGTTCCGGACATTGCCGACATTGCCACGATGGAACACCTGCTCCATTTTTTGGGAGTGGAAACCACCCATGAGGGCGACCGGCTGACCGTGCGCGCCAAGGCCGTGGCCAATGTGGAAATCGAGCACGAGCTGGTCAGCAAGCTCCGGGCTTCTATTTTGCTCCTGGCTCCCCTGCTCGTGCGCAACGGGGAGGTGCGGCTGGCATACCCGGGCGGGTGTGTGCTGGGGAAGCGGCCCGTGGACGCGCATCTTTTGGCGTTGCAGGCGTTGGGGGCGAGCAATTTGGATGGGTCGGATCTTTTGCACCTCAAGGCCGCTCATCTGGCGGGCGCGGATTTTACGATGACGGAAGCCAGCGTCACGGCCACGGAAAACGCGGTCATGGCGGCAGTGATGGCGCGCGGATCCACCACCATCCGGCTGGCGGCCTCAGAGCCGCACGTTCAGGACCTCTGCCACTTTTTGAATACCATGGGCGCCAAAATCACTGGCATTGGCACGCATACGCTGGTGATTCAGGGGGTTAAAAAGCTCCACGGCGCCACCCATCGCATCACGTCGGATTACCTGGAAGCGGGCACGCTGGTTTTGGCCGCGGCCATCACGGGCGGTACGGTGGATGTGCTGGATATCGTCCCGAATCACCTGGATATTTTTTGGCAAAAACTGCGCGAGACAGGGGTGCACTTTGAATTGGGGGCTGACATGGTCCGCGTGCTTCCTTCTAAAAACCTCAAGCCCATCCGCCTGCAAACCGCGGTGTTTCCCAGTTTTCCCACCGATCTTCAGGCGCCGTTCGCCACTTTACTCACACAGGCGCAGGGAGCCAGTTTTATTTTTGAAACCCTCTTCGACGGCCGTTTGCAATACCTGTATGAATTGGAAAAAATGGGAGCGAAGTTCAAGGTGCTGAATCCTTACCAGGCGGAGATTTTGGGGCCGCTCACGCTGAAAGGCGCTTCGGTGACCAGCTGCGACATCCGCGCCGGCGCCGCCATTTTACTCGCCGCCCTGGCCGCTGAAGGCGAAACCGACATTTCCAACATCTACTACATCGATCGCGGTTACGAACGGCTCGACGACAAGTTGCGGAGTTTGGGAGCGAAGATTAAGCGGGCCTAGATTACACCCTTGTAAAAGAGGTGGTTTTTTGGTATAATAATCCGATGCAAACCCCTTGGTCCCAAATCAGCGAAAATGTCACCCAGGCGGTGGCGGAAAAAGTGTAGCTGCTGCTGAAGTTCAGCCCTGTTGTGCTCACCGCCCTCGCCGGCGGCCTGGCCCTTGGCCTGGGCGACAAAGACGTCTTAAAATTGCCCCTTATGTCTAAAATTCCTCCTTCAACTCCACCGCCCGCCCCGCGCCAATCAGATCCAGACGCTAAACGTTTTGGGGATGATAGAGGCAAACTCGTAGAAGCGGCTCGTACTCATTTACGATCTTTGGGTTCCCCGGCCATCTTACCCGATGCGCTGGACCTTGAACGCATGGGAAATGAAATGGAAGGTGTTTTATTACTGTTGCCAGGAGTAGATGCTGGAGCCCGCGAGGGTCTTATAGCAACTTACAGTGAAATCGGCACGATTTATAATCGCTGGCGTGCCCTGGAAGCAAAACTAAAACAACTAAAACCAGAGGTTAGAGTAATTTTAGAGGAAGTTGGCATATCAATTGAACCCGGCTTTATTCCATTCCTTCGGGCTTATTTTCACCAATTGGAATCCGCGTTTGCGCCTCTCGTGGTTGGCATCAAAGAGCAGGGTCTGGCTTCTGTTGTGGATCCTAAAAGTGGGAAGCGGCAGGATGTTTTTATTCATCATTTGGAAAAGACACTGGCATTAATGCAGGCGGGGTGGGGCGATTTTAGCGAGCCTTGGGAGGGAATTCTAGAGGAAATAGGACAAGTACCTCCCCCTCGACTAACCTCCCTTTCGCCGACTTATGCGGCCCTTAATATTCATTATTATAAAACACTGGCCAATTTTATTATTGATTTCTACTTTTTGGGGACAAATCAGGCCGAAATGAAGTTGAGAAGGCATTTGGCAAAAAGAGGTCTGGAACAAGAATGGATATTTGATGGCCTCAAGAAACACAAGAAAGACCTTGGACCTCAGTTTACAATGGGCGATGTTCACGAAGAGGTTCATTTGCTCACGGAAAGAATTATGAACGTAGAAATTGGCCGCTCAATACAGGGGTTATATCAAAACCCACTTAATCCTATGCGGGCCAAAGATATTCATTTTCTCAGGGAAAAACTTTTGGCTTTTACCAAATATCATCTACACGCTCAAGGGGAGGTGATGGCAGGCACGAATGGATATTTGGATTTAGTGACGTTAAAAGAGGGCTCAGGCCGCGCCGCCGGACGCTTAGTGGATCGATGCCGCCCAGCTATTGCTTTAAAAATACTTTTAAAAGCCTTCCGCTCCGGTTTTCTATTTTTGGAAAAAAGCGTAAAACCAAAAAACTACTTACTCATTGAAAGACAAGAGTAAATAAGCCAGGGGACCTTACCCAAAGAGATCTGCCGTCAAGGCTTCTTCCTCCGCTCTGGCTCGATCAAGGACAGGCTGAAAGTCCGCATGAACCTGATCTTGCCTCCTTAAGCGAGCGTCTATTTCAGCTCTCCAAGCTTCTAAATCAGCCTCCGCTAGGACGGCATCAGACTCTCTTGGCGCCTCTCCTTCAGATGCGGCAGAAGGCCTATGTTTTAAGGCTGGTTGAGCCATGGTTAAAAAATATTATTGAACCATAGTCAATATACAATAGTTTTTTAAAAAAAGCAATAAGATATATTTGACAAATTTAACTTTTTATTCGGGGGAGAAACGGCGGTAGATCGGGACAGAAATAGAACAAGAGCCGTTCTTGATCGCCCAGAAAGAAGACCAGAGCGGTGTCCTTTCTTAAACTGTCTGAAAAATGAGCCGTAAGAGACCCTTGTAAAAAAAACGATTTTTTGGTATAATAATAAGATGATTTTGAAATGTTTTAATCATAGCCTGCGCCAAACGTTCGGATTGTGTCCGAGCCGGCTGGTGTATTTCGAAGTTCCTCCCGCACAAGTGGATAGCCGGATGTCTGAGGTGGAAAATGATGTCACGCGCTCCATCCATCGCCGGGCGCAGATCACCCGCGATCACTTAGATGAAAATGGTTTTAAAGACGCTTATGCGGATGCGGGCTTAAATGTTGCCGATCCCAGCGATGACACACAACTTGTTAAAGCAGTGGTGGCTTTGCAAATGCAATTATTCCCTGACAAAAAAGATGAACAGGATGGTATGTACGGCGAACGCACTTTCCGCAAATACCGTGAACAATTGGAGCATGACAACGCAACGGATAAACTCAGAGTCCTGAGAGACAAAGTAGAACAAGGGCGCAAGGCTATGCTGAAACTTGATGGAGACATGGTGGAACATGAAGTGAAAGCCGATGACCCGCTGGTTACAAAATTCCAAATCACCAAAGAGGTGATTGAAGGCGCCCAGAATGAATGCAAAAGACCCGCTTCGGTTGAAGAGCTCACGGGTCGTGAGAACTTTAATAAAGTGGTGCAATATGCCGCCAAAGCCACCGATGTCCCTCCGGCCTTGATTGTGGCGACCACATGGGCCGAAACCAATGGCACTTTTTCACAAAAAGATTTTGGCTCTTACCAGGAATTGGGCATGGGACATTTTTTACAAAAATACTGGCACGATTACACCAACAAAAAAGAATTTGTGGATGCCATGAGGAATGTAGTTCCGGCGAGCATGTCCGAAGACGCCATCAAAAATATTGGCCGGGCCCGAAGTATGGTGGCCGATTTTGTGGCCATTGGGATCAAATTAAAAGAAGCCGTCAGTCGACTGGGCATTGATTTTGATTACAACACGGACGTTAGCCAAATGCCCGATGATGATCTTATGAAAATCCGTTTTCATTATTTCGCCCCCGGTTACGCGTACGCCCTTTGGCAAACCAATACGCATGGAGATAATTACTTAGTCGCCGCGCAGCATAGTTACGACGGAGTGAAAAATCATTTGCAAACTCGTTTTGCCGACAAGGCCAAACAGGCGTACGCAAAACTGAAGCCAATCGATTAAACCCATTTGAGCCTGCCGTCTGGTTTTGCTAGACTGTTCTTCAGTATGCAAGCCTCTATCGCCAAACTCAAATCAGAGATGCTCTCCCAACTGCACGCCGCCATGGACGCGGGAGCGGTGCGCGAGGTGGAAGTGAAATTTTTGGGCCGCAAAGGGTCTTTCAACGACATCATGAAAGGACTGGCGGGGTTGAACGATGTTGAAAAACGCACGGTGGGGAAGCTGGCGAATGAAGTGAAACTCGAACTGGAACAGGCCGTCCTGCGCCGGCTGGACCAGCTGGAAGGGGAGCGCATGGGCAAGCTGGCGGCGCTGGAATGGATCGACGTGACGGTGCCGGGGAAAAAACCCATGGTTGGGCATCGCCATCCCATTTCCAAATTCATCGATGATATTGAAGCCGTGTTTGCCAAAATGGGATTCGCCGTGGCCGAGGGGCCAGAAGTGGAGCAGGAACATTACAATTTCAACCAGCTCAACATTCCGGCCGACCACCCGGCACGCGACACGCAGGACACCTTTTGGATCAAGAACCTCGAAAAATATCTCCTGCGCACGCAAACTTCGCCCGTGCAGATCCGCTACATGGAATCCCATCAGCCTCCGATCCGCATCATTGTGCCGGGAAAAACGTTCCGCAAAGACAACGACGCCACTCATTCACCCATGTTCCATCAGATTGAAGGGCTGATGGTCGGCGAAAATATTTCGATGGCCAACCTCAAGGCCGTGATCACGCACGCCCTGCAACAGATTTTTGAAGACCCTTCAATCAAAACCCGCTTCCGTGTCAGTTTTTTCCCTTTTGTGGAACCAGGGATGGAAGTGGACTGCACCTGCCCCATTTGCCACGGCTCGGGCAAACTCGGCGATGGCGCTCCCTGCCGGCTCTGCAAACAATGCGGCTGGCTCGAGATCGCCGGCTGCGGCATGGTGCACCCCCAGGTGCTCAAAAACGTGGGCTACAACCCCGAAAAAGTCACCGGCTTTGCCTTTGGTTTTGGCCTCGACCGCATGGTGATGATCAAATACCGCATTCCCCATTTGCGCCTGTTTTTTGAAAACGACCTACGGTTTTTGAGGCAGTTTTGATTATGAAAAATTGCTACACCATTTTGGGGCTAAAGCCTGGCGCGTCATCTGAGGAAATCAAGCGGGCTTATTATTTGTTGGCCAAGGAAACGCATCCAGACTCGGGCGACAAGGCGGAGGTGAAGAAGTTCTATGTGGTCACGGAGGCGTATCAAATTCTTTCCAATCCCGGGCAACGGGAGGTCTATGACCGTACACTCAAAACCGGCAAACTGGAATCGCTGGCCACGCCGCTTGAGTACAGCGCGAAAACTCACGGGCCGATGGCAGCTGATCATCCGGAAAACATGACGTCCCTTCGCTCGCAAATGCTGTGGATGGCGTTGGCCAAAGTGGCCCTCACGGTTTTGGTGGCGGGGGTGGTGGGCCGCACGCTGGCGGTTTTGATCGAGGCGTCGCGCGGACTCGGCAGTTTTGCGGGTGCGGCATTCGGGTTGGTTTGGGCGGCGAACTGGCATTTTGATATTCCCTCTTTCCTTGCCTCTCCCGCACAGGCGCGGCTGGCCCGGTGGGGCGGGAGGGCGCTGATGGCGTTTAGCGTGGGCTATTTTGTGGCCATGTTTTTGATGCAAATGCTCGTGAATCGCTGAGGAGGTTCTTCGCTTTGCTCAGAACGACATGGGGTGTTATAACTAAAGCATGAAAAAAGTTTTTATCGGATCCGACCACGCCGGGTTTCCGCTCAAAGAAAAAATTAAAAAAGCGCTGGACAAAAAAGTCCAATTTGTGGATGTGGGGACTTCCGGCACGGCTTCGGTGGATTATCCGATTTACGCGGAAAAAGTGGCGCGCGAGGTCGCCTTGCACCCCGATACGCTGGGAGTTTTGACGTGTGGTTCCGGAATCGGCATGAGCATGGCGGCCAACAAAGTCCCCGGGGCGCGTGCCGCGCTGGCGTACAGCGTGAACGCAGCCAAGCTCGCCCGTGAACACAACAACGCCAACGTGCTCGCCCTGCCCGGCCGCGAAGGGTCGATGGATGACCCGATGGACATTGTCATGGCTTTTTTGAACACCGATTTTTCCGGTGACGAACGCCACGCGCGACGCGTACGGCAGATTGAAGACATTGAAAAACACTATGACAAAAATTAAAATCGCCCCCTCCATCCTGGGCCTGGATTACGGCCGGATGAACGAGCACCTCAAAGAGCTGGAACCCATTGCCGATTGGTTCCATGTGGACGTGATGGACGGGGTTTTTGTGAAGAATCTCACGATCGGCGCGCCGGTGGTGGCCACCATGAAAACCAAAGTGCCGCTGGATTGCCATCTGATGATTGCGAACCCCGGAAAATATCTGGAGGATTTCGCGAAGGCGGGGGCTTACTCGATCACGGTGCACGCGGAGGCGAGCGGGAAAAACCTGAGCGATGACATCGACAAAATCCATGCCCTGGGCTGCCGCGCGGCCGTGGCGTTGAACCCCGATACGCCGGTGGACGTTATTTCTCACGTGCTCCCCAAGCTCGACATGGTGCTGGTGATGTCCGTGTTCCCCGGTTTCGGCGGGCAGGCGTTTATTCCGGAAGTGCTCGAAAAAGTCCGTTGGCTGCGCTCCCATTATCCAAAACTCGACATCCAAATCGATGGCGGGATCAACGACAAAACCGCTCCGCTCGCCATCAAGGCCGGGGCGAACGTTCTGGTAGCGGGGTCGTACTTGCTCAAGGCCAAAGACCCGAAGGCCGCTGCGGAAAATTTAAGAAAAGCTAATTCATCGCTCCGTTAATTGGTATATACCGATCCGGATCGTCACGAACTACTTCGGCACTGACTGGCTGGATGTCAGGAGAGAAATCAAATCGTTCCTGAAATAATCTTCGAAAAACCTCCACATCACCCCGTGCGGCTTCAATCAATGTAGCTAGTCTTGCGTTATCTCCTTCATTGGCAGGGAACCTAAGGACTAACATTTTTTCTCCAGGCATTGTATTAAAGTTAGGTAGAGCTTAGTTACTTTAGAATATTTTCTAATTTAACGCAACAAGTGATCGCTCCGTTTTAGGTGAAGCCAACCCAGTGTCATAAAACCACCGAGGGCGATCGAGAGCCACAGGTAGGTTGCCGGAAGGAAGTAGAACGTGATCCCCAGAATCAGGGCTGAAAGGGCGCGGGCGAACACCAGATGGATTTCCCGGTTCAGGTGGAAATAAATCGGATGGATTTTGTTGCTGGTGGCGTACAAATACGAATCCGTCACCGTGCCGTGCATGGAGCCGACAAAGCGGTTCAAAATGTCCACCGTCCACACATACGCGATGGCGGGGAAAAAATAGATCGAGGCGTACAGCAGGGCGCCGGTCATTTTGAGTTTGGTGGTGATCTCGAGCAATGTTATCCGTTTTTTGAGGTCAAAAAAGTGGCCGGTCAGGCGGGTTAAAATCACCGAGATCACCGTGGAAAAGCCCACCAGTATCCCGAGCTGTTTCACGTTCCCCAAAAAAATGCCAAAGGCCAAAATCCAGGGTGCGGAAATAAAATAGTTCGACATCCCTTCCCAAAAATACGTGCCGCGAATGGCGTGGAGTTCAGGTTTTCTAAGAATTGCCCGGATGCCGTGGAAGGTGTAGCGCTCCGGGTGGGGCGGGGCGTGGAACAGAAGCACGGGGATGATGCTCAAAATCATGCTGATACTGCCGAGCAGAAAAGCGGCGTTGAAGGAAACCAGTTGGCTCAGCGTGCCGCCGATGATGGGCCCCAAAAAACTGACCACCATGTTGATGATGGCGATCCAGCTGATTTGTTTGCCCATGATCGCGTGGTCGGAATTCACGGAGAAAAACCAGTGCCGCACCATCCAGTAAAAACTCAAATACAATCCAAAAGTGATGACGGCCGGAATGATGAAACCCACGTGTTCAGGCGTTGTTTTGCCTGTGAAGATGAGCGAAATCCCGTAAAACAAAACCCCGAGCGCCATGAACACTTTTGGCTTGCCCCACTTCATTCCGGCATTGAAGAGTGGGATAAAAAGCACGCCGTACATCGCGTTCCACACAAAAAGCCACACAAAAAGCGCGCTGATCGAATGGAACAGCTGATAAATAAAAATCGGGAAAGTGACACTCCACAGGCTGTCGGTAAAAGAGAAAAACGCCTGATGGATGTAAAAAAGACGCAGGTTCTTTTGCTTCATAGACAAGTTAGGTCTTGATTAATGCATTGAGGTCTTTAATACAAGAGGCTCGCGTATTGCTACTTAATTCGAATTTGGGGATCTTTACAAAGGATTTATTTTTCAATTGAATATCCAGACTCTTTTTCTCTTCTTTGATTCCAACAATTTGATCCAAGGGGATGGTTAGAGTGGGCCCCATTTGATTAGGGGTTGTTATTAATTCCTTTTCGGTCAGCACGATTTTGGGTTGACGATAATAATAACTTGTGAACAAAGCCATGGCGAATGGTATGAATATTGTTAACAACGAATCGTACTTTCCGATCGCGATCATCATCAGGCTGATGAGCAGACCAAATACCATTGCAACGGTAAACATATGACGGAAAAAAGCCCTGACAAAATATTTTTTTGGATAACGACTGTTGGCGCTGGCGTCAGATTCGACCGACAATTCCAGTACGCCATGATGTTGTGCAAAATATTTAGCTGGCAGTAAACCAAAGATCAAACTTAATGGGAAAGTGGAAAAGCAGGCAATAATCATCATTCGGTAACCAAGAAGCTTATTTTTAGATTCTTTGATGATCCAAGACAGGCCAAGACTATATGCAATGAGAGATAAAAGCGTTGTCAGACTAAAAATTATGCTGACCGTGCTCCAGGCACCCAAACCCACCATAATTGCAAAAAGCATCAAAACATACTGAATGACCAATAAAAAAACATTGAGAAATTTTTTCATAAATTAAATCCGAAACTGGTGCGCCCGGCCCCGCCAAGGCGGGGCGGCCTTATGTTGCTCACTGCGTTTTTTCTGGTGCGCCCGGCAGGAATTGAACCTGCGGCCTTGTGGACCGCAACCACACGCTCTTATCCACTGAGCTACGGGCGCACATCAAAAAAGCTTCATGATTGTAATGGAAATGGAGCCGCGTTGACAAGGGCACGCCCGTTTTGTCACATATCCGCACCCTACTGATCTTTGAAATGCACCACCTGTATCCCCCAATTATCACCGCAAAATCATTGCCAAAAATGTCATCACAATGTGCGAAAAAAGCATGACTAAGATCTTGCTTTTCCCTCTAAAAATTGCAATAATTTGATGTTAACATTTAACCTGATTTTTTATGGAAAAAAATGAACAATTATTGCATGAAAAATTCGTCGTTTACGGCGCCAATGCCAAAACGTGGATGAGAAAGTGTGTGCTGCTTCTGCCCGAGATTAACCGGCATGCCATTTGGCAGAAAAAAGGCTTCGGCAGCATTTACGAATACGCCGCCAAGCTCGCTGGGATGAGCAGGAATACCGTGGATGATGCCCTGAGAATTTTGAAAAAGATTGAGGATAAGCCGAATTTGCAACTGGTTGCGGAAGAGAAGGGGCTCGGAGCGGTGCGTCCGGTGGCCACCCTCGCGACATCCGAGAACGAAAAATTCTGGGCCAGAAAAGCGGCTGGCATGAGTAAAAGCACTTTAGAAACTTATGTGCGTGAGTTTAAAAAGCAGGAAGAAGAAAGGGTGCTTGACGCAGCAGTTGCATCAACGGCCAATCGCGCTCGTCCCGGGACGGACGCGAATGGAGAAGAATTTGGTGAGACGGTCAATGCGGGCGTGCACCGGCTCACCCTCTCCATGACTCTGGATCGGGAGACGGCCGAAAAGCTTCAAAAACTCAAAGGCCAGGGTGACTGGAACACTTTGATACAGGAGCTGCTGGCATTGCGCGAAGAAAAGTTAAAAACTGAGGAACCAGCGCCAGTGGTGAACGCTACTCGTTACATCCCCGCGCGCATCAAACACCATGTGCTCGCCAAAACCAATGGCCAATGCGCTTATCCGGGGTGCAACAAGCTCCACAAAATCTTCCACCATACTCAGCGTTTTGCTCTCGAAAAAACACATGATCCCGAGCGGCTCACGCCTCTTTGCAAAGGTCATGAACGGCTGGCGCATCAGGGGCTGATTGAACATGAGCAAGAGCGACCGCAAACGTGGCGGGTGCGCGACGAGGCGGATCGGGACAGCGCGACTTACGCGATTGACCGGAAAGTGATGAATCACTTGCGCTGAATTGTCGTTAGGGTTGGGCGTATAGTATGATAGCGTCATGATTCGTTTCCAGAATGTCATCAAACGGTTTGGGCATCGCACGGTTTTGGACCGCGTGAATTTTGAGATCAATCCGCGCGAGTTCGTGGTGCTGACGGGGCCGTCGGGATCGGGCAAATCCACGGTGGTGGCGCTTTTAATCGGCGCGGAAAAGCCAGATTTTGGTTATGTGGAGGTCGATAATTTATTGGTGAATGAAATGAGCGACGACACGCTGCAGTTGTATCGCCGGCGGGTGGGCGTGGCGTTCCAGGATTACAAACTGCTTCCCAAAAAAACCGTTTTCGAGAATGTGGCGTTCGCGATGGAAGCATGCGACGCGACGGACGCGGAAATCCACCAGCGCGTACCCGAAGTTCTGGAAAAGGTGGGACTGCTCCGCGCGCAGGACCAGTTCCCCGAGGAACTTTCCGGAGGGGAAAAACAACGGTTGGCGATCGCCCGCGCCCTGGTGCACTCTCCGCGTCTGCTCATCGCCGATGAGCCCACGGGTAATTTGGATGAGGCCAACGCGCGCGGGATTTTGCAGTTGTTCAAAAAACTGCATGAAGAGGGGGTTACCATTTTGATCACCACTCACGACCCGCTGGTCAAACAGATGGCGGGCGGGCGGCAGTTGGCGCTGAGCGGAGGACATATTTCCTAACTTCTAATTGTCATTCCCGTGAAAACGGGAATCAGATTCCCGCCTACGCGGGAATGACACGAGCATTATGGATCACGTCAATTATTCATCATTGGACCAGGCCAAAAACGCGTTTATCGGGGCGAGCAAGAAAACGGCGGGGTTTGCCAAAAAATTCGGTTTCATGCCGCCTTCCGGATTTGGGGCCAGCGCGAATGTGTTTAATTTGGATTTGCGGCCGTTTTTAAAAGCCGGCGCCCAAAGCTTGCAGATCACTTTACTGCCCGAGGGGCTGGGCACGTCGGATGACGCACGACCTGAGGATTTGTCTGCGGCGGAGCAGGTGCGCTTTTGGCATAACATCGGCCTTAAAACCGTGGCCGTGATGACGAACGACGCGGCCAGTACGGGGATGCAGACGGTTTTGATCAGCCTCTATTTGCCGTCGAGCACGCCGGAAACGGTTTTTGGGAAAACGTTCATGAAGGGATTTTTGGACGGATTTGTAAAAGGCTGCCGAATGGTGGGATGCGTTTATTTTTCCGGTGAAACGCCGCAGCTGAAAACCAAAATTTATCCCGGCAAGCTCGACATCGCGGGAGCCCTGTTTGGGGTGATGCCCGCGGGGACGGCGCCGATCGACGGCCGTGATTTGGGAGCGGGGGACCGCATCGTTTTTGTCCAAAGCTCCGGCCCGCACGATAACGGGTTCACGTCGCTCCGCGCCTTGGTGGAACAATTGCCGCAGGGATACCGCACCCGTTTGCCCGATGGCCGTGATTATTGGCAGGCCATCAACGAGCCGACGATTTTGTACACGCCGTTCATCCAATCGTTGCTCCGCGCTGGGGTGCGGCCCACCAATGTGGAACCGATCACCGGCCACGGCTGGCAAAAATTAATGCGCAGTAAAAAGCCCCTGCGTTATGTCATCCGGCGCGTGCTGCCAGTGCCCGCCGTGTTCAAGTTTGTCGAGGCGCACACGGGCGCTTCACGCGAAGACATGATCCGGATTTTCAATTACGGCGTCGGCCTGGCCGTGTTTACGGGCGATGACGCGGATGCCCGCAAGGTGGTGCAGATCGCCCGACAGCATAAACTCAACGCCGTGATCGCCGGTGAAGTCAAAAAATCCGCCAAGCGCGAAGTGGTAGTGGAACCGTGGAAAATCACCCTGAAAGGAGACGATTTTGGGCTACAGCAGTAGAGGAGTTGAGCATCAAAAATCCGGCCCGTTCCAAAGGGCTTTGGATTTTTTGCGGCAGGGGCGCGTTCATCCGCGCGTAAATTTGGGTGGTGCGCACACTTTGATGCCCCATGAGTTTTTGGATCACCTTCAGGTCGATGCCGTTTTCCGCCAGATGCGCCGCAAAACTATGCCGCAGCGCCTGGAAGCGGATTTTTTTTGAAAGGCCGGTTCTTCGCAGGGCGCTTTTGAAAATCCGCTGCACATTTTTTGGGGAAAAAGGCTGTTGCCGCCGATTCATAAAAACCCGCTCTTCCGGCTGGCGATCCAGCGTGCGCCGCCACAAATCAATTTTCAGCTTATGCGGCAGCAGCGTGTTCCTTTTGCCCATGCGGATCAATTGCCCCTTAAAATCAATGTCTTCGATTTTCAGATGGGCCATTTCTTTTACCTTCAAGCCCGCTCCATAGGCAAGAGCCATCATGGTTTGATGGGTTGGATTTTTAATTCCGTGCAGGATGCGCACAATTTCTTCAGGCGCCAGGATCACTGGTTTCATACAATTCGTTTAAATACAAAAGACAAACGGCAAAGTAGCACGGAGGTGGTTGTTAGCGCAAGTTTTTTCATACGCTAGTGGCGCTTCGGCCTCAGCCGATCTCCTCTAGGCAGCGGCGTTTTAGGCACTTTTCAAAAGTGTTCCCTTTTTAGCGGTTTTAGGTACGAAAAGGGACATACAAAATTGACTTGTAATGAATTGCTTACAGAATCGAATTGTAGGAAATGCAAAAAGGATTTAAACTAACCATAAAATATTCTATGAGAAAAACAATAATTATTGCAGCAATCAGCCTTTTTATTCTTGCGGGTTGTTTTCAGGCTACAGAAAACCATAACAAAACTCCTAGCGCTAAGCCACCTACGGATAATGTTAAAATCGATGATGCCAAAGTGGTCTTGTCGCCAAAAAAGAAGAATGCCAATAAAATACCTCTAGCGCGAACTGAAGCAATACCCTCAGAGCTATTATGCAATGTAGATAGTGACTGTATAAGTGCAACTAACACAGGTTCTTGTTACTACTCCTGCGGAAAGTTCGATCAATGTAATTCAGCTCCGAAATGTGGCATTTTAAATAAAACTAGTGCGAGGTGGGCGCCGCTATGTGAAATTGGTCATCCCTGCAAAGAGCCAAAGAACATTAAGTGTATTGAAAATAAATGTACAGGAGAATGGTAGATTCTTTTTGAACTTCCTACAGTTTCCTTTCATGTAGGTAGCTTTGCTATTTGCGCATTGTTTATCTGAGGTAGCAAATTTTTTTGTCCCCTTTTTGGCAGGTACCCCGTATATTGGACAGGCATTATGCAAAACTGCACAATTAGCCTGTAACCAATTTATTTATGGGAGTCCACTCACGCATCCCTGCTGAACTCAGGGAACAGATTTTAAACCGTATC
>Ga0209515_10001078_pt1 | contig 47162 bp, 60 predicted proteins | sample Subgroupgradi54m_FD_187454 | JGI IMG/M metagenome (GOLD analysis project Ga0209515, IMG submission 187454) | Subsurface groundwater microbial communities from S. Glens Falls, New York, USA - GMW60B uncontaminated upgradient, 5.4 m (SPAdes)... ... | reverse complement strand
ACGGCGGAGCTCATCCAGCCCGTCGCCATGGAGACGGAACAGCGCTTCGCGCTGCGCGAGGGCGGCAAGACCGTGGGGGCCGGGGTGGTGACGGAGATCATTAAATGAATTGCGGATTGCGGATTGGTGATTGCGGATTGGAACAACAAATCCGAAATCCGCAATCCGAAATCCGCAATCGATTCTGATGGCAGAAGCCCCGAAGATTCGCATCAAACTGAAGGCCTATGACCACCGGCTGCTGGACCAGTCGACGATCGAAATCGTTGAGACGGCGAAGCGGACCGGGGCCAAAGTGGCCGGCCCGGTGCCGCTGCCGAGCAAGCGGGAACTCTATACGGTGCTGCGGTCGCCGGTCATTGACAAGAAATCGCGGGAGCAATTTCAGATCATCACCCACAAGCGGCTGATCGATATTCTCGACCCGACTTCCAAGACGGTGGATGCGCTGCGGAAACTGAATTTGCCATCCGGGGTATACGTCGAACTGAAATGAGGAGCAAGGTTCGAGGTTCAAGGTTCAAGGAAGCGGCCCAACGCGTTCCTTGCGCCTTGCACCTTGTGCCTTGAACCCACCGATGGCTGCTGGATTACTCGCGAAAAAACTCGGCATGACGCAGCTCTTCAACGAGCACGGGCGCGCCGTCGCAGTGACCGTCCTACAGGCGGGCCCCTGCACGGTCACGCAAGTCAAGACCCGCGCCAAGGACGGCTACCACGCGATCCAAGTGGGCTTCGAGGCGGCCAAGGAGACGCGCACGAACAAGCCTCGGCTGGGGCATTTCAAGAAAGCCGGCGTGAGTCCTTTCCGGTACCTCCGGGAGTTCCGGATGAGCAACGGGGAGGAGTACACGACAGGCCAACAACTGACGGTCCAGCTCTTCAAGGAGGGCGAGCTGGTCGATGTGACGGGCGTGTCCATCGGCAAAGGGTTTCAAGGAGGCGTGCGGCGCTGGAACTGGAAGGGCGGTCCGGAGACGCACGGCTCGATGTCGCATCGTCGGCCAGGGTCCATCGGGTCCACGACGTTTCCCGGCCGAGTGGTCAAGGGTCATCACCTCCCCGGCCACATGGGGTTCGCTCGCGTCACCCTTCAAAATCTGCGCGTCATGAAACTGGACCCGCAGGCGAACATCTTGGTCGTGGAAGGCGCGGTTCCTGGCCCGGAACAGCGGTTGGTCATGGTGAACCGGTCGGTCAAGCGGCCCGGCGTGGTGGTGGCGGCGAAGGGGCTGCAGATCGTTGAGATGGTGGAAGTCGAGGAAAAACGGAAGACCGCGAAGAAGAAGTAGCGGACCTATGAAACTCTCAGTGATGGATCTCAAGGGAAACGCGGCCGGCACGGTGACGCTCCAGAAGGAACTCTGGGAGGGACCGGTGAATCTCCGGCTCCTGAACCAGGCCGTGCACATGTACCGCTCGAATCTGCGCGCCGGGACGGCATCGACCAAAACGCGCGGGGATGTGTCGGGCGGCGGCAAGAAGCCGTGGAAGCAGAAGCACACGGGGCGGGCCAGGGCCGGGTCCATTCGCTCGCCGTTATGGCGGCACGGGGGTGTCGTGTTCGGGCCGCACCCCCGAGACTTCGGCTACCGTCTGCCGAAAGCCATCCGGCGCAAGGCCCTGCTGGAGAGCCTCAAGGGCAAGATGAAAGATGATGAGCTGGTGGTCCTCAATGAGCTAGCGGCCTCAGAGCCGAAGACCAAGCCGTTTGGCCAGTTGGGCAAAACCTTCGGGGTGAAGAAGAAATCCGTCATCGTCCTGGAAGAGTTTCAGGACGCGGTGGTGAAGTCGCTGCGCAATCTGCGGGGCTTCGAGTTGCGGCGGGTGGACGACCTGAACGCGTTCGATGTGTTGAACACCCATAAGGTGCTGCTGACGAAGGCGGCCTTCCAGCGCCTGGAGCACCGATTGTCGAAGAGCAACGGCGCGGCCGCAGCGGAGTAATCGATGTTGCACACCACCGACGTGGTTCTCGGGATTCCGAAGACAGAGAAGGGTGCGAGAATCGAGCGGGCCCGTCAGTACATCCTGAAAGTGGCCAAGGCGGCCAACAAGATCCAGATTAAGGAAGCGGCGGAAGCGCTGTTCAAGGTGACCGTCATCAAGGTCAACACGCTGACCTATCGCGGCAAATGGCAGCGCCTCACAGGCCGGTGGGGCAAGCGTCCCGACTGGAAGAAGGCGATCGTCACGCTGGCGGAAGGCCAGAAGATCGAGTTGAAATGAGAAGCAGGGTTCACGGTTCAAGGTTCAAGGAAACTAGTCGAGGTTGTCCTTGTCCCTTGCGCCTTGTCCCTTGAACCTACGAGCATGGGCGTCAAAAACTACAAACCCACGACCCCGACACGGCGCTGGCAGTCCGTATCAGACTTTAGCGAGCTGACCACGGACAAGCCGGAAAAATCCCTCTTGGTTCCGCTCAAGAAGACAGGCGGGCGGGACTGCTTGGGTCATGTCACCAGCCGATTCCGGGGGGGCGGCCATAAGCGCATGTACCGGCTGGTGGATTTCTACCGGCGGGACCGGGCGGGCATGAAAGGTGTCGTGCGGACGGTTGAGTACGACCCGAACCGCTCAAGCCGAATTGCGCTGGTGGAGTACGCCGACGGCCAGAAACGGTACATTCTCTGGCCGGAAGGCCTGCGGGTCGGCCAGGAGATCATGGCGGGTCCCGAGGCTGAAGCCAAGCCCGGCAACGCCCTGCCGATCCGCAACATCCCTCCGGGGGTCATGATCCATAATCTTGAGCTCGTCAAGGGCCGGGGCGGCCAGTTGGTCCGGTCGGCTGGCTCTGCGGCCATCATCCAGGCCAAAGAAGGGGAGTTTGCTCACGTCCGGCTGCCCTCCAGTGAGGTCCGGTTGGTCTCCCTGGACTGCTGGGCGACGGTCGGCCAGCTCGGCAATATCGAACACAATTCGATCTCGCTTGGCAAGGCGGGACGCTCCCGTTGGCTCGGCCGGCGGCCGCATGTCCGCGGCGTTGCCATGAACCCGGTCGACCACCCGCACGGGGGCGGCGAAGGTAAATCTGGACAGGGCAATCCGCATCCCGTCTCGCCCTGGGGGTGGCATACCAAGGGCCGGAAGACGCGCAAGCGGAGCAAATACTCGAGTCGGCTGATTATGAAGCGACGGAGCTAAACGCAGATGGGACGTTCAGTCAAGAAGGGACCGTTTGTGGATGATCATCTGCTGGAGAAAATCCAGCGGGTCCAGCAAGCCAAGAGCCGAAAGCCGATCAAGACATGGTCGCGGCGCTCGACCGTCACGCCGGACTTCATCGGCCTGACCTTCATGGTGCACACGGGTCGGACGTTCCAGACGGTCTACGTGACCGAAAACATGGTGGGGCATAAACTCGGTGAATTTGCGCCCACGCGGATCTTCAAGAAGCACGGCGGGGTCAAGAAGGCCGAAGCCCCGTCTCGGACTTAGAACCGGTTTCCTAAATCCGCGCGAGCCGCGATGAAACCGATTCTCACACGGAGCTAACGCGATGTTGGCGAAGGCCAGAGCGAAATACATCCGAATGTCCGCGCGAAAGGTTCGCTACATCTTGCAACCGCTCCGTCAACGGACGGTGGGGGACGCGCTGGCGGTGCTAGCCAGTGTCAACCGGCGAGCCGCCAAGCCGGTGGCCAAGGCCATTGCCTCGGCGTTTGCCAACGCCAAGCGGCTGGATGCGACACTGGGAGAGGACCAGGTCGTGATCAGCCGGCTGATCGCTGATGGCGGCCCCTCGTGGAAGCGGTTTCGAGCCGCGGCGTTCGGCCGGGCCGTGCCGATTCTCAAACGAACCACCCATATCACCGTGGAGCTCGAGCGCAAGAACGGGCGGGCGGCTGCCGCGGCGGTGCCAAGCGCCAGCCAGCCGCCTGCTAGCGCGGCGACGGGCGGGACTCGCCCGAGCCGGCGCCCAAGAAAAGGGACCTAACGACAGATGGGACAGAAAGTCAGTCCGACATGCTTGCGGCTGAGCCTGCAGAACGCGTGGGTTTCCCGCTGGTTTGCGCCGTCGAAACGGCAGTTCGTCGTGTACCTGAATGAGGACCGCCAGATCCGGGAGTTCCTGAAGGAGCAGCTCGCCTCGGCCGCCGTCGCCCGGATCGTGATCGAGCGGTCGCCCGAGCGGATCCGTATCCTCATCCATACGGCCCGGCCCGGGGTCTTGATCGGGCGGCGGGGTGAAAACATCCAGCGGCTCCAGGAAACGGTCCAGCGCATCGTCGGCGCGCAGAAGCAGCTGAAGATCGACTACGTGGAAATCTCCAATCCCTACATTGAGGCCCAGCTGGTGGCCGAATCGATCGCCTTCCAGCTCGAAAAGCGTGTCGCCTACCGGCGGGCCATGAAGCGGGCGATTCAGCAGGGGACTGAAGCGGGAGCCAAGGGCATCAAGATCACCTGCAATGGGCGGCTGGCAGGCTCCGAGATGAAGCGCACCGAGACATACCGGGCGGGCAAGATCCCCTTGGGCACCCTCCGGGCGAATATCGACTACGGCCAGGCCACGGCGCATACCACCGCCGGCTGCATCGGGACAAAAACCTGGGTGTACAAGGGCGACGTCGTGCGGCTCAAGCCTGCCGCCGAACCGGCCGCACCGCAACCGAAACCAGCTCAGGCCGGTCCAGTCGAAAGTGAAGCAGCGGCCGCCCCCGTGAGCCTGTAACCAGATGCCGCTGCTACTGCCAAAGCGTGTCAAGTACCGGAAGGCACACCGTGGAAAACGGCGGGGCGTCTCGAAGGGGTGCGTCTCGCTGGCGTTTGGCGAATTTGGATTGAAGTCGCTCGAGAACAATTGGGTCACGGCGTCCCAGATTGAATCGGCGCGCGTGGCGGTGACTCGGGCGCTGGGCGGCGGGAAGCTGTGGTTGCGCATGTTTCCCGACAAGCCCGTGACAAGCCATGGACAAGAAAAAACCATGGGGGCCGGGAAAGGTCTCGTGGACCATTGGGTGGCCGTGGTCAAGCGGGGACGCATCGTGCTCGAGGTCGACGGCGTCCCCGAGATGGTCGCGAAAGAGGCCTTGCGGATGGCCGCCTATAAGCTGCCGATTCGCACCAGGTTTATCAGCCGTAAGGATAAAGTGGCCGTCGGCTGATTGCGGTTGTGCACACGAGATACGCGGAGCGAGAGACCACATGCCACAGGTGAAGGCAAAAGAACTGCGGACGGTACCGGAGCCCGAGCTGCTGCAGCGCCTGCGCGATTCCCGAAAACAGCTCGCGGGACTTCGGCTGCAGGCGGCGCAGGGAGCGATCGAACAACCGCATCGCATCCGGCTCGTCAGACGTGAACTGGCACGAATCCAAACGGTGCTGCATGAGCGAGCTAAGTAAATCCGCCCCCCGAGGGTCGCGAAAAGTCCGGATGGGCCGCGTGGTCAGCAACCGGATGACGAAGACGATCGTCGTCCAGGTGGACCGGCTCGTCCGGCATCCGCTGTACGAGCGGGTGCTCCATCGGTCCACCCGCTTCAAGGTGCACGACGAAACCAACAGCGCGAAGATCGGCGACTGGGTCAAAATCATGGAAACACGGCCGCTCTCGAAAGAGAAACGGTGGCGATTGCTTGAGATCGTGCGTCACGAGCCTCTCGCAGAGACTGCCGTCGAGCACAACGCGGCCGAACCGGAGGGGCAGGCGAGCGCGACATGATCCCACCACCTCCGCGCCCCGCCAACGGCGGGGTCGCACATCCGAGTTCAAAGATTGAGCGGGTAAAGAAACCCACTAGCTCCATCGTGGTGCGACGGCCTGCCATAGGCAGGCCCGCGGAGGTGGTGGGATGATCGCCATGCGCTCGCAGCTGTCCGTGGCCGATAACACGGGCGTCAAGCGTGTCTCCTGCATCGGGGTCATCGGCCGTTCTGGCAAGCCGAAAGCGACCATCGGGGACGTCGTGACGTGCAACGTCCGAGAGGCGGACCCGGACGCGATGGCGAAGAAGGGCGAGCTGGTCCGCGGCGTGGTGGTGCGGACCCGGGCGCCGATCCATCGCCACGATGGCACGTGGTTGCGGTTCGACAGTAATGCGGTCGTCCTCATTGACACTCAGGGAAACCCACGCGGGACGCGGGTGTTTGGGCCCGTGGCGCGGGAGTTGCGGGAACGGCGATTCATGAAAATCATTTCGTTGGCTCCAGAAGTCGTCTAACAAGGCGCTCACGATGGCACGGTTGCGCAAAGGAGACATGGTGGTTGTGCGAAGCGGCAAGGACCGCGGCAAGCGGGGGAAGATCCTGAGTCTGCTGCCCAAGCGGCAGGCGGCGCTGGTCGAGCGCGTGAATCTCGCGAAGCACTTTGACCGGCGCTCGCAGGAGAACCAGGCGGGCGGTATCATCGAACGTGAAGCGCCGCTGGCGCTCGACAAACTGGCCTTGCTGTGCCCGCGGTGCGGACGGCCCAGCCGCGTGGGTTTCCGCGTCTCCGACGGCGGCGCCGTCGGGGAAGCCGCCACGGCCAAGCAGCGGATCTGCAAGCGCTGTCAGGAGGCCCTATGAGCCCCGCGGCAGCCACAGCCCCGCCGCGGTTGGCCAAGCGCTATGCCGAGGAGATCGCGCCGGCGCTCATGCGGACGTTCAAGCACAGCAACCGGCTCGCCGTGCCCCGCATCACGAAGATTGTGGTCAATATGGGCTGCGGCGAGGCGGCCCATGACGCCAAGGTGCTGGAGGAAGTCCAGCGGGATCTCGCGTTGATCACCGGCCAACGGCCGCTGGTGACCCGAGCCAAGAAAGCGGTCTCCAACTTCAAGATCACGGAGGGGAACCCGGTCGGGTGCAAGGTGACGCTGCGGAAACAGCGCATGTACGAATTCCTGGACCGGCTCGTCCATGTCGTCCTGCCGCGCGTCCGGGACTTCCGGGGCCTGTCGGCAACGGGCTTTGACCAGGGGGGCAACTACAGCTTCGGCATCCAGGACCAGACCATCTTTCCGGAACTGGGGCTGGACGATATCCATCACACCTTAGGGATGGACATCACGATGGTCACCACGGCAGCCAGCACGGCGGAAGCAAAGGCATTGCTGGCCGCCTTTGACATGCCGTTTGAGAAGTCCTAGAGGAGCAGGCGAGCCACGTCATGGCAAGGACATCATGGATAGTACGGGCCAAGCGCCCCCCGAAATTTTCGACCCGCCGCGTCAACCGCTGTTCGCGGTGCGGTCGCCGGCGCGCCTTTTATCGGCGGTTTGGACTCTGTCGGCTCTGCTTTCGCGAAATGGCCTGGCGGGGAGAGATTCCCGGCGTGACCAAGGCCAGCTGGTAGGAGGACGGCGGACGATGATTTCGGATCCCACGAGCGATCTGTTGACGAAACTACGCAACGGCTCTCGCGCCAAGCACGCGACCGTAGATGCGCGGGCCTCCAAGTTTTCGGAGCGCATCCTTGCGCTCCTGAAGCAGGAGGGGTTCATCCGCGCCTACAAGGCGGTGGGCGAGGGAACGCACAAGAGCTTCCGCATCTATCTCAAGTATGCGCCGGGCCGCGTGCCTGTGATCAAACAGCTGGTCCGCGCCTCTAAACCGGGCCGGCGGCAGTACCGCAAGGCGACCAAGCTGCCCCGGGTGCTTGGAGGTTTGGGCCGCGCCATTCTGACGACGTCCAAGGGCGTCATGACGGACCAAGAGGCCCGCCGTCAGCGGCTCGGCGGCGAAGTGGTCTGCTACGTGTGGTAACCTGACCATGTCACGAATTGGACGCGCGCCGATTGTCATTCCGAATCAAGTGAAAGTGGTTCAGCAAGGCGCCACGATTGCCTTCGAGGGCCCCAAGGGCAAGTTGTCGGTGACGCTTCCGTCGACGTTGTCGGCGGCCGTCGCGGAGAACCGGCTCCAGCTCCAGCGAGCCAATGACCTGAAGCCCGTGAAGGCGCTGCACGGGTTGTACCGCGCCCTCCTGGCCAATTCGGTTCACGGCGTGACTGAGGGATTTCGGAAGGACCTGGAGATGGTCGGAGTAGGCTACCGGGCGGAAGTGAAGGGCAAACAACTCAACCTCTACGCGGGGTTCTCCCATCCGGTCCAGTTGCCCATTCCGGAGGGGCTCACCGTGGAAACGCCCAAACCGACGTCCATCGCGGTCAAAGGGTCCGACAAGCAGCAGGTGGGACAGTTTGCGGCGAATGTCCGCCAAGTCGCCCCGCCGGAGCCCTACAAAGGCAAAGGCATCAAATATGCAGGCGAAGTGATCCGCCGGAAGGCCGGAAAAGCGGCCACCGGTGCTAAAGGAGGCAAGGCGGCGTAATCTCCGCCACGAGCCACGATGAGCGATCGCCAGACCGGACGCGTCCGACGGCACCGCCGCATCCGCAAAAAAGTGGTTGGTCTGCCAGACCGGCCGCGACTGTCGGTGTTCCGCAGTCACAAGCACCTCTACGTCCAATTGATCAACGATTTGAGCAACACCACGGTGCTTGGGTATTCAACGCTGGCGCCCCAATTGCGCAAACAGTTCCCGCAAGGTGGTGGAGTCAAAGCAGCCGAGCATTTGGGCCAGCTCGTGGCGACCGAGGCCGTCAAACGAGGCGTCCAGCGGGTGGTGTTTGATCGGGGCGGCTACCGGTATCACGGCCGCGTGAAGGCGCTTGCCGAAGCGGCCCGCAAAAGCGGCTTGCAGTTTTAAATGGAACCACATTGCCTCTTAACATGCGTCGGGGTGGTTCCATTTACCCCGAGCAAGCGAAGCGCGTCGAGGGGTTACCCTTCGACTTCGCTCAGGGTAAATGCGCCACATGTTGACGTTCAATTGTGGGCGCATTTAGAAGGGGAGCGATGAGAGAGCCAGGACGCGCGCGGGGAGCTATGGGCCAGGGAAAAGACGGTCAGAATCTGATTGAAAAGCTCATCAGCATTAACCGTGTCGCAAAAGTCCATAAGGGCGGCAAGCGGTTGTCATTTATTGCGTTAGTGGTCGTCGGCGACGGCCAGGGCCGCGTGGGCCTCGCCCTGGGAAAAGCCCACGAGGCGTCGGATGCCATTCGGAAGGGTATGGCGCAGGCCCAACGCCAAATGGTCACCATTCCGCTCAAAGGGGGGACCATTCCGCATGAGGCCACCGGGCGCGCCGACGCTTCTAAGGTGCTCCTGAAGCCGGCAAGCCCCGGAACCGGCATTATTGCCGGCGGGTCGGTCCGCGCGGTGTGCAACGTCTGTGGGATCCGGGACATTCTCACCAAGAGCCTGGGGTCCTCCAACGCCATGAACCTCGCCAAAGCCACCTTAAACGGGTTGACCTCGCTGCAGACGCTGGAGGCGATTCAGCAGAGCCGCAAGCTTGTCGTGGGGATTTCAGAAGCAAACCCCGGCGATTCGTAACCCATCAGCGACGATGAACATCACCGCAATTCCAGCCGTGCCGGGGGCCCGCAAACGCCGCAAGCGCGTTGGGCGCGGCATTGGCTCCGGGCATGGAAAAACCTCCACCCGAGGCCAGAAAGGCCAACGGGCTCGGACCGGGTCGGGCAAGCGGCCCGGCTTTGAGGGAGGCCGCACCCCCTTGATCCGCCGACTGCCAAAACGCGGCTTCCGGCGGAAGGCGACGGGGCGCGTGCTAATTCGTGAAACCTTCAACCTGGAGCGTCTCAATCAATTTACGGATGGCCAGCGAATCACCCCGGAGGAGCTCGAGAACGTCGGCGTCATCAAAGATGCCGCGCACGAAATCAAGCTCCTCGGCGATGGTGTGCTAACGAAGCGCCTCACGGTGGCGGTCCACAAGGCGAGCGCATCGGCCAAGGCCAAGGTGGCCAAGGCCGGGGGAACGGTGGAACTCATTCCACCAGTTCAGCCCGTTAGGCCTGTTGGGCCGGTTGCGCCTGTTCAACGATCATCAACCGGCCAAACCGACTTAACCGGCTAACAGACGATGTTTCGACTGCTCAGAGCCCTCGCTAACGCGTGGAATATTCCGGAGCTCCGGCGACGGATCGTCTTCACCCTCGGGATGCTGGCGATTTATGAGATCGGGATCTTCATCCCGACGCCAGGCATTGACGGCAAGGAGCTTGGCCGCGTGTTCGAGGAACTCGCACAGACGACGGGAGGCGGCCTGCTCAACCTGCTCGACATGTTCACCGGGGGCGCCCTGTCGCATGCCACGGTGTTCGCACTGGGCATCATGCCCTACATCAGCGCCACCATCATTGTGGAGACCCTGTTGGCGACGGCGATTCCATCGCTGGAACGGCTCCGCAAAGAGGGCATGTCCGGGTATCGCAAGTTGCACCAGTATTCCCGGTATGCCACGGTCCTGCTGGCGGTGATCAACTCCTTCATGTACGCGATGCTGCTGGAGAAGGCCATCCCGGCGCAATTTCACGCTGAGATTGTGCTGTTTCCTGGCTGGGGATTCCGCCTGCTGACGGTCCTGACCATGACCGCGGGGATGTCGCTGATCATGTGGCTGGCTGAGCAAATCACCGAACGCGGTATCGGCAATGGGATGAGCCTCTTGATGACGGCTTCCATCGTCGGCCGTCTGCCGCTGGCCATCCGGGACCTCGCCGTCCGGCTGGGCCCGGGTGAGCTGGAAGGCAACCCGATTGCCCCGTTAGCGGTCATCTTCATGGCGGCGGTGTTCGTCGGCGTGGTGTTGGTGGTGATCTTCGTCGAGCAGGGACAACGGCGGGTGCCGGTCCAGTACGCGCGCCGTGTCGTGGGAGGGAAGGTTTTTTCTGGGCAGAGCACCTATCTGCCGCTGAAGGTCAACGCCGGCGGCGTGCTGCCCATCATCTTTGCGGTTTCGCTACTGTATTTTCCGATTCAGATTGCGGGGTTTGTCCCGCAGTTGCGGGGGATTGCGGACTGGTTTTCCCGCACCTCCATCTTCTTCAACGTCGCGTATGCGGTGCTGATTCTGTTCTTCACGTACTTCAGCACGGCCATCACGGCGCACCAGTTTCTTGACGCCGCGGAGCAGATGAAAAAGGTCGGGGCGTTTATCCCGGGGATCCGGCCGGGGCAGTCCACCGTGGACTTTCTTGACCGGATTCTGACCCGAGTCACCTTCGTGGCAGCCATCTACCTTGTGGCGGTGGCGATTTTCCCGGACATCATCATGGCGTGGATGAAAATCCCTCCGCGGGTGGCTAGCTTCTTCGGAGGCACAAGCTTGCTGATTGTCGTCGGCGTGACGCTGGAGACGATGAAGCAGATTGAATCGCATCTGCTGATGCGCCATTACGAAGGGTTTCTGAAGCGTGGCAAGATTCGGGGTCGACGTTAATCGAGTGGCGAGTGTTGAGTGGAGAGTGATGAGTCAAAAACACGCACGACGCGCTCAAGACACGAGGCAGCGTTTGTGGTGGCCGTTGGTCACTCGTCACTCGTCACTCGTCACTCAACACTGACACGTGGGCCTTCGACTTGTACTCTTGGGGCCGCCGGGATCCGGCAAAGGGACCATGGCGCACCTGTTGGAGGAACGCCTCAAGGTGCGGCATATTTCAACCGGAGACCTGTTCCGGCGTGAAATTCATCGGCGCAGCGCCCTAGGACGCGCCGTTCAACGCTACGTCAGCAGCGGCCGATTGGTTCCTGACGACCTCGTCGTGCGCGTCATGACGGGTCAGCTGAACACCCGGCTGCTGGGCCGGGGGCTGGTCTTGGATGGGTTTCCCCGCACCATCGGACAGGCCGAGGGATTAGATCGGTTTCTGAATCGCCTGCGCCGGTCGCTGCAGGCTGCGGTGTATCTCGAGTGCCCGCAGCGGGTCTTGGTCAGCCGACTGGCCGGACGCCGAGTGTGCAGCCGGTGCGGGGCCAATTACCACATTCGGAACATTCCGCCTCGGCGGGCAGGAGTGTGCGACCGATGCGGCGGGACACTGGTCATCCGCAAAGACGACCGCGTCCAGACGATTCGCAAGCGGCTCCGGATTGACCGGGCCGAAGCGACACCGCTGTTGGCGCATTACCGCAAGCAACGCAAGTTGTTTCGGCTGAACGGCAACGGGTCAAGTGAGCAGGCGCTGCAGCGGCTCCTTGGGCTGATCCGCCAACGCCGGTGGCTAGGCAAGCCGGACCGCGCAGTCCGAAGCGCCGGCAAAGGCGGACACAGAGATGATTGAGTTGAAGACGATAGAGGAAATCAACCGGATGCGAAAAGCCGGGACGGTTGTGGGAAAGCTCCTGAGTTTTTTGGCCGCGCGTGTGGCACCCGGCATGAGGACGAAGGCCTTGGATGAAGCCGCCGTGAAGTTCATCCGTGCCAATGGAGCCGAGCCTGCGTTCCTCGGCTATCGGGGGTTTCCGGCCACCATCTGCGTGTCCGTCAATGAAGAAGTGGTCCACGGCATCCCCGGGGATCGGATCATCAATGACGGCGACATCGTCAGTATCGATGCCGGGGCCAAAGTCGACGGCTTCTACGCCGACGCGGCCATTACGGTTGCGGTCGGCAGGATCCCAAGCCCGGTGCACCGGCTGGTCGAGGTGACCAAACGGTCCCTGGAAAAGGCGATTGACATGGCCCAGCCTGACAATCGGCTGTCGGATATTTCGTACACCGTGCAAGACACCGTTGAGGGGGAGGGGCTCTCGGTGGTGCGGGATTTCGTCGGACACGGGATCGGCCGGGCCATCCACGAGGACCCGCCCATTCCAAATTTCGGCCCGCCGGATCGCGGACCGCGCCTGAAAGCCGGCATGGTGCTGGCGATTGAGCCGATGGTCACCATGGGAGGCCCGGAGGTGGAGATCCTTGCCGACGGGTGGACGGCGGTGACAAAAGACCGCTCGCTGGCGGCCCATTTCGAGCACACCGTGGCCATCACGAAGGAGGGCCCCGAGGTCCTCACAGCCCTCGGCTGACGGTCCATGCCAAAGGAAGAAGCGGTTGAAGTCGAAGGGACGGTCGTCGAGGCGCTCCCCAACACGATGTTCCGGGTGGAGATCCAGGAAGGACATGTGGTCCTTGCGCATCTCGGGGGGAAGCTCCGGAAGCACTACATCCGGATTCTTCCCGGGGACCGCGTGAAGCTCGAGCTCTCACCCTACGATCTGAGCCGCGGGCGCATCACGTTTCGGCTGTGAGTCGTGATCACGATAGAAGGAGTGACATCCAGATGAAGGTTCGGGCTTCAGTGAGGGCAGTGTGCAACAAGTGCAAGATTATCCGTCGGAAACGAGTCGTGCGCGTCATTTGCAGCAACCCAAAGCATAAGCAGCGGCAGGGCTGACGCGAGGGACCGATGCCGAGAGTTGTGGGAGTGGAGCTGCCAAAAGACAAGCGGATTGAGACATCCCTGTCGTACATCTACGGGATCGGCCAGTCCTTGGCGCGCAAACTGTTGCAGGAAACGCAGATTGATCCCAACAAGCGCGCGAAAGAGCTCACGGATGAGGAAGTGGCCAAACTGACGCAGACGATTCAGCGCGGCTACAAGGTCGAAGGGGATTTGCGCCGGGAGGTCGCCGGCAACATCAAACGCTTGATTGACATCGGGACCTACCGTGGTCTGCGGCATAAGCGCGGGCTGCCGGTCCGTGGCCAACAGACCCGGACCAACGCACGGACGCGCAAGGGGCCTCGGCCGCGTGTGGGCGTGCGGAAGAAGACGAGGCCGACGACAGCGGCTCCAACGGCCGCACGAACGTAAGGCATCAGGAGGCAGACGAATGGCAACACCAGCACCGGAGGCGCCAGCGCGCAAACCCAAAGCCAAAAAGCGTCTGACGACGACCCAAGGCATCGCGCACATCTTCGCCACCTTTAACAACACCATCGTGACGATTACGGATCGCCAAGGCAATGCGATTTGTTGGAGCACGTCAGGCGCTAGCGGGTTCCATGGGTCGAGGAAGTCCACGCCCTATGCCGCCCAGGTGGCGGCCATGAATGCGGCCAAAAAGGCCCTCGACGTTGGGCTCAAGGAAGTGGAAGTCTGGGTCAAGGGCCCTGGGCAGGGAAGAGAGTCGGCCATTCGCTCGCTCCAGCAGGCCGGCCTGACGGTCACGGCGATCAAAGACGTCACGCCCATTCCGCACAACGGCTGCCGGCCTCCGAAACGGAGGCGCGTGTAATCATGGCACGGTATACGGGCCCATCATGCCGGTTGTGCCGGCGGGAGGGCGTGAAGCTGTTCCTCAAGGGACTGAAATGCTATACGCCGAAGTGCCCGCTGGAGAAGCGCAGTTACGCGCCGGGCCAGCATGGACAGATTCGCGTCAAGCTGTCCGACTACGGCATTCAGCTGCGGGAAAAGCAGAAGGTCAAGCGCATCTACGGGGTGCTGGAACGACAGTTCAAACGGTACTTCCAGATCGCCCGGAAGGCCAAAGGGGTGACCGGCCAGATGCTCCTGCAGCAGCTGGAGAGCCGCCTGGATAACGTGCTGTTCCGCATGGGATTCGCCACCTCGCGTAGCGAGGGACGTCACCTCACCCGCCACCGGGCCGTGACGGTGAACGGTAAGCCCGTCAACATCCCGTCCTACCCCGTCAAGGCGGGTGATGTGATCCAGGTGGCCAAGTCCGCCAATGGCTGGGCAGCCCGCATCAAGCAGGCGCTCGACCACACGAAGGACCGGCCAGTGCCCTCCTGGATTCAAGTGGATCCGCAGAACCTGAAGGGCTTGATTGTCCGGATGCCCCAGAAGGATGACATCGGGCTTCCAATTCAAGAGCAGCTGATCGTGGAGTTGTATTCAAAGTAACGCCAGCCAGGGAGGACAGCGAATGGGAATGCTATGGCGCGATTTTGCCATGCCCAAGAAACTAGTGTGTGAGGAATCGAGCCTCACGGACACGTATGGCAAGTTCATCGCCGAGCCATTTGAGCGGGGGTTTGGGACGACCATCGGCAACGGCCTGCGGCGGGTCCTGATATCATCGATTGAGGGTGCGGCGGTGACCTCCGTGAAGATCGACGGCGTCCTGCACGAGTTCAGCACCGTTCCCGGCGTGCTGGAGGATATCACCCAGGTCGTCCTGAACATCAAACAGCTGGCCCTGCGGTCCCACAGCCGGCAGCCCAAGACCATCGCCATCGCGCGAACGAAGGCGGGGGAGGTGACGGCAGCCGATATTGAGACCGATGAAACTATTGAGGTCGTCAACCCCTCCTTGCATCTCTGCACCGTGACGAAGGGCAAAGGTGTTCGGATGGAGCTGGAGGTCAGCCGGGGCCGTGGCTACGTCGCGGCAGACAAGCACCGCAAGGAAGGCCAACCCATCGGTATGATCCCGGTGGACGCGCTCTTTTCTCCGGTGCGTCGGGTGAATTTCTTGGTGGAAGATACCCGTGTCGGGCAGGTGACCGACTACGACCGCTTGATTCTCGAAATCTGGACCAACGGCGCGATGAGCCCAAAAGACGCGCTGCTGTACGCATCCAACATCTACCAGCGCCATCTTGATTTGTTCGTGAATTTCGGGTCTCTGCCGGAGGAGCCGGAAGAGGAAACGCCGGCGGCGGTGAGTGACGAGCTGCTTGAAAAACTCCGGACCCCCATCGGGGAACTTGAGCTGTCCGTCCGGGCCGCCAACTGTCTGCGGGAAGCCAAGATTCACACCATCGGCGAGCTGGTCAAGAAAGACCCCCAGGAGCTGCTGAAGTACCGGAACTTCGGGAAGAAGTCGCTCCAGGAGATCAATGATCTGTTGACGGGCATGGGGCTGTTGCTCGGGATGGCGACGCCTGAACAGCCCGTGACGGAAACCGCCTAACCCGCACGGTCATGCGCCACGCCTCAAACACTACGCGCCTGTCCCGCGCGCCCGCGCAGCGACGGGCCCTCCTCGCCAATATGGCGAAGAATGTCCTGCGACACGGGCGCGTCCGGACGACCGTCGTGAAAGCCAAGGAGACCGGACGGGTCATCGACCGCCTGATCAGCCTGGGCAAAGAGGGCAGCGTCCATTCCCGCCGGCAGGCCTATCGCCTCCTCCAAGACCGAGATCTCGTCAAGCGGCTTTTTTCAGATATCGCCCCGCAGTTTCTCGATTGCCGGGGCGGCTACACGCGCGTGCTGAAGCTGTCCTCACGACCAGGGGACGGCGCGTTCCTGGCCCTGCTGGAGTTGACTCGGCTGCCCGTCACCAGCCCGGAACCGACGCCGAAAGCCAAAGTCCAAAAGGCGCCGTCCCCTGACGCCAAGAAAACGCCGGAGGGTCCCCAGAAGGCGGGAGAACCTGGGGAGAAGCCGAAGAAGGGATTTTTTGAAGGCCTGCGTGAACGATTCCGACCGCGAAGAGCCGCCGCGCAGTGACGCATGTCTCTTCGGGGCGTCGAACGCGAATGACCGCACGACTCCTGGCCGAGCGGCTCCAAGGGTTGGAGGCCTCTCCAACGCTCGCGCTGGCGGCGAAGGCCAAGGCCCTCGCCAAATCCGGAAAGCCAGTCATTGACTTCACCGCCGGCGAGCCGGATTTTCCCACCCCTGAACCGGTCAAACAGGCCGCGATCAACGCCATCCAGCAGAACCAGACCCGCTACACCCCTGCCGCTGGAATCCCCGAGTTACGGGCTGCCATTGCAGAAAAGTTGGCGGAACGGCTTGGAATGACGTATGCCCCTTCGCAGGTGATCGTGTCGTGCGGAGCCAAGCATGTGTTGTATAACACGCTCCAGGTCATTTGCGAACCTGGAGATGAAATCCTCATCCTGAGCCCGTACTGGGTCAGTTATCCACCGCTGGTGCAATTGGCTGGAGCCAAGCCTGTCGTGGTGGACACCAGGGAGGAGGACCGGTTTCAGCCGGATGTGGAGGCTCTTCGAGCCGCCCTGACTGAGCACACGAAAGCGATCATTCTGAACAGTCCCTCCAATCCGACGGGAGCGGTCATTGAAGAGCAACGGTTGCGCGAATTGGCTGAGGTCATACGAGACCAAAAGCGTGAGGATCTGATCATCATCAGCGATGAAATCTATGATCAGATTGTCTTTGAGCCGGCTCGAGCTCGATCAATTGTGCAGGTCGCACACGATCTTATGGATCAGATCATCGTTGTGAATGGGGTGTCGAAAAGTTATAGCATGACGGGTTGGCGAATCGGCTATGCAGCAGGCCCAAAGAACATCATTGATGCCATGATTACCCTGCAGAGCCACTCCACCTCTAACCCGACTTCGATCAGCCAGTACGCCGCGTTGGCCGCCATCACCGGTGACCAGCGCGACGTTCAACGGATGGCGCGAGAATTTCATCGGCGGCGCGACCGGCTCGTGAATGGCCTCAATCAACTCCCGGGCCTGTCGTGCGTCCTGCCCGATGGCGCCTTTTATGCCTGGTGCAACATCGGCAAACTCAACCAGCCGGCCTCAACAATCGCCGCTCGGCTGCTGGAGGATGCGCTGGTCGCGGTTGTGCCAGGCGAGGGCTTCGGGTCGAGCCGACATCTCCGCTTTAGTTTTGCGGCGTCGCTCGAGGTCATTGACGAAGCGCTCGCGCGTCTGGCGCGCTGGCTCAGCCAGCAGGCGTAACGCCGCGGACCGGCTAGCTCGACAGGTTCCCACAGGCTATGGCCTATCAGGTCACCTTCATTCCAGGGGACGGGATTGGTCCTGAAGTCGCGGAAGCGGCCCGTCGGTGTTTAGAGGCGACCGGCGTCTCGTTTGTGTGGCACGAGCGCATCGCTGGCGAGGCGGCTATTGAGCGTTTCGGTACCCCGCTGCCGGAGGAGACGCTCCAGTCCATCCGGGACACGCGCCTCGCCATCAAAGGTCCCATCACGACGCCCATCGGCAAGGGCTTTCGCTCGGTCAATGTCGCCTTGCGGAAACAGCTCGACCTGTATGCCTGCCTGAGGCCCTGCCGCTCGTTTGAGGGCGTCCAGGCGCCGGTGTCCGGTGTGGATCTGGTGGTGGTCCGCGAGAACACCGAGGATCTCTACGCCGGCATCGAGTTTGCGGCCGGCGCCCCTGAGACAATCCAGCTGATCCGCCAGGTGAAGTCGCTCACCGAGCAACCGCTCCGGGATGATTCCGCGCTCAGCCTGAAGCCGATCTCGGCGGCCGCCACGGAGCGGGTGGTGCGATTTGCCTGTGAGTACGCCATTGCCCACGGCCGCAAGAAGGTGACCGCGGTGCACAAGGCCAATATCATGAAACATACCGATGGGCTCTTCCTGGAGACGGCCCGACGGGTGGCCCAAGCCTACGAGGGCCGCGTGGCGTTTGAAGACCGTCTGGTGGATGCGACCTGCATGCAGCTCGTGTTGCGCCCGCAGGAGTTTGATGTCCTCGTGCTTCCCAATCTCTACGGCGACATCCTCTCGGATCTCTGTGCGGGCTTGGTGGGTGGGCTGGGACTCGCTCCAGGGGCCAACATCGGAGAGCGGGTCGCCGTCTTCGAGGCGGTCCACGGCAGCGCCCCCAAGTACCGCGGACAAAACAAAGTCAACCCCACGGCCATGATTTTGTCCGGCGTGATGATGCTCGAACATCTCGGAGAATCGCAAGCCGCCCGCCGGTTGGAAGACGCCGTGCGTGCGGTCATCAAGGACGGGCGCTGTGTCACCTACGACCTGAAACCCCAACGGGACGACCCGGCTGCAGTGGGGACCCGCGAGATGACGGAGGCCATCATCGCGCGCTTGAACGGAACGCCGGCGCGGGTGCGCTGATGCGCCGGTACCCGACCTGGCTGACCCGCTCGTTTTCGCCGGACGGCACGGCTCGGACGGTCCGGAGCCTGCTGGCGGACCTCGAGTTGGTGACCGTCTGTGAGAGCGCTCTCTGCCCGAATCTCCGAGAGTGTTACAGCCAACGCCAGCTCACGTTTATGATCTTGGGCGAGCGGTGCACGCGCGCCTGCCGGTTCTGTGCGGTCGCCCACGGTCGGACCAATGTCCCATCCCGGGAGGAGCCCCGGCGCGTGGCCGAGGCGGTTCACCGGCTGGGGTTGCGGCATGTGGTCATCACGTCGGTGGCGCGGGACGATTTGGCCGATGAGGGCGCCGGGCACTTCGTGCAGGTCATTGACGCCATCCGCCAGCAGAACCCTGGCGTGACGATCGAAGTCCTGGTTCCGGATTTTCACGCCCGTCCCGAGCTGGTGGAGATGGTGATGGCTACACAACCGGAAGTTTTCGCCCACAATCTCGAAACGGTGGAGCGGCTTTCGCCCTTGGTGCGTGCCCAAGCCGAATACCGACGGTCCCTCCAGGTTCTGCGAATGGCCTGCGGCCTGTCGGGCGGCAGCCTCATCAAGTCAAGCCTGATGCTCGGATTTGGCGAGCAGCCGGCGGAGGTTTTCCAAGCGTTCCAGGAGCTGCTGGAGTCCGGCTGCACGCACCTGACGCTCGGCCAGTACCTACGCCCCACGCCTGCGCATTTGCCGGTGCTGGAGTACCTCAGCCCGCAGCGGTTTGCCTGGTATGAGGCGCAGGCATATGCGGCGGGCTTTCGGTGGGTGCAGGCGGGCCCCTTTGTCCGTAGCTCCTATCACGCCATCAACGCCTTAGGGGATCGGGATCCGCTTTCGTCACGCTCGTCAACCGCCTTCGAGGTCTGTCATGCGACACGCTAAAGCCCCGGTGAAGCGCCGTCCAATTTTGCGCCAAGTCAGAGAGCACCTCCAGCGACGCCAGGCGCTTGAGGCCAAGCGCAACGAGCGGCGCGTCTTCCATGAGGCCAACCGTCTCAAACGGTTGCCACTCTACCTCTTCACCATCCTCGATGACCTGAAGGCCCAGGCCCGAGCCAGAGGGATTGACGTGGTGGACCTTGGGATGGGCAATCCCGACCAGCCGACGCCGCACCACGTCGTGGAGGAACTCTGCCGCCAAGTGCGCAAACCGGAGAACCACCGGTACTCGCGGCCGGACGGCGATGTCGAACGGCGGCTCCGCGAAGCCATCGCCGAATGGTATGAGAAGAAGTTCCACGTGACCCTTGACCCCGGCCATGAAGTGCTGCCCTTGATTGGCTCGAAAGAGGGGATTGCGCACCTGTCACTGGCGTTCTTGAATCATGACGACATTGCGCTGGTGCCGAACCCCGCCTACCCCGTGCACTTCAACGGAGTCATCATGGCCGGCGGGATCCTCTACAGTATCCCGACAAGCGCCGAGCAGCACTATCGGCCCAACCTCAAGGCCATCAATCGCGAGGTCCTCAGGATGGCCAAGATGCTCTTTCTCAGCTACCCGCACAACCCCACCACGGCCGTCGCGGACCTCCATTTCTTTCAGGAGGTCGTCAGCTGGGCTCGAGCGCACCGGATCATGGTCGTCCATGACTTCGCCTATTCGGATTTTGTGTTCGATGGCGCCCAGGCGCCCAGTCTGCTCCAGGCGCATGACGCCAAACACGTCGCCGTGGAGTTCCATACGCTGTCGAAATCCTACAACATGGCGGGGTGGCGGCTGGGCTTTGCCGTCGGCAATCGGGATATTTTGGCCTCGTTGGCGAAGACGAAAAGCTATGTGGATTTTGGCATTTTCCGGGCCGTCCAATGGGCTGCGATCCAAGCCCTCCTCGGCCCGCAGGACTGCGTGAAGCAGATTGTCGAGACCTATCGAAAACGCCGCAACGTGTTTGTCGGGGGGCTGCAGAAGATCGGCTGGGACATCCCCATGCCGAAGAGCACCTTTTATGTGTGGGCCGGCATCCCGTTGAAATTCAGCGCCCTGACCTCCCTGGAATTCGCGACGCTGCTGGTGCAGGAAGCTGGTATCGTCGCAGCGCCGGGGAGCGGCTTTGGGGAATACGGCGAGGGCTTTGTGCGATTCGCGCTTGTGGAGCCTGAGGCCCGCCTGAAGGAAGCTGTGAAGCGGATTGAGCGGGTGCTCCAAATGGAAAGCTGAATTCAGTGACCAGTGCTCAGTGACGAGTGACGAAATGAGATTACGGTGGAACCCACTCGTCATCAGTGGTTCGCCACTCATCACTCGCCACTCATCACTCTGATGGCGGGCCGCCGGTTCCTCCTGCTGCATGTGACGACGAGTTCCGGCCATCACCACGCCAGCGTGGCCATCGCCAAGGCCCTGCGGCAGCTCGAGTCCAGCTGCCAGATCATCAATGTGGACGCGTTCGACTACACCAGCCGCTTTATCCGCTCCGCGATCATGCGGTCCTACCTCTCCCTCATTCGCCATCATCCGGATGTGTGGGAATACCTGTATGACAATCCTGCCATTCACCGCCGCGTGCAGCATTTCCGACAGCTCTTGCACCGGTACCACGCCCGAAAGCTGCAGCAGCTCCTAGAAACCGTCCAACCCCACGCGATCGCCTGCACGCAGGCCTTCCCGTGCGGGATGGTCGCGGATTTCAAGCAGCAGCATCGCCTCCAGATTCCGTTGGTCGGCGTCCTGACGGACTACGCGCCCCATCTCTACTGGCTGCATGACACGGTGGACGCCTACGTCGTGCCCTCCGAGGAGGTCAAACAGCGTTTCGTCTCGCATGGCGTCGACGAGACGCGGATCCGGGACTACGGCATTCCCGTTGACCCGGGGTTCCTCGACCCTGTCGACCGCCCGGCCGTGTACCAAAGCCTTGGCCTCGATGAGCGCCAGCCGGTCATCCTGGTGATGGGGGGAGGCAGCGGGTTTGGGCCGCTCCGCGAACTGATGGAGAGCCTCGACCGTCTGCCGTCACCCTGCCAGTTCATTGTGCTCACCGGGACCAACCAGCCGCTGCGGTCCTGGCTACAACAGCGGCAGTTCCGTCACCGCGTCGTCGTCAGCGGCTATGTCGATTCCGTCTCCGAGTTCATGGACGTGTCAACCGCCATCATCACCAAGCCCGGCGGTTTAACCACGGCGGAGGCTCTCGCCAAGCGGCTGCCGCTGCTCATTGTGACGCCGATCCCCGGACAGGAGATGTGCAATGCGCGCTATCTCCTGTCCCAGGGAGCCGCCGTCCAGGTAAGCGCGCCCGGGCGCGTTGGAGACCTCGTCGCTCAGCTGCTCGAAACACCTGACCGGCTGCGCCAGCTGAAAGCCAAAGCCGCGGCCTTGGCGCATCCGGACTCGGCGCTGAACATTGCCCGTCTCTTGATGGAACTCGCTGACCGGACGAGCCGCGGATGAACCTGCGCGACGCCGCCTACAGGCTCGCAGTCCTCCTGAGCAGCGGGCTCCCAAGCCGGATGAGCCTCCGGCTCGCCGCGCGGATTGCGGATTGGCAATACCGACGGGCAGCCGCCGTGCGGGCCGCCGTGCGGGCTAACTTGACGCTCGTCATTGGGGAACGTCCCCCGGAAGACTCGCCGCTGATTCGCGACGTCTTCCGAAACTTCGCCTACTACCTCGTGGAATTTCTCCACGCGCACCGCTATCCACGGCTGCCCGTTGAGATTGAAGGCGGCGACCGGTTGAGCGGTATCCTTGCGTCGGGGAAGGGAGGCATCGTGCTGACCGCGCATCTCGGCAACTGGGAGCTGGGTGCCATCGCGCTCTCCCGCTTGGGGTTGCCGATGCACGTCGTCGCGTTGCCGCATGGCGACCCCCGCATGAATGCGTTCTTTGACCGCCAGCGACAGCGGTGCGGCGTGAGTGTGGTTCCGGTCGGCGCTCATGCCACGCGCCAATGCCTTCGCATCCTTCGGCGAGGCGAACTGCTGGGAATCGTCGGGGACCATGAATTCGGCCCCAACGGCGTGTCGGTGTCGTTTCTGGGACGCGCAGTCGAGCTGCCGCGAGGCCCCGCTATTCTCAGCCTCCGGACCGGAGCCCCCGTGGTCCCCACTTTTTTGATCCGGGAAGATGCCTGGCGCTTCCGGCTCTATCTCGAAGAGCCCATCTATCCTCCACAACACTCGTGCGCTTCTCGGGACACCCACGACCTCACCCAGACGTATGCCGCGGTCCTGGCACGCTACATCCAGCGCTTCCCCACCCAGTGGGGCATGTTCGAACCCATCGCCCGCGCCACTTCGGATGGAGCACAACCAATCCATGAGCCTTCGGTCGTGTGTGGTGATTCCAGGCTATAACGCGGCCGCCACCATCGGCCCGTTGGTGCAGCAGATTAAGCGATTAGGCCTGGATGCGGTCGTGGTGAACGACGGCTCGACCGACCAAACCGCTCGAGTCGCGACAGACGCGGGCGCCTTGGTCATCAGCCATGTCAGCAACCAGGGGAAGGGCAGCGCTCTCCGCACGGCATTTGCGTATGCGCTCCAGGCGGGGTATGATGCCGTCGTGACAATGGACAGCGACGGTCAACACGACCCCGCGGAGATCCCCCAGCTACTCCACAATGCCGAACGCCAGCCGAGCGCCGTCGTCGTTGGCGAACGGCGGATGAGCGGGGTGATGCCGCCGGTCAGACGGTGGACGAACCGTTTCCTGTCATGGTTGACGTCCCGCCTGACCCGCCAGCGCATCCCCGATTCGCAATGCGGCTTCCGCGTCATCCACCGCCGCGTGCTCGAGACGGTCACGCTCTCAACCAGCCACTTTGAAATCGAAACAGAGCTGCTGCTGGCGGCCGCTCGTTCAGGGTGGGTGATTACGTCCGTGCCCATCAAGACCATCTACAACAACCACACGAGCCACATCCATCCGATCTGGGATACGCTCCGCTTGTCTGGTCTGGTAGTCCGATACCTCTTCGGGATGCGCGCAGGCCGCCTGCGGCGATGACCCCACCGGCCCTTCGGAAGGTCACGGCCCAGGGGACACGACGAAATGGCGTTTGAAGAACCGCGGCGTCAGATGGTCGTCGAGCAACTGACGGCCCGCGGGATCAAAGATGCGCGCGCCCTGGCCGCGTTCTTGAAAGTCCCTCGGCATCACTTCGTCCCGCCGGAGTCCCAAGGGGAAGCGTATGCCGACCGTCCCATCCCCATCGGGAGTGGACAGACCATCAGCCAGCCGTATATGGTGGCGCTCATGACGGAACTGCTCCGCCTGCGAGGACATGAGCGCGTGCTCGAGGTCGGAACCGGCTCCGGATATCAACTTGCGATTCTCTCGGAACTGGCGCTTGAGGTCTTCTCCGTGGAGCGGATTCCGGAATTGGCGGCGCGCGCGCAGCAGCAGTTGGACGCGCTGGGCTACGCCAACATTCACGTCACCACAGGGAACGGCTCCTTCGGCTGGCCGGAGCATGCGCCGTATGAAGGCATTGTTGTCACCGCCGGGACACCCCGCGTCCCGCCGCCGCTGGTCCAGCAGTTGGATGAGGGCGGGCGGCTCGTGATTCCGCTCGGCTCGCAGGAAGCCCAGACGCTGATGCTCATTGAGCGGCACGGGCAGGACCTCCGGACCACCGAGATCGCCAGTTGCGTGTTCGTCCCGCTGGTTGGCGAATACGGCTGGCCGTCGGAAGAGAGCGCCTAAGGCAACGATGGGCCGTCCTGCATCTTCCCTGGACCGGCCGTTGCTGGTGGCGTTCGGTGTCTCCCTGGTCTGCCACACCCTGTTCCTCGGGTTTCAGCTCGTCCAGCTTCATCTTCACAGCGATGCCGAACGCTCCAGGACTCTGGACGTGGTGTATGAGTATCAGGTCGCCGAGCAGGAAGTCCACCAGCTCCAGCGCCAACTCACGGAACTGCGCAACAATCCGGAGGCCATCCCCGCGCCCGCCGGCGTCCTCGCTCCAGCGCCGACCATCCGCATCCCCGATCGGCCAGCCCTGGCGATGTCGATGACACAGCCTGATGCCAGCACGGCGCGGACGGCCGTCGTGGACCTGACGAATCTTGTGGATGCGGCGCAAGGCAATCCCGTGCTCTTGAGCTACTTCAGTGCACTTCGGGAGCAGATCCAGCGAACGGCCAACCAGCGGACCTGGTTGACTGGCCAAGCGGCCCAAGGGGTTGTGCTGATCTCCTTTGTCCTGAGTTCAAACGGGGAGGTCCTCTCGGTCTCGGTTGTTGCCGACCGGTCTGTGCCCTCCAGAGCCCTCCAGGACATCGCCCTGCGGATCGTCAAAGCCTCCAGCCCCTTTGTGCCGTTCCCGCCCTCCTTACCCGACAGCGCCAAGACCATCGTGGTCCCGCTTGAATTTCTGGTCGGCTCCTAATCGTCACCACCGGCGTCACGGACCTATTCGGAGATTGTCCACCACCTCTTGCGTCGCTCATAGCGGCCTTCGGCGCATAGCTGAAGGCACCACGACGCGGCACAGCCAGAGGTGGCGGGGTTGACACAACCCCCTCAGCGATTTATAATAATCGCGTTAGAGGAGACCAGATGCCGCGAGTCGAAATCAGAGAACACGAGTCGCTCGATAAGGCGCTGAGGCGGTTCAAGCGGTTGCTCGAACGCGAGGGCGTGTTGAAAGCCCTCAAGGCGAAAAAGCACTACGAGAAACCGAGCGAACGCAGACGCCGCGAGATGCGGCAAGCCATCAGCCGCCGCGCTCGTGCCACATAAGCTAGGCGCCCTCACCGGCGCGATGCCCGTCCACCCGCTGACGGGACAGACGCACTCCGTACCCCGTGTCCAGCCAAGCCGATGGGAGACACGCAACTCGTGCTGAAGCCCGTGCGTACCGCGCTCGGACCTGCTTGCCGCTCCGCGCACGAGACAGGCAGGCACGCATGTGGGGCCCTCCCCACGTTCCGTAGGTGACATTCCGTTTCCGTGGTTTCTCCATTATTCTCGGCATCTGTCTGACCCTGAGCTTCTGTGGGTGGAAGGGTCATCGGGAGGATACTATGACGCGGTCCACACGTCGTCACGACACCAGACAGCCTCAAGCTGAACAGCCTGCCGTGGGACAGCTCATCCTGGATAACGGCCTGTCGGTGACCTGGCAAGAGGATCACCGCCAGCCGCTGGTGGCTCTCGAAGCGCGCATCACCGGCGGCCTACGCGCCGAAGGGAACTTCTTAGGCGCGGGGATTACGCATTTCATTGAGCACATGCTCTTCAAAGGCACCCCCACGCGTCCGCCCGGCACCATCGACCAGGAGGTGCGTCGCTACGGCGGCAGCATTAACGCGTTCACGTCTCATGACTCGACGGGGGTCAGCCTCTTCGTGGAGTCCAAGTACCTCCGGGAAGCGCTCGAGCTGATGGCCGACGTCCTGCAGCACGCGACGTTTCCACCTGATGAGTTTGCAAAAGAGCGGGCCGTGGTGATCTCCGAAATCCAGATGAACCGCGATGATCCCGAGCGCCGCCTGCAGCACCTCTTTTGGCACACGCATTTTCTCGTCCATCCGTACCGGCATCCCATCCTGGGCTACCAGGACCGACTCGAGTCCTTGACGGTGGATGACCTGCGGGCCTTCTATCGCGCACAGTACGTGCCCAACAACATCCAGCTGGCCTGCGTCGGCGACGTCGATGCTCACGCGTTTCCGCAGCTCGTGCGGGACGTGTTCGGCTCCTGGCCGCGGGGCCCAGCCTACCAGATCGTCGTCCCGGAGGAACCGCCAGCCATCACGCGCAAGCAGGCCTCTGAGATCTTGCCGATCCAGACCAGCTACGTCATGCTGGGCTTTCCCTCAACCCGCCTGGCGTCGCCGGATCTCTACCCGCTTGATGTGGTAGCCAATGTGGCGGGACAGGGCCAAAGTTCCCGGTTGTATGAGGAGCTGGTGCGCCGGCGTCGCGTCGCCGACATCGCCGGTGCCGCCAACTACACCCCGATGGATCCAGGGGTCTTCACCGTATACCTGCGCACCGATGCGGCGCAGGTGTCCGCAGCGGTTGATGCCGCCCTCGAGGTGCTTGCGCGACTGGCTCGCGAGGGCATTTCCGAGGCGGAACTCCGGAAAGCGAAGGCTCAGGTGGCGGCCGACTACGTGTTCAGCCATCAGACGGTCGAATCGATCGCCAGCGATCTCGCGAATTCGCTGGCCCTGACGGGTGACCCAACCTATTCATTGCGGTACGTTGATGGCATTGCGTCCGTCACGCGCGAACAGGTGCGTGAAGTGGCGGCACGGTACCTCGACCGCACGCGGATGACCCTGGTCACCCTCAAGCCGGAGGGAGCGCCATCAGCCCGGCCGGCGCCAGTGGAGGTCTCACAACCGGCCGTCAAGAAAGAGGTCCTGCCCAACGGCCTCACCATCCTGACCGAGGAGGACCACCGGCTACCGATGACAGTCATCGTCGCGGCAAGCCGTGGCGGTGTGCGGGTCGAAACCGAGCACACCCAAGGCGTGTCCAATCTGGTCGCCCACATGCTGCTCAAGGGAACGAAACGCCGTTCCGCCACCGACATTGCGGCCTTCGCGGAGTCACGGGGCGCAGACCTGGAAGCGTTCAGCGGACGGGACGGGTTCGGACTGTCGCTGCAGGCGCTCTCCGAGTATTTCGACGAGAGTCTTGCCCTGGTGCATGAACTGCTCACGGAATCAATCGTCCCGGAGCAAGAACTCGAGCTCCAACGGCAGCTCATCCTGAAGGAGCTTGACGCCCGTGACGATGATATCTTCGACCGGGGCGGCCGCCTCTTAAAGCAAACCCTGTTCACGACGCACCCGTACCGGTTTGACCCGCTCGGGAGCAAGGACACGGTGCAACGGCTCACACGCGCCGACTGCCTGACGTTCGCCGCCAAGCGGCTGGTTCCCGGCAACACGGTGCTGGCGGTGTTCGGGGACATCCAGGAAGCCAAGGTGCTGGCGGAAATTCGACGGCAATTCGGAAGCCGCTCAGGTGCTGATGCGGAGTGGCCTTCAGAGCTGAAGGCGGAGCCGCTGCAAGGCGTCCGTGAGGCGTCGCTCACCCTGCCCAAGGAACAGAGCCTGATTCTTCTGGGGTTTCGAGGAACCCGCATCACGGCACCGGACCGCTATGCTGTGGACATTCTGACGACGGTGCTGTCGGGGATGAGCGGCCGCTTGTTCCAGTCGGTTCGAGAGCAACAGGGCCTCGCGTACACCCTCGGCGCCTCCAACGTGCCGGGATGGGACAACGGGTATATCGTGGTGTTTGCCGCCACACCGCCCGGGGAGCGCCAGCAAGTGCTCCAGACGCTGGCGGAACAATTGCAGGCCATCACCGAACGCGGGATCACGGAAGAGGAGCTCGAGCTCGCCAAACGCCATCTCATCGGCCTCCATCGGCTCGGCCTCCAGAGCCTTGACGGATTGGCCAGGCGTTCGGCCCTTGATGAGCTCTACGGGCTCGGTTATGATGCGTGGATGGCGTATGAACGGCACATCAGCGACGTCACTGTCCCGATAGTACAGGAGGCAGCCAGGCACTACCTCCAGCTGCCGAATCACGCCGAGGTGGTCATCGCGCCCGAACCCAAGGGTGCAGGCGAACCGGTGCATGCAGTCATCCCGGATCTCAACGGCCGTTAGACGGCTCCGGAAGGCGACCGTGGCCGGCTACTATTATCCGAGCGGTCCACAACAGTTGCGCGAGGAGCTCGACCGGCTGGTCGCTGAGCCGGCCGCCAAGCGTCAGGCCGTTGCCGCCATTGTTCCCCACGGCAACTACGCGTTTTCAGGACGGATCGTCGGGCGGACCTTGGGCCGCACGGTAATTCCCAGGCGATGCATTGTGCTAGGGCCGAACCACTCAGGCGCCGGGCACCCGTGGGGCCTGATGCCGGCAGGGGGGTATCAAACACCGCTGGGTGAGGTCGTCGTGGACGAAGCGCTGACGGACGCGCTGCAACGGGAGAGTTCACTGCTCGCCATGGACTACACCGCCCATGCGAACGAGCATGCGATTGAGGTGGTCCTGCCGTTCCTCCAGCGGCTCGGCCCCATGGACCTTTCGATCGTGCCGCTGGTGATTGGCAGCGACGACCCTGTAGAGCTCTCCTCGGTGGCAACCGCTTTGGCTGAGGTCATCCGGCAGGCTGCAGAACCCGTCCTGCTGGTGGCGAGCGCGGACCTCACGCATTATGAGCCGCGCGGCCAGGTGGCGCGCAAGGATGCGGAGTTCATCCGAGCCATCCAGACGCTGGAGGTTTCGGAGATCCTCGGCCGGGCTGAAACCCTCACCATGCTCACGTGCGGAGGCGGGCCCATCGCGTGTGCCGTCGAGGCGTCTCGCCTGATGGGGGCGACCCGAGCCGAACTCATCGACTACACCACGAGTGCGGACGCGGGCGGGGATCCTGATTCAGCTATCGGGTACGCCGGCCTCATCCTGAACTGACCATGAGCGACGCCCCGCAAAAACGCGTTGACGAATCGTGGAAGGAGCAGGTTGAGCGCGAGAAACAGCAGGCGGAGGCAGTCGCACCACCGGCGGCTGCTCCAGGTCAGCCCGCTCCAGCGGCTGTGGCTGCTTCAGGTCAGCCCGCTCCAGCGGCTGGGGAGCGGCTTGAGGCCGAAGCGCTGCCCGAGGCCCGGTTCGACCATTTCTTATCGGGTCTGGTCATGGACGCCTTAATCGCCTTGGGCGACATGCCTCACCCGACCACGCGCAAACAAGCCGCCAATCTGACTCACGCGCGTTATCTGGTCGACCTGCTGGGGCTGTTGCAGGAGAAAACCCGCGGGAACCTGTCGGCCGAGGAAGACCAGCTCCTCAAAGACGCCCTGTATCAGTTGCGCATGCGCTACCTCGCTAAATCGGGTGGATAAGATGTGGCTATCCTGGGTCGTGATGGCCGTGGTGCTCATCTTCGGACTGGCGGCGCTCGTCTACGCTGTCGCGAAGGCCACGATGTTCAAGGAGACGGCTGAGGCCCTGCAACACGAGCTCAAACAATTCAAGGAGGGGGGCTTTGACCGGCTGATCAGCGACAAGCTGAGCCTCTTCACCGCGCAGGCGTCGAAGGAACTCGAGCAACGGGAAAAACTCATCCGTGAAATCAAAACTGAAGTGCTCGAGGAGGAGCGAAAGGCTGCGACCGCTGCTGAGCAGTTCAAGGAGGATTTCGGGGCCGTGCAGACACAGATCAGCGGCTTGCGGGACCTTCAGACCACGGTGGCGGAGCTCAACGACCTCCTGAAGCCCCAGCAGTACCGTGGGGAAGTCGGCGAGGTCATCGTGCGGACGCTGCTGGCCGACAAGCTGCCGCAGGGCCAATTCGAGGAAAACCACACGTTCCCCGATGGCAAGCAAGTCGAGTTCGCGATCCGCTTGAACGACCGCCTGATTCCGGTGGACGCGAAGCTTCCGCTCGATGACTACAAGCGCATGTGCGAAGCCATTGACGACCGCCAGCGCCAAGCCTGCCGGTCTGAGTTCAAGCGCACCGTCAAAAAGAAGATCGACGAGGTCAAAGAATACATCCAGCCTGATGACGGGACCTATAACTTCGCGTTGATGATCATCCCCTCGGAAGCCGTCTACTACGACCTCATCGCCAACAAGGACTTTCTGGAAACCGGCGGTCTGTCCGAATACGCCCTAGCCCGGAACATCTTCTTGATGTCCCCGAACACCTTTTGGGCGTACCTGACGGCGATCGCCCACGGGCTACGCGGCCTGGAAATCGAGCGGCATACGGAGCAGATCCTGACAAACCTGCAGACGTTGTCCACCAAGATCCGCGGCTTTGCGCAGGACGAGTTTCGGAAGCTTGGGGGACATTTGAAAAACGCGGGCAATTCATACGATGAGGCCGACCGCAAACTGCGGGATATCGATGCGGGTTTGAGCTCATTGGAACGCGTGGAAGCTGAACAAGTCAACCAACGAGGAGCCGTGTCATGATCGATCCAAAACTGTTGGAAATTCTGGCATGCCCGGCGTGCAAGACCGAAGTGAAATTGGTGGGTGACCGACTAATCTGCGTCAAGTGTGGGCGGCGCTACCCCATCCGAGACGGGATTCCGGTCATGCTCGTGGAAGAGGCCGATCAGCCGAACCCACCAGCCACCCCTTGAGCGTATGCCCCGGACCAGCATCCTCGTGATTCACGGGCCGAACCTGCAGTTACTGGGGAAACGCAAGCCGCAGGTGTACGGGACCATCGACCTCCCGAGCATCAATCGGCAGCTGCAGCGGGATGCCAAGCGCTTGGGCGTCACGCTCACCACGGTCCAGTCCAACCACGAAGGAGCGCTTGTGGACCTGATCGGCCGCGCCAAGCGGTCCTACCATGCCCTAGTCATCAACCCGGCGGCGTACACGCATACCAGCGTCGCGATTCGCGACGCCATCGAAGCCTGCGGCGTCCCGGCGGTGGAGGTCCACCTGTCTAACATCTACGCTAGGGAAGCATTCCGGCACGAGTCGCTGATCGCCCCGGTTTGTCGGGGGCAGGTCAGTGGCTTTGGGGCGGTCAGCTATCGACTGGGGCTGGAGGCCGCCGTCGAGCTGGCCCGCCACCCGCGCGGGCGTCAGGGGTAAGCCCGTTGCCCTGAACCGTCTGTTTGGCTAGAACACACGAATTGCCGCGCCAGCCGAGGGCGGCGGCAGGAGCGGATCGCAGACGCACGGAACCAGAGGAGCACCGTGACGGCGTGATGATTTCGACCAATGAATTTAAAAACGGCCTGGCGATCGTGGTCAATGGAGATCTGTATGTGATCGCCGAGTATCAGCACGTCAAACCTGGCAAAGGCGGGGCGTTCGTCCGGACAAAACTGCGGCGGCTCAAGGGCGGCTCGGTCCTCGAGCGGACCTTCCGGGTCGGCGAGAAGTTTCAGGAAGCCTACATCGAGAAGCACAAGCTCCAGTTCCTCTACCGCTCCGGGCCGGAATTCCACTTCATGGACCTCGGCAGTTTCGAGCAGCTCCAGCTCGCCGAGAGCGGCATCGGTCCATCGGCCGGCTTCCTGAAGGAGAACATGGAAGTGGAAGGTGAGTACCATGGCGGGGAACTGATCCAGCTGGATCTACCCATCTTTGTCGACTTGAAGATTGAAGCCACCGAACCAGGGATCCGGGGGGATACCTCAAAAGGGGGCAACAAGCCGGCCACGCTGGAAACCGGAGCCACCATCCAGGTTCCGCTATTTGTGAACAGCGGGGACGTCATCCGGATTGATACCCGAACGGGCACCTACGTTTCACGCGCCTAACCTAAAGAGGGAAACGTGGAGAAGCGGTCCAGGTCATCATCATCGGAACGGGAAGCCTTCAAGCTCATCGAAGAAATGCTGCAGCTCATGGAAAGCCGCGGCCTGGTTGAGCTGGAGCTTGAGCACCATGGGATGCGGCTGCGTCTGAAAAAAGCCGCCTCCTCTCCAAGCCCCCAGGTCGTGGAGTTTGTGGCGGGTCTGCCGCAGGCGCCGCAACTACTGGCCGTCAAACCGGCGTCCGCGGAGGAGCCCGCCGGGCGCCGGGTCGTCATCAAATCTCCCATGGTCGGTACGTTCTACCGCGCTCCTGCACCGGACGCGCCGCCGTTCGTGGAAGTCGGGCAGGAAGTCGATGTCGGCCAGGTCATCTGTATCGTCGAAGCCATGAAACTCATGAATGAGATCAAGGGCGAAGTGGCGGGCCGGATGCTCGAGATTCTGGCGGAGAGCGGCGACCCCATCGAGTTCGGCCAGCCGCTGTTCGTGATCGAGCCTCGTTAGAACCCTGATAGGCGGAATGCCGGATGTTCTCAAAGATTTTGATCGCCAATCGCGGAGAGATTGCCGTCCGAGTGATCCGGGCGTGCAAAGAACTTGGCATCCGGACGGTGGCCATCTACTCCGAAGCCGACCGCCAAAGCCTGCATGTCCGGTTTGCGGATGAGGCCATTTGCGTCGGCGGAGCACGGCCTGAACACAGCTACCTGAACATCCCCGCGATCATCAGCGCGGCAGAAATCACCGATGTGGACGCCATCCATCCCGGGTACGGGTTCCTGTCCGAGAACGCCCACTTCGCCGAAATCTGCGAGTCATGCAACATCACGTTTATCGGGCCCTCCCCCGAGACCATCCGCCTGCTGGGCGATAAGTTGGCCGCCAAGGACGTCATGCGCAAGGCCGGGGTCCCCATCATCCCCGGGAGCCTCACGGCCATCACCAATAAGGAGGATGCGCTCAACACTGCGCGCCGCATCCAGTATCCCGTAATCGTGAAGGCGGCGGCGGGGGGCGGGGGGCGGGGGATGCGCGTCTGCCACAACGACGTGCGCCTCATCAGCGCCCTCATGACCTGCCAGGTGGAGGCCCAGGCCAGCTTTGGCAAGAGCGATGTGTTCGTTGAGAAGTACCTCGAAGAGCCACGGCACATTGAATTCCAGATCCTCGCGGACAAGCGCGGCCATACCATCCATCTCGGCGAGCGGGATTGCACCATCCAGCACAAGCATCAAAAGCTCATCGAGGAATCTCCCTCGCCAGCCATGGACCCGAAGCTCCGGCGGAAAATGGGGGAGATGGCGATCCGCGCGGCCAAGGCGGCCGACTACGCCACCGTTGGCACGATTGAATTTTTGCTTGACCGCGAGGGGAATTTCTATTTCATTGAGGTGAACACCCGGATTCAGGTTGAGCATCCCGTTACCGAGACGGTCACGGGACTGGACCTGATCAAGGAGCAGATCCGGGTTGCCGCAGGCGAAGACTTGGGCCACAAGCAGGATGACATCACCATTGAGGGTTGGGCGATTGAATGCCGTATCAACGCGGCGGACCCCAGCAACGGGTTCTCGCCGAGCCCCGGCCGGATCACCATGTACCATGAGCCGGGAGGCCCAGGAGTTCGGGTGGATACCCATGTCTACGCGGGCTACGAAGTGCCGTCCTATTACGACTCCCTACTGGCGAAGCTGATCGTCCATGGAGCCACCCGCCAGGATGCGATCCGGGTCATGCAGCGGGCCTTGGAGGAATACATCATCGAGCCGATCCGCACCACCATTCCGCTCCACAAGCAGATCTTCAGCGACCCAGTCTTTTGGCGCGGCCAGCTCTCCACGCACTACATTGACCAGTTGCTTGGCGAACGCGAGTCGTCGGTGCTGTAGGCGACTCCACAACAGACCGTCTTGGAGGAAGGCATGAGCGGCATTCGTAAGATCGGACTCTTAACCGGAGGAGGGGACTGTCCAGGCCTCAATCCGGTCATCCGCGCCGTGACGCGGCGGGCAATCATGGGCGGGCTCGAGGTCATCGGCATCAAGAACGGCTGGGAAGGGCTGGTCAAGAAGATCGCCATCCCACTCACGCTCGAGTCGGTTTCTGGTATCCTGCCGAAGGGCGGCACGATCTTGGGCACTTCACGGACGAACCCCTACAAGCAGGCGGAGGATCTCCGGCACCTCAAAGAGAACTTCAGCGCCCTTCAGCTGGATGCGTTGATCGCGGTCGGGGGCGAAGATACGCTTGGGGTCGCCGTGAAATTGATCAAGGAGGGGTACAAAGTTGTGGGGATTCCAAAGACGATCGACAACGACCTCTCCAACACGGACTACACGTTCGGATTCGACACGTCCGTGAACGTCGCGATGGAGGCCATCGACCGACTCCACACCACGGCAGAAAGCCACCACCGCATCATGGTCATTGAGGTCATGGGACGTCACGCAGGCTGGATCGCGACCTGCGCGGGCATCGCCGGGGGAGCGGATGCCATCCTGATCCCGGAGGAGCCGATCGACATGACGTCGATCTGCGACGTCATCCGCAAGCGCCACGCCCGCGGGAAGGACTTCAGCATCATCGTGGTGGCAGAGGGCGCGCGATTTCAGGATGGTTCCGTCGTCGCCAAGGAGGAGAAAAAGGACGCCTTCGGCCACGTCCGCCTCGGTGGGATCGGGCACGTGCTCGGCGACCGTATTGAAGAGGCGACGGGGTTTGAGACCCGCGTCACCGTTTTGGGCCACATCCAGCGGGGCGGGAGCCCAACGGCCTTCGACCGCATCCTGGGCACCCGCTTCGGGGTGAAAGCCGCCGAGCTGGTGCTTGCGGGGGACTTCGGCAAGATGGTCAGCCTCCAGAGCAACAAAATCGTCACGGTGCCGCTGGATGAGCGCGCCGTGGCGATGAAGACCGTGGATCCGGAATTCTACGGCATCGCGAAGATCTTCTTCGGCTAAGGGGGAGCGAGGCATGCCCACGCGCACTGGCGAACTTGAGCACACCATCCGCACCTGTCTGCAGGAGACGGCCCAGGTGCATGCCCAACTGGCAGGGGGGCCTCTGGAGGCCATCGTCCGTGCCGCGGCGTTGATGACCGATGGGATTCGCGCGGGGCGCAAAGTGATCTGGTTTGGTAATGGCGGCTCCGCCACGCAAAGCCAGCACATGGCCGCCGAGTTTGTGGGCCGATTCGCCAAGGAACGGCGGTCGCTGCCCTCCCTCTCTTTGACCGAGAACATGGCCAGCGTCACCGCCATCGCCAATGATTACCGATACGAGCTGATTTTCGCGCGTCAACTGGAAGGCTTAAGCCAGCAAGGGGACGTCGCCATCGGGCTGTCGACTTCGGGGTCGTCCCCGAACGTGCTCGCCGCGCTGTGCCGGGGCAGGGAGTTAGGGCTGGCGACCATCGGGCTCACGGGAGCCTCGCCGGAGAAGATGCAAGCGCACTGCGAGGTCATTATCAGCGTTCCATCAACGGTGACGGCCCGCATCCAGGAAGCCCACCTGACGATTGGGCACATTCTCTGCGGCCTCGTCGAGGCCGCGTTGACCCCCTAACGCCACGCCGTGCCCGCGCGTTTCGCGGGGCGGCACGCATGAGCGCATCAGTCATGGCCAGGAATTTTGATGCAAAAATCCGCTCGCGCACGTGGCTGAGCCGTTCGGTGCGCCGGTTCCAGCGGGCCGGCCGCCGCGTCGTTCTCACCAACGGGTGTTTTGACCTCCTCCACGTGGGACACATCACGCTCTTTCAGCAGGCCAAACGCCTGGGCGATGTCCTCATTGTCGCGGTGAACAGCGATGCCTCGATCAAAACCCTGAAAGGCCCCGGACGTCCCATCATCCCCCAGCACGACCGAGCCCAGCTCGTGGCCGCGCTGGCCAGCGTGGACTATGTCACGATTTTTCCTGAGGCCACACCCCTGAACCTGATCAAGGCCCTGCGCCCCGATGTGCTGGTGAAAGGCGCCGATTGGTCGGCGTCTGGCATCGTTGGGGGAGATCTCGTCAGGCAGTGCGGGGGTCGGGTGGCTCGCATCCCTCTCATCAAGGACTATTCGACCACGCGGCTCATTGCCCGCATCGGGCGGCTGTCCCGGCGCTAGCGCGATGGCTCAGCGTCGCGGCATCCTGCGCGTCCTGGACGCCAATGCCAATCGTGCCCTTGAAGGCCTGCGGGTCTGCGAAGACATCGCTCGCTTCTGCTTGGAGGCGCCGGCGTCCGTGCGGCGGCTGAGGGCGCTCCGTCACGGCCTGTCGGCGCAGCTCAGGCGCCTTCCGGTTTCCGGGGCGGCGCTCGTCCAGTCCCGGGACGCCCGGCGAGACATCGGGCGGCGCTTCCGCGCATCTCGCGCCCGGTCCGTCGAACATCTGCTCCTGATGAATCTTCAACGGGCGAAGGAAGCCCTGCGCGTGCTCGAGGAAAGTGCGCGTCTGGTGGCCCCGCACCGGGCCAGCCGTTTCCAACGCCTTCGCTTTGGACTCTATGATGCCGAACGATACCTCCTTATCGGCCTGGCGACTCTACGCCATCATCGACCGCTCCGCCGCGCCCGATCGTGACCTGGCGCAACTCGCCCAACAGGCCATCGAGGGCGGCGCCGACGTCCTTCAGCTCCGTGAAAAGACCGCCTCGACCCGGCAGCTGCTCGACGATGCGCAGCGCCTCCTCCGTATCGCGCGGGCCGCGCGCGTGCCCCTCATCATCAACGACCGGGTTGATGTGGCTGCCGCCGTGGGAGCGGATGGAGTCCATCTGGGGCAAGACGATCTGCCTGTGGCCCTTGCCCGCCAACTGCTCGGCCCCGGCCGACTGGTCGGGAAATCCACACATAGTCTCGAGCAGGCTCTTGCCGCGGACCGCGAAGGGGCTGACTATATCGCCATCGGCCCAATCTTCCCAACGCCCACCAAACCGGATGCTCCAAGCGTGGGGCTTGCCGTCATTGCTCAGGTGAGGGCGCAGGTCCAACGCCCGACTGTGGTGATTGGGGGGATTGATGAACAGACACTACCGGCCGTGCTCGCTGCAGGGGCGCAGTGCGTGGCCGTCGTGCGCGCCGTCTGCGGTGCGGACGAACCGGATGCCGCAGCCCACCGACTCAAGCGCGCCCTCGCACAATTTGTTCACACAACCGCGTCCCCCCGTTTATAATAGGGAAAGCCCTTGACTGGATGTGTAATGTTGATTGTGTAATGTGTCATGTTAAAAATAATTTTCTTCATTACACATTACACAGTGAACATTACACATTTTTTGGCGCGGGTATAGCACAGTGGTAGTGCTCCAGCTTCCCAAGCTGGCCACGCGGGTTCGATTCCCGCTACCCGCTGTGTCGCGTTTCAAATTTTCATTTCGAACACACTGATCATCGATCGTGAATGCTCATCAGGACCTCTGTGAACGCGTTCCATGTTCGTCAAATGGCACGACGCTGGGGATGCGTCCTCCTCTGCGGTGTGACTGCGGGGTGCGCAACGGCATCGCCTCAGTACGACCGCTTGCCACCGCAAGCCATTCCACAAGCCAACGGGACGTACTACCTGGTCCAACCCGGCGAGACCTTGTGGGGCATCGCACATGATTTCGGCCTGGACCTCAACACCTTGGCGATGCTGAACCGTCTCCTCGATCCGACCCAACTCAACCCGGGACAGCGTTTATTTCTCCCGGCGCCACCCCCCACCAGAAACTTTCTGTGGCCTGCCAGAGGCGCGGTGACCCCCGGTCAGCGTTCCGCCGTCAGGCCCATCAATGGCGGGTTAGAAATTCAAGCTGCCGAAGGCAGTTTCGTCCGGGCGTCCCGCACCGGGCGCGTCGCGGTCGCAGCCCGCGAGGTGTCCGGTTTGGGCAAGACGGTGATCCTGGATCACGGAGACGGCTACGCAACCGTCTATGCCGGTCTCACGCAGTTGCTGGTCGTGCCAGGCGCGGAAATCTCCCAAGGCAACCCGGTCGGGCGCTTGGGACGGGCGCCGCTGTACTTTGAAATCCGCGCCAACGCGCAACCCTCGGACCCGTCGACGCTGCTCCCATGAACCGGCCCGTGGACCTGCGCCCCTCGCTGAGCCGCTACCTCCACCAACGGCTGACGTCGTTTGAACAAGGGTTTCGGCATAACCTCGCCCTGCTCGGCCCGGCGGGGAGCGGGAAAAGCCTGCTGTTACAGCAGGTCCTCCAGAGTTCTCCCGCGAAGGTCACCAGGATCTACTGCGCGCTCCAGCGGGATTCGGTCCGGGAATTCCTCAAGCGATTTTCCGCCGCGCTCCTCCATGCGGTCGTGGAGGCGCCCTTTCACGCGCCGCTGGAGGACCTCATGCGGCAGGCGAAGACGGTGGCGCCAAAGACCGTCTCAGCGATCGAGCAACTGGAGCGGTATACAGGCGGACACTTGCCTGCTGAAGGGTTCGTGCGCGCCCTCGACGTCATTCCCATCTTGCATGAGGAATGCGGACGACCGTGCATCCTAGTGCTGGACGAATTCCTCCACCTGGAGGAGTTGGGGCTGTCTCACGCGTTTCACGAGCTGGGCAAACGCGTCATGACGTGGCCCTACACCCTGTTCTTGGTAACGAGTTCGTCCACCTGCCGGGCCCGCCAGATCCTGCGCGAGCGGCTCCAGCTGCTGTTCGGTCAGTTTGAATTGCTCTCGCTCGGTCCCATTGAAACGGCGGCAGCTACGGCGTGGACCCATGAGCAGCTGCCGGGAACCAAAGCCCAACCGGCCCTGGTCCGCTTTTTACTGCACTGGATCGGCACCCACCCGTGGTATCTCAACGTGCTGCTCACCCGCGCCAAAGAACGGTCCCAGCTCAAACGGGAACGGAAGCTCACCGACGCCACCATCGTCCAAGCGGCTTGGGATGTCCTCGGCAGTCCTGACGGCGTGCTCCACCAGTGGTGCGCGGCACACGTCCAGCGGATTGTGCATCAACGCAACGGTCCGCTCGCTCGCGAGGCGCTCGTCGCCATCGCTGGCGGCGCCCGCACCACCCAGGCTATCGCCGCGCGCTGCGGCACTCGTCGCCAGCTCTCGGAAGCCGTCCAGATGCTTGTGGAGGACGACCTCGTCCACCGCAAAGGCGCCTGCTGGGTCATCCCTGACCAGCTGTTCGCCTGTTGGCTGGTCGCGGTCCTCAGGCCTGCCCAAGCGCGCGGTTCCCTCGATACGGCCGCGGCCTTCCAGCTGTTCGATCAGGCGTTGAGAACCGTCTGGGGTGAGTGGCAGGCGGCATCGCAGCAACCCCTCGTCGAGCGCATTGGCCGCCTCCTCACCCAGTTCCGCAACGAGACCGTGTCGCTGGACCATAAAACCGGACGGCTCCCCACATTCCGAACGCTGGCGACCCAGCAGCCGTCCGAACGGCCGGAGCGGTACCTCGTCGCAGACGGAGAAGAACGGCGCTGGTGCTGCATGGTGCATGACGGTCTGCTGGATGAAGCCGCCGTCACGGGGTTCGAGCACTTCTGCCGCGCGCAGTCTCCCCGCCCCTCCCGGAAGATCGTTGTCGCGAAAGACGGGCTGGAACTGAACGCCAAGCTCCTCGCCAAGGAAGCGAACATGTGGGTCTGGGAACCGGAAGACCTCAACCTCTTGTTCCTGCTGTATGGGCAGCCGACGCTGAACCGCTGATGGGCGCACCGGATCAGCTGTGGGCCCCGTGGAGAAGCCCGTATATCACCGGAATGCCGCGAGGACGTCGCCGCTGCATCTTCTGCGCGGCGAAGGCCAGCCGGGATGACGAATCGGCTCAGGTCGTTTATCGGGGCCGCCGCGTGTTCTCCTTGCTCAATCGCTACCCCTACAACAACGGCCACCTTATGGTGGCCTGTTACCGCCACATCGGCACCCTGACCCGGCTGCAGCCGGCGGAAGCCTCAGAATTGTGGCAGGTGACCACGCGCATGGTGGAGCTGCTGAGCAGCGTCCTACAGCCTGATGGGTTCAACCTGGGCCTGAACCTGGGCCGGGTCGCGGGTGCGGGCATCCCCGGACACCTGCACCTCCACATCGTTCCGCGATGGAACGGTGACACGAATTTCATGCCCGTCGCGGCGGCCACGAAGGTGATTCCAGAATCCCTTGAGGCCCTCTACCACCGGCTCAAGCCGCGAGCCGCCCGACGACTGCGATGACGACATCCCTGCGCGGCGACCACGTGCGTCCGTTGATGACGCGTGAGGAGCTCGAAGCCCGGGAAGAGCAGTGGCTAGCCCCCTACGCTATGAAGAGCAAGCACACGCGGGGCCGCCAATACCCCGAGCCCGAAGACCCCTACCGATCGGTCTACCGGCGGGATCGCGACCGGATCATTCATTCCACGGCCTTCCGTCGTCTGGAGTACAAAACCCAGGTCTTCGTCAACCACGAAGGGGATTACTACCGGACACGGCTCACCCACACCCTTGAAGCGGCCCAGATTGCGGATTCCATCGCCCGCGTCCTGCAGCTGAACGAGGATCTGGTGGAGACGGTGGCGCTGGCGCACGACCTTGGGCATCCGCCCTTCGGTCACGCTGGCGAGGATGCCCTGCGCGAGCTCATGAAGGACCACGGCGGCTTCGACCATAACATCCAGGGGCTGCGGATCGTCGACCTCCTGGAGGAGCGCTATCCGGAATTTTCAGGCCTCAATCTGACGTGGGAGGTCCGCGAAGGCATCAACAAACATCGCGCTCCCTCGGAAGCGGCTGGCATCGAGGTGGCGCTGGATCCCGGCATCTCCCCCCTCCTCGAGAGCCAGATCCCGGACATCGCGGACGAAATCGCCTACGACAACCACGATCTGGATGACGGGCTGACCTCCGGCCTCTTGAAGGAGGACGATCTCCGCAGCATCCCTCTTTGGGAGGAAGCGCAGGAGGCCGTCGAGTCCCGGCACCCTCACCTGGAACCGGAAATCCGGAAGTACCAGATCATCCGCACGCTGATCAACAGCCAAATCACCGACCTCATCCAGGCCTCCATCCAGCAGCTGGCGGACCGCCACATCCGTTCCATCGACGACGTCCGCGCCTGTCCCGATCGCCTCATCCGGTTCAGCGATGCCATGTTGGAGCGCCGCAAGCCTCTGAAGGCCTTCCTCTGGGCGAATCTCTATAACCACTACCGGGTCGTCCGGATGGCCGACAAAGCCACACGTTTCATCGCCGAGCTGTTCGACCTCTACCTCAACAAACCCCAGCAGCTGCCGCGGACGACGCGGCTGCGGATCGAGCGGGGCGAGAATCCCGCCCGCGTGGTCTGTGACTATATTGCCGGCATGACCGACCGGTACTGCCTGGAGGAATACAAAAAGCTCTTTGACCCCTTCGAGCGGGTCTAGCTATACTACTCATCAACGCGCTCCTCACTGGGGATTGGAGGAGAAGGAGACAGCCGTTTGGGCAATGGGAGGGTGTGATGCTACTACGGGGGCTTCATAAGGTCGGTGTCGGGTCTGGGATGGTCATGCTCATCCTGGGGCTGACCAGTTGCGGGAGAAAGAGCTCGTTGTTGTTGGAACGGCAGGCGCGAGGTCCGCTCAATGAAGAGCAAGCCATCGCGTTGCAACAGGAGTGGGTCCTAAACCCCCAGACACTGTCCGACGATAAAAACGGCCTGGAGGTGACCGTGACCTACGCGTCGCCAGAATATTTAGTTGGGTTCTTTCGGAACCGAACAGTCTTCGGCCCCTATGCCGGCATGAATCCCTATTTCAGCGAGCAGCTCGTGTTTTACATCAGGATCGCCAACCACACCGGCAAGAAGGTCCTGATCAACCCTGATGAATTTGTCATCCTCGATGACCAGAGCAATCAATACCAACTCTTGAACCCTGACTACAACACCGCGCTGGCCGAAGCCAAGGCGCCGGTCTCAACGCTCACGCGCGGTGTGATTGAGGAGGCCCGCCCCGGGTATTTCGGGATCGGACTGCCCATGGGCAAGCTCTTCGCGAAGCCCCAGCAGCGGTTTGCGCTGCTGAAAATGTCGGGCCTCCAGCGGGGGTACATCCACGACGGCGTGCTCTATGATGGTCTCATTGCCTTCTGGACCCCCCATGAACACGCAAGCCACCTGAAGCTGTTGCTGACCAACATCAAGACCGATTTTGACGCCAACGACGTGCCGCAGCAGGTCTTGGAGTTTTCGTTTGACTTCGGGGCTAGCTTGAAGGGGAAATAACCGGTTCGACCGCCGCATGCGCTCCACACCAGTCGGCAACACGACGCGACGTTGCGCCGCGACGCGCCGATGATGACCCTCGAACTCACCCAGCACCCCAGACAGCTTGAAGACCGGCTCCTGGCGGACCTGACTGAGCACCAACGAGACGCGGTGGTCCACGACCGGGGCCCCCTGCTTGTCCTTGCGGGTGCTGGCACCGGTAAAACCACCGTCATCACCCGGCGCATCGCCTGGCTCCTCGCCACCAAACGGGCCACGCCAGAGCAAATCCTGGCCCTGACCTTCACGGATAAAGCCTCCGCGGAAATGGAGGAGCGCGTCGACCTCCTCACTCCCTACGGCTTCGTGGACATGTGGCTCTCCACGTTCCACGCCTTCGGAGACCGGGTCTTGCGGGAATACGCTCTCAGGGCCGGGCTGTCGGTCAATGTCCGAGTCCTGTCGAAAGCGGAGCAGCTGGTCTTCCTCCGGGAGCACTTGTTTGAACTGCCGCTGGAGCGTTTCCGGCCCCTCCACGACCCGGCCCGTTACCTCGGGGCTCTTGCGACGGTCATTTCCCGGGCGAAGGATGAGGCGGTGACCGTTGAGGATTTCCTCCGCTTCGCCCACCAGCAGGAAGCCGACGCGCGCGCCCATCCGGATGACGAACGCCTGCAGACCCGGGCGGCCGAGGCCAACGAATTGGCCCGCTGCTATGAGGCCTACCAACGCCTGCTCCGCGACCATGACGCCATGGACTTCGGCGATCAGGCGCTGTTGACCATTCAACTGCTGACGGACCACCCCGAACTCTTGCGCGACTTCCGGGAGCGGTTCCGGTACATCCTGGTGGACGAGTTTCAGGACACCAACTACGCGCAGTTTCGTCTGTTGCAGCTCTTGGCGCCCCCCGAGGCCAATCTCACCGTGGTCTGCGATGACGACCAGAGCATCTACAAATGGCGGGGCGCGGCCATCAGCAATGTCCTGAAGTTCCTCGAGCATTACCACGAGGTCCGCCGGATCGTCCTCACCGATAACTTCCGTTCCTACCAGGCGATCCTCGACTGCGCCTACCGCCTCATCCGGTTCAACGACCCCAACCGCCTGGAGGTCACCGAGCAGATCGACAAACGGCTCATTGCCGCCTCGCCGCGTCAAGGGAGGGAACCGGTGTTCACGGCCTTCGATACGGTCTCCAGTGAAGCCGACTGGGTGGCCCAACAGATCCACGACCAAATCGCCTCAGGCAGCCGCCAACCGGGGGACTTCGCCATCCTCGTCCGGTCCAACCGGGAAGCCGATCCGTTCCTGCGGGCGTTGAACGTCTGCGGCCTCCCCTGGCAGTTCAGCGGCACCACCGCCCTCTTCGTCCGGGAGGAAGTGAAATTACTGGTCTCGTGCCTGAAGACGCTCGCGGACCCGGAGGACAACCTGAGCGGGTACCATGTCATCAGCTCGTTGCTCTACGATTGCCCGATGGAGGACCTGGCCGCCTGTCTGGCGCGGGCGCGGCGGACCAACCGCAGCCTGCGCGCCGTCCTCGAGCAGGCGCTGGCTGGCAAGGCAGAAGGCGTCACTGTCAGCGACGGAGGCCGACGGGTGATCGAAACCTTCCTGGCGGATGTCTCGCGGCTGCTCACGCTGTCAAAGACCCATTCGCCCGGCCAATTGCTTTATCGCTGGCTGACCGACCGGGGCTGGCTGAAACGCCTGGCGGTCGCGGAATCCCACCAGGACCTGGAGCACCTGCAGACCGTCGCCAAGTTTTTTGACCAACTCCATCGCTTCGAGCAGCTGGTGGACAACCGTCTTCCCGCGTTGATGGAATCGCTGGACGTGTTCGAGGCGCTGGGCGATGCGCCCGGCAACGACGTGGAGCTCAACGAGAGCCCGCGCATCAATGTGCTCACGCTCCACAAAGCCAAGGGCCTGGAGTTTCCCGTCGTGTTCCTTGTGGGCCTCGTCCACGGCCGGTTCCCCACGCCCCACCGGCGGGATCCCATCGAGCTGCCGGAACCGCTCATCAACGACATCCTGCCTTCCGGCGACTACCACCTCCAGGAGGAGCGGCGGTTGTTTTACGTGGGGATGACGCGGGCCAAGGACGAACTGTATCTGACAGCGGCCTATCACTACGGCGGCAAGTCCCTCCGCAAGATCAGCCAGTTTGCGCTGGAGGCGCTGAGCCTGACCACCCCAAGTCCGCCCGCCACCGAACCCTCGCACATGGAACGCATCCTCCGCTCGCGGCCCCCGATCCCTGTCGCGTCACCCCAAACCGCCGTCCACCTGCCCGAACCCCTGCGCCTGGACCCCCATGGGGCAGACGACTACCTGACGTGTCCGCTAAAGTTCCGGTACAGCCACGTTCTGAAAATTCCCATCATGCAGCACCATGCGGTCCTCTACGGCGCGGCCCTCCACAAAGCCCTGGAGCTGTTCTTCAAGCGCCAACTGAACGGCCACCCCATGTCCGAGGAGGAGCTGCTCCAAGCGTTCGACCAGGCCTGGGGTTCTGAGGGATTCTTGAGCCGTGAACACGAAGCTCAGCGGCTGGAACAGGGACGGCGGGCGCTGCGGCGGTTTTTTGCGAAGCAGCAGCAGATTCCCGAACAACCCTCACTCATTGAGGAACGGTTCAGTTTTCCTCTGGACGATTTTATGGTCACCGGCCGGTGGGACCGCGTGGACGGCCAGGGAGCGGAAGCCGTGATCATCGATTACAAATCTTCAGACGTGAGCGACCAGGCTAAGGCTAACAAACGGGTGCGCGACTCGCTCCAAATTGCCGTCTACGCTCTGGCGTGGCGGACCCTGCATGGCCACCTACCCAAGCGGCTTGAGATGCGGTTTCTGGATACCGGGGTGACGGGACAGGCCGCCATCACCGAGGAGGACCTTGAAAAGACCAGAGACGACCTTCGGGAAGCCGCCAGAGGTATGCGTGCGTTGGACTTTCACGCGGAGCCCAGCGACAGGTCCTGTCGGTGGTGCGCCTACCAGACGATCTGCCCGTCCGCCATCTCCACCTAAATGGAACCACCCTTGCATGCTAACATTCGTCGGGGTGGTTCCATTGACCCCGAGTCCTTCGACTCCCGCTCAGGACTCGGCCCTGAGCCAGGTCGAAGGGCCGAGCAAGCGAAGCGCATCGAGGGGTTACCCTTCGATCCTTCGACTCGGCTTTCAGCCTCGCTCAGGATCGTGGTGAGCGAGCGAACGCGAGTCGAACCACGACTTCGCTCAGGGTACATGCGCCACATGTTCACGTTCAATTGTGGGCGCATTTACGCGACGCGGAGGACTTCCTCGGGCGTCGTGAGGCCTTGCGTAATCTTGAGCCAGCCGTCCTGACGCAGCGTCCGCATGCCGGCCTGCCGGGCAGCCTGGAGGATCTCTTGGGCGGACACCCGGCGGAGAATCAGCTTCTGGATTGGATCCTCCACCAGCAGGAATTCATAGATGGCGGTGCGACCCCGGTAGCCTGTGCCTTTGCAGGCCTGACATCCGCGCCCGCGCTTGAGCGTCCGGGGCAGCTCCGCCACCCCAAACTGCTCCATCAACTGGCGCGCCGGTGCCACGTCCTCCACGCACTGCGCGCACACCACCCGGACCAGCCGCTGGGCGATGAAGCATAAGACGGAGGACGAAACCAGGAAGGGCTCGATCCCCATATCCAAGAGCCGGGTGACACCGCCGGCCGCATCGTTGGTGTGCAGCGTGGAAAAGACCAGATGGCCGGTCAGGGCGCTGCGGATGGTGATCTCCGAGGTTTCGGGATCCCGGACCTCTCCCACCATCATGATGTCGGGGTCATGGCGCAGCATCGAGCGCAGCCCTTGCGCAAAGGTCAGCCCGATCTTCGGATGCACCTGGATTTGGGTAATGCCTTGCAGCAGATACTCGATCGGGTCTTCAATGGTGATGATCTTGTGCTGGGGGGCATTGAGCTTCGAGAGGCACGCATAGAGGGTGGTGGTCTTGCCGGAGCCGGTGGGTCCCGTCACGAAGATGATGCCATGGGGGCGTTCGATCAGCTTGCTCAGAATCTGCCGGTTATCCTCGGCCAGTCCCAGCTGTTCCAGGCTGTAGAGCATGGTGGAGGAGAGGATCCGGATATCCACCGCCTCCCCGAAACTGGTGGGCAGCACCGAGACGCGCAGGTCCAGCGCCTCCTCATTCAGGCGCACTTTGATCCGCCCGTCCTGCGGCAGCCGCTTCTCGGCGATATCCAGCTGCGCCATCACCTTGATGCGGGACACCACCGCTTGATGGAGCTTCACCAGGTCCGGCGGAATCGGCATCTCGTAGAGGACGCCGTCCACCCGCTCCCGAATGCGCATGGAGATTTCGTAGGGCTCGATGTGGATGTCGGTCGCGCGGTCGCTGACGGTCTGGCGGATCATCTGGTTCACAAAGGCCACAATCGAGGCTTCATCGACGGTCGCCGTCAGGTCCTCGGTTGTGGCGGTGCCGCGGGATGCGTCGGTGCGCGCCCCGGTATCCAGAAGTTGCTCGACCGTCTGGGCGCCGAGGCCATAGTGGCGCTGGATCGCTTCGTCGATATCCCGTGAGCCCGCTAAGACGGGTTTGATCTCGCAACCGAGCAGGAGTTTCAGCTCATCCAACGTCTGCACGTTAAAGGGGTCGGCGATGGCAATCTGCAGGGTCGAATCATCGACGCGAAGGGGCAGGAGGCGGTAGTGGGTGGCGAACTTCGCCGGGACCATCGCCAGCGCTTCCGGCTGCACGGTCACCTCCCGTAACCGGACGAAGGGAAGCCGGAGTTTCTCCGACAGGATTGGCAGCAGGGCCTCCTCGGAAATGGCGCCGGTCTTGATCAGAATCGCCCCGAGGAACTCGCCGGTCTGCTTCTGCTCTTGCAGCGCGCGCTCAAGCGCCGGTCGGGTGATGAGTCCACGTTCAAGAAGGAGTTGTCCTAGCATCGTCGTGAGAAGACCGTCCCTTCACTATGCGCAGAGTCCTTCCCTCAACCTCGCGCTACTCGCAATTGTGCTAGAGCGCGGTCGTGGGAGGTGGCGGGACGGACTCTAACTAACTGTACCATAATGAGTACGGCTTCAACAAGAGAAGAACCGGCTAGGTAGTGGTCAAGTTTGAGGGGTGACCCGGAGCCAGGGCTCCCATCCGCCCGCAGCCGACGACGCCGAGAGTGCGGCGCGGCGAGGACGGA
>Ga0209515_10001077_pt1 | contig 47167 bp, 43 predicted proteins | sample Subgroupgradi54m_FD_187454 | JGI IMG/M metagenome (GOLD analysis project Ga0209515, IMG submission 187454) | Subsurface groundwater microbial communities from S. Glens Falls, New York, USA - GMW60B uncontaminated upgradient, 5.4 m (SPAdes)... ... | reverse complement strand
GGCCGGGGCCGCCCCGTTCGAGCCGCCACCCGCGGCCTGTCCAAATCGGCCGCGGATCGGCTCATGATTTTCCGACACACGGATCGCTTCCCGGGCAATTTTTTGGGCCAGGGTTTTGCCTTCAGGTTCGGGATGCGTATCCCCCGCTTCAAAACGGCTTTGCCTTTTCTGTTTCAGGGCTTGAACCCTTCCCACGCTTTTTTCAAGCTCCCCCAAATCCAGTTTTTTCTCCCGGTACGCTTCAAGAAGCGCCTGGAACACCTCTCGTTGCGCCGTAGCATTATGGCAAACGAGCACCATGTCATGGCCGGCGCGTATCGTACGGCAGGCGGCCTCGCTGGCCAGGCACAAATCCCTGAGCGCGCCCATTTCAAGATCATCGCTCAGAATCACGCCCTCGAAACCCAGCTCCACTCTCAGAAAATCGTGAATAATCCGTCTTGAAAATGTGGCCGGACATTTGGGGTCAGGATCAAGGTTGAAATAGACTGGATGGGAGGACATCACGGTATGGACGCCGGCTTTGATGGCTTCCGCAAAGGGCTGGATATGGACGGCTCTCATTTCTTCCCAGGTAGTGGGAAGAACCGGTAATTGAAGATGCGCATCCAGCGGCGAATGCCCCTGACCCGGAAAATGTTTGGCGCAGGCCGAAAGCCCCCCCTGCTGCATGGCCCGGATTCTTGCCGCGCCCAGCCGGGCCACCAGCCCCGCATCCCTGGCATAGGACCGGATGCCGATATTGGGGCTGAATTCTTCGGTGAGCACGTCCACGGTCGGCGCGAGATTCAAATCAATTCCCAGACGCCGGAGTTCCGCGGCCTCTATCCTGCCCTGTTCGGCGGCATAAGTTTCATTGCCGGTCATGCCCAGCGCGAGATTGTCCGGAAAAACCGTGATTCCCTCGGCCAGATGAATCACGCGGCCTCCCTCGTGATCCACGGCCACAAGCAGGCGCCGCTCCAGGGCCTGCTCAAGCTCCGCAATCATTTGTTTGAACCCCTGCGCGGACCGGAAATTCGGGCGGTAAAGAATCAATCCGCCGGCATGCGTTTCGCGGAAAAGACGCACCATTTCCGGCGTGACCGTGTCGCCTGAAACTCCGATCATCAAAATTTGTCCAACCAGTTGCTCTAAGGTCATAGGATTACTAACAAGTGTCATTCTGAGGCCCGACCCTAAGGGGCTGCTTCGCGGAGGGCCGAAGAATCTCGTTAGATCCTTCAGTCGGCCTGCGGCCTCCTTCAGGATGACAGGAGTTTTGTTAAACGTTCTTATTATTTATCGGCAGGTTTGACTAAGTCTACAAATTCCTACAAAAAGGAGGGTGGCTCTAGGCTTTTTTTAGGGCAAATTCGCACTCTTTGAGAAGCGCGAGAGGTTCATCCGATTCCACGGCCTCACGAATCCCGATTTTCCGGCATATCTGCTCAGTCACCGCATACGCCAGCCGGTTGCTGCGGGGAATGTAGAGAATAATCGGGATATGTTTGGTGCCGGCAGTTTGCCTCAGTTTGAAAGCGACAATATCGCCCGGCAAATCCGGCAGGGGCACCTTCATCAGAATCACATCCGGCATATCCGCCAGGGCTTTGGGAATCACCTCGACACCGGTCTTCACCGCACTCATGGTGTATCCCTGATTCAGGAAAAGAGTCACAATCCCGTCAAGCACCTTGGTATCATCTTCCGCCACAAGGATTTTATGCCGGGTTCCGGACACGTTTATTTTAATAGCCGCCGGATCCACGGCCATGCCGTGTCTCTTTTCCAAAATCTCGGACACTTTATGTATCAGCTCCTCCATCTTGAATGGTTTGGCGATAAACCCGTCCGCATTCAAATCCTTGAACAAACCCTCCATGTTACTGCGGCCGGTCATGACCAGCACGGGATATCTGGATTTCAAATCCGATCCGCAAATGTGGGAGTAAAAATCAATGCCGCCCCCCTTGGGCATATTGATATCCAGAAGAATCAGGTGCGGATTATTCTCCTCGGCTTTACGCAAGCCATCCTCGCCGTCATGCGCGGCCAAAACTTCATAGCCCTCTGCCGTAAAAAACTTCCTCAGCATCTCAACCAGGGGTTTTTCATCGTCAATAATCAATAGGGTCCTTTTAGACATTTTAGGCCACGTTCAGCAATTCCCTGACTTTATATGCCAGCGCCTGGGGAAGAAAGGGTTTGTTGATGAAAGCGGTTCCAGGCGCATCCACGAATTTCCCGGAAATCACATCATCCGTATAACCGGAAGCAAAGAGAATTTTGATTTGCGGATAAATCACGCGGATTCTCTCCGCAAGCTCCTTGCCGTTCATCCGGGGCATGATCACATCGGTTAAAAGCAGGTGGGGCTTGTCCCCGTTAAAGGTACGCACAAGTTTCAGGGCATCATCACCATCCACGGCCTCGTAGACCTTGTAACCGTAATCGCGCAATATGTCAGCGGCAAGCTTCCGCACCGCCTCCTCATCCTCCACAAGAAGCACGGTTTCCGTACCCTGGGGTTTATCCTTACGCTCCTCCAAAAGGGCGGCGGTTTTTTCCTCTTTCACACGCGGAAGATAAATTTTTAAGGTGGTCCCGCGCCCAACTTCGCTCAGCACATCAATATAGCCGCCGAACTGTTTGACAATGCCAAAGGAGGTGGCAAGCCCCAGTCCCGTGCCCTTCCCCTTTCCCTTGGTCGTGAAAAACGGCTCAAACAAATGCGCCCTCACATTCTCGCTCATCCCGCACCCGTTGTCGCTCACGGAAAGCACAACGTATTCGCCCGGCCTCAATTCCATCTTGGAACTTTTCATGCCATCCAGATAGGCAAAAGGCGTCACCGTCACCTTGATTTTCCCACGATCGCGTTCGCCGATCGCATCCCGTGCATTCAAAATAAGGTTCATGAGCACCTGCTCCATCAGATTGATATCCGCCCGGATATTCCAGGTATCCGCGCAGGGAATGGTCACGATCTCAATATTGTCCGGAATTAAACGCGAAAGCATGGCGTTCATGTTGAGAATCGCATCGTTCAGATTAATTACCTGCTGGGAAACAATGTGACGCTTGGAGAACGTAAGCAGCTGGCTGGTGAGTGCGGCCGCGCGGTTTCCGGCATTTTGAATTTCGGAAATTTCCTCGCTCAAAGCGTCGCCGGGACCAAGCCGGCTCAGGATCATTTCCGCGTAGCCATTGATGACGGTGAGGAGATTATTGAAATCATGGGCAATACCTCCGGCCAGCCGCCCCAGCGATTCCATTTTCTGTGCCTGCAAAAGCTGTCCTTCCAGATTTTTGCGCTCGTTCATTTCCCTTTCCAGTTTTTCCTTGGACTCCTCGACTTTTTTCCGGGCCTCTTCCGCGGCCTCGCGCGACCTTTCCAGTTCAATGGTGCGCTCCGCCACCTTGAGGTCAAGGTTCATATTCAATGCGGCCAGTTCATTGGCCTGGAGGAGAAGCTGGCTGTTCTGCTTGGCAAAAAACTTTTCCCAGTTGCGGATGACCTTGAGCACCATCACCCAGGCCAGCATCAGCACACCGGCTGCGAAAGAAATGAGGACAATTTGCGAAAGGGCTTTCTCACGGTTTTTTCTTGAATCCACGTTGATATGGGCTTTCATGTGCCGGTCAAATTCCTGCATCCCGTGCGCATAAATTTCCTTCTGACTCTGGTATTCTTCACTGAACAAAATCCGGTAGGCCTCACTCTTCCGGTTCTCGTGAACCAGTTGAAAAGACCGTCTTTCCATTTGCACCAGAAGCCTATTGGCTGTATCGGTTTCCACAGCAAAATTCCCGGAGTAGGCCTCGGGTGCCAGCATGATGACTTCCTTAATGTCTTTATCCAGAACCGGATCAAAATCGTTGTAGCGCGCTTCCCACTTGGGATCGCCCGTGGCTGCCGCCATGCGCGCAGACATGGTCAGAACTTCATCCAGACGCATGATCTCCCCTCTTAATTCCTCCAGACGTAAATAAGTGCCGGTATTGGCGATGAGCGTGCGGTACCAGTAATAGGAATCAAAGGCGAGAAATCCGAACACCGTCACGGTGAGAAAAATGGCCGTTCCGAGGAAAAAGGCGGGGAATTTTTTTATCTTCTTGACAACGACTGGCTTACGGGGTTCCATCGCAGGTCTCCCGGAAATGCCGGCTAATCATAAACCGTCAAAAGGCTGGCTACCAGAGAGCGGAGGATTTCTGCCTGAAAGGGTTTTTGAATATAACTTTGTCCGCGCATTCTCATGTTTTTAACCAGACCTTCCTCGTCCCGCTGGCCGGTTAGAAAGATCACAGGAATGGAGATTGGAGCTTTCCCTCATGATTCAAGAAGTTTAGTGATGAACTTAATAATCCCTGGGTCATCATCCACCACCAGCACTCGTTTAGGCTTGTAGTTCATTATTCACTTTCTTTTTTATCATAAAAAAACTCTTGTATACTCTTTGAATCAAATTTTAACACTAATCTTTAAAAATTACTAATCTTTTTTGCTTTTCCCGGCCATTGATCCTCCTTGTCATCTTTTTCCGAACATGTTATCCTGCGCCAGCATGCGTAGTGTTAACTTTGCCAAACTTCCAACTGAAAAGCCCAATCCGCGGTCTAAAAGCATTGACCGGCTGCCGGCCGAAGCCATTCTCACCCTCATTAATAAGGAAGACCGGAAAGTACCTCGGGCCGTAGGCCGGGTCAAGAAATCCATTGCCCGCGGGGTTTATCTCATTGTGAATTCAGTTCAGAAAGGAGGCCGTGTTTTTTTGGCAGGCGCTGGAACCAGCGGGCGTCTCGGCGTTCTTGAAGCGGCTGAATGTCCTCCGACTTTTAACACGCCTCCTTCCCTGGTCCAGGCCGTGATTGCGGGAGGAAAACGCGCTGTTTTCCGGTCTCAGGAAGGCGCGGAAGACCGGCGGCAAGAAGCGTTTCGTATTTTTAGAAAGAAACTCCGCAAAAATGACGTTTTAATCGGAATTGCGGCAAGCGGCGTCACGCCTTTTGTGGCCGGCGCTCTCCAGGCCGCGCGCGCAAAAAAAGTGCCGGCCGTTCTGATTGCCTGCAACGCCACCTCTCCCCTCAAGGGACTGGTGGACTGCCTCATCGCGCCAAAAGTGGGGCCGGAAGTGATCACGGGCTCAACCCGGCTCAAGGCCGGAACCGCCACCAAATTAATTTTGAATATGCTGACCGTAACATCCATGGTCCGGCTCGGAAAAGTTTACAAAAACTGGATGGTGGATCTACAACCCAAATCAAAAAAACTCACGGCACGCGCGGTTCGCATCATTGCACAGCTTGGCACTGTACCCCCGGAGGAAGCGAAAATTTATTTGCACAGAGCAGGCAAAAAAGTAAAGCCCGCTATTCTCATGGCCCGGAAAAAATTGGACTATAAAACCGCAGTAAAAGAACTTGAAAAAACCTCCGGTTTTCTCGAACAAGCCCTTCAATGAGAAAACTTGCCCTCGGCCTGATGTCAGGAACCTCGGGAGACGGGGTTTCCCTAGCTCTGGCCGCTTTTAAGAACCGGCATTTTGACCTGCTTCACTATGAAACATTTCCGTACCCAGCCAGGATGGCTGAAAAAATCCGCGGCGTGGCATGTCTGTCAACTGTTGAAATTTCAAAATTTAACTTCGAACTTGGTCATTTTTTCGCCCAAGCTTCGCTGAAATTTTTAAGTAAGGCCGGAGTGCGGCCGTCCCGCATTGCGGTCATCGGCTCTCATGGTCATACTGTTCACCACGGGCCTTGGGATGCACCTCGGCACACGCTCCAGATTGGGGAACCGGCCGTAATTGCGGAAAAAATAGGCGTTCCGGTGGTGGCTGATTTTAGACCACGCGACATCGCGGCCGGCGGCCAGGGCGCGCCGCTTATTCCCTTCTTCGATCAATATTTTTTCGGGGGCGGCCCGGCGCGTGCCATGCAGAATATCGGCGGCATGGCCAATGTCACTTTGGTCGGAAAATCCGTGTCGCCCGTAGCATTCGATAACGGGCCCGGCAATGTCTTGATCGATTGGGCAGTCGAAAAAATCTCAAAAGGAAAATACTCCTTTGATGCGGACGGCCGCATGGCCCGGCACGGCGTGATTGACATGCAATGCGTACGGGCCATGGCATCACACCCCTATTTCCTGAGAAACCCGCCTAAATCAACCGGACGGGAACTGTTTAATGAAACTTTTCTGCCGACTTCCCTGCTTCTGGAGAAAAAAGAAAATCTTATAGCTACACTCACTTATTTCACCGCCTACATCATCCGTGAAAGTTATCGCCGGTTTCTACCATCGCAGCCTTCCGAAATCATCGTCAGCGGTGGGGGGGCCCTGAATCATACGCTGATGAATCATTTGTCCAATCTTTTTTATCCCATCCCCGTACGTTCCATCGCCTGCCGGGGCCTGCATCCGCAGGCCAAAGAGCCCCTGGCGTTTGCCTTCTTTGCCCTGCGCGCCCTGGAAGGAAAAATCAATCATCTGCCGCAAACCACGGGCGCGCATCGCGCCTGCATTCTTGGCAAAATTATTCCCGCAAGGCCGCCCCATGCAGACGCATGGGACTGTATTACCTGGCGCCGAGCGGGCGCCTTTACGCCGGCATATGCAGCCTCTTGATTGGATCGTCGTCGCCATCTATTGCCTGGCCAGTTTAGGGTTGGGCCTTGCGCTCACAAAAAAAGCATCTTCCGGCGTTGAATCCTATTTTTTGTCAGAACGCCGGCTCGGCTGGTGGCTGGCCGGGACGTCAATGGCCGCCACGGCTTTTTCTTCCGACACGCCGCTTCTGGTGACCGGCATTGTGAGACGCCGCGGGGTGTGGGGAAACTGGGAAATTTGGGCGCTCGCCATCAGCACCATGGCTGCGGTGTTCTTTTTTTCTAAATTATGGAAACGCTCGGGTGTCATGACCGAAGTGGAATTGGCCGAAATCCGCTACAGCGGAAAATCCGCGGCTTTTTTAAGAGGGTTCAAGGCCCTTTACTGGGGGATTTTTTACAACGCTTTTGTGATGGGCGCCTGGCCTGTCACCGGCCTTACCAAAGTCATGCAGGAAACCACGCATTGGGATAAGACCACTTCCATTTTTTTCTGCCTTGGACTGACTGCGTTTTATTCCACGCTGTCCGGCTATTGGGGAGTGATTCTCACGGATTTTTTTCAGTTTTTTGTGGCCATGATAGGTGCCATTCTGCTTGCCTTTTATGCCGTGAATGCCTGCGGCGGCATGCCGGTCCTGGTCGAGAAATTAAGCCACACGGGCAAGCTCGATTTTTTTCCTCCTCTCGAAGGCGCTTACGCTCCTCTCGAAGTCTTGAGCTCGCCCTTTGGCTGGTTCCTTGGTCTGATTTGCATTCAATGGTGGGCGTGGAAAAATACGGACGGCGGCGGCATTATCGTGCAAAGAATCGCTTCGTGTAAAAACGAAAAGCAGGCCATTCTTGCCACGCTCTGGTTCAATATAGCCCAGTACGCACTCCGCTCCTGGCCGTGGATTATCACCGCCCTGGCCTCGCTGATTTTGCTTCCCGACCTTGCCGATCATGAGCGGGCCTATCCGCGGCTCATCACATTGCTGCTTCCAGCGGGAGTGCGCGGCATCATGGTAGCCTCATTTTTTGCGGCCTTCATGTCCACCATGAGCACGCACATCAACTGGGGGTCCTCCTACTTTGTGAATGATTTTTACCGCCGCTTCCTGCGAAAGGACGCTGAAGACCGGCATTACGTGCGTGTGGGGCAATTGGTTTCCCTGTCGCTCGCCGCGGCCGCGGCGGTGGTGGCTTTTTTCACGGAAAGCATTGGCCAGGTTTTTACCTTTATTCTAAATCTAACCGCCGCGATTGGGCCGGTTTATCTTCTTCGCTGGCTCTGGTGGCGGATCAATCCCTGGAGCGAGATCGTGGCCATTGCGGTCAGTTTTCCCGTGATTCTTGCGCGGCCCATCGTCTTCCAGACATTCGGAATTCCCCACAATCTCACCTTCGATCTTTTATTCATGATAGGAGGGAGCATGATTTTCTGGCTTCCGGCCACGCTTCTCACCCCGCCGGTGCCTGAGGAAACCCTGGCCAATTTTTGCCGCAAGGTCCGTCCGCCGGGTTTTTGGCGCGAATGGAAAGTTAAAAGTCAACAATGGGGGCCTAGCCTGCGTCTCTGGATTGCCTCCACGGTAGCGCTTGCCGCCACCACGGCAGGACCTTTGGAATGGCTGCTGGGTAGGAAAATGGAGGGACTTTTAAGCGCGACGCTAGCGGTTTTATTCTGGGCTTACACGATAAAAGGGCTCAACAACTCACATGCCGACGATATTGTATCCGCAGTCGACGTAGATAATCTCTCCCGTGATTCCGCTTGAAAGCGGACTGGCAAGAAAAAGCGCCGTGTTGCCCACTTCTGTGATTTCCACATTTCTTCCGAGTGGCGCCTTGTCGCGGTGATGCGCCAGCATATCCGTGAATCCCGAAATGCCGCGCGCGGCCAGCGTGTTGACCGGCCCGGCAGAAACGCCGTTGACCCGGATATTTTTTTTACCCAAATCATAGGCCAGGTAGCGTATACCGGCCTCAAGACTCGCTTTGGCCAGGCCCATCACGTTATAGTGCGGAACAACTTTTTCTGCGCCCAGATAGGTGAGGGCAATGATACTTCCGCCTTCCTTTTCCATGAGCGGTTCCGCAGCCTTGGAAAGCGCGAGCAGTGAATAAGCGCTCACATCCTGCGCAATCTGGAAACCGTTCCTTGACGTGTCAACAGTCCTGCCCTCAAGCTCTTCCTTGGGCGCAAAAGCAATGCAATGAATCAGAATATGAAGGACGCCGAAACTCTGTTCCAGCGCACCAAAAACCGATTTAACTTCGTCGTCCTTGGTGACATCGCAGGGCAGGATGGGTGACTGTTGCCCAAGCGTGCCGGCCAATTCCTCGACGCTCTCTTTGAGGCGTTCCCCCTGGTAGGTGAAAGCAAGCTGGGCGCCCTCACGCGCCAGGGCCTGCGCAATGGCCCAGGCAATACTGCGTTTGTTGGCAACGCCGAAAACCAGACCTTTTTTTCCTGACAGTAGCATTCGCAAAGGGTAAACCAAAGTTTTTACGCTGTCAAGACTCCTTTTGTTATAATTGCATCGCCGTATGAAAAAAATTCTTCTCATCTTATACTTTTGTTTGGCTGCGTTCCGGCCGGCTGCGGTTCTTGCTCTGGAAAACCCGCCGCCTAAGGATGAGTTTGCAAACGCCAAACTCGTTCCAGACCGCAAACCCGACCTCCCCACCTATGCCGAACTTGTTTATCTCTCGGATCACCCGTATCCTCAGGGCGCCCTGAAACGAAAGGTTCAAAAACTTTTCCACACTCCTTTTGTGAGCAACCAGGCTACAAGAAACGGCATCCGCCCGCACCGGCCCTCCGATCCCCGGCTGGGGCCTTTCCTTCGGGTGATGAGCTGGAATATCGAAAAATCCCTGAATCTTCCCCAAGCGATTCAGGCCTTTACCAGCCCCCGGGATTTTTCCCTCTTGATTGATACGAACCGATACCCGCCGGGGTCGCCGAAATATGAAGAGATCATGGCCCAACGGTCTCTCCTGAATGATGTCGATGTTTTAATTCTCCAGGAAATGGATTGGGGCGTGAAACGCTCGGGGTACCGCCAATCGCCCAAAGAACTGGCGGAAGCGCTTCATATGAATTACGCTTACGCTCCCGCTTATCTTGAAATCGACAAAGTTAACCTCGGTATTGAGAAATTTGAGAATCCGGACGGAAGCCTGAGCACGGAGGTGGCCAAAAGAATCGAGGTGGATCCCGAAAAATACAGGGGGCTTTTCGGTTCCGCCGTACTTTCAAAGTACCCCATCATTAAAGTTGAGGCCTTTCCGCTGATCTACCAGGGATACGACTGGTATGGAGGGGAAAAAGATAAATTCTCCTTGCTTGAGGCAGCGAGGAGAAAAGCCGCTGAAGGCGTGTTTTTGGAAAAACTTTTCCGGGAAATGAAAATCGGGGGGCGTAATTTTTTTCGCGTGGATCTTTACGTCCCCTGGCTTCCCGATAAACGGCTGACCGTCATCAATATTCACCTGGAAATCAAGTGCCTGCCTGCAGCGCGGGAATTTCAGGTTCGCGAAATCCTGAACTATATCAAGGACATTCGCAATCCCGTGGTGATGATGGGAGACTTCAATGCGGCGCCGGAAGATCTTTCCCCCACCACCGTGAAACGCGAAGCCCGTCGCCTTCTTTCCAACCCCTCCTTCTGGTTCTCGGAGCTCATCCGCTACGTCACCCCGCAAGGTGCGGCGCTGGATATGACCCGCATCGCCTCCAATTTCACCAAAAATTTTCAGAATCCCACGGCGCGGAATATTCCCATCATCGCGCCCAATAATCTCTACGGATTATTTAATTCGATCCGGGAATTCCGTTTCAATGACGGCTATGTGTTTGACTTTCGGGGAGACAGGAACCGGTCCACGAACCACAAGAAAAAGCTTCTGGCCAATTCCAATGAACGTGATCTCATCGGGTACCGGATGACGTTCACGACCGAAAGAACCATTTTTCAGGTCATTGGCAAATACCGGCTGGACTGGGCTTTTGTGAAGGGCTATATCACCGATCCGGTGGGAAAATTCCAAACTTACCGCTTCGCGCCTCATTTCGGAAAGACACTCGAGGCCATGAATGACCGCCTGAAGGAGAGAATCTCAGACCACCATCCCAATATCGTGGATATTCCTTTTGAGGAGCCGCGCATTAAAAACTAACACTGCTTACGACCCCAGAATACCGCCCTTGGATTCGTCCAGGAAAATCCCTTTCATATTCATTTCGAGCGAATGGGGATTATCGCTTGCGGCCAGAGCTTCCTCGCGTGTGATCAAATCCTTGTGAAACAAATCAAGAAGCGCGCGGTTAAAAGTTTGCATCCCCTCCTGCTCGCCGTTCTGCATGACCTGATTCATTCTTTCAAGTTTTCCTTCCCGCATCACCTTGCCGGCAGAAGGATTCATGATCAAAACTTCGCAGGCGGGGATGAGTCCTTTGGCATCCTGGCGGGGCAAAAGCCGCTGGGAAATTACGGCCCGCAGATTGTAGGAAAGCTCGGTCAGAATGGAGGTGTGCTGGTCGCGCGGATAGAAACCAAGAACCCTTTCAAATCCCTGCGTCACGCTTTTGCCGTGAACCGCGCTGATCACCAGGCGCCCCGTTTCCGAAGCCGCCAGCGCAGCGTGAAAGGTTTCGGCATCGCGAATCTCGCCGATCATGATCACATCCGGATCCTGGCGTACCACATAACGGAGCGCCTGGAGAAAAGATTCCGCATCCAGTCCTATCTCCCGCTGACTGATGAAAGATCGGTCATCGCGGTGCAAGTATTCGATGGGGTCTTCAACCGTGATAATCCGGCGTTCGTCCTGATGATTGATGTAGTCGATCATGGCGGCAATGGTGGTGGATTTTCCGGACCCGACCGGTCCCGCGATCAGGATAAGTCCTCTTTGTTCCAACGCGATTTTCTCCAAAACGGGCGGAAGCGCGAGCTTTTCAAAATTCGGCACTTTGTCCGTGACCACGCGCATCACCACGGCAAGTTCCCCTTTTTGGTAAAAGGCGTTCACGCGGAAACGGCCCAGGCCGTCTTCCTGAATGGCAAAATCCACGGCTTTGCTCTCTTCAAAAATTTTTTTCTGATGCAAATTGAGAAAAGGATTTACCAAGGCTTCAAGAAAAACATTGGCGGGTTTCGAAATCTCCAGAGCGACCAGTTTCCTGTTTAGCCGGATGCGCGGGGTTTCGCCGGCTTTCAAATGAAGATCCGTGCCGCCTTTTTCAAGCAGCTTTTTCAGGCAATCGCGCAGGAATTTTTTTTCTTCAGTCAAGGGACCTCTCTTCGCTCGGCCACCTGCCCTTGCGCTTCGCGCAAGGACTGGTACTGCTCCGGATCCCCGGGCAAAGCCGGGGCACCCTCCGCTGTAGGCATTTTAAAAGTAGTCGTGGACCCAGCCCTTGAAGTGATCGACGGTTTTGGAAAAAAGCCCCGGTTTCGCGTGTCTTGGCCTGGCATCCGGTTCCGGCGAATGAATATACTTGAGAAGCCCTAAAATGCCATGATACCCGGGATGCGCCGAAAGCTCCTGCGGCGCCTGAATACCGGATCCGAATCCCAGCCGGGACGGAATGCTCAATTTGTTCTGCAAAAATTCAAGAAAGCCGTTCATCCGAGTGGCGCCACCGCTAAAAACAAGCTGGTAAAGGTGCGGGAAACGGCTCTTGATCTCGCGAATCTCGCTCTCAAAAAGGGCTAGGCCCTGCTCCAGCCCTTTTTGAATTTTTTCCTGAAAAAGCGCTGAGGGAATTTTAAAACGAATCCGGCCTGCCCCATCCATATAAGGAATAGTGTCCACCGCCCCGGCCGCGCCTGGTTCCAAGGTGCCAAACTCCTCTTTAAGCCGCCTCGCATCCCGAGGTGGGATTTCCCACTGGCGGGAGATCAGCTCCGTGACCGCCTCAGTTCCCCACGGAATGATTTTTGAGAACCGCAGCGTTCCCTGATAAAAATAAAAAAGTTCGGATAAAAATCCGCCCACATCCACCAGAAGCACTCCATCCCGCTTCTCTTCTTCTTTTAACACCAGCGTACTTGAAGCCAGCCCCCTGGGAATCAAAAGTTCGGGCTCGACTTCCAGACGGTTAAACAAATGATTCAATCCCTGATACGCAGTGACCGGCATGGTAAAAAGATGAAGCGTTACGCTAAGACGCCTGCCCTCAAGCCCCAGAGGATTTTTGACTTCGGGAAGATCATTGACAAGATACTCCTGCGGCACGGTGCACAGGATCACTTCATCCAGCGGAATCGTGGCCACGGCCCGGGTCTGGCTGATCACGCGTTCGACGTCCTGTTCCCCAATCGACTTGGTGCCGGGAAAATAAAGCGAACTTGAGATCCGGTAAGTCCGGATAGCAGGATTGGAAATAACTCCGTAAAGAGGCAAATGATACCATTCCGGATCTTCCGCCGTCTGTTCAAGAATTTGCCGTATCTCATCCGTTGCCAGTTCGGAATCCCGCACCAGGCCTTTGTCAAAACCGGCCGGATCCTTTTTTTGCCACGCCTCCACCCTAATGACCTGATTTTCGCCAAAAGAAGCACGCAAAGCCACCAATTGCGTGGTCCCGATGGACAAGGCAAGCACGGCTGGATCTTTTTCTTTCATCGCCTCAAGCGTCCCTTATTTTTATTTTCCTGTTTTTTCCTGGCCACCACATCCTGAAAGCGGAGGTCCAGGTATTCAAACGTTCCCATGTCTTTTTCAAGAAGCGGCCTCAAGGCATCAAGCTTTTTTAGTTCTTCCGCAAAATCTTCACTTACCCGGATCTCAAAACCGCCCTGCAATCCTATCTGAATCCTCTTCGAGGAGTCAATCTTTATAAACTGAATTTTTTTCTCCTGAAAAATCGGCTCTCTGGCAATCATCGCCCTGATTTGAAAAATCATCCGGAGCATCCGACGATCCTGATAACGGTCATGGATAAATAGATTCATCCCCTGCGGCCGAAAATCCTCAAACACGGGCAGCCGAGACCCCGGATCGGCCGGGCCGAAAAGAAATCCATCTTCATCCATCACAAGAACTTCATCCTTCCCCGGGAGTTTGACTCTTAAAAATTCGCGGCGCTCCTTAATTGCAATTGAAACTTGATTGGGAAGGATGCGGGTCAAAACCGCTTCGCTGATCCGGGGATCAGATTCGAGTTTTTTCGTGACCTGCTCGAGGTCAATCGCCAGAACATTGTCGCCCAGGGAAATTCCTGCAATCCGACTTATCGCCTCCGAGGGAAGAATACCGTTTGTGACGGTATGAACCGAAACCAGCTTAAAAAAATCGTCGGCAAAAAGATAATGGCGGACGCCTTGAAATGAAAGGAAAAATACAGCCGCGAGCACCACGGCAGGCAAGATTACTTTCACGATCCGGAGGATCAAGCCAAAAAAGGCCGAAACAAAATCAGGCCGTGAAGACTTTTTCGTCCTGTTTTTTCTTTTCATCCTGAAATCTTTCCCATGCGATTCGGATCAGCTCCGCGCACAAATCCGGAAAACTTAACCCCGCAGCGCGCGCTGCTTTGGGCAAAAGGCTGGTCTCGGTAAACCCGGGGATAGTGTTGGCCTCAAGCACGGAGAGATCCTCTTTCTCCACCATTAGGTCCACGCGCGAGAAATCCCTGAGGCCCAGAGCCCGGTGAGCCGCGAGCGCGATTTTCTGCGCTCTTTGGGCCATGCTTTCCGGGATATCAGCCGGGATCCCGTATTGAGTGCCGCTCGTAGGATCATATTTGGCTGCATAATCGTAAAAACTCCGTTTCGGTTTAATTTCAACCACGGGAAGCGCACGGTCGCCGATAATGCCCACCGTGAGTTCGCGGCCGGCAATTTTCCTTTCCAGCAGCATCACACCATACTTTTCGATAAGGCCGTTCATCGTGCGGCGCAATTCCTCCGCGGATTCACAGCAAAAAACATCAATGCTGGAACCTTCGTCCACGGGTTTTATAAAAACCGGAAATGAAAGCGCCGGTAGCTTGGCCTTCCAATCCCCGGCGGAAAGCATCTCAAACGCAGGGGTCGGAATGCCGGCCTCAAGAAATATTTTTTTGGCCGTGATTTTGTTAAAGGCACGCGCGCTGGCCTCGGGTCCCGAACCCAGATAAGGGATGCGATGCTTCTCCAGGATGGTTTGTACCAAGCCGTCCTCGCCGCCTGCGCCGTGCAGGGTGATAAAAGCAAAATCAAAAGAGCGTGCTGAAAAGGCGCTGGAAAGATCCTGGGAGAAAATCTCAACGGGCCCGGCTTGAAAACCTTTTTCTTTAAGCGCCGCGAGAACCGCGCGGCCGGAACGGAGGGAAATTTCTTTTTCGCTGGAAAATCCTCCCATCAGCACACCGATTTTTATGGCAGGGGGGAGCACTTGCTTTTTACCTTTCCTAAGCTAAAATGAGTAAGACTCAGACCGACAGCGGGGCTTCGCTTGAAATGTATTTCACCTCAAGCTCCAGCTCCGCACCAAATTTTTCTTTGACCCTGTCTTTTGCAATCTCAATCAACTCGAGGACGTCTCTGGCTCTCGCCTGTCCCAAATTGACAATAAAGTTGCCGTGTTTTTCTGAAATCTCGGCATCGCCGACCCGGCAGCCCCGAAGACCACAACGATCGATCAATTGCCCAGCCGTAAATTCAATATTTTTTGGATTTTTAAATACCGACCCGGCGCTGGGATAATTCAAGGGCTGCACCCCGCTCCGGTAATCGATGTTGGCCTTGAGTTCGCGCAGCGCTTCTTCGCGCGGCACGGACCGCAGCCGGAAGGTTGCTTCTACCACCACCTGGCCGGCAAGACTGCTTGAGCGGTACTGAAAATCAATATCTTCGGGTTTAAGGGCCTGCGGCATGCCGTCCGGTCCCAAGATCACGACTTCCTCAATCCAGTCCGATATTTGATTGGTTTTTCCGGGATGCCGGCTATAGCCCGCGTTCATCACCAGGCCGCCGCCCACCGTGCCGGGGATCGTGCTCACAAATTCCATGCCGCCCAACGAATGGTCCGCGAGAGTATGCGCCAGCTGGATAAGCCCCACGCCCGCAGACGCTTTCACCAGCGGCCCATCGATTTTGATGCGGTGAAGCTCTAATTTTTTCAGAGAGATCACCAGGCCGTCAAACCCCTCATCGGAGAAAAGAATATTGCTGGCATTCCCGATTAAAATCCAGGGCATGCCCTGGGCCTCTACTTCGCTAATCAGAAACGAAAGATCGGAACGGGTCAACGGTTCGGCAAAATACTGGGCCTTGCCGCCGATCCTGAAGCTTGAATGCCTGGCAAGCGGCTCCTCACGCCTGAATTTACCATTGGGTTCGAACAAAAATGGCATGTTCAGCCTGCCTTTTTTAAGCTTGAATTTCTATTCCGCAGACTTTCCACAAAAAGGTCCGCCACTTCGGTGATATCCCCGGCTCCGAGAAACGCAATGATTTCATTCGGCTCCAAATGTTTCAGAAGATATTCAATCACCTCTTCCTTAGGAATGCGATGAATGTCGGGGTGACCGGTGTCCGTGACCGCATTGTAAATGATGCTGGAATCCACGCCAAAAGTATTGATTTCGCCCGCGCTGTAAATCTCTGTCAAAATCACGCGGTCCGCAGACGCAAACGAGGATCCAAAAGTTTTAGCCAAAGAAATCGCCCGGCTGTACCGGTGCGGCTGAAAAATGCAGGTCACTTTACGGCCTGAGGCCTTGAGGGCGCTCAAACTGGCCTCAACCTCGGTCGGATGATGGGCATAATCATCCACCACCAGAAGGCCCGGCTCATCCCATTTTTGCTCCAAACGGCGCCGGGCTCCCAGAAACTTAGGCAAATGCTTCAAAATATCGTCCAAGGGAAGGCCCATGGTATAAAGAAGCGCAATGGCGCCGAGGGAATTCAGCACATTATGGCGTCCGGGAATGGAAAGCACCACGGTTCCCAGCTTTTCCCCCTTGTGAAGTAATTTATAGGACAAAGAAAGGCCTTGAAAACGGATGTCCGTTGCCGAAAAATCAGCCGGGGTTTTTAGACCGTAGGAGACTATCTTAATAGATTTCCTTGAAATAACTTCGGATAAATTTGGGCAGTCAGAAGAATATACCACTGTACTTTCCGGCCCTAAATTCTCAAGAAATTTTGAAAATTTTGATTTTACATCCGCAAGGTCGGTGTAAAAATCCGCGTGATCAAGCTCCAGATTGGTCAGGATCACATGCGAAGGGGAGAAAAGAAGATGGGTGCCATCGCTCTCGTCAATTTCGCCCACAATCCAGTTTTTTTCGCCCAGCAAAACATTGTCCTGAAAATTGATCATTTCGCCGCCCACAAAACAGGTAGGATTTAAATTCAGCATACTCAAAAGATGCGACACCATCGAGGAGGTGGTGGTTTTGCCATGCGTTCCCAGAATCGCGATACTCTTCCCTTGATTCATGAAATGAGCCAGAAGCTCGGCCCGGCGCACCATTTTGATTCCCCTTGCCTTGGCGGCCGAAAATTCCGGATTGTTCTCCTTAATGGCCGAAGAATAAACCACCAAATCGACATCTTTGAGATTTTTTTCGTCATGCCCCGTAAAAATGACAATCCCCCGTTTCTTGAGCTCCTGAAGCACGTGGCCGTCCTTCATATCCGAGCCGGAAACAAAATATCCGAAGGCCTTCACCGCCTTGGCCAGACCGCTCATTCCGATCCCCGCGATTCCTATGAAATGAATATGTTTTTTACCGGTCAGAAAATCTTCCAAGGTATCCTCAAAATTAATTTATTAACTCGATATCAGTCTTCACCCCCTCCTTTTCCTCCCCCCTCGAGGGGGAGGATGAAGGTGGGGGGCGTTATCAATTTTTCAACTTCCCTCATCAGACATTCGCCCGCATCCGGCTTGGCCAGGCGCTTTGCATTTTCCCGCATCTTTTCAAGTTCACTACCGGTCAGAATCGACCGGATTTCCTCATTCAATCCTTTCGGACTAAGATGCGCTTCCTCGATGATGCGCGCCGCACCTTTTTCCGCAACGTACTGGGCATTTTGCAACTGATGCGAACCCGCATAGGGGTATGGGATCAGGATGCTCGGCAGTCCGAAAAGCAAAAGCTCCCAAATCGTTCCGGCTCCTGCCCTGGCTATGACCAGGTCGCTTGAGGCAAAAAAGGCGGCCATTTCATCCGTAAACGGAAAAACCTCATTTTCCATCCCGAGCCCGTCATAGGCATGCTCATAACTCGGAAAATCCGCCGTGCCCGTAATATGAATAACGGCTAGTTTTTCCCTTTCTTCAGGGCTCATATGTTGAAAAGTTTGAAAAATCTTTTGATTAAGGAGAGAGGAACCTTGCGAGCCCCCCAAAATGAGGATTTGGGCCTTTTTTCCGCGGGTTACGGGCTTCCGTGCTGTTTCCAGCATCTCCGATCTCAGCACATTGCCCACCCACACGCCCTTGTTTTTGGGAAGCTTCTCCAGGGTTGTAGGAAAGCTAACGGCAACTTTCGCCGCAAAAGGAACGAGCATTCGGTTTGCTCTTCCTAACTCAATATTTTGTTCATGAATGACGGCCGGGATTTTTCTGGCACGGCCTAAAATCACCCCCGGTACGCTGACAAACGTCCCGAAAGCAACCACGGCATCCGGTTTCATTTGTCGAATAATTTCATCGGTTTTTAAAAATGCTTGCGATAATTTTAACAGAAATGACGGCGCTTTCAATAAAAAAATCTTCGGAAACGGAAACTCCGGCAGATAAAAAATCTTCAAGCCGTCCACAAGCGGCGTTCTTTCTGTTGCAGTGCCCGAAGGGCGCAGCGAAGTTTTAAGAAAAGAGGACACGCGGGGGGTTACGACCAGCGCGCATTCGGACTTTGGATGTTTTTTCCTAAGATATTGCGCAAAGGCCAGGGCGGGGAAAAGATGCCCGCCCGACGGACCGGCGAATAGAAGGATTTTCATCGGCTAATTGGATCGGTGGCGGTCCAGACTTATCAGCAAGCCGATGGCGGCAAGATTGAAGACCAACGAAGACCCGCCATAGCTCACAAAAGGAAGAGGCATGCCTTTGGTGGGAATCAAACCGGTGGTGACCAGCATGTTGATAATCGCCTCAAGGGAGATGATCAGCGTGAGCGAATAAGCGAAATATTTCCGGAACGGGTCGGACAGCTTCTGGGAAATGGCCATGCCCTGGATCAGGATAAAAACAAAGAGCGCGATCACGGCAAAAGCCCCTGCGAGACCCAGCTCTTCGCCGATAATGGAAAAAATAAAATCCGTGGAACTTTGCGGCAAATAAAAAAGTTTCTGGGTGCTGGCTCCCAATCCCACCCCCTTCCATCCGCCCAGCCCGAAGGCAAGAAAGGACTGGATGATCTGGAAGCCGCTTCCCTGCGGGTCATCCCACGGATTGAGATAAGCCAGGATACGGCGGAAACGGTAGGGCTCGATGATAATGAGAAAAAGAATCGCAGGAATCGCAAGAGCGAGGGTGGAAAAAATATAGCGCATCCTGAGCCCGGCAAGGAAAAAGAGGACGATGGAGATCAAAAAAATAAAAACCACGGATCCCAAATCCGGCTGCAAAATAAGCGCTAGGGCCAGAATACCAAGAATGAAAAGAGGCGGGATAAAGGGCAGAAGACTTCCCTGCGAGATTTTTTTGGACTTGCGGGTAAGATAATCCGAGAGATAGGCGCCCACCGCAATTTTGGCAAACTCAACCGGCTGAACGGTGAAATTAAAAAAACGGATCCAGCGCCGTGCGCCGCTCGTAGTCTTTCCGATCATCGGGAGAAACACAGCCAGCACAAAAAAGATGGAAAAAAACACAAGAAACCGGCTGTTGTCGCGTATCCACTTGGGCGGAATGGTCATGCATGCAAAAAGAGTCAGCAAACCTGCGGCCGCGAAAATGAGCTGCTTTTTGAGAAAATACATCGAATCCTGATAAAAACGATCCGCGAACATGGCGCTCGCACTGTAAATCATGACAATCCCAATCGCCACCAGGATAAAAACCGCAATCAGGATTCTTTCACTCTCCTGTGAAATTTTCATGCTACCCCCTACGGGACTTTCCTTGATCCCGAGAGAGTAGCACTGGCGCACAAAGCGCCGGTGCCCGCACCTCAACACCCATCGAATCCACCATCTCTTTGAATTTCTGGCCACGGTCCTTGTAATTTTTGAACTGATCAAAACTCGCACAGGCCGGAGAAAGAAGAACTGTATCGCCTGTCCTGGCGATTTGCCGCGCTTCACCAAGCGCCTGCTTCATGTCCAGGCACACGGTCACCGGCACTACCCGCTTCCACGCTTCTTTCATTTCGGCGGCAGCCTCGCCGAACACGAAGCAATGTTTAACTTTCCGGCTCACAAGTTCAATCAAGGTTCCAAAATCACTGCCCTTGTTCCTTCCTCCGCAAAGGAGCAGGGCCGGCTCCTTCATGCGGTTCAAAGCCCACTCGAGCGAGGAAGGGTTCGTGGATTTCGAATCATTGATGTAAAAAATTCCATCCGGCGCCGGCACTTTTTCCATGCGATGTTCAATGCCCTGGAAATTTTCCAGAAATTGCAGGGTCTTCTCCAGGGGGAAACCGTAAATTTCAGCCACGCGAAGCACTGCATCCCAATTGGGATTGTCCGCGCCGCCATGGTTAAAATAAAGCGCCCTGGAAGGAATCGAAGACAGGATGGTACGCGTGGGCTCATCCTCCCAGTTCAAAACCGCAAAATCTTCCCGTGTCTGATTCATAAAAATTCTGGCCTTGGCCGCGAGGTAACCCTCCATGCCGCCATGCCAATCATAGTGATCCGGGGTCACGTTCAAAAGCAGCGCCACATGAGGCCGGAAAGTCCGGATATTCTCCAGTTGAAAGGAGCTCACCTCCACCACAGCCTTGGATTCTTTCCTTAAATTTTCAATTTCTCCAATAAAAGCGTTTCCGATATTGCCGCAGGCAATGGCATGAATCCCAAAAAAATTAAACAGCCCGGTAATCAGCGAAGTAGTCGTGGTTTTTCCATTGGTTCCGGTCACGGCGATGATTTCGCAAGGTGCGAACCAGAAGGCAAGCTCGATTTCGCTCACCAATGCCTCTTTTTTACGGTTCCAGACCGCCTGATAAATTTCCGAGCTGGGTTTGATGCCGGGAGAAATCACTACCCAGTCCGATTCCAGAATCCTCTCAAGTGAGTGCTTGCCCACTTCCATTTCAATGCCCCGATGATTCAGCTTCTTTTGGTATTCGAGAACCGTCTCGTTCTCGGCAAAATCACTCACAAAAACGTACGCGCCTCTTTGGTGAAGAAAAAGAGCAGATTCATACCCGCTGATTCCCAGTCCAAGCACCGCGACCTTCTTCCCTTTCAAATTCTTTCTTTCGTTCATTTTAACCCCACTATCGTATTTTTAGCGTGCTCAGTCCGACGAGCGCCAACACAAAAGCAATAATCCAAAACCGTATCGCCACCTTGGATTCCGGCCAGCCTTTTAATTGAAGGTGATGATGAAAGGGCGACATCAAAAAAACCCGTTTGCCCCTCAATTTAAAAGAGGCCACCTGAATCATCACGGACAGAGCCTCCCAGACAAAAATGCCGCCTACAATCAAAAGAACCAGTTCCTTCTTGATGCAAACCGCAACGGCTCCCAGCGCACCGCCGAGAGAAAGCGAGCCGGTATCTCCCATGAATATTGTGGCCGGGTAAGCGTTATACCATAAAAATCCGGCACCGGCACCGACCATGGCCGAACAAAAAACCGTGAGTTCGCCCGATTCTGCGAAAAATGGAATTTGCAGATAATTGGCAAAAACCACGTGGCCTGAGGCATAACTGATAATCGAAAAAGCGCCGGCTGCAAAAATCAGACAGCCGATCGCAAGCCCGTCCAGGCCATCCGTAAGATTGAGCGCATTGGAGGATCCGGTCAGAACCAGAATCACAAACGGAATATAAAAAATACCGAGATAAATCACCGTGTTTTTAAAAAACGGGAGATAAAGTGTGCCGTTAAACCCCGGATCACGGTAAAGGTACCATCCCAGGGCCACGCCCCAGGCCACCTGCCCTGAGAGCTTGGCCAGAGATCTCAAACCGCGCGAGCTCCTGCGTTTCACTTTGAGGTAATCGTCTACGAACCCGATCATGCCGAACCAGACGAGCGTGGCCACGCTGATCAAAAGCAACCGGTTGGATAAATTTCCCCAGAAAAAACTTGCCGCGACTATCCCCATGATGATCAAAATCCCGCCCATGGTGGGAACGCTTTTCTTGTCCTTGTACAGATGATGAATTTTCTGGGCATAATCCCTTTCCGTACTGCCCACGGCACTCAGCGTCATGAGCCAGCGGGTCACGGCAGGACCCAAAATCAGACACACCAGGAATGCCGTGATGCTCGCGCCCACGGAACGAAAAGTGATGTACCGGAAAAGGTTAAATAGAATCCACTCGTCCCGCAGCGGATATAAAAAATAATAGAACATGGACTCCTACGACTTCAATACATTCAGAATTTCTTCAAGCTTCATGGACCGCGAGCCTTTCAAGAGCACCGCATCTCCCGAACGCAAAAAGGGAACCAAAAACGAAACAACTTCGCTATTTTTCTCAAAGCTCATAATTTCCCGGCCCGCGCCGGATTCTTTGGCAACGTTTGCAATCTCACGCGCCTTGGATCCGACTGTCACCAGGACGTCAATGGCAAGGCCTTTCATTTGCGTTCCGATCCGGTGATGCAACATCTCCGACTCCTCGCCGAGCTCCATCATGTCCGCAAGAACCGCAATTTTCCGCCGGCCCAGGCCTTTCTGGGCCGCAAAGGAAGCCAGGGCCTGCATCATGGAGCCGGGATTGGCATTGTACGCGTCATGAATCACGGAAACGCCCGAGGGTAAATCATGCCTTTCAAAACGCCCAGAGATGGGCTGAAACTCCTCCAGCATTCCCTCAAGCTGTTCAAATGGCATACCAGCTGTGTGCGACAAGGCTATCGCCGCTACAAAATTGTCCAGATTAAAAAGAGCGTGTGTGCGGATGCTAAACCCGTAACGGCCGTTTAATTCAAGCCGGAGATTTTCTCCTTCCTGAGCATAATGCGTCACGGCAAAACCATTGTGTTTTTTCCGCCCAAAAGTGAGCACCGTCACCCGGAAACCGCGCGCCCGCGCCACCAGCTTTTCGTTGTCGCCATTGACAATCAGCGTTCCGCAAGATTTTTCCAAATAGCCGGCCAGCTCCAGTTTGGCTTCATAAACTTTTTCAAGCGTCCCGAATCCCTCAAGATGCGCGGGATGAACATTGGTGATCAATCCAATATGCGGCTCCAGAATCTCCGATAAATAGGCAATATCTCCTGGGCGGCTGGCCCCGATTTCCGCGAGAAGGATTTCATGATCTTGCCGGAGCTTCAAAATAGTAAGCGGCAGACCGAATTGATTATTTAAATTGCCTTCGGTGGCCAGCACTTTGAATTGCCGCCTCAAAAGAATATCCGCGATCTGCTTGGTCGTGGTTTTCCCGCAGCTTCCGGTCACAGCCAGCGGCCGCACGCCGCATTTTCTTCTGATATACCTCGCGAGCTCGCCGAATGCCGCGGTGGTATCCTCGACCAAAAACACGTTATGAAGCGTGAACGGCCTGATTTCATCCCAAGCGCGCTTTTCCACCACAAACGCGGAAGCGCCCTTTTCCTTGGCCTCGCGCACAAAGCGATGCCCGTCCAGATTGCGGCCTCGAATGGCAAAAAAAGCGTCTCCCGAGGCCAGCGTGCGACTATCAATCGAAACTTTTGGAATCGGAAGCGGGCCTTGGGACTCGATCGGTTTGCTGGCCAAGGCCTGCTCAAAATCTTCAAGCGTGAACACGGCCGAGTTCCCTGAGATGTTTCTCAATCACAATTCGATCATCAAAAGCCAATTTTTTATCCCCCACAACCTGACAATTTTCATGCCCTTTGCCGAGCACCAGCACCACATCCCCGGCCTCCGCCATGCCCAGGGCCTGCTGAATGGCCTCTTCGCGGTTCGTAATGCGCAAAATCTTTTTTTTCCCTCCGGGGACCCTCTGCGAGGGCTGCGAAATGCCCGCTGCTTCGCCGCCTTCCCACACTCCGGCTTGAATCTGGTCCAAAATTTTTTCCGGATCTTCCGATCTTGGATTGTCGGAAGTAAGCACCACCACATCCGAAAACCGGCTGGCTTCCCGGCCCATAAGAGGCCTTTTGGTGTTGTCGCGGTCGCCGCCGCATCCAAAAACCGTGATAATTTTTTTCCGCGCCAGCATTTTTACGGAATTTAGCACATTAAAGAAAGCATCTGGCGTATGCGCGTAATCCACAAACACAAAAAAATTCTGCCCGGTATCTACTTTTTGCATCCGGCCGGGAACGCCCCGGAAAGTGCGGAGCGAAGATGCGATCTCCTCGGGATCCCAACCCTCTTCATAAGCGCAGGCGAAAGCGCCCAGCACATTGTAAACATTATGAAGGCACGGCATTCCCACCCGCACCGGAATCATTTTTTCGTAAGCACGGACATTGAACGCGATCTCACTCAGTCCCACGCGAATATCATGCGCCATGAAATCAGCTTTTTTCGCAATCCCGAAGGTGAAAGGACGGGGATAAATTTCTTCCGCAAGCCGCGAACCGTAAGCATCATCCACATTCACAAAACTTTTTTCTGGCTGCGGCGCTTTAATGAAAAGTTTCCGCTTAGCGTGGAAATATTCTTCAAAATTTTTATGGTAATCCAGATGATCCTGCGTCAAATTGGTAAACACGGCAGACCGGAAACGGAGATGTGCAGCTCTTTCCTGATCCAGCGCATGGGAAGAAACCTCCATGGAGCAATAATTCATGCCCACCTTCTGCATTTGAGCCAGCATCCAGTTGAGATCATAAGCGCTCGGCGTGGTGTTTCTCGAGGGAATAATCTGGCTTCCGATCTGATAATGCACGGTTCCGATCAGGCCGCAGGAGGAAAAATGATTGAATAGATGCTGCACCAGGAATGCGGTTGTGGTTTTGCCGTTGGTACCGGTAATCCCGACCACGCCCACTTCTTTGGATGGATGCGAAAAATGCCGGCCGGCAAGCAGCGAAAAAATAAAACGCGTATTCTGAACCGCAATTAAAGGAAAAAATTCCGGAAATTTCTTCGCGGAGCGGCAATCCGTGACGCAGGCCGCCGCGCCTTTGCCGACAACCTCTTCAATAAAATCATGGCCATCCTTGCTCTCTCCCTTAATGGCCACAAACAGGGTTCCCGGCTTTACATCCGTGGATTGGCAGCTTAAATGAAGCGCTTCCCGCTCAAGAATGGCGGAGTCTTTCACGTTCAGATTGATGCCTTGGAGTAACTCTTTTATTTTCATATAGTTAGAATGATGAATCCCTCTACTAAAATATCGTCAAATTTCCGAAAATCTTTGGGAAAACTTAATGTAGCCCTAAGAAATCCGCCCAACAGGCGTATTCCTCAGGCGAGCCTCGCTAACTCCGCGAGAGCTCGTTTTTTTACCGGCGTTTCATTTCTACCCGCATAAGATCCGAACTCAGGCTAAAATGCGGCATTTTCCAGGTGCCCTCCGCCATGAATTTAATCTCGTACAACGCCGCGTACGGCTTCAGAAACAAATGCTTCGCGACAGAAAAAGGCAATACAACCAAAAGCTCGGGAGCAAGGTAACAGGAAAGCGCAAGATGTATGTCCCTTTTGGAAAAATCCCCTCCGCTGTAAACCAGCATTTTTTTACCCTGGGCAGAAAAATAGGCGATGGAAACATGATTCGGGCGATTGCTCACTTGTAATACAGCATGAAGTGAATCAAAATCAATCCTGGGTAAAACCGTATTCAAAACAGAGTGGCTGATTGTGAGGGAAGCGTCCCGGCCTTGGATTTCGAGCCGTGCATTTCCGGTTTTTAAAAACTCCAGCGGCTGGTATCGAAGGGTCAAGGATTTTGAGGACACCGCAAAGGCACGTTCTTGTATCCGGAAGTTTCCGATCTCAAGGCATCCGGGCAGAGAGAACAAAACTTTTCCTTCAAACTCAAACGGCAGGGTGTTTTTCAATTTGTAAAAAAGCCCGTAATTTAAAAAAAAGGGTAAAATCCCTGTGCCCAATAAAAGAATCAGAAGCAGCCATGATTCTTTTGATTTGGGGAATTTTACCCTTTTCTTGGTTGAGATTCCCTGAGTCATCTAGAAATTGTATACCTGCGCCCTATAAGCTCCTTTGCTTCAAAACGAATGCTGCGTAAAGCTACTTTATTTAATAACCTCTTCAGCCGCTGCGGCTTTTGCCTTCTTGGCCGGCACACCCTGCATTTTGCGATCCGTAAACTTGCGGGGCGAAATGACAATTTCCACCCGGCGGTTCGTCTGCTTCCCCTCGGGCGTGTCATTGTCCGCAACGGGATGAAATTCCCCGTAACCGCTGGCCACCAGACGCTGGGAATTGATATTGCCCGTGTCCGCAAGATAATGAATCACCTCAGTCGCACGACCGGTCGAAAGCTCCCAATTGGACTTCCAGCCCGAATAGTGAATGGGCTCATTGTCCGTATGCCCGTCCACATAGATGAGATTATCCTTCGTGTCCTGATTCAGAATCTGTGACAACTTGTCCAGGGTCTGCATGGCGCTGTCCTTGATGGCGGCCTTGCCGGAATCAAAAAGAACGCGGTCCAGGACCGTGAGCACAAGTCCCCGCTCCTGCATGGAAAGGCTCACATCCCCTCCTGCGAGCTCGGACTTGAGTTTTTTCTCCAAATCTTTTTTGGTTTTGGCCAGCTCATCCTTGGCCTTGGCCAGTGCGGCCAGTTGATCATTCAATTTTGCAATTTCATTATTCAAGCTGGTAATTGTTGCCGACTGTTCAGTCGTGATCCGCTCAAGCTCTTTGGCCCGCGAGCATCCAGTGACAGTCAACATCAACATCAAGCCCACCCATACCCATTTTCTCTCCATTTCAATCCTCCTCACTTAATTTTCTTTTCCTGAACCACCTTGAGAAAACTCTCCACCACCCTGGGATCAAATTGCGTTCCGCTGTGCTTTTTAATCTCCTCAATCGCCTCCGCGATCCTTCTAGTCTCCCGATACGGACGTTTTGAAATCATGGCTGTGAACGAGTCCGCCACCGCCACAATTCTCGCACCCATGGGAATCTCCTCCCCCTTCAACCCCTGCGGATAGCCCTTCCCATCGTACCGCTCATGATGATGGAGGATAATGGGAACCAGCGGTTTGAGCGAATGAATTGATTTCAAAACCTGAGCCCCGCGGTGCGAATGCTTTTTGACCGTTTCATATTCCTCCAGGGTAAGCGGCGTTTTTTTATTCAAAATTTCTTCAGGCATCCCGACATAACCCGTGTCCAGAAGCAGAACGGCCCGCTCCAGGTCCACCAGATCCCGCCGGGAAAGGCCAAGGTCAAACCCCATGCCTTTAACCAGCTCGGCAAAAAGCGGAAGATGCACATTGTCGCCTGAAAAATCAAGCTCCATGAGTTCCGTAATGGACTTGATGCTTCCGAGCGTGAGCTGCTGCGTTTCTTCATAAAGCTGGGCGTTTTTAATCGCCACCACGGTCTGCTCGGACAAAACCTTGAGCACTTCCAGATCCGTAACAGAAAACGGGGTTCCGTCCGCCTTTTCCTTCATAACAATCACGCCGATCACATCCTGTCCGATAAACGGCACTGCAATCGTCTTGCGGCTGAAATGAATCTCACCGCCCGACGCAGCCCGGCCTTCAATGCCTGAACCCAGACGTTTGCGCGCACCCTTCTCGGCCTTCTTCTCTGTGGAAAATTTCGTGATCAAATATTTTCTCTCCTCATCCACCAGATAAATAGAACAATGTTTGGCCTTGAGAATTTGCATGCTAAGGCGTGAAATCCTCGGCAAAAGCTCCTCCAGACTGAAGGCTGTGCTGACCACGCGATGCACCGAATGAATGGTGGAAAGCGCAAGCGCGCGAGGATGCATGGTGTCTTTCAAATTTTCAAGCTCGTAATTTTTTCCGGCTAGAAGAACTTCGCTATTGAGGAATTGCTGAAAAGCCGCGGCCTGACCGCGCAAATCAGCCACCGGTTTTTTTAAATTGCAGGCAATAAAAGCGCCGCGCGTCTCGTTAAAAAATTTGACGGGAAAAATCGCGCAATGTTTTCCGGCATGGCAGGTGAATCCTTGGAACTGATCCGGCGCGCCTTCCTTGCGCGTCTCCACAAACTCCGACAGATACTGCTCGCAGGTTCTTTCATGCCCCGCGGACTGGCTGTACCACGCGCAATGCGATTTGTGATCAAGCCGGCAAAGCGTGTCGCCGACCTCGCGTGAAACCGAGAGCCAACCGAGAGGCTTCGTTAAAAGAGGGCTGAAAGCCCGGTATCCTTTTTTCCAGGATTCGCTCCGGAGCAATTCTCTGTCCAAAACACCCTGATTTTTCTGCGTTTTCACCAGCACCATGTTAATGATTTTTCCCTTTCAGTAGCAACAACTTGCATTCTATCACCGCGCAAAAAGTTGTCAAACCAAAAACCGCTTTTAGACCCTTTCGTAAGGCTCAAAAAGCCGCCTGTATTCGTCCTGCGCAAACCGGTCCGTCATGCCTGCCATATAATCGCAAATCGCGCGGTAAAGGCCATCCCGTTTGGCACGCTTGAGCACCGAAGAAGGGAGCTGCGCTGATTTCTCAAGGTAAACCGTGAAAATGGCGCGAATAAGCCGAACGCCTTTTTCGGTCATGCGCACAATCCGGTAATGATTATAAAAACGGTTGGAAAGAAAGGACCTCCATTCGTTTTTGAGATCCGCCATTTGATTTGAGAATTCGACCACTCTTTTCGCGGTCTTCTCAAGATCGGCGAGAGAACGAATCTTGTAGCGGTCCAAATTCTTCAGGGTTTGCCTGATCAAATCCTGCGCCTGACGGTTGATCAATAACCGGGTGGCAAGCCGCCGCTTATGCGTCTCATCAATTGAAGTGTACTTCTTTTTGATGTAGGCGGCAATCTCGCGCCACAATGCCACTTCGGCCAATTCCCCTTCCTCGATCAATCCTGATCTTAATCCGTCCTCCACATCATGGCTGTCGTAGGCAATCTCATCCGCAATATCCGCAAGCTGGGCCTCTAAATAAACCGGGAATTTTCTCTTGCGGGCCTCGCCGCCCGCTTCGCCGTGTTTTTTCATCCCATCAAGCACCTCCCGGGAAAGATTCAGCCCCGGAAATTCGGGATAACTTTCTTCAAGCACCTCCACAATGCGCAAACTTTGCAGGTTATGCTCAAACCCTCCATGCCCTTTCATGATTTGCGTGAGCGCCCTTTCCCCCGCATGGCCGAAAGGGCCGTGTCCCAGGTCATGCGCCAGGCAAATGGCCTCAATCAAGTCCTCGTTAAGGCCCAGGACCCGGCTGATGGTTCTCCCGATTTGGGAAACCTCCAGCGTGTGCGTGAGGCGTGTCCGGTAATGGTCACCCTCATGATTCACAAAGACCTGGGTTTTATATTGAAGCCGGCGGAAGGCGGTGGAATGGAGAATCCGATCGCGGTCGCGCTGAAAGGCGGTGCGAAATTCATGCTCCTTTTCGGGATAGACCCGGCCCTTGCTGAGGCCTGCTTTCACGGCATAAGTCGCCAGAAATTTTTTTTCCCTTTCTTCAAGATCAATGCGCCGGATCATGTAAATGATTAATGCCGTTTTCTTTTTTTAAGTTCCCCAATGAGCGATTCGTAGAGAGCCTGGAGAGACTGGGAAATCACCTTGGCCCCACCCAGCAGGGGCATGAAATTCGTGTCGCCGCTCCATCGGGGAACCAGATGAATGTGCAGATGATCCTCCACCCCGGCCCCGGCCGCCCTTCCGAAATTGATGCCGCAGTTAAAGCCGTGGGGCTTCAGGACTTTCTGAAAAAGCGCCTTGGTCGCAATTAAAAGATCCACGAGGTCCGCGCGTTCATCTGCATTCAGAAGCGCGAGATCGCTCACGTGCCGTTTTGGGGCCACCATGACGTGACCGTTGTTGTAGGGATAAAGATTCAGGAGAGAAAAGGAATGGGCGGATCTTTGAAAAACGAAATTGGATTTATCCTTTTGTCGGTCCTTCACATACTGGCAGAAAAAACAGCCGCGTACTTTCCCCGTCACATACTTGAACCGCCAAGGGGCCCAAAGCCGCTTCAGGGTCATGCAATCACCTTGGGCCGGCCGTAAAGCTCAAGCAGTTCATTAAACTCCTTGAGCCGCCAGAGAAGAATTTTGGATTCTTTGGCAAGAAGTTTTGCATTCAGCTCAATTCCCTCAAGCGCGATCATGATTTTGCGTTGGACTTTTTTCCTTAATTTATCGATATCCTGAATAAAAAGCCGCACATCATCCTCAGTCACCCGCTTGTAAGCCACCTGGCAAATCCAGCGCGTGTCCAGCGCCTTGGCCTCAACCGGAAATACCCTGCCGTTCGAAGGCTTGAAATGAACTTCGGTGAAATGAGGGCAGCGGATTTTCTTGTCTTCAAGCTCGACCACGTCATTTTGAAACTCGCGGAAAAGCTCCTCCACCCGCTTGGTGATTTCTTTCTCCCCCCCCTCCATCCTCTGCTGAATCAAAGCGCGCACCTCCCGCCGGAAGGCCTTGGCCGTATACTCCGCCGGCCCCACAAAGGCAAATTCGCGGCGATAGTAAACATAACGCAGCCAGAATCCAAAAAATGGAGAGTTGATTTTGAAAAACGATCCTTTTTTCTCCAGGAACTCTTCTTCCAGAAGCCGGGTGAGCGTTTTCTTGATGTCGTCCACACGGCGGTTGAGAAATTTTGCGATCTGATGGTTTTTCCTGTGCCCCATGGAAACCGCCATCAACACCTTGAGGGCTGCGTACAATGTTCTTCCCTGGCCCAGGTTCTGAAGAAACATCGCAAAATAGCGGTGAAGCTCACCCTTGCGGTCATAAAGTTCCTTCTCAAGCGCGGCGATCAGAATCTCTTCCGTCACCGGAGCTTCACCGGGCCCCAAAAGCGCGTGGGACCGGCCGGCAAGCACGCTTAAAAAATAGGGGTGGCCGTCCGTCAGCTCTACCAAAAATTTTTTTAAAAATTCGCTGAGCGCAGCGCCAGAAAGTTTTTTTTCAAGGAAAACCTGCGACATCGCAAAGTCAAAAGGTTTGATCTCGAGAATTTCAAAGTTTCCGAAAAGAAGCGAAAGGTCCTTGTTGAAAATTTCCCGGGCGCGCCGGATACGGCCGGACGTGACCACATAAAATGTCTCGGTCTGGGCCATGATGGCATTTCCAAAGTCGTGGAAGGGATCGTGTAAAAGGAGCTCGTCAAGCCGGTCGAAATTATCCAGTACAAGAAGCACTTTTTTGCCGGATTCTTCCCCGAGAATCTGGGTGAGGGACAAAAGTTCGCGAAACGCCGGGTCCCACTCCTCAGCCGCGAGTTTCTTCTTGATCTCGCGCATTTTTTTCAGTGTTTTGGGAATGAAACGTTTGCTTTTGCTGATCAGCCCTGAAAATTCGCCCTCGGTATCTTCCTGCCTGCTTCTCAAGAAAGCGGCCAGCAGGGAACCCATGAATTTCTGGGCAAAATAATCAAAGGGTTCCGGAAGCACTTCCGCGTAAACGGCAATGAGCGAGGGATCTTGCAAGCCTAAAAGAAAATGCTGGACCAGGGAACTTTTTCCGACAGACTTGGGACCGATGAGCCCCACGTTCTGGCGGTATCCTTTAAGAAAAGATTGAAGCCGCTTTTCCAGCGCCTGAAGAATCTCTTCACGGCCGAAAAATTCGGCTCCTAAAACCGGATCGGTTTCCATGGAGGCTAAGCCTTGTCAGTTAAGTATTGCAGAGGGTCCACAGGCCGGTGATGATGCCTGACTTCAAAATGAAGAAAAGAGGATACGGCCCTGCCGCTGGATCCCACGCGGCCAATCATCTGTCCTTTCACAACCTGCTGTCCCAATCGCACCAAATTCTCCGAATTATGGGCGTATACGGTTTGAAATCCATCCCGGTGATCGAGAATAATGATCCGTCCAAATCCCTTGAGCTCGTCGCTCACAAACGATACTTCCCCTTCAAGCGCCGCCTTGATAGAAGCCCCCTCCGGCGCCTGAATATCGATTCCCTTGTTGCTGATATCATCTTTGAGATTCCCGAACGCGGAAAGAACCTGCCCTTTCACGGGCCAGTCAAATAAAGGAAAAGACGCGGGCTGCCGGCGAAACAAGGAACGGCTTCCTGCCGTAAACTTCGGCAGAGAAAATGAGGCGGGGGGCGAATCTTCAGTAGGAAATTTTGTAGTAGTGCAGCCGGTCAGCAGAACGAACGAGCCAATCCAATGCCACAGCTTCATCCGTCCCATTTGAAAATTCGAACTTTCCCTGTCCCGCACCTGCCCGGGACTGCTTAATTTTCGGTGGCCGAACGGGCCACTCGTTTAAGCCGCCCCGAACTGCTCATTGGCAAACACTTGAAAGAACGCTTCCTTCAGACGCCTCGTGAGGTTTAGTTATAGCAAAAAAAAATGGACCATTCAAGAAAAACTTTGGGATACCGTCTCTTTTTCGCAGCTTATTCTCTGTTCATCAACCGCATCCGCGGTTAAAAGAAGCACGGGGAGAATGTGTGGGACTGCAGAAAGGGTCAGGGGAGTTTTACCGAAGAGATCGCCGTCCAGTTGAACGGGAATTTTGCGGTCGGTTTCAATGCGGAGCGAGCGCGTTTGAAAATAAAGCACGTCCTGATCTTCCAAATGACGGCCAGCAAGCACTTTGAAGAAGTGTCCGATGAAATGCCAGAGACTTTTTGATTGAAAAACGCAAATATCCAGAAGCCCGTCGTCGATCTTGGCACGCGAAGCCACGCGAATTCCTTTAATGCCGTAAGCGCGGGCATTGCCCACCACAATGATCCAGGTTTTCTCGACGGTCACGGTCTCTCCAGGCGGGTCAAGAAAGTGCAGCGTTGCCTGAAAAGGCCGGTGTCCGCTCACATGCCAGAAGCCCGAAAAAATATAAAGCCCCCATCCCAGCCAGCGTTTCAGAACAGGATCCACGCCCTGAACCGCCACCGCATCCATTCCGATGCCAGCCATGAGCGCAAAATAATGGGGGGAACCGCTGCGGTCTTCGTTTTCCACCCGGCCAAGATCGATGGTCCTGACTTTTCCATATTTAAGAAGACGCGGAAGATTCTGGATGTCGTGGCTTAGATTTAATTCATGCGCCAGAAGATTGGCCGTGCCGGAGGGAATGGGGACAAGAATGACATCGGACCTTGCCAGAGCTTGAGCGGCTTCGCGGATCGTGCCGTCGCCCCCGAAAACCAGCACGTGCGAATAGCCTCCGCGGCAGGCCTCGGCGGCAAACTGCGTGGCATCGCCTTTTTTTTCCGTAACTTTTGTTTCAAAGGGGATGGATTCCGACTTGAGGATTTGTTCTATCTCGTGAAACCGGGCCGCCCGCCAAATCCCGCCCGCAACAGGATTGCGAATCACGAGAACATTCATTTCAATTTTTGCCGAGCAAGTTTTGGAACTCCTGCTCCAGGCCTTCCGTAATCTTGGCAAAGGCCTTCTCGTAGGTTTCCTCTTTTCCGTCAATAATGGTAGAGACTTTAAGGATTCGCACCTTGGGAGGCACGGTAGGGTAAGTATTACGGAGATAATTATGGTCTTCCTCAGACACGGCCACCACGGCATCGGCCTGGCCGAGCAATTGATCAGTCACGGGCTGCACCTGGAAATCGCTCACGGGAATATTTCTTTTTTTGAGCACTTTGAGCGCCCCGCTGTCCTGCTTGAGTCCTTTATTAACCACCAAGCCGGCCAGTTCAACTTTCACACGGCCGACAAGCTTGAGTTCATTTAAGCGTTTCTTGAAATAAGCAAAAGACATTAGCCCCCGCGCTTGTCCGTCATTGGAAACAATTAAATAATTTTTCTGTTCCTTCATTGGTAATCTCCTCCTTTTCATTGCACAGGGATAGTCTTGGCTTCTGCCGCAGGCGGGAGAACCGCTTTCATGGCCTCCACGGTCAGCACGCCGTTTTCATATTTGGCGTTCATGGTTTCTTCCTTGACCGGGGCGGGAAGCTTAAAGGTACGCTGAAAACTTCCACTGAACCGTTCCTGCTTGTAAACCTTTTTGCCTTTCTCGTCTTTTCTTTCCTCGGTCTTGCCCTGCCGCTCTCCGCTGACGGTCAGCAAGTCGTTTTTCAGCATCACCTGGATGTCTTCTTTTCTCATGCCGGGAAGATCCAGCGTGATGGCCAGCTTGTCGCCCTGATCTTCCACATTGGCGGCCGGCTCAAAGGGATGCGAGGGGAATAAATAATCCTGGGGTGAACGTTTTAAAGTCTGCGGCAAACTTTCGTCAAAAAATTTCTGAACTTTAGCGCGGAGCGCTTCCATTTCCGCCTGCGGATCCACCGCAGAGGCAACCCGCACCGTATCCTGGCCTGCAATCTGCGGAGCTGCCTGGTTGCTTTCCTGATCAATGTTCATGTCAATTTTGCGAACCGTAGTCTGCTCTTTTTGCTCCTTGCCGGCATAAAGAGAACTTGCTCCCGCTACGAATATCAATAAAATTATCAGAACTTTCTTCTTCATTGAATTCTACCCTCCTTCTTTAGACCGCGCATTCTCCCTTGCCGGCCTTCAGATGAAATTCCGCATCATCGCCCCAATCCATGTAGGCCTTGGGATCTGCGGCGTAACTTTGAAGAACCGTGAATTCCTGGAGAGCGGCCTTGATGGCTTCGGCGCCGAAACGATGGATAAACGCCTCAAGACCTTCCGCGTCGTTAAGCCTTTTTTCCCGGTAGAGTGCGATCAGCTTTTTCACCACATCCGGGACTTTGCTGGCCGGAATCTTGAGACTGTTTTTTCCGAACACGGCCTTGCCTTCCGCTGTGGAGCCGCCCAGCATCATTTGATAATGCGGAACCGCATGGCCGTCAAGGCTCCGGGCGGAACCGAAAAAACCGATGGTTGCGATATGATGCTGGCCGCAGGAATTCGGGCAGCCGGAAATTTTGATGGTGGTGTCTTTCAGGTCAGAAAGCTGACTCAGCCCGTTGAAAAAAAGTTTATCCAGTTCCGCCGCCAGGCCGCGGGATTTGGTGACTGCGATATTGCAGGTGTCGGCTCCGGGGCAGCGGGTGATATCCACGAAATGCTCGGCGCCCGTGAAGGCAAGCCCGATTTTTTTCAAGCCTTCATACACCGAACCGAGCACGCTCTCATGCACCCAGCGGATGAGCAAATTTTGCGCAATAGTCGTCCTAATCCGTTCTCCCGCGTACTGGCGCGCGATCTGGGCCACCCCTTTCATTTGCGGAACGTCCATATCGCCCAGCGGGCAGCGGACATGGACTGAAAAGTATCCCTTCTGCTTTTGCGGAAAAAGATTGGTTTTTTTCCAGTGCTCAAATTCCGGATCGGCCGAAAAATTTTTTCCCTGCTCGATTTTTTCGGGTTCCGGAGCTAATTCTTCCGCATCCTGAATTTTCACTTGCGCCAACCCGGAACCCGTGGCCAGCACCGCCTTTCTTTCCGCGAGAATCAGAGCTTTGAATTCTTCCACGCCCATTTTCTCGAGTAAAAATTTGATTCGCGCGCGGTTGCGGTCCTTGCGCTCGCCCAAACGGTCAAAAATACGGATAATGGCCTCGGCCGTGGGAAGCAGCCAATCCACGGGCGTGAACGGCTCCAGAAGCTGGGCCACACGCGGAAAAGCGCCTAACCCTCCGCCGACATACAGCCGAAACCCTTTCTCTGTTTTGCCGTTTTGCTCTCTCCCCGCCGCCACAGCACCCAGGTCATGAATGGGAGTGCGCGCATGGTCTTCGGCACATCCCTCAAAAGCGATTTTGAATTTTCTAGGAAGATTCTGGTTCAGAGGATTTCTTAAAAGATACTGCACGGTCGCCTCGGCATAAGGCGTCACATCAAAAAGCTCATGGGGTGAAACACCGGCGTAGGGGCAGGCCGTCACATTGCGCACCGTGTTACCGCAAGCTTCGCGTGTCGTGAGCCCGGTTTTGGCCAGCACTTTGAGAGCGTCCGGCACCTGCGGCCTCCTGATTTCATGGAATTGAAAATCTTGGCGGGTGGTGATATGGCCGATTTTTTTGGGGGTAAAAAGTTCCGCAAGTTCAGCCATGGCATCGAGTTGATCTGAATTGAGAATACCGAGAGGAATTTTGACCCGGATCATGTGCGTGTCCATAGATCCGCGGATGCCGTAAACCCCATTTTCCAGGCGAAACCGCTGAAATTCCTCGCTCGTGATCTCTCCGCGCTCGAACTTCTCGATTTCTTCGACAAATCGCTTAATTTCAGATTCAAGAACCAAATTTGAAAGCATGACTTTCTCGGTTTTACCTAACTTATTTGTTTGAAGTGGGTTAAAACAGGAATGCAGAGTTTCTGAAGTCCTGCTTGCATTTGATAATACTTTTTATCCCAAATAATGTCAAGAAATTAAAACTGAGTCTTTTACTCAACATTGTTCTTTTCAATAAAGATGCCGCCCACCATCCACCCGGATACACTCCCCGGTTATAAAATCCGTCTGTGCCAAAAAAAGTATGGTTTTTGCGATTTCCACAGTGCCGCCCCATTTTTGAAGCGGCGTGGCCTTGGCTACGGCTGCAATCTCCTTCCGGCTGGATCCAGCAGGTGGAAGAATAGGCCCGGGCGCAATGGCATTCACCAAAACGCGGGGCGCAAACTCCAGGGCCAGGACCTCGGTAAGCCCCAGAATCCCGGCCTTGGAGATATAATAAGGAACATAGCCGCGATACCGCGGCCTTCCGCTCCTTGCTGTCCAATCCGAGAAATGGATAATTCTTCCCTGCCCACTCTTTTTCATCAGGCGGAAGGCCTCAAGAGAAAGCCAGTAAGCGCTTTTCAAATTGGAGTTGATGGAGTCATCCCAGTCCTTTGGTTTAAGATCTGCAAGCGCTTTTTTTTCGTAAACCGAGGCCATATTGACAAGAATATCAAGGCGCTGAAATTCTTTTCTGATTTTTGCCATAACGGAAGAGACATCTTCACGCCGCGAAAGATCCGCCTTCACTAACAAGACCTGACGGCGGAGCGAGCGCACCTTCCGGGCTGCGGCTTCCGCGTTTTGCCTGGAATGATGGTAGGCGAGAACAACATGGCATCCTTTGCGGGCAAGCAGGGAGGCCGCTTCTTCGCCCATGCGCGCGCCTCCAGTGATGAGAGTTACTTTATTTTTAAGGTCCATAAAATTTAAAAAGCGGGATGGGAATCCGGTCAAACTTATTCCGGTTTAAGCAGAAAAAATTAAAACCGGGAATAGGAGAAAAATGAAATTTCAAACTTTTTGGGGGGGTCGACTTACAAATTTTGCGTTTAAATTCGATTTGAGACATTTTTTTGAAATCGTTAAGGTCCAAGCCCTACGCTTTTTGCCTTTAAAAAATGTTTTATCTGCTTTTAAAATAAAAATTCGCTCGGAGCGGGGCTCAACTCTCCTTTTTTCTCCTCTAATTTACACAAAAACTTGCAATCATCCGCCCGCTAGGATTCGAGCCCTTTGAGTAGCGGTTTCGCTACTCAAAGGGCTGCTCACTTCGCTCGCTGCCTTAACCAGCTTTTTCCTCGACTGGAGTAAAAAGAGTAGTAAGACCGATGCGGTTGGCATCAGTGTCTTGCCGTCTGTTTTAGCTAAAGTGGGCCCGCAAGGATTCGAACCTTGGACCAAGGGATTATGAGTCCCCTGCTCTAACCAGCTGAGCTACGGGCCCAACATAAATTAATTAAAAGACTTGTGATGATTCCAGTTTACCCGGATTTTCCGTCCGTGCCCAAATCGTGCCTAATTGCTCAACGGCATCGTGGGTGATAGCCGGGGAAAGATGCGCGTAGCGTAGGGTCATCTTATAGTCCTGATGACCGAGAAGCTCCATCACGGTCTTCAAATTCACTCCATTCATCACCAAATAGCTGGCAAATGTGTGCCTGAGATCATGGAACCTGAAATCGTGAATCCCAGCCCTTTTAGTAGCGTTGTCAAAGGCCTTGCGCCAGTTATAACGAAAATCAAACGGCTCTGAAAGAAGCTGTTTAACCTTTTCATTCATGGGCACGGGCCTCGGCTTTCCGCTTTTCGTCTGGCAAAGCAAAATAGTGCCTGTCCGCCAGTTGATGTCTTCTTTCCTGAGATTACTGATTTCACCCTTTCTCATGCCGGTGTTCAGCGCTATCTGAACAATCCGGTTAAGATCCCCACGGCACTCGCTGAGCAACTTCGTCACCTCTTCCTTGCTTAGAAAGCGCATCCGTTCGCTGTTTTCCTTAAACTTCTTAATCCTGCTTACCGGATTCTTCTGGAGGTAATTCCACTCAACGGCCTTGTTGAACATGTTCCGAAGCAGGGCCAGATACCGGTTGGCTGTGGCCGGCGCTTTTTTATCAAGAAGGCCTGCCAGATATCTTTCAATATCAATCTGTTTAATATCCCCGATCAGCTGTTTTCCCATGGCTCGGTTCAGAACATTAAACCGTTTTTCGTCGGTCCTCCATGACCTTTTCTTGGGCTTTGAGTACGTATCCAGATAAAGCTTCGAAAAATCCACCATGGTGATGCTCGGTAGAGTGACTTTATCTAAATACTTTCCCTCGGCCAATTCGGTCAGCTTCTTCGCAAAGACCTGCTCGGCCAGCTTTTTGCTTGCTCCGATTACGATTCTTACTCTTTTACGTCCATTGTAGTAGTCGATGAACCATTTGCCGTCCCTTTTGCGAACTGCCACCTATCCCCTCATCGGACTACTTTTTTTCTCTTCGATCCAGCGTTCGATTTCCTCCCTGTCGAACCGAACCGTCCTATGGCCAAACTTGATACAAGGAATCCTTTTCTGATGAATCCATTGATAAACAGTCAGTTTGGGGATTCCAAGAAGTTCAGCCAGCTCGATTATACTTAAGAATCGTTTTTGTGCCATTAAAATGTCCTTTAACCCCTTGACGCTTTACATAACAGCTTTATCGCTTCGTTACTTTCATTCAACTTTGTGGTTGATGTTTTATTTTTTATAAAGCCTTTTACTGATAATTTTTAAAAATTGAGGGTATGGTGATAAGAAAAGTAAAAAGTCGATTATTCCCCCAATGTTAATACGCAAAAACCAGTGGTTTTAGACAAAAAAACTTAAAACTTGCTCCCCAATAATAAAGGGGTCCGAAACAGGGGGTTCCACAGAAAAATCTTCAAAAATCTTTAAAATACCTCTCACTCTATAATGTGTTGGGAGTAATGGAAAAGATACCGAAATGGGTGGGTTGGTGACAAAACATCTAAAAAAAATAAAAAAATCTTCCTCATACTCTCTTCCTCACCGAGCAGGAGTCCAAAAGCCTAACTCTACCGACAATCCATATGAAGGGAGAGTTAGGCTTTTGGACGGGGACCTCTATTCAGGACAAATTGCGAGGTGAGGAATGAGGCATTGCCTCCCCTGCTATCGAAGTCCATACGGGGAGCCTCAAGCGGGGAGGCAAAATAAATTCAACTCTGAAATTTTAAAAGCTTTTCGGGCTATCCCTGCCTCTTTTTTTGAAAACCGAGGTTTTTTAAAAACCACATGCCACAGTAGGAGGGGGGAACGTCATAGGTATCCCCCTATTTTGATTTATTAGATTCTGCTCCCTTTATCTATTCTTCTCAAGAACAAATCTTATAGGAACTTTAACCCAGGAGGTAAAAGTCATATTCCCCATCCAGCTTGGGGAGAATTGCCATTTCTTGACAGTGTTTAGTGCGGATTCATCCAATACGCCGTATCCAGAACTTCTTTCCACCAGCACCCGTGCTGGTTTGCCATCTTTTTCCACCAGCACTCTCAAGACCGCCAACCCTTCCCATCCATTTTCACGCGCCATCAGAGGATAAAGCGGCGCTGGATTTTTTAAATAAGCAGTCTGGGCTTCCGTCAACGCGCCATGCACGGGAGGGATATAAATGCTCTTTTGATTTTTTCGGTTCATGCGATCTTCTTTGATTATCTTTTTCTGAATCACCTCCGGCATATCGCGAGCTGGTTCTTTTGCCAAAAAGATCTGGTCTTCCTTGGGGATATTTTTTTCTTTCATCTCGTCCTTTAAGATGAAAACCTCCATACTGGAAGGACCTGCCTCAACCCCAAACTGAGGCTTCAAGGAAAAGAAGCTCCCCGACACAAAAAACACCGAATGTCCAAAAAAGGAGGCAACTAAAATAGGAGCAAAAAAATGATGCCGGTAAGAAAAAGGGATTTTCATGGTTTCTCCGACTCATGCACAATATTGATCTGTCTGGCTCCGGCCTGACGAGCAATATCCATAACTTCCACAAAATATTTATAAGGCATATCCTTGTCTCCGCGGATGTGGACGGACTTTTTAGCATTTTTAGCCAGTTTCGATTGAAGTGCAGCTTGAAGTTCTAATTTTGGAGTCTTGAGCGTGTTTACATAAATACTGCCCTCCCGGTCCACGCTAACAACTACCTGTTCAGCCTCCCTCTGGTCTTGTTGGACAGCCCTCGGAAGGTTGAGCTTCAAGGCGGGATTTAAAAAAGAAGAGCTGAGCATAAAGAAAATAAGAAGTTGAAAGACAATGTCAATGAGAGGCGCCATGTCCAGTGAAAGACTTGGTTTTTTCGGACGAATAAACTCCATCAACGTACCGCCTTCATTTCTTCTTCGGTCTTTTCGATGTTTGAAGTTTGAAAGCTTCCTGCGGAATGCTTGCCAAAGAACTCATCAAGCTCGGAAATGATAAATTGCATCCGCCTGGCAATTTTATCTGCGACACTTTCAAAGCCATGATAAGCGGCCATACAGGGAATGGCGATAACAAGACCAAAAACGGTGGTAATCAGCGCTTCCCAAATCCCGGCTGCCAAATCACCCGGCTGTACCTGCCCGCCAAGAATTTCGATCTTATGAAATGCCCCGACAAGGCCCGTAACGGTTCCAAGCAGCCCTAGAAGCGGTGCGATATGAGTGACAGCCGCAAGACCCCTTAGTCTTGTCTCGACTTGCTCCAAAGCAAAGGAGCCTTCGCGTTTCAGAATATCAGCCCGCAAGGAGTCGTCTCCGAGATTCTTGATATATTGTTCCGCAATCCTGGGGACGGGATTGGGGTGTTTTCGGCAGAGGGCTTGGCTTTCTTTTATCTTTCGTTGCTGAAGCAAATGCTTTAGCTCTCTTGTAAAAAAAGGATAATTCAAACGTATCCTTTGAAAATAAAGAAACTTTTCAATCATAATCGCCGATCCGATCACCGAACAAAGCAAAAGAGGCCACATGGCGAAGCCTCCCTTTAAAAATAATTGCACCACCGTTTGGTCCCAGAGCATCATGAGTACAATTTCTCCTTTTTGATCAGTTTTCTCGTTTTGAGTCCTAGAGCGAGGCCCGTTAATGAAAGAATGGACACAGCGATTCCCAAAAGTGTAAGGCCTAGCCGGCTCATTCCTGCAAAATCAAGTTCATGCAATTTCACAATCCACATGCCAAACCGCCTTCCACGATCAAGAACCATAACCGGCTGTGCTGTTTCTTGATCCACGAAAACCTCGGTTTTTAATGGATCGTCGAAAAGAATACGAAATACGGGTCGCGCTTCGTTCGTCTTCCGCGCCTTAAACGAAGGGAGACTTTCGCTTAAAACAACCTTGTCGTTTTGACCCACAAACAAACGTGCGATTTCAATCGCCAAATCAAGGTCGATGGGCGACACAATCTTCCCGGAATTGGCATCTATCAAAACATATTTTTTCTGCGGATCGTCAGTCTCCAGGAGGTATACGGGCTTTCCTAAAAGAAGCTTAAATTCAACCCGATGAATCCGGCCTTGCGAAAATCGATTCCCGTAGATTTTAAATATTTCTTCAAGGCCGACAGCCGGCGCCGCAAGAAACATCACTTCGCTTTTTGCGGGCCGGTCTTTCCAGTACCACCATTTCGCATTTGCCCGGAGAAGACCCGTAACCGCGGAATTCAAAAGAAAAATGAACAGGCACAACCCCAGGATGCGGTGAAAGTTTCTAAGTCTCAAGCCGAAGCCTTCGCCACATTCCAGGTGAAGGTCGCCCGATGACGAATCGCTTCGTATGAAACGCCCTGAAACTCGCCAGGAACCTTTTCCAAATGAATCACCTCAAAAACATACTGTCCTTGCCAGGGTGGACGAAAACGAATCATACCCGTTTCGTCGGTCTTTATCTCTTTCGACCAACCATTGGGGGCATGAACATTTAATTTGGCATTAGGAAGTGCTTCATTTTTGAAGAACACCTTCACGGCTATTTCATCACCAAGCCTTAGTGGATAAATGGCCAGTGTTGTTTTGACTTCGGGAATCGCTAGGTCTGTTTCAAGATTGCTTGCTGTCGGATAAATGGTGGTCGCATAAAAGTTAGGCTTCACAACGCCAATATCGTACTTGCTCCAATCCTGGACCGGGCGACCGAGTTCTTGAATCTGGACTGTCGAATAACCTAAGGGCTGTTTCGCTGGAATATCAACCTCAAAATGATCGTCTTTTTTCTCAAAACGAATTTCATTTTTGCCTTGCGGGGTTAAAGTCCAAGCCTCGATCTTGCCTACTTCATCCAGCCTACCTCCCGCTTTCTCCCGAAGGAATTCCTCAAATTCGCCATAAAATACTTCCAGTTTTGCAGGAGCACCTTTGGATTCTTGAGAGGTTGTTTCAATCCAAAGATAATGCGCTTGAGCAAGTGAGCTTATCGCCAACATCCCAATCAAAAACACCGCAATGTTTAAAATTCGCTTCATATTGTTCTCCTCGATTGTTTATCCTAATTTTATTTTCGTTCCAAAATAAATCTGACGGTCGGGCGAAGGCAAGATTCCAGTGAAAAACGTATCGCGGCGCTCGAAATACTTTTCATCAAACAAATTTTTAATGCCCATGAAAATTCCGAAACGGTCGTTAAAATCGTATCCGAAATTGAGATTCCAGACCTTGTAGCTTGGGATAATCCCGGTGCTTCCCGCCGCATTTTCAATCCGGGAATTATTGCCGGTTGAAAACTGTTCATCCACCCATTCCGCGGCGAGATTCGCATACACACCAAAAGGATGCTTATAATTCAAAGACCAGTTGTAGTGCCAGTTCGGAGCATAGGGAAGTTCGTTACCATTATTGGGGCCTTTGCGGAAATCCGTATCCAACAATGTAAAATTGAAACTTGTAGAAAGATCGCCAACCATTTTGGGGATATCAGTATGAAAAAGCTTTTTCGCCCCACCCATAAGATCCAAGGTCATTGCCTGTTCCCATCCGGCATGGCGCGACCCCTGACCGTTTGTACGCGCGCTGCCTTCCACGATGGTTTCATTAGTGAAATCAAAAAGAAAAACGGCCGTTTCGGCGTGAAACCATTGGGCGGGCTGCGATTTCAACCCGATTTCATAGTGGTAGCCAGACTGGGCTTCTAAATCATTGGAAGTACCTGTGGTGGGATCAACCGCTTCTTTAAATTCCGCAGGCTGAAAACTTTTGTGAAAACTCGAATAGAGATGAGTCTCGGAACTTTTATGAAGAAGATAATCAATCCCTACGCCGGGCAGCCAGGCAGCCGTTGTGTCATGACCTTCACGATTGGTGATGTTATTTTCAAGGCCGCTGCGTACGAAATCCATCCGGAAGATCGGGGAAACGGTCAGACGCTCGGTAGGATGAAGGTCAGTAACGCCATAAAAGGCATAAGCAAAGGTCGTGAGGTCATTGTCGGCAACCCGCGTTCCGCTCCTTGCCTCGCGCGTTGTTCCATTCTCTTGACGATCATCCTCTTTATCGAAATAATAATCGTTGCCGAAGGTAAATCCGTTCCTTTCCATCCCCAAGAGATCATAATCAAGATGATATTTGCCGCCAAAACCAAAGACATTGAAATCCCTCTTGAATTGTTGATTGGTCGTAGTCGCCCTAGCAATGTACCAATCGCGTGAGAAGAAGTTGTAATTAAAGTAAGTTTCGAGGTTTTGATTTTCGGCGAATTGATTGCGGTAGGTCAGATTGGTATTGGCTCGACGTCCCTCAAAATTATCATTGGAATATTGGGACTGAAGATGATTGTCATCGTACTGCGCCCGCGTCAACCCACCAGGCGTTTGTGAATTCTCATGATACCAGGAGCTTCTAGAAATAATCTCGGATTGATCGTCGATCTTGTAACTGAGGTAAAAATCCGGATTGTGAATATGAAAGGCGTCCCTTTCCCGAAATCCCTCCCCTTGCCTTCGTAGATAGGATGCCCGGTAACCTAACCTGTTCTTGGTGCCGCTGACATTGGTTTCACTCACAAATAAGCTGTCCTCTCCAAAGGTTTCCTTATTCGTGATTTCATAAGGTTTCTCGGAAGGTTTCTTTGTAATATAATTGATGACACCGCCAAGAGAACTGGCTCCGTAAAGCAAGGTCGATCCGCCTTTGATAACATCAATATGATCCAGCGTTTCTACTGGAACGTTAAAATAAGCTGCCGGATCACCATAGGTCGAAGGCTGGACAGGAAAGCCGTCTTGAAGAATCAGGACATTTCGGCTGCGTGTTGGATCAAGGCCGCGAAGCGCAATATTGGGCCGGAAACCACGTCCATCTTCATCAGAATAATTGACCCCTGGAACATTGCGAAGAACATCCGTGACATCCGTCGGCTTCTTCTTTTCGATATCCGCTTGGCTGACCACATTGACTGTGCTTGGGAAACTTTTGTAAAGAGGAGCGCTTTCCTGCTTTGCCTTCACGACCACTTCTTTCAGTGTCGTATCTTCCTGTTTTTTCTTATTTTCCTCGGCTGAAACGGCCCCAGCAGGAACTGGATTTACCAAAGTAAAAACCATCGCAAGAACCAAGATTCCTCTCACTAAAATGTTTATTCGGATTTTCCCAACCATTTGTTTTTTCTCCTCTGTTAAATTGAGCTGCATGCTGGCTGGGTACTTGCAAATACTATCCCTAGCTAAAAACGAATAATGTCTTAAAAGAGCAAATATTTTGGCTGGGTACTGGGCGGAAAGGGCCTGTTCCTGGCTACTTATTTAAAATCAATTTTCCTGCTTTTGTGATTTGAAGCCGGTACCGGGCATCACCATGCTCGATCACGATTTCACGCTCACCTGCAAAAAGATCTTCGGATCGGTAAATCTTTTTCTTGGCCGTCTCCTGTTTTTTCTGAGGCTCAGGGTTTCGAAAAGAGAAAAATTTGTCCATCATCGCTTTCCTGCTTGCTGCTTGTTGTTAACATTTGCTTGACTGAAACGGTAGTTTTTGGCTGGGTACTTGCGGGAGGGGCCGTCCCTGGCTTTAAAAATTCATGCGCATAATTAGAATTCTTATTTTATCTCATAAATTTACCAGGGTTCAATTGGGTTATTCCTCAAAAATCCAGGGAAATTCATAGATTCTTTGCTCGAGCCATCTTCTTCCGCAAGTTCCGTATTTCCAACGCACCGTTAAAACTGCTACTTCCTCCGTACTTCGCTGAATCGCTTGTACCCATTTCATCTCTCTTCTGTAAAAATGACATTTCATGGATCCTTATAAAAGTTCCCGGACCGAATAAATCTGCAGGCGCTGATGAAAATGGCGGCGGATGCAATCAAACCCTTCGCGGGAATCAGAGCCAAGCGCTCACATCACTCCACCCAACCCAAGCTTTTTCCCAAAAGAATAGGATAAAACCCACTGTAAAACTTCCGGTGGATCCATCTGTGAAACCGCTTCAATAAAGCGTTGATACCGATAGTTCAGGAGGAATTCCAATTTACGGGATGTTGAATTATCGGAATGACAACACTGATGAACTAGAGCATACATTTGCGTTTCAAGAACGTTCTCGTCTGACGAACAACTGCGGAAGCTTCCCTTCAGAACATCAAAAAGCTCACGCCATTCAAAAGAGGCCGCAATCACCACTTCCATGGACCGGCAATCCACTTCCCAAATCCGTTTCCTTTCCATGCATTGGGATTTCATATCGCGGCTCCTTTTAGCGCCTTACTGGCAGCTTTTACAATAGCCGAATAGGCGGTGGTCATGAAAAACAAGTTTAAACTCGAAATCTTCACAAGCCTTTGCTTGAGCTTTTTCCACAGCATCGCTATGAAATTCGATAATTTTGCCACAGCTAATACAAACCATATGGTCATGGTGGCCTTTGACAGTGGTCCTTTCAAAAAAATCTCCCTTACCCGCTCCGGCCGACTTTTGAAGGATTCCGCATTCAAGAAGAAGTGGCAGGGTACGGTAGACAGTGGCCCGGGCAATCCGCTCACCTTGCTTCTTGAATCGGGCATAGAGACCGTCGGCATCAAAGTGCTCTTTGAGCTTTTCGATTTCATCAAAGATCCGCCTTCTCTCATAAGTAAGCTTCAATCCCTTCTTTTCAAGCAAGGCTTCAAAATTTGCTATTTTATCCTTTCGCTTGTGCATGCCATCCCCCTTCGCAGTGGCTACTCAGGCCAGCCTTTATTGCGATAATATCTTATTGAGATTAAATCTCAATAAGATATTATCTTATTTAAAATGAGGTGGAAGTCAAGAAATATTTTCAAATATTTTTTCATGGATTCTCCACTCATTTTTTAGACCGCGGGGGTGGGGAGAGGACAATCGAATATGGATGAGCAGTGGAAGAAACTTAAATTCAGATGCTCATGGCCGTCTCAAAGAAAACAATCCGAATAAAAAGAAAACTCCCGCTGCAATCCAGCGGATCCATTTTAGCGGCACTTTTTCCGCCATTTTTTCACCAAGAAAAACAGCAAGTCCGTCTGTGGCCAGCATCCCCATCGTGGTGCCGATCGTCACTTCAACGACAGATTGATACCGAGCTCCCAAAGCGATGGTTGCTAATTGGGTTTTATCTCCCATCTCCGCCAGAAAGAAAAGAACAACAGTTGTCAGGAATGCGCCGAATTGTGGATGCTTTTCTTTCGTATCTAAAGAGTCGGGATGAAGTGTCCAAAAACCAAAAGCAATGAAAGATGCTCCGAGCATGTAGCCGAGGATGTCCTGTCGTAAAACGTGGGAAATCCATTGTCCTGCGTAGGCCGCTAATGCGTGGTTGAAAATCGTTGCAACAAAAATACCACCCATGATCGGCCAGGGCTTCTTGAATCGGACAGCGAGAGAAAAGGCGAGAAGTTGGGTTTTGTCCCCCATCTCACTGGCGGCAACCAGCAGGAAAGAACTAAGAATGACGTGAAACATTGGGCCTCCCCGAATTTAAGTGGAGTCCCCAATGGCTTTTGACGAAACTCCACGACTGTTGTTGTCGTGTCGGTCTCGCCATCTGACTATTGCAGTCAGCTACTGGACCCAGAGGGTTATACCTCGGTATGTCGATCCAGTACATCGCCTAAAGCGAAGCGACTACTCCCTGAGGGCATTTTATATTAATCTATAACTTGAGTTCTGCAGATTTTAGGTGACCAATGATGTTAAATGCTTCAAATAAAATGGCTTCCGGCCGAAATCTCCTATGGAGACCAATCCAAGGAGGGCAAGGAAGCCATGGGAAAACTTCTCCCGAA
>Ga0209515_10001076_pt1 | contig 47172 bp, 40 predicted proteins | sample Subgroupgradi54m_FD_187454 | JGI IMG/M metagenome (GOLD analysis project Ga0209515, IMG submission 187454) | Subsurface groundwater microbial communities from S. Glens Falls, New York, USA - GMW60B uncontaminated upgradient, 5.4 m (SPAdes)... ... | reverse complement strand
GGGAGGGGCAAGGGATCGTCACGGAGGATCAGGTGCCGGCGATCACCGAGCGCCTGACCGGCGCCCTGCTTGGGCTCAAGGATCCCCAGACCGGCAAGCCGGTCGTGCACCGGCTTTACCGGCGGGAGGAGGTGTATCATGGTCCGTATGTCGAAGCCGCTCCGGATTTCGTGGTCGCGTTCGAAAAGGGGTACCGCTCTTCCTGGCAGACAGCGCTGGGCGGAGTGCCGCCGGTGGTGTTCGAGCCGAACGCCAAGCGATGGAGCGGCGACCATTGCGTGGATCCGGCGTTCGTGCCGGGCGTCCTGCTGATGAACCGCCCGATTCACGTGCAGGCGCCGTCTTTGGTCGACATCGCTCCGACGATCCTTAAACTTTTCGGCCTCCCGCCGCCGGATTCGGTGGATGGGCAGTCCCTGCTGTGATGGAAGCGCCGCTCGGCTGTACGGTCTGGCTGACCGGTTTACCCTGTTCCGGCAAGAGCACAATCGCCCGCATGGCCCGCGAGAAACTGGAGCAGTCGGGAGTGCCGGTGGAACTGCTCGACGGCGATGAGATCCGGAGGCATTTCAGCGCGGGCGTGGGGTTCTCCAAGGAGGAGCGGTCGAACCATCTCAAGAAGGTGGCTTACCTGTGCCACCTTCTGACGAAACATGGTGTTGTCGTGCTGGCTTCCTTCGTCTCTCCGTACCGGCAGAACCGGGAGTACGCCCGGCGGCTGGTCGGGGATCGCTTCATTGAGGTCTACACCGATTCCACTTTGGAGGCCTGCATGAAGCGGGACGTCAAGGGAATGTACAAGAAGGCGCTGGCCGGCGAAATACTGCAGTTCACCGGCGTGTCGGATCCCTACGAACCGCCCGAACATCCCCATCTGGTGTTGAAGACCGATGGGGAGCCGCCTGAGGAAAGTTTGTCCAAACTGTTGAGCTTACTGCGGGATCGGTACGGTGTGCCAGTCCCCGATCAGAAAGGATAAAAGCATAAGATGACGATCACCCGGTCCGGGATGGGATGGGTTGCCCGAGGGATCTTGGCCGCGGCGTGGGCCGGCGGTCTGGCGTGGGGTACGGCTTGGGCGGACGATCTGCCGGTTTCTCTTTCCGACTACCCGCGCATCATCAAGCGGGATCTGCCTAAGATGCAGCCGGGGCGGGGCGTGCGGCTGGGGGTCCTGCGCCTTCACCCGACCTTCCAGACTACCGCTGAGTATGACGACAACATCCGGCTCTCCCCGTCAGATGAGAAAGAGGACATCGTGTTCACCCAGATGCCTGGTGTGATGGGGGAGGCCGGGTTCGGGCGCCACCGGGTCACCGGGGGTTATTGGGCCGAAATCATTAACTTCGCGGATGAATCGGAAGAGAACGCGGTCAACCACATCGCCAACGGCAGTGTGAATTTCGACCTGGGGCATTTGGGCGTGAAAGTGACCGACGGAATGGAGAACACCACCTCCCGTTTGTTCAATGAGGATTCCTCCCGCGACCGCCTGTTCCTGAATGCCGCCGGCGTCAGGGCACGCTATGATCGGCCGAAGTGGGTATTTGAAGGAGGGGTCAAGAACAACCGAACCGAACACCGGCTTGCCTCTCGGGATGTCGATGACCGGACTGAAAACGTCGCGTCCCTGCTCATCGGGAGGAAGGTGGCTTCGAAGACCACGTTGTTCGCGGAGGGGGTCGGCGGTCATGTGAATTACGACTCCAACACGTCGAACGCGGACCACCGCTACTGGCAGGCGTCGTTGGGGTTTGCCTACCAGGCCTTCTCCCAGAAATGGGATGAGGACACGGATTCTTTGGAGAGGGACACGGAAGGCCGCAGCCGGCTCCGGGCCACGGTGAAGGTCGGGTTTCAGGACCGCCAGCTGTCCGATGTCGGGGGGCAGGGGCACAAGGCGGATTTTGAGAATGTGGTGGCGGATGCCGTGCTGGAGTATCGCCCGAAACCTTTAGAGTCGATCACCCTGGGCTACTTGCGCGCGCCGGAGATCTCGACATTCGGTTCCAATGAGTGGTACCGCACGGACAAGGTGACGCTCAGCTGGAAGAAGCGTCTTCTCCGGAAGCTCTACGCGATCCCCCGATTCAGCTGGCAGCGGCACGATTACCCGGAGCCCAGCACGATTTCCGGAGTGACCGCCCGCCGGGAAGATGACCTGCTCCAGTTTCAGGGTGAACTCCGGTATGAACCCCGTGTCGATCCGAAAACCGGCGAGGCATGGGTCTGGGCCGGCCTCTTCTACACATTCAGGAACCGGGATTCCGATTTTGACACGCTGGATTTCGACAACAGCCGGGTTGGAGTGAAAATTGGCTTCAGCTACTAAAAACAGCCAAAAACCGAAGCCAAAGGTGAAGATCCCGCCCGGGTTCTTGACAGCGTTGCTGCTGGTCGCGGTGGCCGGGGTGGCGTTCTTTGCTGGGCGCAGGATCGATTCGGTGCCGGTATCCGGGGAGTTGATTGCCCGTGCCCAGGGGGGGGCGTCCGGTGTGGTTCTTCCCCAGATGGATACGATGGTTCGAACATCCCACCCGGCGGCTCCTGTCCCCGCGCCGGTTCCGGGTGAGAATTCGAGGAAGCTCAGGGGCTTGCTGGCCGACGCGAAGAAAGCCCTCGCCGCCGGTCAGATGGACCGCGCTGAGCAGGCGGCTGAAGAAGCGCTGCGGGCGGATCCGGAGTCCCGTTCGGCCAAGGATCTGAAGGCCGATGTGGAAGAACAGCGCCGGCAGGCCGAACGGAAGGAACGGGACCGGAAAGTCGCCGCTCATCAGAAAGAAGGGCTCAAGGCGCTGGACCGGTCGGATCTAAACAAAGCCCTGGAGCTCCTTCAAGCCGCCCAACAACTGGATCCGTCCAATGACAAAACCTTCCAGCTCATGGAGCGGGCCTACAAGCTCCGCGATGAGCAGGAATCGAAAGCCCGCCGCGAGGTGTTCCGCAAGGGCCAAGGGGTTTCGAGCCCCCGGCCGGCTGCTCCTCCTCAGCCGGGGCCCGTGGAGAAGCCGGTCCCAGCTCCCAAGCAAGAGCAGGTCGAACCCTGGGAACAGGAGTACACGGTCCAGCCCGAAGACGTGCTCCAGATCACCGTGTTCGAAGAGCCGGACTTGACGACAAAGACCCGGGTATCCCGCAGCGGCCAGATCGTGTTTCCCATGCTGGGGCAAGTGCCCGTGATGGGACTGACGGTTTCTCAGGTACAGGAAAAATTGACCGAACTGCTGGGCAAAGAGTATTTGGTCCATCCCCAGGTGCAGGTTTTTGTGGATAAGCCGAGGAACGTCTTCGTCACCGGTCAGGTCCACAAACCCGGTTCCTATCCGGTCTCCACCGAGAAGCCGACCACCGTCATGGAAATCGTGGCCATGGCCGGCGGGTTCACCGAGGAGGCGGACCTGAACGGGACCCGGATCATCCGGAAGCACCATGGGGAAAAGCAGACGATCCGGGTGCGGATCACCGACATCATCCGGAAGGGGGACACAGAGAAGGATGAAACGGTCCGGCCGGACGACATCATCTTCGTCCCGGAGAGCTTCTTCTGATGCCGGATGCCGTGAGCCCCGAAATGGAAGCGGACAACCTCTCCGAGCGATGGTTCCAGCTTGGGCGGGCCCTGCACAAGCGGGCCTGGATGATCCGCACCTTTACGCTCATCACCGTGGCGGTCGTCGTGCTGGGCACTTGGCTCCAGCCGTCGGTCTATCAGGCGACTTCTGTGGTGGTGATCGATTTGGAAACCCCCAGCGTGGTCAGCGTCTCGGGCAGCCGGGACGAAGCCACGGTGAGCCAGATGAACTACTTCGCTTACGCCGATTACTACCGGACCCAGCTGGAGGTTTTGTCCAGCCGCACGATCGCCGAGCAGGTTTTTAATAACCTGAAGCTGGGCCAGAATCGCCGCTACAGCAGGAAGAAAGATCCTGTCGCCGCGCTGATGGACCAGATCAGCATTGAGCCGGTCAAGCAGACCCGCATCGCGCAGATCCATGTGGAGGACCGGGACCCGAAAGAGGCGGCCCGCGTCGCCAATGAAGTGGCGATGGTTTTCTCAACGGAAAACCTCAACCGGGCCAGTATCGCCGAAGCCATGATCCTGGCGAAAACGGAGTACCTGGAACTGCAGAGCAAGGAAGCCGAGCTTTCCAAGCGGTATAAGGAGAAGCCCCGGCGATGGTCCGGATCCACAAGGAGATGGAACAGCTCGCCCAGACGATGGAGCAGGGGCTTGAGCCCAACAAGGTGCGGGACATCTCCAGCCATTTGCGGCCCAACAACATCCGAATCCAGGACCTGGCTCAGGTTCCGGAGAGGCCGATTCGCCCTAAGCGGCTCCTCTATCTGCTTTTGGGGATCGTGTTCGGTCTGCTGGGCGGTTCCTCGCTGGCCGTCGGGGTCGAGCTGATCGACACCTCGTTGAAAGGCCCGGAAGACATCGGGCAGAACTCTCTCGGGGTCCTGCTGGGCCATGTGCCGTCCATCCCCATTTTGCAGGGTTCGCCCAGCTCGGAGTACCAGCGCCATACCCAGTTTGCCCATGTGGAGCCGTTTTCTCCCGCCGCGGAGGCGTACCGGGCGATCCGGACCACCCTGCTGTATGCCGGTCATCTCGACGGCGTGAAGACGGTCGTCGTCACTTCACCGGGGCCGGAGGAAGGGAAGACGACGACCGTTTCGAACCTCGGCGTGGCGATCGCCCAGGCCGGCGTCAAGCTCCTGCTGGTGGATGCCGACATGCGCAAAGGGCGTCTGCACGATGTCTTCTCGGTCAAACAGTCGCCCGGTTTGAGCGAGTTTCTGGCCGGAGAGATTTCCCTGGAGAAGATCATCCAGAAAACGGAGATCCCCAACCTCTCGGTGGTGGCCTGCGGCAAGGTGCCTCTCTACCCCGCGGAGCTGGTGGGGACGCCCCGGATGCGGGAGTTCATCGAGCGGACCGCCGCCGGCCAGGACCTCGTGGTCATTGATACGCCGCCGGTCATGGCGGTGACCGACGGCGCGGTCATTGCCGCGATGGCCAAAAGAGTGATCGCGGTCGTGCAGAGCGGGAAGACCCCCCGGCAGTCGCTCGAGCGCCTCCACCGGATCTGCGGATCTGTACAAGCCCAAGTCATGGGGGTGATCCTCAACAATGTTCCGGCGTGGAGCACCCCTTACTACTACCGTTATTATTCCTACCGTTACTCTCCCTCCCCCTCTGCAGAGAGAAGCACTGAAACTCCTCCCTAGGCGCCCTCTCCTGGGAATTCTGCAATGACAACGCCGGTCCTTTCATCCGCTTCAGGGAAACCTCCGTTCCGGGAGATGCAGGCGGTCTGGCTGGTTGCCGCGGCCGTGGGTCTGACGTTGGTGGTTTCCCTGCAGGCCATGCAGGGAAAATGGCTCATCGCGCTGGTCGCGGGACTTTTTTTCTGCGGGGTCACCGTCCTGACCGGTCGGGCCGAGCGGTTCCTGTTGGGGGTGCTGTTCTTCGCGATTCCGTTCAATGCCGATTTCCAGCTCTTCCCGGAGGTGACCGAATGGCACGGAACGGCTCTCCCTTCCGGGACTCCCCAGATGGGCCTCTCGGCGATCGATCTGGTCCTGGGTCTGATGGTCGTCCTTTGGATCAGCCGCCTGCTGGCCGGGAAACGGAGGACCGTGCTCCGTCCTGCCGGCGTCCTCTTCGCCGCCGGGCTCATCGGGTGGGCCATCCTATCGTTGTGGAACGCTCCCAGCCAGAAGCTGGGCGGTTTCCTGCTGTTCAACTACTTGAAGGCGTTCCTGCTCTTCTTCTATGTCGCCAATAATGTGAGGACCCGGGAGGATTTTCTTCTCATTGCCAAGTGCCTGATCGCCGGCATGGTGTTTGAGAGTTTGTTTGTTTTCGCTCAGCATGCCAACGGGGGCAATCTCGGGTTGGAGGCGCTGGGCGAGCGCAAGGTGGAGAAAGAGGTGGAGATGGCCTCGGGCACCTTGTTTCGTCCGGGTGGGACGCTGGGGCACCCGAATGAGTTGGGGGGATACCTCGCCGCGGTCCTCCCGCTTTCGCTGGCGCTGTGCCTGGCTCCTTTCAGCCGGAAACAGGGGTCGTTCTGGCGCGTAGCGGCCATGGGGACCGGCTGCGCGGCGCTTGTCCTCTCCCTCTCCCGTTCGGCTTGGCTCGCCGTCGCGCTGGTCTCCGTGGTCCTGTTGTTTTGGACGGCGGCCCGCTTGAAGGGCAGGTTCAACTGGGGGCCGATCCTCGGTCTTTCCACGTTGGGCTTGATCGCGGCTGTTTTGTTCGCGCCGATGGTGATCGCCCGGTGGGAGGAAGATGACCGGGGGTCCACCTATTCCCGGATCCCCCAGGCCGAGATGGCCATGGGGATGATCCGGAAGCATCCCTTCTTGGGGGTGGGGTTGAACAACTATGGAGTGGCCTCTTACCTGTACGAAACATACGTCGTAGATCCGAAAACAAGGGGCCGTGTCTACGAGCACTGGGGGCGGATCCACAACGTCTTCCTCCAGATGGCGTCTGAGATCGGTTTGGTGGGGCTGGGATGGTTCCTCCTATTTATCGCATCGGTGGTCCGGTACGGTTGGCGCCGGATCCGGCGCTGTTCCGATGACCAGGTTCGCTGGATCCTGATGGGGGTTCTCTGCGGCCTGCTTGCCCGCCTGCTTCATGACGCCACGCACACGGGGGATTTCTCCCTGATTCCTCAGGTCTGGGTCTACGCCGGGCTGTTGGCGGCCGGGGCCTGGATGACCGGGGAAAAGGTGCGATGATCCGTACGGTCGTGTTTCTGGAGACCTCGGCCCGGATAGGCGGCACCGAGACGGTCCTGTCCCGTTTGATGAGAGGAATCCGGCGCGACCGGTTCCGCCCAATCCTCTGTTGTCTGTATGAGCCGGGCCTGATCGGGAGCCAGCTGATTAAGGAAGGGTACCCGGTCATCCATTCGTTGGGTGCCGGGAGCTGGGACCTCCGGGTTCCCCTGCGCCTCGCCCGGTTCCTTCTCCGGGAGCGTCCATCCGTTCTCTTCATCGTCAACCAGCCGCTCACGCAGTGGTGGGGGACCTGGTGCGGTTTGCTTGCCCGCATCCCGGTGAAGATCACCGCCATCCGGTCCACCGGGAAGATCAACCGGATCGGGCGGCGGCTCTGGATCAACCGCGTCACCTTCCCATGGATCAGCCGGGTCACGGCCCTGAGCGGCATGCACAAGCGCTACCTCGTGGAGCAGGAGGGGATCCCCTCGGAGAAGATCGAGATCGTTCCCAATGGGGTGGACCTTGAGCGTTTCCGCGGGGCGGGGGACCCCGGCTCGCTGAGAAAAGAGCTGGGCATCCCGGCTTCCGCCCGGGTGGTCGGTATCGTGGCGATGCTCCGGCCGGAGAAGAACCACCCCCTCTTCCTGCGGTCCGCGGCGGAGGTGAAGAGAAAGGTCCCCGAGGCGTTCTTCCTGGTGGTTGGCGAGGGCCCGGAACGCCGGCGGTTGGAGTCCCTGGCGGCGGAGCTCGGCCTCCGGGACTCGGTTTTGTTCCTGGGAGTCCGCCAGGACATCCCCGCTCTGCTGGCTTTGCTCAGCGTGGCGGTGCTTTCCTCTCACCCGGTGGTGGAGACTCTCTCCAACGCTGTGCTCGAGTACATGGCGGCCGGCCTGCCGGTGGTGGCGACGCGGGTAGGGTCCGTGCCGGAACAGGTGGCGGACGGGGAGACCGGCTTTTTGGTGGAGCCGGACGATGCCCCGGCCATGGCCGCGAGGATCATCGAACTGCTCCGGGACGATTCTTTGCGGGAACGGATGGGAAAGGCCGGATGGGCCAGGGTCAAGGAACGGTACACGATCGACCGGATGATCCGGGAGACGGAGTCCTTGTTCGACCGCCTTTTGGCGGAAGCGGAGCGCGGCCGATGAAAGTAGTGATCATCCATCAGCATGATCCGGGGGCGGCCCACGTCGGCGGGATCCAGACGTTCCTCAACACCTTCATCAAGTATGCCCCGGCCGATTTCTCGATCGATCTGGTCGGCGTCACCACCGATCCGGCGCGCCGGCCGGTGGGGCGCTGGCAGGAGATCCAGGCCGGAGGCAAGGGGTATCGTTTCCTTCCGGTGATCGCGGCCCAGCCGAACCTCCGAGGGTTCCTGCCCGTCACTCTGCGGCTGGCGTCGGGCGTCCGGCGGCATTGGAATCAGATCGACTTCCGGAACGCGGTCCTGGAACTCCACCGCGTGGAGCCGGCGCTGGCGCTGGGCGGGCTGAAGAACCCCAAGGTGCTTTTTCTCCACGCCCACAGCAAGGATCTGTACAACCCGAAAACGGAGGCCCTCTGGCGAAAGGCACCCGCCGCCTATGGGTGGCTCGAATCCCGTCTGATCCGGGGGATGTCGCACATCTACATCGTTCGCCAGGACGCGGTGGAGTTCTACCGGAAGAGGTACCCCCTGCTGGCGGGCCGGATCTCTTTTCTCCCGACCTGGGTGGACGAGGAGGTGTTCGTCTCCCTGCCCGAAGCGGAGCGGGGCCGGATCCGGGCGGAGCTGGCGCGGGCGCACGGTTTTCCGGCGGCGGACCGCCTCTTGTTGTTCGTGGGGCGCTTCGACGGGCAGAAGGATCCCCTGCGCCTGATGGAATCTTTCCGCTGGCTCCGATGCTCCCTGCCGTCCATCCGGCTGGTGATGATTGGGGAGGGGAAGATGGAAGGGCAGATCCGGCAGTTCATCCGCGAGCACCGTTTGGAAGACGGGGTGCGGATCCTCGGCCCCCAGCCACAGCAAGAGCTGGCCCGGTGGATGAACGCGGCCGACTGTCTTGTCCTAAGCTCCGCCTATGAGGGGATGCCCCGGGTTGTGGTAGAGTCCCTGCATGCGGGACTGCCGGTGTGCAGTACCGATGCCGGGGAGGCGCGCCGCCTCATCGGGGACTCCGCCGGCGGGCGGATCGTGACGGAGCCAAGCGCCGAAGCGTTCGGGAAAGCAGTGCTGGATCTTTTGGGCGATCTCCCGTCACGTGAAGCATGCCGGGAACAGGCCGCCCCGTTCACCGCGCGGCGGATCCTCCGGCAAGTCTATGCTTTGTACCAGGGGTTGTCCGGGGAGCTCGTTCGGTGAATCGCGTCGGGCTGTTCGGGATTGCCGTGGACAACGTGACCCAGCAGGAGGCGGTTGCCCGCATGAAGGAGCTTCTGTCCGGCCGGGGCCGACACTACGTGGTGACCCCCAACGTAGACCACGTGGTCCGGCTCCAGAAAGATCCGGAGTTCCTGGAGGCCTACCGCGGTGCTTCGCTGGTAACGGCGGACGGGATGCCGGTGGTCTGGGCCAGCCGCCTGCTCGGCAAACCCCTGAAAGAACGGGTCGCCGGCAGTGACCTGGTCCCCGCCGTATGCCGGCTCGCCGCGGAGGGAGGGTATACGGTTTTCTTCCTGGGAGGCAATCCCGGCGTGGCGGAGAAGGCGGGGGAGAACCTGCGGCGTTCCATCCCGGGGCTCAAGGTGGCCGGAAGCTACGCGCCGCCGTTCGGTTTCGAGAAGGACCCGGCGCAGAACGAGGAGACAGTCCGGCGGGTCAATGAGGCCAAGCCGGACGTGGTCTTCATCGCTCTGAGTGCTCCGAGGCAGGAGAAATGGATCCATCGCCACGCAGGCCGCCTGCAGTTCCGCCTGGCTCTCTGCATCGGTTCGGCGCTCGATTATCCGGCCGGCATGGCCCGCCGCGCGCCGGGTTGGATGCGCCGGTGCGGGCTGGAATGGGTTTGGCGAATCCGCTTGGAACCGGGCCGCCTCGCGAGGCGGTACCTGATCGAAGACATGGTGTTTGTGGGGATCTTTTTACGGGAATGGCTGGGTTTGAAATGAGACCTTCCACTGTTGCTGACGTACAGCGGGACCCCTTTTGTCTGGACGGCCTCGATCTGAAAACCCTAGAGGACCGCCCGCGCGTCATTGTGTCGAACGAGGTATTTCCGCCGGTGGTGGATGGAGTTTCAGTCCGATACATCGCGCCTCCACCCTGGGCTGTTCTTCGCCGAGTTTGCTCCCGGATTCCGCCGGCCAACTCTCTGCTGGGCTGGATGGGGGCCCTCCTTGTTGCGGGGGGTCTGCTGCTGGGAATGCGGCGCCGTGACGCGGTTGGGCTCGTCAGCCTGGGCGATCGCTCCGGCATCCTCTTTTGCCTCCTGAACTCCTTCCGGTGGTTCCGAGGCGGACCGGTGCTTGCCTACCGCGTCCTTCTGCCGGCGAACCCAGGACGTCTCAAAACCTATCTCATCGGCCGCATACTGCGGAACGTGACGCTGACCGCGGTGTGGTCGCGCGCTCAAATCGAGAACTATCATCGGGTGTTCAAGTGTCCGCGCGACAAGTTTGTGTTCTTGCCGTACAAGGCCAACCATTCCAAGTCCGCGGCATTCCCGATGCCGGTGGGCGATTACATTTTCAGCGGCGGCAACTCCGAGAGGGATTATAAAACCCTGTTCGAGGCGGTTCGGGGGCTGTCGATCCCCGTGATCGTCTCGGTGACGAGGCCGACGGTCATGGGCGGTTTGACCGTTCCGAAGAACGTGATTCTTGTCAACGCCGTGGAGCCGGCCTTCGAGCGTCTGATGGCCGGCGCGCGCATGCTGGCGCTGTGCCTGAAGGAGGACATCCTCCGCGGTTCCGGTGAAGCCACGATGTTGAACGCGATGTGGCACGGGAAACCGGTTGTTATCGCCGATGACGTTTCCGCCCCCGACTACATCAACGACGGGGTGGACGGGTTCATCGTGCCGGCCGGCTCTTCCGAACAAATGCGGTGCCGAATCCTGGAGCTTTGGAAGGACCCTCTCTTTGCGGCCCGGGTGGGCGAGGCGGGCCGCGGAAAGATAGTCCGCCTTTATACGCACCAGCAGTATAAAACCCGCATGCAGGCCCTGGCTCTGCTGATGTTCCATAGGTCAAAATAGAACCATGAAAAATCGCTCTGGCGTGAGGAAGATGTTCCGGGTCGTGGGGGTGGGCGCGGCCGTGGGTGCGGGGATCGGGGCGGTGGAGGGAGTTCTTTGCCTTTTCCGCGATCCCTGGTGGGCGCTTCACGCGCCGCTGGTCCCGGCGGCGATGCTCCTGTACGGGACGGTGGGCGCTTGTCTCGCTTTCTTAGCGGGACTCCGCGGAGGCCTTTCGCCAAAGACAGTTTGGATCGTTCTGGGCGGAGTCCTCTATCTGCTGGGAGTTTTTCATATCGTCAAGCCCTCTTTTCCGGAGATCTGGACTGGCCCAATCCTGCTGTCCATCCTGATCTGGACCGGGTTGTGGGGAGCGGGCCTTCTCGCGTGCAGGTGGGCGGACAAGAGGGCGGCCGCCGCGCTCCTCCCGGGATCGGCCGGCGGCCGGAAAGCACTCCTGGCAGGGCTGGCTGTCTTGGCGGCTTTAAGTCTCGGCGCCCCGCGGTTCTGGGGCATCCAGCAGCAGGCCGGGGGGGGACCCGTGAAGGCGGACCTGCCGAACATCGTGATCATCGTGATGGACACCGCGCGAGCCGACCATTTTTCCTGCTACGGTTACAACCGCCCCACCACTCCCAACGTGGACCGGCTGGCTCAGGAAGGGGTGCTCTTCGAGCAGGCCACGGCCACCGCCCCCTGGACCCTCCCTTCCCACGCGTCTCTTTTCACGGGGCTGTACACGGCTCAGCATAGGACCGACAGGGCAACTCCTCGGTTAGGCGGGTCGCTGGTCACGCTGGCGGAGCTGTTGAAGGGAGAAGGATATCAGACGGCGGGGTTCTCCAACAACCCCTGGGTGAGCCCTCAAGGGAATTTTCACCAGGGTTTCGACCTCTTTGAGGGAATGTGGAGTCGAAGCAGCCCGCTTCATCGGCTGGCACCGGTTTGGATCGCGACCCGGTTGAAGGATCGCTTGGGGGAAGAAACCTCGCACAGCTCGGATGCCGCCGTGACCAACGACCGCATCCGTTGGTGGATGGACCGGGTCCGCCGCGGCTCGTCTCCGTTCTTCCTTTTCGTGAACTACATCGATGTCCATACCCCTTACAAGCCCAGGGAGCCTTTCCGGAGCCGGTTTCTGCGCGACCCTCACCGGTTCGCGGCGCAGGGCTTGAAACAGGGCCGCCTGCAGAGGACGGCGCCGCCGGTTCACCTGGATCCCATCACGGAGGGCGTCCTGAACGACCTCTACGACGCAGAGCTGGCCTACCTGGACGCAAAGATCGGGGACTTGGTCGGGATGCTGAGAGACCGGGGAGTCCTGGATCAGACCCTTTTCATTGTCACCAGCGACCACGGGGAGAACCTGGGAGATCATCATATCGTGGGCCACCGGTTTTGCGTGTACCAGACCCTGCTCCGGATCCCCCTCATTTTCCGCTATCCCAAGGCGTTCCCGGGAGGCCTGCGGGTGAAGGAGCCCGTTTCCATGATCGATGTGGTTCCCACGCTGATGCAGGTGGTGCGCCCTCAGGGGGTTCCTCTGCCGCCTGGCCTGCTTGGGCGGAGTCTCCTGACGGCTCACGGCGAAGGGTCGGCGGACCGAACTTTGGTTTCGGAATACACAGCGCCGGTCTCCTGGATCCCCAAATACCGCAAGTGGAACCCGGGGATGGACGAGGCCTACTTCACGCGGAACCTGAAGAGTGTCCGGAGGGGAAACCTGAAATTCATTTGGGGTTCGGATGGATTGCAGGAGCTGTACGATCTCGGGAAGGATCCGATGGAGACCGTGAACCTGGTCGATCAGCAGCCGGACCTGGCTCGGCGGATGAAAGAAGAGGCGGAACAGCTCTTCGCCACGCTCCAGCCGGTCGGGCTCGCGGAAGAATCCCGATCCATAGATGAGAACCTCCGGAGAGAGTTGAGAGCCCTGGGGTATGTCCAATAAGTGATTAATCCAAGAGAGCTCTTCCTTAAGCAGCTGGTCCTGCTGATCGACGCGGCCCTGCTGGTGACCGGCTTCCTGCTGGCGTACCACCTGCGGGAATCGGTCCATCTTTTTTATCGGTGGGATTTCTTCCGGGGCCGGGAAGTCCTTCAGCCGGGGGGGTTGATGGAGGGTTACCTCTGGCTGCTGCTGCTGATCCTCCCAATCTGGCTCGGCCTGCTCTCTCTGCTCGGCGGTTACCGGGAGCTGAGGATGAAATCCTACTTGAGCATGGTTTGGGCGATCCTCCAGGCCTCCGCGTTGGGGTTCATCTGCTTTGGTTCCCTCATGTACCTGCTGAAGCTTCATTTCGTCAGCCGCGCTTTCTTGGCGATCTTCCTGGTGGTCAGTTTTTGCCTCCTTTCGTTGGAGCGGTGGATCCTGATGTTTTTCTTCCGGCTGATGCTGCGCCGGGGCTATTTCGTCCGGAGCATCCTGATCGTCGGCACCGGCCGGCGGGCCCGGCGGTTCGCCCAGGTCGTCCGGGCCCATGCCAATTGGGGTATCCGCATCGTAGGGTTCCTGGATGAAGACCCGCGGCTGGTCGGCCATAAGGTGGAAGGGGTGGAGGTCATCGCGACCCTGGCGGATCTTCCGCGCGTCCTGAAGGAGCGGGTGATCGACGAGGTGGTTTTTGTCATCCCGCGGAACTGGATGGCCCGCATGGAGCCCTGGATCCTGCAGTGTGAGCTGGTAGGAGTGCGGGCCACCCTTGCCATGGACCTGTTCAATCTCCGGTTTGCCAAGGTCCAGCCCACCGACCTGGACGGCATCCCGCTGATCTCTTTCGATACCACCCCCATGGACCAGTGGCGGCTGGCGGTGAAGCGGGTGCTGGATTTTGTCGCGGCGGCCGTCGGCTTGGTCCTGCTGTCGCCGCTTTTCCTGTTGGCGGCGGCGGCCATCAAGATGACCTCCCGCGGCCCGGTCTATTTCCGGCAGGTGCGGTGCGGGCTGAATGGCCGGCGCTTCATGGTTTACAAGTTCCGCTCCATGTCCGCCGATGCCGAATCCCGCAGGGCGGAGTTGGAACACCTGAACGAGATGGCCGGGCCTGTGTTCAAGGTGACCAACGATCCGCGCTTGACCCCCGTGGGCCGCTGGATCCGGAAGACCAGCGTGGATGAACTGCCCCAGTTGTTCAACGTCCTTCGGGGAGAGATGTCGCTGGTCGGGCCCCGCCCGCCGCTCCCCAGTGAGGTGGAGAAGTACGAGACCTGGCAGAGGCGCCGGCTTTCCATGCGGCCGGGGATCACCGGGCTTTGGCAGGTCAGCGGCCGCAATAAAGTGAAGGACTTCAGCCAGTGGACCCGCCTGGATTTGGAATACATCGACCGGTGGTCCCTGAAGCTGGACCTGGAAATCCTGCTGAAGACCGTCCCCGCGGTGGCGTTCGGCATCGGGGCAAAATAAGCTGAATTTGCGGCTTTAACGGGCCGTTTTTTATGATAGAGTATTTCACCATGCGATACGAAAAAAGCCGTTTTAGCTTTCTCCTGGTTGTGTTTAGCGCGGCAGCGATTCTGCTGTCACAGTCGGTTCCAGCGCGGGCCCAGACAAAAGATGTCGGTTCAGAGGAAGAGCGTCTGCGCCGCCCCAAGATTCTTGAGGTTCCGGAACGGGCGGTGATCCCCATTGAGATTCCCCCTGAAGAGGAGCTTCCCGCTTCCGCGGCCAACGCGCCCCCCATTCAAGTCACCGGGGTGACTTTGGAAGGGGCGACCCTGCTTGCCGGGAAGCAAGCCGACGCGTTGACCGCGCCGGTGATCAACCGTTCCGCCACGCTTCAGGAACTGCGCGGGGTCGCGCTGGCGATCACCCGCTGGTATCGCAGCCGGGGTTACGTGACCTCCCGGGCCTTGATCCCGGCACAGTCCGTGGAGCGGGGCGTCGTCCGCATCCGTGTGGTCGAGGGCAAGGTCGGCCAGGTCCGGATTGAGGGGAACAAGCATTTCAAGACCGAGCTTCTTCAGCGGTACGTGCGGGTCAAGCCGGGCGAAATCCTCCAGATGCGCAAGTTGGAAGAGGCGCTCGGTTCACTCAACGCCCATCCGGACCGGAAGGTCAAGCTCGTCCTGGCGCCGGCTGCCCAGCCGGAGACCACCGACCTCATCCTTCAGGTCACGGACCACCTGCCCATCCATGCCAGCTACACCGTGGATACCCAAGGCACCAAGGATACCGGCTTGGTCCGCCAGAGCTTGGTTTTTTCACACGGGAACATCACCGGTGTGGATGATCAGGTTCAGCTCCGCGGGATCATCACGGAGTTCGGGGGTTTGAAAGGCGGGGCATTGAGCTATCTCCGTCCCCTGACTGATTCGGGCATTCTAGCCACCCTGGACGTGAGTGGTGTGACGTCTCATATCGGGGAAGACCCCATCGGGCAGAACTTCAAAGGTTTGCATCCGCGGGGCGACGCGGTCACCCTCAGCCCCGGCATGGTCATCCCGCTGATCCGCAGGACGCACTGGGAAGCCGAGCTGGTGCCGGGGTTTGACTTCAAGCGGATCCGGACCCGTGAAGACGCGGTGAGTACTTCGAAAGATGACCTTCGGGTGTTCCGGCTGTCCACCGCCGTGCTCGGGGAAGACAAGTGGGGCAGGAACTTGCTTGTAGAGGAAATGCGCTTAGGAATCCCGAATATCCTGGGTGGATCTCACCCGGAGGATATCGCGGCGAGCCGGGGCGGCGCCGGCGGCCAATTCTTCCGCTGGGTCGGAAACGGGGTGCGGGTGCAGAACGGCCCCTGGGGCACCTCCCTGGTGACTCGAGCTACCGGCCAGCTGACCAGCGACCGGCTTGTTCCTGCGGAACAGCTTCGGCTCGGCGGCGCGGAGACCGTCCGGGGTTATCCGGAAGGGACCTTCTTGGCTGATTACGGTTTCCATACTACTGTCGAAGCCCGGGCTCCTTTGCTGGAGCGTTTGATCCCTGGCGCCCCCAATAACAAGGCCTTCTTTAACCGGTTGGGGCGTTCGCTTCAGGTTGTGGGATTCTGGGATTTCGGGGAAGGGTTCCTGCGCGGCGCTCGGGCGAACGAGGATCAGGACATGCGCTTGAGCGGCGTGGGATGCGGTTTCCGTTTGCGTCCCACATCGGAATCTTTGATCCAAGCGGATTTTGGTTGGGCGATCGGCGATCGGGACAGTGAAAAGGATCGCCCGCGTCTTCACTTGATTTGCCGAGCTGGCTTCTAAAAAATCTTCGCTGGCCCTTGATTTTTTGCCGGAGTGATGGTAATATTACCCCAAAGTTACTTATTTAAACCCCCGGTAAAGGAAAAATGAACCTAACTACACAACACACCCGAACTTCAGTTTCTTTGCGTGTCCTCGCGGCGATCGTCTCTTCCATGTATACGGCCAGCTTCTGCATGCCGGCCTGGGCCCTGCCCACCGACTATACGGTGGATCATGGGAGCGTCACCTCCGATCAGCCGGATTCCAGCACGCTGAATTTCAGCATCGATTCTGAGCAGGCCATCCTGAGCTTTCCCCACTTTGATGTAGGGGCTTCCGAGACCGTCCAGTTCCACTTTACGAATCCTTCCGCGCTCTCCAGCGTCTTGAACCGGGTGACTGGGGGCCAGGTTTCCATGATTGCCGGCAGTTTGCTTTCCAACGGCCAGGTGCTCCTGATCAACCCGGCCGGTATCCAGATTGCCGGCACCGCCCGCATCGAGGTGGCGCGCGGTTTGGTGGTTTCCACTTTGGATCTCAAGAACGAAGATTTCCTGGCCGGCCAGTACCGCTTCGGGCAGGGGGAGGGGGTTCCTCCGGGCCTGGTGCGCAACGAGGGCATCATCGTGCTGACCAAGCCGGGCGGGTTGGTGGCCCTCTTGGGTGGCGCCGTCCAGAACGTGGGGTCGATCCTGGCCGAGACCGGCAGCGTGGCTCTGGTGGCCGGGGAGCAGGTGACCCTTTCGTTTGATCAGCAGGGATGGCTTGCCGTGGCGGTCAACCAGCCCCTTTCCAAGATTGCCGTTGGTTTGGATGGCCAGCCGGTTTCTTCCGCGGTGGAGCAGTCCGGGACAATCTCGGCCCAGGGCGGTTATGTTTTGGTGCGCGCCAGCGCTCTGCCGGGTCTGTTCAACCGCTTGGTCAGCTTGCCGGCCGGCTTGATTGAGGCGATCAGCGTGGTTTCCAGCAACGGCCGCATCGAGTTGATTGGCGAAGGCGGATCGCTGGTCCATGCCGGAACGATCCGGGCGGACGGCAGTTCATCTGCTCCGGATGCCGGCCAGGTCTCGATCACGGCCGACAAGGTTCTTCAGCAGGGCATCGTGACCGCCAACGCTGCGGAAAACGGGCAGGCCGGTTCGATCCAGGTGACCGGTAAAGAGGAAGCTGTTCTCTCATCTGGGAGTCGTTTGGAGGCCAAGGCCTCCGGGTTGAACGGCAAGGGCGGTTCCGTCCGGGTCCGCTCGGCTCAGCCGAAGGTTTCCGGTGAGGTGGCTTTCCAGGATGGCGCGGTGATTGATGTCAGCGGCGGTTCTGTGTCGGGCGACGCGGGCAACGTGGAGCTGAGCGCCGCGACGGTGCAGTTCGACGGCTTGGCCTACGCGCATGCGCAGGACGGCTATTGGGGCGGGCTGCTGTTGGTGGATCCTCTCTTCCTGATTTTTAATACCAGCGTTCAAACTGCTCCGCCGAACAACGCGACCGGCACCCCGGATGTCGCCTTTTCCGATCCTCCGGCGGCCGGCACCACCACCATTGAGATCGGCGACATTGTCGGTTTTGCCCAGGCCTTCTTCCAGGCGGTAAATGACATCACCATCGCGGCGGCCATCGTGATGGGCGCCGGCAACAGCATCTTCCTGGCGGCCGGGCGGGACATCAAGCAGAACGCCGATGTGACGGTCAGCGGCGCCGGCACGGTGACCATGATCGCCGATCGGGACTTCATCATGGGCTCCGGAGCATCCATCTCAAGCGGAAGCGGGGCCGTCGTGCTGGGGTCGGGGGATGAATTGGACTTGCGGGAGATCACCTCGGCTTCCGGCGATGTCATCGCCGTCGCGGGAGGCAACCTCCGCGTTCGGGAGGCCATCAGCACGGGCGGCGCCGGCGATATCGACCTGGTCGCCGACGGCGACTTGGAAGGGCACGGGCACGTTTCAATGGACTCTGCTGCGTCCCTGACCACCGACACCGGCGACATTGCCGTTCTCTCCGCCCTCTTGGGGGATCCGAGCGAGGCGGAGCTTGAGCTCCGGGCGGTGACCTCCACCAGCGGCAACATCTCGGCCGTTTCCGGCCGGGGAGTCAAGGTTCGCGGGAATGTTTCCACAGGCGGCGCCGGCAAGATCCTTCTGGACGGCGATTTCGACCTGGACGGCAAGGGTACTGTACGGATGGACAGCGGCACCTCCTTGACGACCACGGATGGCGAGATTGAGATTCTGGGGGGTGGTGAGGATGACATGAACCTTCGGGCGATCACCTCCACCACAGGAGACATCTGCGTCCACTCCGGGGATACCATCAATGTCCGCGGAAACATCGAAACGGGCGGGGACGGGATGATTACCCTGTGGGCGGATTCCGATAGGAATGGCGTGGGGACCGTCAATCAGGACGGCAGTACAAACGACATCATCACCGATGCAGGCCAAATCCTCCTTTGGGGGTCGGGACCCATAAAGACCAAGAATCTCACTTCGACGACCGGAGACATCTTTGTATGGGCTACCAATCCGACCGCCGACTTGTCGCTCGATGGGTTGATTAAGACCGGGGGCAACGTGGAGCTGTTCGCGGGGGATGATATCTTGGACGGCAACGGCGGCGACATGAATGTGATTGCCGGCGGAGATGCCGAGTTCATCGCTCTGAACGGCCACATCGGCACCTCCGGCAATTCCCTGGATGTGGACATCGACGGCGTCCTGGATGTCGGGGCGGGAGAAAGTGTGAGCGGGAAATCGGTCAACTTGGCCGGCACGGTTGATGGTGGGATCGGCGGGCCTCCTCCCAATCCGCCTTTCCTGGTGACAGAGCTGGGTCTTCTCACCAATGCGCCTGTTCCCCCGGTGGGGTCGGTGTTCTTGAATGGGGCCCCCCAGGTTTTGAGCGGTCCTCTTGGCGCCGGTTTTGATGCCGACACGGTCTGCATCACCGGCATCGTGCCTCCGCCACCGCCGCCTCCTCCGCCACCTCCGGGTCCTCCTCCCGCTCCGCCGCCACCTTTAATTCTTCCGTCCTCCGGCCCGGCCGCTTTGCTGGATTTCATCTTCGAGGTAGAGAACCGACGCCGCTACCGCGGCTTGATCATCTAATCAGCCCAGCTTCTGCCTGAGGGGCCCCCGAAGAAAAATACCGGGGGCCCCTTGCTTTTTGGGCTTTGATCAGCCATATTTTTTGTAGTAGTTCACAAAGCAACGTCGTGGGGACCTGTCTCAAGGCACACTCGCCGTAAGGCGGGGTCGCAAAACTAAAGGGTCCCAGGGGAGGATCCCCCGGGATAGCCAGTTGCCAGGTCTGAACAAGAGAAGGCCCTCACGCTAACATGGAGGTGTGAGGGCCAATGTTTTATTCACTTATTCCAGGGTTTGTCGCGGTTTTGATGGGGATTTCCGTCACGGCAGCGCCGCCGCAGGCGGTCCCGGCCATGCCGGTGCTTTCCAGGCCGGCCGTTGTTGTGGATCGCGCGGCTCCAATCATGCCCGCGGTTGCTCCTAGGACGGCTGCGGCGCCCGTGGCGCGTCAGCCGCTGATCGTGATCGAAGCCCCGCGGAGGATCTCTCTGGAGCGGATCCGCAGGGAGAGTGCCCGCTATCCGGACATGGATACCGCGGGACGGTTCGTCGAGCTTTCGACGGAATGCCCGCCCCTGTTCGGAAGCGACGAGTGACGTTTTAGCAGCGGGGAAGCCGCGAGAATCCTCGCGGCTTCCCCGTTGTGCTTTCGCCGCGCTTGACACCTCCGGCCGGGTAGGGTATTTCTAGGCCATCATGCCTCTTCGCCTCGTCTCTCCCGCTCTAGAGGCCTACGCGGCCAGGCACAGCGCGCCGGAGCCCAAGCTGCTTCGGGATTTAGCGCGAATCACCAAGCAAAAGACGGCCTGGCCTCAAATGCAGGTGGGGCATTGGGAGGGTAGTTTCCTGCGGTTGATGGTGAAGATCGCCCGGGCGAAGCGGGTCCTCGAAATCGGGACCTTTACCGGCTACAGCGCCCTGGCGATGGCCGAGGGACTGCCGCCCGGCGGCCGGTTGATCACCTGTGATTTGGATCCCGCGGCCACCCGGATTGCCCGCGAGTGTTGGAAGAAGAGCCCGCAGGGAAGGAAGATCGAACTCCGGCTGGGCCCCGCGCTCCAGACGATTCCCCGGCTCCAAGGGTTTTTCGACCTAGTTTTCATCGATGCCGACAAGGAAAACTACACCCGCTATTGGAACCTGTGCGTCCCGAAGGTCCGCCGCGGCGGGCTTCTGCTGGCCGATAACGTGCTCTGGAGCGGCCGGGTCCTGCATCCCCGCGACACCACCACCCGGGCGATCACGGCCTTCAACCGGTTTGTGGCCGCGGACCGCCGCGTCGAAGCGGTGATGCTTCCCCTGCGGGACGGCGTCACCGTGGCCTATAAGAAATAAAACTCCCTTTTTCTCCTCGTGGGTTTGATGACGCAGTTGGCTCAGGGGCACATTATAATGAATCGGTGGGGTTATCAGCGTGAACAAGGGGGTTTCTCTGGGTGTTGAAGACGTACGACGGGATCCCTTTTGTCTTGACGGTTTCGATCTAAAGGTCCTGAAGGCGTGCCCGCGCGTCATTGTGACGAATGAGCGGTTTGTGCCGATCATGGATGGGGTTTCAATCCGGTACATCGCGCCTCCCTCCGGGTGTTCGTTCCTAGGGTGGGGGGTGGTTTTCATGGTTGCCGTGCGCCTGTTGTTGGAAATGCGGCGCCCGGGCGCGGTTGGGTTGATCAGCATGGGCAGCCGCTCCGGGAGCGTCTTCTGTTTCCTCAACTCGTTCGGGTGGCTCCGGGGCGGCCCGGTGCTTGCCTGCCGGGTCCTCCTGCCGGCGGACTCGGGGCGCATCAAAACTTACTGCATCGGCCGGGCACTGCGGAGCACAGATCTGGTGACCGTATGGTCACGCCCTCAGATCGAGAACTATCACAGGGCGTTTAGATGTCCGCGCGATCGATTTGTGTTTCTCCCGTACAAGGCCAATCATTCCATGTCCGCGTCCCATCCGTTGCGGGTGGGGGACTACCTCTTCAGCGGCGGGAACTCCGAGCGGGATTACAAAACCTTGTTTGAGGCCGTTCGGGGGCTTCCAATCCCCGTGATCGTTTCGACCACAAAACAGCGGACCGTTCAAGGCCTGGAGGTCCCGGAGAACGTGATTCTGCTGAGAGCCGAGAAGCAGGCCTTCGAGCGTCTCATGGCCGGTTCGCGCATGGTGGCGCTGTGCTTGAAGAAGGGGATGATCCGCGGGTCCGGGGAGGCCACGTTTCTGAACGCGATGTGGCACGGCAAGCCGGTGGTTGTTGCCGATGATGTTTCCGCCCGCGATTACATTGAGGACGGGGTGGACGGGTTTGTCGTGCCGGCCGGTTCCGTCGAACAAACGCGCCGCCGCATCCTGGAGCTTTGGAACGATCCCGCCCTCACGGCCCGGATGGGCGAGGCGGGCAGAAAAAAGGTAGCCAGCCGCTACACGCACGATCAATACAAGGCCCGCATGCACGCCCTTGCCCTGCTGGTGTTTTCCGAGCGGATGCATTGAAGCAACAGTTATCGCCCATGTTGAACAAGAAACCGGTCTTCATCGTCGCTTTCGCCTACGGGGGTTCCAACATCCTTCTCAATTTGTTAAGAAGCCACCCGGATTTGTGCTCGCCCCGCGGCGAGATCAATGAAGTCTTCAAGGGAAAACCGGATGAACCGCTGTCCACCCGCCTGGCCAAGTGTCTCCGCTATTTCCCGTGCGTTCTCGCCGAAGGCCGCGACATCTTCGATTTCAATGACTGGGAACCCCGGAGGCCCTTCAAGGTCTTTACCCAGCGTCTCATCGACCGCATTCTGTTCGATGAGAAGCTCCGCGCCCGGTCCGGATCGCAGAATTACTATAAAGATGAGGACACGGTCTACACGGAAAAAGAAGTCAGGTCTGCGCGGCTTCTGTCGAAAAACCTCGACGGCTTGACCTTTCTCACGCCCGAGCTTTCGCGGATGTACCCGGACGCCGTTTTTATTGCTTTGGTGCGGAATGGATTTGCCGTCTGTGAAGGGCATCTGCGCCGCGGGCACAAGCTGGAGAACATCGCGAGAAATTACGACAAGGGCTGCGGCCTCATGCTGGAGCATTCCCGTACCCTCCCACGCTATTATATTATCCGCTATGAAGACATGGTGGCCAACCCGCAGGAGACGCTGAAGGAAGTTTACCGTCTAGCGGATCTGGACATCGGCCTTGTTAAAAAAGTGCGGATGCAGGCCAAAAGAGTCATCGGGAAGGACGGGTCCCATCAGGTGGTGCGCCAGGGAGAATGGAAACAGATGTTCTGGTACAGCCCGGATGAATTGCACAAGCATTTCCGAAGCGACGCCAACGAAAACCAGATCAAGCGCCTGAGTGAGGACCAGAAAGGTTTGATCCGTCATGTCTGCGCTTCTAGTCTCCGACGGTTCGGTTATCTTTAGCCCGCGCGGAGAATTGACTTGAAGCCGTTGCTCACCGCCAATGTCCGGGTTCGAAACGAGGAACGCTTTGTCAAGCAAGCGATCGAAGCCATTCTCCCCGCGGTGGACAAGGTCTTGGTCTTCGATACGGGTTCAACGGACCGTACAGTCGAGAGGATCCGGGAGATCAAAGATCCGCGCATCGAAATCATCCATAAACCGGTGACGGACGCGACCGGCCTCGTGAAGTACCGGAATGAGATGGCCGATTTGGCTGAGACCGAGTGGTTCTGGAACGTGGACGGCGATGAAGTCTACCCGCCGGAGGCGGTCTCCCGGATCCGGGAATTCTTGCTGACGGTGCAGGAACATGTCCATCGAGTCGCCATTCATCGGAGACATTTCTACGGGTCCCTTAACCTCATTGGGAAGTTTGATGCGGGCGGGAGGATTTACAGGGCCTCGCGGATCCGGACCCGGATCCGCGACCCGAAGTACGGAAAGAAAGTCGGCTATGAAACCCCTTACGATGTTGCCGACCCGACCGCTCACCGCAGTAAATTCTCCATGACAGCGCCGCCGGAAATCCATCTCTTCCATATGCACTACATGCCGCGCTCATCAAAAGATTCGGAGCTGGGAAGAATGCGCGGCTGGAGAAACCCTCCTTTTCCTCTCAGGGTCTATTTGGGGCCTTGGCCGCCAGGATTGACCGATGCCGTCTTGGGGAAGAGGATTACCCCAAGACTCGTGTTCCTATGGCTCAGGGTCAATCTTTCGTCCGGATGCAAACACCTCGCTATCCTCATGAGAAAAGCGGCTGGCAAACTGAATGGAAAACATCAAGCATAAAGTTGCGGGTGTGCCCGAACCCATGCGTTGCCGGGTATTAAGAAGAGGCGTTGAAGAAGCTTTTTGTCAAAACCTATGCATGGCCGTTGTTCCTGAAACCCGGGACTTTCTGAGTCTTCTGGTGAAACCGACCTAGTGGACCTTACTCGGCTCATTCCGGCATGGGTCGGTGGGTTACGGTTGGCCTTGGAGTGATGTCTCCCCAAGAGGCTCCTTCCCGGATCTTCTCTCGTTTTCTTCGGTTCGGCTTACTCGCCTGGGGCGGGCCGGTGGCCCAGATTGCCATGATCCGGCAGGAGCTGGTGGAAGAAGAGCGCTGGATTTCGAAGGAGCGGTTCAACCGGGTGCTGGCGGTCTACCAGGTCCTTCCCGGTCCGGAGGCGCATGAGTTGTGCGTCTACTTTGGGAGATTGGCCGGAGGCCGTCTCGGTGGTTTCCTCGCCGGGTTAGGATTCATGCTGCCGGGTCTTCTCTTCATGCTGGCCTTGTCCTGGCTGTACGTTGCCGTTGGAATTTCCTCACCCCTGTTCCAGGCGGTCTTTGCCGGATGTCAGGCGGCGGTTGTTGCGCTGATCGTGCGGGCCGTCCACCGCATCGGCGGCCACGCGCTGACGGACGGCTGGCTCTGGGGTATGGCCGTCCTGGCGGCTGTCGCCCAGTGGGCGGGGATTCACTTCCTGTGGACGCTGGCCTTTACCGGGGCGGCCTACTCCTTCCTGAAACGCGGTCGTCGGCCGGCGGCCATGGCAGTCTGCGCCGCTTTCCTTGCGGTCGCGTTTTTCTCCCTCAGGAATGAGGGTTCGGCTGGGTCCGTTTCCATGGTCGCCGTGCCTGGGGCTCCTTTGGAAGTCTCGGTCCTGGGACTTTTCGGTTCGGGGCTCCGCGGCGGCTTGCTGACATTCGGCGGGGCTTATACCGCCATCCCGTTTCTGCAGCATGACGCGGTGGAGGTGGGCCGGTGGATGACCAACGCCCAGTTCCTGGACGGGCTGGCTCTCTCGGGCATCTTGCCGGCTCCGTTGATCATTTTCGGGACCTTCGTGGGATACGTAGGCGGCGGCCTGCCGGGCGCGCTCGCGGTGACGGTCGGTATTTTCCTTCCGGCATTCGCGTTCACGCTGATCGGATATGACCTGATGGAGCGGTTCATCGACAACGCGGCCCTTCACGGTTTTTTGGACGGGGTGACGGCGGGCGTCGTCGGGCTAATCGCCGCCACGGCGATGGGGCTGTTCCAAGCGGCCATCCGGAGCTGGCCGGCCGCGGTGATCTTCGGGTTGTCGCTCCTCCTCCTTTACCGCTGGAAAACCAAAGCCGCTGTCCCCGCCGTAGTGGCGGGGGCGGGAATCTTAGGGCTCCTGGTGTTCCGGTAGACGGTACAATAGAAGCCATGAAGAAGGTTTTTGTTGAGACCTACGGCTGCCAGATGGCCTCACTATTACACGCGTGTGGTGGGATTCATGCAAAACCTAACGGGGACGGGATAGGTGGATAAACAGCCGCAGGTTTACGTTATTGCCGGACCGAATGGGTCGGGGAAAACGACCTTTGCTTCAAAATTTCTCCCGAAATACGCCGATTGCCCAGCGTTCATCAATGCAGACACGATTGCTCGTGGTTTGTCCGGTTTCTCTCCAGATGCGGTTGCGCTCAGGGCCGGCAGGATTTTGCTTGAGCAAATCGAGAGCTACGCCTCTCGGAACGTTGATTTTGCTTTTGAGACCACCCTGTCGGGAATCAACTATCTTTCGCGTCTAAAAAGCTTGAAGAAAACAGGGTACGCAATCCACCTGTTCTTCCTGTGGATTCCCGACGTCCGACTTTCTTTGGCGCGCATAGCGAGCCGGGTCAAAAGAGGAGGACATGATATCCCCGAGAAAGTTGTGCGCCGTCGCTTTCATAAGGGGATTGAGAACCTTTTTAGGCATTACAAGCCGGTCCTCGATTCGTGGATGCTGTTTGATAACTCCAGGGACACTCCACAGGATATTGCTGAAGAAAAGCAAGGCGAGCTGAGGATCTTCAATCGCGATTTGTATGAGAAGATTTTGAGACTGGCGGAGGGAAAATGAGTTCTAAAAAAGCGAAGACGGTCGCACAGCTTCATTCGGGAGCGAGAAGAGCGATAAGGGAAGCGGTATCGGAGGCGCTCAAGGAGCATAAGTCAGCGGGTGTTCCTGCTGCGATCTGGAAAGACGGAAAGGTTGTGTATTTGCCAGCCCGGCGGAAGAAATAGAACGGGCTCGTTCGGATTCGATGCCGATGCTAATGACTAAAGAGCATATCCTTAGCGAGATTAGGCGGACAGCCAAGACCAATGGGGGAATTCCTCTTGGTTGGAGACGGTTTGAGAGTGAGACCGGCATTCGATATGAGGACTGGTATGGGAAATTCTGGAGCCGTTGGGGAGATGCGGTTCGTACTGCTGGGTTTGAACCGAACAGCATGAATAAGGCATACAGTGACCAATTCCTTTTTGAGAGTTTAGCACTACTCACTCGGCAACTGGGACGGGCTCCTGTCCATGGGGAACTTTTGCTTGCGTCAAAGGATAACCCTGAATTTCCTGGAGAAGGAGCGTTCCGGCGCTTGGGCCAGAAGTCTTTGCGGGTATCCCGCATGCTTGCTTTCTGCGAGGCGAATCCCGGGTATGACGATGTAGCAACTCTTTGGAGACAAATCGTGGTCAAGGGGGATTCGTCAAGCTCTGAAGAAGATGGCATTCTGCCTGAGCGTGCAGGTTACGTCTATCTCCTTAAGCACGGTTCGCGACGAGAGTATAAAATCGGCCGCACTTATCAGCCTGTGCGCCGGGAGGGGGAAATGGGAATCCAGCTTCCAGAGAAACTCCAGCCCATCCATTACATAAAGACGGATGATCCAGCAGGAATCGAAAGTTATTGGCATGCGCGGTTTGCTGAGAAGCGCAAAGAGGGTGAGTGGTTCGCGCTTACAGCTGAGGACGTCCGTTCTTTTAAGAGGTGGAAACGAATTTATTGAAGTGGGTTTTACTAGACTGCTACAGTTTCAAAATAGCGACGAACGGAGAAGGTTTCAAAAAGTCCTCCAGCTTTTAGGCGAGATCGATCAGGAGCGCTTAGCAAAACTTATTGAAGCAGAGCAACGGGATGAAGAAGCAATCGGCCGCATCCTCGATGTCTCGGACCGAAAAGTCGTTGAGACGCAAAGAGCTAGAGAACTGAAGCATTACAATTTAACCGAGGTATCCAAAATTCTTGGGGTTACGAGGCAGGGGTTGTACTACTGGATCCGAAAGGGATGGGTCAAGGTGAAACGGGATGGGAGGAGTTATCCGGCCTTTACAGTTTTTGACATCAAACGGATTATGAGCTGGAGAAATTCTGGTGCAGATGGATAGAAATACGCGCGGACATTCATCTGATCTTTACGCTTTTTTACACGCCATTCCTTGGGGTTAAAACCGTCGCAATGATTTATTGGATATGAGGTTATAGTGAAAAGGCTCTTTCTAAAAACTTTTGGGTGCCAGATGAACGTACGGGACTCGGAGGAGGTGACCGGGCTCCTGCTGGAGAAGGGGTACGCTTTGGCGGAGTCGGAAGAATCGGCCGACGTGATCCTGTTCAACACCTGCTCGATCCGGGAGCACGCCGAGGACCGGGTCTGGTCGAACGTCGGGGCGCTGAAGGAGATGAAACAGCGGCGGCCGGAGCTGATCATCGGCGTCATGGGGTGCATGGCGAAGGCGCAGAACCAAAAGATCTTTAAGCGGATGCCTCACGTGGATTTCATCTCCGGACCGGCGCAGATCTACGAAGTGCCGGAGTTGATTGAATCGATTTGGGAAGAACGAAAGCCCATGCAGGCGATTCAGGAGAAGCGGCGCAGTGAGTTCCAAACGATCTCCTACCATTCCGGAAAGGTGAGCGCCTTGGTGACGATCATGGAAGGATGCGACAAGGTCTGCAGTTACTGCGTGGTGCCCTACACGCGTGGACCGGAAGCGAGCCGGCCGCCGGAGCAAGTGATCGGCGAAGTGGAAAAACTGGTGGGCCAGGGTTTCCGGGAGGTGATGCTGTTGGGGCAGAACGTCAATTCCTACGGGCGGCGCTTGGCCGGTGACCGGCTCGGCTCCTCGAGGCCGGTGACGTTTCCGGACCTGTTGGCCCGAGTGAACGCCGTGCCGGGGATCGAACGGGTCCGGTTTATCACCTCGCACCCCTGGGACGCGGTGGAAGGGCTCTTCGACGCGATGCGGGACCTGCCGAAAGTCTGCGAGCACCTTCACCTGCCAGTGCAGTCCGGATCGGACGCGGTCTTGGAGCGGATGCGCCGGGGGTACACGGCGCGGGAGTACCTCGGTAAACTGGAGTTACTGCGGGAGCGGGTGCCGCAGGCGGCGGTGACCACCGACCTGATCGTCGGGTTCCCGGGGGAGACCGAAGCCGATTTTCAAGCGACGGTGCGGCTCGTTGAGCAAGCCCGGTTCGATTCGGCCTTCATTTTCACCTATTCCCCGCGGCCCTTCGCGGCCGCTTCTCGCTGGAAGGACGACGTGCCGCAGGAGGCAAAGGATCGGCGCCTTCAGGAGCTCTTGGCCCTGCAGGAGAGGATTTCCCGGGAAGAGGGGGAGCGCCGTATCGGCGGCACGGTCGAGCTCCTTGTGGAGGAGCCCGGCATGGGACGGACAAGAACCAACCGGAAGGCCTATTTTGAGGGGGACGGCGTGAAGCCGGGTACATTGGTGAGCATCCGGGTGCAAAGCGTGCGGGGGCACAGCTTCATCGGGGAGAGGGTCCGATGAAGACAGCGGGGTGTTTTCGCTTGGGCCTGCTTCTCCTGCCGCTGGTTCTTGCCACGCCCGCGAGGGCGGAGGAGCTGGCGGTCCTGCAGGCGATGTTCCTGCGGGGCGATTACAGCACCGTTGTCCGCGAAGCGCGGAACATGGACCGGCAGGGCAGGGAGTTGAGTGACGGCGCGTTGTACCTTTGGGGGATCTGCGCGCTGAAACTGGAGGACGCGCAGGAGGGGCGGCAGGCGCTCCAGCGCTTGATGTCGCAGTACCCTTCGAGCCGCTGGCGGGCCCCCTCCTGGCTTGCTTTGGGCCAGAGCTGGGAGGAGGAGGGGAAAGATGAAGAGGCGCTGAAAGTTTACGGCCAGCTTTTGGAGGAACAGAAGACCGGACCGTATTCCGGCCAGGCGGTCCTGCGGATGGCGAAGGCGCAGATGCGGCTGGGGCAGTGGGAAGAGAGCCGGACCACGCTGGAACAGCTGGTCCGCGGGGCGCCCGGCAGTCCGGAAGCGGCCGCGGCCAGGGAAATGCTTCAGCAGGGGACCTTTTACTACTGCGTTCAGGTGGGGGCCTTTTCCTCCGAGGAGAATGCCCAGCGCCTGGCCGGGGAGCTGAAGCGGCGCGGCTATGTCTCGGAGATCAGCGAGGGGTCTCTGCAGGGAAAGACCTTTTACCGGGTCCGTGTCGGCCGGTTCAATTCCCACGGGGAGGCGGAGGGAGAGCTTCAGAAACTGCGCCAGGAAGGGTTCCCCGGAAGGATCTTCCCTTGATGATCGTTCTGGTCGGGCCAACCGGTGTGGGCAAGTCGGAGGCGGCGCTGGCGCTGGCGGCCGAGATGCCGTCCGAGATCGTGGCGGTGGACTCGATGCAGGTCTACCGGCGGATGGACATCGGAACGGGCAAGCCGCCGCCGGAGGTCCGCCGCGGGGTGCCGCACCACGGGATCGATCTGGCCGAGCCGGAAGAGGAGTTTGACGCCGTGCGTTACGCCGAAGCGGTCGGCCCGGTGATCGAGCAGATCCGGCTCCGTGGGCGCCGGCCGATCCTGACGGCCGGGTGCGGCCTCTATCTTCGGGTGCTCCTGCGTGGGATTTGCGAAGCCCCGGGAAAGGACCCGGAGGTGAGGGGAAAGCTGTTGGAGCGGGCCGCGGCGGAAGGATCCCCGGCCCTGCATGCCCACCTGCGGGAGGTGGATCCCGAGGCGGGCCGGCGGATCCACCCCAACGATCTGCGCCGGGTGGTCCGGGCGCTGGAGGTGTTCGAGGTGACCGGCCGTCCGATGACCCGCTGGCACCAGGAAACCCAGCCCGGCTTTTCAGGAAAAGGGGACTGCCGGATCATCGGCCTGGCCTGCGACCGGGAAAAACTCTATGAAAAGATCCAGGCACGCATCGACGGCTGGCTGGCCGCCGGGTGGGTGGAGGAAGCGCGGGCCCTCGCTGGGCGGGATTTGAGCATGACCGCGCGGGAGGCGCTCGGCTATCGGGAACTATTCGGCCATTTCGAGGGCCGGACCGATTGGGCTTCCACCCGCGCCCTGATCCATCGCAACACGCGGCGTTACGCCAAGCGCCAGCTTTCCTGGTTCCGGCATGAGCCCGGTGTGGAGTGGATTCCGGCCGGGCGGGATCTCCGCTCGCTCGCCGCCTGACTCGCCTTGGAACGGGCTCTCCTCGTCACCCTCCGCTTCAAACAGCTCTCCCACCGGGATCCCTGGCCGGTTTCTGAAATCCAATCGGAACACCGGGAGCTGGCTGTCTCCGCCGGTCTCGAAGTTTCCGGTGAAGTCGTTTTAGAAAGGGAAAGTCCCTCTCCCGCCTATTTGATCGGAACCGGACAGGCGGAGCAGGTTCGGGATCGGGCCGCCCAGCTTCGGGCGCAGGTGGTGGTCTTCGGAGTGGACCTGAGCTTCACCCAGCAGAGGAACCTCGAAGAGACCGCCGGCCGGAAGGTGATCGACCGGACCCAGCTGATCCTGGACATCTTCGCCCGGCGTGCCCATTCGAACGAGGGAAAAGTCCAGGTGGAGTTGGCACAGCTGAGGTATCTTCTGCCTCGCTTGGCCGGAAAGGGGGTCCTGCTCTCCCGGCTGGGGGGCGGCATCGGTACCCGCGGGCCCGGTGAGCAGAAATTGGAAATGGACCGCCGCCGGATCCGTCTCCGCATCAGCCGGCTGGCCCGGGAGCTGGAGGAGATTCGCCGCCGCCGCGAAACGGTCCGGGAGAGGCGCCGGTCAGAGGAGATCCCCTCGGCGGTGCTGGTCGGCTACACGAATGCCGGTAAGAGCACCCTGCTCAACGCGCTGACCGGCTCCTCCGCCCGCTCAGAAGACCGGCTTTTCACCACGCTGGACCCGCTGACTCGGCGCCTGTCCCTGCCGGATGGGCAGGGGATCCTGCTGACCGACACGGTCGGTTTCCTGCACCGTCTGCCGCACCACCTGATCGAGGCGTTCCGCGCGACGCTCCAGGAGGCGGCCGAGGCCTCCCTGCTCCTCCATGTGATGGACAGCTCCAGTCTGCTCATGGAGGAGAAGGAAGCGGCTGTCCATGAGGTGCTCCGGGACATCGAAGCGGATTCCCGTCCGCTCCTCCGGGTGCTCAATAAAACGGACCAGCTCGGGCCGGGTGAGAAAGCGCGGCTTCAACGCAGATATCCCGAAGGGATCCTCCTTTCGGCCCGGACAGGAGAGGGCCTTGGCCACCTAAAAGACCGCCTGCTGGCCCATCTGGGAAAAATGCAAAGAGAAGCGCTGGTCCGGATTCCCCGGGGAGAAGAGGTGTGGCTAAGCCGGATTTATCAGGAGGGGGTGGTGCTGGAGCGCTGGGATCAAGTCAAGGGAACGAAGCTGAGAGTCAGGGTGCCCCTTTCTTTATATGGCCAGCTGGCGGCCGCCGGGTACATCAAGCAGGTCTCTTGACACGCCTCCAATCTATGGTAAACTAGAGCTGTTAGCACTCTATAGTTATGAGTGCTAATACCATATGAGTAAAGTGGATACGAAAAATAGGAAACATCGGATTCTGGAGGCGATCATCCTCTCCTACGCTGAAACGGAGAGCCCTGTCGGCTCCGAGTTCCTTTTGGAGCGGCATCCGTTCGGTGTCAGTTCCGCTACGGTCCGGAATGTGATGGCGGAACTGGAGGAGGAGGGACTGATCACCCATCCCCATACTTCCGCCGGAAGAATCCCGACCGACCTGGGGTACCGCTATTACGTGGATCTGTTGATGGAGCGGGGCCAATTGGGTACTCCGGAAGAAGAAGCGATCCAGTCGGTGGCTGGGATGAAGGGGGAAAATTCCACCGCGGTCCTGCAGGAGGCGGCCCGGGTCCTCTCGGCTCTGACGGAGGAAGTGGGGGTGGTGCTGGTGCCGCAGATCGGGCAGGGTTCGTTCCGGCATTTGGAACTGATCCAGGTGGACCCCAAGGAGGTGGTGGGGGTCCTGATCTCCAGCGAGGGGATGGTGCGCCACGCGAAGATGGCTTTGGAGGCGGAGCTGGAGGCGCAGGAGCTGGAGCGGCTGGCCGCGTTCCTCAACGAGGAGTTGGCCGGGCTCTCCCTGCTCCAGGCCCAGGTGTATTTGACGGAGGCGGCCGAGCATTGGGCCCAGGCCATGGATTTCGCCGCGCTCAACTCGTTGTTCCGCGAAGAGGCCTCGGTGATCCTGGAGGGGACGAGCTGGATCCTGGCGGCGCCGGAGTTCCAGGAGGCGGAGAAGACCCGCCGGCTGATGCGTGGGCTGGAAAATAAGGAGCTGGTGGAGATCCTGACGCGGGACCTGGCGGCCGAGGAAGTGAAGCTCCACATCGGTTCGGAGAACCGCGGCACTTCGCTCACTGACTGCACGATTGCCGGAGCGCCGTATCGCCTGCGGGGCGGGGTGATGGGGACAATCGGTGTGTTGGGTCCGACCCGGATGAATTACCCGCAGGTGACGGCGATGGTCGCCCGGATGGCGCAAGCGGTCAGCCGGGCGTTCCAGGAGGGGCGGTAATGGAAGAGGGGAAAGAAGCGCCGCAGGCGGAAACGCCGGCTCCAGAGGTCGGCGCGGAGACCGCGAAGCTGAAGGATCAGCTTCTGCGCCTGCAGGCCGATTTTGAGAACGCCCGAAAACGCTGGCGTAAGGAGCAGGCGGAGATTCAAGAGCGGGCCAACGGAGATCTTTTGCGGGAGTTGTTGGAGATCCACGACGATTTCCAACGAGCGCTGTCGGTGAAGACGCCTGACCCGAATCAGTTTATTGCCGGCGTCGAAATGATCAGCCGGCGCCTGCAGGATTTTTTGAAGTCGTACGGCATCACGCCGATCGAGGCGGCCGGACAGCCGTTTGATCCGTCTCTGCATGAGGCGGTCTCGCATGAAGTGGACAACGCCGTCCCTGAAGCGACGGTCCTCGAGGAACTGCGCAAGGGCTACCAGATGAACGGCAAGGTGCTGCGCACCGCCGTGGTGAAGGTATCGAAGAAGCGAGAAGAAGGAGGATCTTGAAATGGCAAGAGCAATCGGAATCGATTTAGGGACTTCGAACTCGGCGGCCGCCGTGGTGGAAGGCGGCCGGCCGGCGATTATCCCTTCCGCGGAGGGGATGACGGTCGGGGGAAAGGCCTTTCCCTCCTATGTGGCAATCACGAAGGACGGGCAGAAGCTGGTGGGTGAGCCGGCGCGGCGTCAGGCGGCCGTCAACCCGGAGGGGACCGTCCAGGCGGCCAAGCGGAAGATGGGCACCGACCACGTGTTCCGCCTGCACGGCAAGGAGTTCACGCCCCAGCAGATCTCCTCGTTCATCCTGCAGAAGATCAAGCAGGATGCCGAGGCCTTCCTGAGCGACAAGGTGGATGAGGCGGTCATCACGGTGCCGGCCTATTTCAACGACAACCAGCGGCAGGCGACCAAGGATGCCGGCGAAATCGCGGGGCTCAAGGTCCTGCGCATCATCAACGAGCCGACGGCGGCCTGCCTCGCGTACGGCATCGACAAGGCGGAGCAGGAGCAGAAGATCCTGGTCTTCGACCTGGGCGGCGGCACGCTCGATGTGACGATCATGGAGATGTACTACGTCAAGGAGGAGAAGACCTCCGGGTTCGAGGTGCTTTCCACCAGCGGCGATACCCAGCTGGGCGGCACCGACATGGACCAGGCGCTGATTGATTACATCGCCGGCGAATTCAAGAAAGAGAGCGGCATCGATTTCCGCAACGACAAGATGGCCACGCAGAGGGTGAGGGAAGCGGCCGAGAAGGCGAAGATTGAGCTCTCCAACGTCCTGCAGACCGACCTCAACCTGCCGTTCATTACGGCCGACGCCAACGGCCCGAAGCACCTGACGATGACGATCACGCGGGCCAAGCTGGAAGAGCTGATCCGGCCGCTGATCGACCGCTGCCGGCAGCCGATGGAGCAGGCGCTGACCGACGCCAAGCTCAAGCCTGAGACGATCGACAAGGTGATTCTGGTCGGCGGGCCGACCCGGATGCCGATCGTGCAGAAGTTCGTGGAGGACATCGTCGGGCAAAAGAAGGTGGCGCGCGGCATCGACCCGATGGAATGCGTCGCGATGGGGGCCGCGATCCAGGCGGCGGCGCTCAAGGGAGAGATCAAGGATATCCAGCTGTTGGATGTGACGCCGCTGTCGCTGGGCATCGAGACGCTGGGCGGCGTTTCCACGAAGCTGATCGAGCGCAACACCACGATCCCCACGCGCAAGTCCCAGGTCTTCTCCACGGCGGAGGAGAACCAGCCGGCGGTCACCATCCGGGTCTTGCAGGGGGAGCGGCCGATGGCCAACGACAACACGGAGCTCGGCCGCTTTGATCTGGTCGGTCTCCCGCCCGCGCCGCGCGGCGTGCCGCAGATCGAGGTGACGTTCGACATTGACGCCAACGGCATCGTGCATGTCTCGGCGAAGGACCGGGGGACCGGCAAGGAGCAGTCGGTCCGGATCACGGCGCCGCACAAGCTGGACAAGACGGAGATCGACAAGATGGTCCGCGAGGCGGAGCAGTTCGCCTCGGCCGACGCCAAGAGGAAGGAAGAGGTGGAGCTCAAGAACCAGGCCGACGCGTTGGCCTACAGCACCGAGCGGTCGCTCAAGGACTACGGCGATAAGGTTCCGGCCGCCGAGCGCTCCAAGGTGGAGGAGAAGCTGAAAGCCCTCAAGGAGGCCCTCAAGGGGGCCGATTCCGCCGCGATCCAGCGAGGGATGGAGGAGCTTACCCAGGTTTCGCACAAGCTGGCGGAGGAGGTGTACAAGGCCTCGGCCGCGAAGGGGCCTGGGGCCGGAGAGCCGGGCCCGGGCGCGGGCAACGGCCACGCGGAACAGCCGGCAGATGGCGGCGCCGGGAAAAAGGATGAGGGAGTCATCGACGCCGAGTTTAAGGTGGACGACGACAAGAAGTAAATGCCGGTGGCCAAGAAGGATTACTACGAGGTTCTGGGAGTTGGGAAGGGTGCGTCGGCCGATGAGGTCAAGCAGGCCTTCCGCCGGCTGGCGCTGAAGCACCACCCGGACCGGAACCCCTCGAACAAAAAAGAGGCCGAGGAGAAGTTCAAGGAGATCTCCGAGGCCTATGAGGTCCTCAGCGACCCGCAGAAGCGTTCCGCCTACGACCAGTACGGGCACACCGGCGTCGAGGGGGCCTTCCGGCACGGGAACTTCAGCTGGGAAGATTTCACCCATTTCCAAGATGTCAGCGACATCTTTGGCGGGGGTCTGGAAGATCTGTTCGCCTCCTTCGGGCTAGGCGGGGTGTTCGGCGGCGCCGGAGGGGGGGGGCGTCGCGGTGGGGCCGGCGGCCGTTCCGGCGCCGATTTGGAATACCTCCTGCAGTTGGAACTGGCGGATGTCGCGAAGGGCAAGGAGATCCCGGTCTCTTTTCCTCGGCGGGAGGAATGCTCCGCCTGCCGCGGACAAGGAAGCAAGGAGGGAGCCGCCCGCATCACTTGCCCGGACTGCCAGGGCCGGGGCCAGGTCCGCTTTTCCCAGGGGATCTTTACGATGGCGACCCCCTGCCGCCGCTGTGGGGGCGAAGGAGCCATGGTGAAGGAGGTCTGTCCCTCCTGCCGCGGCGAGGGCCGGATCCGTTCCGAACGGAAAGTGACCGTGAAGGTTCCGCCGGGGGTGGAGTCTGGCATGCGGCTGAAACTGGCGGGAGAAGGGGAAGCCGGCCTGCGGGGCGGTCCGCGCGGCGACCTCTATGTGCTGATCCAGGTGAAGGACCATCCGGTCTTTGAGCGGCACGGGGCCGATTTGCTCTGCGAGCTCCCGGTCGGCATGATTCAGGCGGTCCTGGGATGCGAGCTGAAGGTGCCCACTCTGGCGGAGCCGGTCACGATGAAGGTCCCGCCGGGGACTCAGCCGGGGCAGATTTTCCGCCTGAGAGGGAAGGGCCTGCCGCCCCTGCGCGGGGGCGGCCGGGGGGACATTCTCCTGCGGGTGCAGGTGAAGATTCCCGCGCGGCTCACGCCCGCGCAGAAACGCCTGCTTGAACAATTCGGGCAGGATGGGGATAATACCTAGAATGCCGACGTACGAATACGAATGCCGGTCCTGCCGGCACCATTTTGAACGGTTCCAGGCCATCACGGCCAAGCTGGTTTCCGCCTGCCCTAAGTGTGGCAAGGCGTCGAAGCGGCTGATCTCCGCCGGCGGTGGGGTGCTGTTCAAAGGGAGCGGGTTCCACGTCACCGACTACCGCTCCGCGGGGTATAAGAAAAGGGCCTCGGAGGAGTCGAAACCCAAATCGCCATCCTCCTGCACGGGAGAGCCGAAGAGCTGTTCCGGCCCCTGTAAAACAAAGTAGTGCCCTCCATCGAGCCGTTCAGAGGCCTGCGCTACAACTCGCGCAGGGTGGGTTCGCTTGCCCGCCTGGTGACTCCTCCCTATGACGTGATCTCTCCGCGCCAGCAGGAGATGTATTACCGCCGGCATCCCTTCAACTTCATCCGGGTGGTCTACGGCAAGACGCGCGACCCCTATTCCGAAGCAAGAGCCCATCTGGCGCGGTGGATGCGCGACGGCATCCTGGAGCGGGACCCGGAGCCCGGCATCTACCCCTACATGCAGGAATACCGGCTGGGGGGGAGGACCCACCGGCGACTCGGCGTGATCGCGCTGGTCCGGCTCGATGCCCGCGTCTACCCGCACGAGCGAATCTTCGGCGGTCCCCGGAAGAACCGCTTCGATTTGATGAAGGCGGTCAACGCGTCGCTGGACCCCATCTTCGGCCTGGTGCCGGACCCGGACCGGCGCTACCGGAAGGCGCTTCAACAGCTCTGCAGGGCGCGGAAACCGGCCGTCTCGTTCTTGTTCCAGGGAGTGCGCCACCGGCTTTGGCGTATCGAAGATCCCTCCTCTATCCGGAAGGTCCAACATCTCCTCCGCTCCAAGAAGCTGGTGATTGCGGACGGACACCACCGTTTCGAGGCGGCGCGGGCTTACTGTGAGGAACGCAGAAAGCGGGATCCTCGTTGGCACCGGGACGCCCCGTGCAACTTTGTCATGTTCTATCTCAGCGCGACCGGCGCGGATGAGCCGGGGCTCCTGCCGACGCATCGGCTGGTGAAGGTGAGACCCGAGGCCCGGCTAAAGAAGATGCTGGAAGGAGCCCAGCAGCAGGGGATCGCGCGGCCGGTGCCGAGTCGGCGAGAACTGGTGAAGCGGCTCGACCGGCTCCGGTCCCGGCGGCGGCTGGGGGTCGGTCTCTACACGGGGAACGGGGCGGGAGTCCTGTTCCAGCCTCGCGCCGTTCCGGGCGGGCGGCTGGACGTCGAATGGCTCCAGCACGACCTGCTGGAGAAGAAATTGGGGACGAGCCGGGTCGAGGTCGCCTATACCCAGGACCTGGGCTCGGCATATCGATCCGTCCGCCGGTGCGCGGCCGACGCCGTTTTCGTGATGCAGACGCCGCGGCTGGGAGATGTCTTCCGCCGCGCGCTGACGGGCCGGCGCATGCCGCGAAAGACCACCTACTTTTACCCCAAGATCCTCTCCGGTCTGGTGGAGTACCCTTTCCAGGATTAGCCATGGCTCTCTTCGGACGCCCAAAATACACGATGGTCAAGGTGAAGAAGCGGGAGATCCCCGAAGGGCTCTGGACCAAGTGCGAGGAGTGCGGGGAGATCATTTACAACAAGGCGCTTGAGGAGAACCTGAAGGTTTGCCCGAAGTGCCAGTACCACTTCACGCTGAGCGCCCATGAGCGCATCCAGCAGTTGATCGACAGCGGCACGTTCCAGGAGTTTGACAGCGGCCTGCGCTCGGTGGACCCTCTGAAGTTCAAGGGGCCGAAGACCTATGCGGAGAAGGTCCAGCTGGACCAGGCGGCCACCGGCCTGCATGAGGCGGCGGTTTCCGGGGAAGGAAAGATCGAGGGTAAACGGACCGTCTTCACGGTCACCGATTCCCGCTTCATTATGGGTTCGATGGGGTCGGTGGTCGGCGAAAAGATCACCCGGGCGATTGAGCGCTCGGTCCGCGGCCGCCTGCCTTTGGTGATTGTCTCCGGATCAGGCGGCGGGGCCCGCATGTACGAGGGACTGTTTTCGCTGATGCAGATGTCGAAGACCTCGGTGGCGCTCTCCGTGCACCACGAGGCGAAGCTGCCGTTCATCTCGGTGTTGACCGATCCGACGATGGCCGGCGTCATGGCCAGCTATGCCAGCTTGGGCGATGTCATCCTGGCCGAGCCGAGGGCCTTGTTGGGATTCACCGGCCCGCGCGTCATCGAGCAGACGATCCGCCAGCGCCTTCCGGAGGGTTTCCAGCGGTCCGAATTCCTGCTGGACCACGGCCAGATTGACAAGGTGGTGCACCGCAAGCAGTTAAAATCCACGATCGCCCAGCTGATCGAATACACACAAGGAGTATAATACCCCTCTTATGGCTGAAGTCCGGTTGGAAGAGGTCAGCAAGACATACGAGCCCGGCAGTGTCAAGGCGGTGGACCGGGTGAGCTTGGACGTCGAATCCAAGGAATTCGTTGTGCTTGTCGGGCCCTCCGGCTGCGGCAAGTCCACTACCCTTCGGATGATCGCCGGCCTGGAGGAGATCTCCTCCGGAAAGATCTACATCGGCGACCGGCTGGTCAACCACGTGCCGGCCAAGGACCGGGACATCGCGATGGTGTTCCAGAGCTACGCGCTCTACCCCCACATGACGGTCTTCGAGAATATGGCGTTCGGTCTCTCCCTGCGCGGCTACCCGAAATGGGAGATCGGCAACCGGGTGCGCGAAGCGGCCGAGATCCTGAGCATCTCCAAGCTGTTGAACCGAAAGCCCAAGGAGCTTTCGGGTGGCGAGAGGCAGAGGGTGGCGTTGGGCCGCGCGATCGTGCGCAAGCCCCTGGTCTTCCTGTTCGATGAGCCCCTCTCCAACCTGGACGCGAAACTGCGCGGGCAGATGAGGATGGAGCTCAACAAGCTGCACCTTCGGCTCCAGTCCACGATGGTCTACGTGACGCACGACCAGATGGAGGCGATGACGCTCGGCAACCGGATCGCCGTGATGAACCAGGGCCTGATCCAGCAGGTGGCCGATCCGGCCACGCTGTACGCCAAGCCCCGCAACAAGATGGTGGCCAGCTTCATCGGGTCGCCGCCGATGAATTTCATCGAGGGGAAGATCACCCGGAGAAACGGGCGGTTGTTCTTCGAGGATGGCCCCCGCAAGGTCAAGGTGGCCGACGAGGCGGCGGCGCGCATGGCCCGGTATGACGGGAAACAAGTTGTCCTGGGGATCCGCCCGGAGGACATCTACGACAAGCTGTTCGTCCAGTACGCGCCGCCGGAGAACACGGTCACGGCGACCGTCGAGGTGGTCGAGCCCATTGGCTCCGAGGTCTACCTGCACCTCCTGCTGGGATCGCACCCGGTCACCGCCCGGGTGGGCGGACACGAGCGGCCCAGGGCGGGGCAGGACATGGACATCGTTTTCGATATGACCAAGGTGCATTTCTTTGACCCTCAGTCAGAGGAGGCGGTCGTTTAACGCTTTCTTCACCGGGCGGACCGGACTTTGGGCCGGCCTCGTTGTTCTCACCTTTTTGCTGGTCGCCACCGCCCCGTTCGGTTCCGCATCCCCGCTGTTTCCCAGGATGGTCCTCTTTTGGGCGGGGCACCTTCCTTATCTCCTGATCTTCGCCGCGTTCGCCTGGCACGGGCCGGTCTGGGGGTTGGGCGTCACCTCCTGGGCTGTCCTGCTGACGGCGCTCATCGGGCTCGGTTCCGGCGAACCCATTTTACTTTGGCTCCCGGTCCAGTTTCTGCTGTTCGGAGGGCTGGTCTACGGAGGGCTGGGGTTCTGGGAGCAGACCCTGCAGGCCCAGGGGCTGCAGGTCGGGCGGATGGAGGAGAAACTGAACACCCAGCAGGAGGAGATCCACCGTCTGAAATCACTGGAGAAGGCCATCGAACAGCGCCTGAGGCGGTACCAGCAGTTGCGGCAGGTCGCCAACGCGTTCAACCTGTCTCTCACGCTGGAGGACCTGCTCGACTGCATTGTCCGGGCCGCCGGCGACCTGGTGCTGGGTTCGGACCACGTCCTGCTTTACCTCGCGGAACCGGGCTCCCTGCAGATGGAGCTGAGGAAGGTGTGGCGCCGGACGGGCTCGTCGACCATCATCAAGGAAAAGAGGGGAGACCCGTTCGACCAGTGGGTCCTGCGGCAGGGGCAGCCCCTGCTGGTGGAGGAGGCCGGCCGGGATTTCCGGTTCCCCGAGACGGCCGCCGAGAAAGCGGGGCGCGCGTTTGGGTCCCTGCTGGCGGTCCCGCTGATCACGGAGCACCGCTTCCTGGGGGTTCTGCGCCTGGAGTCGGCCGCCCCCCACGGCGTGACTCCGGATGACTTGCGGCTCGTGCGCATTCTGGGAGACCTGGCTTCTCTCGGCATCGAGAACAGCACCTTGTATACCCGCATGGCGCAGTTGGCGGTGACGGACGATCTGACGGGGCTGGCCGTCCGGGAACCCTTCCGGAAGAAGCTCTCGGCCGAGCTGGCCCGGGCGGCGAAAGCGAACGCGCAGATCTCGGTGCTGTTGATCGACATCGACCGCTTCAAGGTTTACAATGACACTTTCGGCCACTCCGCCGGGGACAAATTGATCCGGCAGATCGGGAGCTTGTTGCTTCAGATCCGGCGGCCCGGCGATCTTTCCGCGAGGTTCGGCGGAGAGGAATTTGCCTGTCTTTTCCCTGGGGCTTCCAAGGAGGACGCGGTCCGGCGCGCGGAGCAGATCCGGGTCCGGGTCGAGGCGACCCCCGTTGAACTGCGCAGAGAGGTGGCCCGGATCACCGTCTCGATCGGCGTCGCCGTTTTCCCCGGGGACGGGACTTCCATGGAACAGATCCTGCAGACCGCTGACCGGCGGCTTTATCACGCCAAACATGGGGGACGCAACCGGGTATGCGCCGAGGGTTAATCCGAGGGGTCGCGGTCGCCGGCTGGGCCGGTTGTGCCGGGTTGGCGTTGGTGTTCCCCTCCTCCAGCGGTCCTTGGGCAAGCGCCCTGGCGATCCCGACAGCGGCGGCCGGCCTCGCCTGGCGCGATGGGAAGGGACGGTGGCTGGTGGGGCTGAGTCTGCTGGTCTTTGTCGTGCTGGTGTTCGAAGGGGTGTCCCCCTGGCGGCTGGCCGGCGCGGCCACCGCGCTGGCCGGCATCGCCGCCCTTTGCGGGCGCAAGGAACGGTCGTTCCGGTCGGGGCTCCGGCGCTTGTTGGAGCAGGAACAAGACCTGGGGAGCCAGCTCGGCCAGCAGGAACAGGAAGCGGAGAGGGAACATCGTTCGCTTCAACAGAGAGAAGAAGCCATCGCGGAGATTGGCGAGTTGTACCAGCTTTCCAAACAGTTCCTGGCCACGTTGGATTGGGAGACCGCCCGCCAAATCACGGATGAGGCGCTGGCCAAATGGATTCCCACCCTGCAGGGAGAGGAGAAGACCCGCTACCTTCGCCGGGTCCAGGAGCTCGTGGAGCAGGGCCAGGTCTCCGTGGAAGCGCTGATCCAGGGGATGCCGCTGGCCGGGACCGACTTCCTGTTGAGGGACCGGTGGGCGATTGTGAGCGGTCAGTTGGCGCTGGGTCTTCAGCGGGTCGCGCTGTACCGGCAAGTCCAGGAGTTGGCCACTCATGACGGTTTGACCGGCCTGTTGGTGCGCCGCACCTTCTGGGAGCGGCTGCAGGAGGAGGTGGAGCGGGCGATCCGGCGCTCGGTGCCGGTCACCTTCCTGATGGTGGACTTGGACCGCTTCAAGCAGGTCAACGACACGTACGGCCACCTGGTCGGAGACGTTGTTCTGCGGGAGGTGGCCGGGCTGATCCACGGTTCGGTCCGGGAGATGGATCTGGTCGGCCGGTTCGGCGGGGAAGAGTTCGGCGTCCTGCTCCCGGAAGCCGAGCCGGACCTCGGGGTCCAGATCGCGGAACGGATCCGCCGTACCATCGAATCGGCCCCGATCCGGGCTTACGATGAGGAGATCCACATCACGGTGTCGGTTGGCGTGGCGCTCTGCCCGGCGCAGGCCTCCACCGCGGAAGACCTTGTAGAGAAGGCGGACCAGGCGATGTACCGGGCGAAGGCCATGGGCAGGAACAGGACGATCTTGGCGGAATGAACACCTCCATCGGCGTGGACATCGGCGGCACCCGCGTGAAGCTGGGGATCGTGCGGGGAGGAAAGATCCTCCTCCAGCAGTCGTTCCCGACCCGGACCATCGCTTCCGGCCCCGAGGCGCTGGAGCGGGGGATCGCGGCGGCGGTCCAGGGTTTGCGCTCGGTCTTTCGGGGGCGGGTGGAATCGTTGGGGGTCGGCGTCCCCGGGCTGGTCCTGTACCCTCAGGGGATCGTGCAAACGTGCGCCAACGTCCCCGGCTGGAAGGAGGTTCCTCTGCGGGCCCGGCTCCAGCGCCGGCTCAAGATCCCGGTGCGGGTGGACAACGACGTTCACGCGATGGCGCTGGCGGAATGGCGCTACGGAGCGGGCAAGGGGGTGCGGAACCTGGTCTGCGTCACGCTGGGGACCGGCGTCGGCGGCGGGTTCATCCTGGACGGCCGGCTGTACCGCAGCCGCTTGGGCCCCTCGGCGGAGATCGGGCACATCCCGGTCGGGGAGAAAGGCCCCGCCTGTTCCTGCGGTGGATCGGCCTGCCTCGAGCGGTACGTGGGGAATCGAGACGTCATCCGCCTGCTTCGCCGCCGGCTGGAGCGTGGGGAGAAGAGCCGGATCCTCCGGTTGGTCGATGGCCGCCTGGATCGGTTGACGCCCGAGGTGGTGGACCGGGCCTGCGCGCTGGGGGACCGCGTGGCGCTGGAAACCTGGGAGGAAGCCGGCCAGAAGATCGGCCTGGTGCTGGCCAAGGTGGTCAACCTGCTCAGCCCCGACCGGATCGTGATCGGGGGAGGGCTCGCGCAAGCCGGCCGTTGGCTGTTTGAGCCGATCCGCCGCACACTCCGGGAACGGGCGATGCGTCCCCTGGGAAACATCCCGGTAGTTCCCGCGAAGCTGGGCATGTCCGCCGGGGTGGTGGGTTCCGCCCTGCTCGGACAGGAAGCCATCGGCGAGTGAAGCCCCTCCTTCCCGCGCTCCTCTTTTTTCTGTTTCCGCTTTCCCTCGCCTTCGCGGCCGACAAGGAACCGGTGAACATCCGCGGCGACCAGGTGGAATATTTCGACGCGCTCGGTAAGGTGGTCGCGACTGGGAACGTGGAGGCGGTCTATCGGGACACCAAGCTGACCTGCGACCGCGCGACGATTTATACGCAGACGAAGGACGCCTACCTGGAAGGCCGGGTCCGGCTGGTCCAGATGGGCGGGCTCCTCAAGGGGGAGGAGATCATCTACAATTTTGAGACCCGCAAGGGGACGATTCTGCAAGCCGAAGGGGAGTTCGGCCCGTGGCGCACGAGGGGAGACCGGGCCGAAAAGGTTTCTGCCGAGAGCGTCCTCCAGCGGGAGGGGTACCTGACCAGCTGCGATTTCGAGGAGCCGCACACCCGCATGCAGGCCAAGCAGGTGCGGGTCTTCATGGACGACAAGGTGGTTCTCAAAGACGTGGTGATGTACGTTGGCTCGATGCCGCTTTTTTATTTTCCCACCTACACGCACCTGCTGGACGACAAGCGGCCCCGTGTGACGATCGTCCCCGGGAAGAGCAAGCCGTGGGGTTTGTTCCTGCTGACCTCCTGGCGCGTTTACGTCAACGAGAACTTGCAGGGACGGTTCCACCTGGACTACCGGGAACTGCTGGACTTGGCCAGCGGGGTCGACCTGAATTACCGCCTGCCGGTGGGAGGGGAAGGACTCTTCCGGAATTATTACACGAACCAGAGGGAGCTCCACAAGAAGCACGCCTGGAGCAGTATCGCCAACCCCGATAAGATTTATCCTCCCACCAGCGAGTTGGAGCGGTACCGCTTCCAGCTGAGGCACATCTGGGAGCCGGATGAAAGCTTGAAGGCGACCCTCGAATACAACCAGGCGAGCGATTCCACCGTGATCCAGGATTTCTTCGAACGGGAGTTTGAAGAGAACAACGCGTCGCCCCCCAGCTATTTCCAGGTCGTCAAGACCTCCCCCTGGTACGGCTTGACCTTCCTGGTGACCAAGCGGGTCAACCGGTACGAGACCGTGACGCAGCAGCTCCCCTCTATGACGCTGAACTTAAGGCCGATCGACCTGCCCTGGATCCCTTCGCTGGAACCCTGGATCAACTGGATCGAACGGCGCGGCGTTCCGCTGCCTTCCAGCGGGTTGCCGGGCTGGTTCTATCAGTCCAGCTTCATTTATGAACATTCAGACGTTGCCGACGCGCGGGAGGGGACCCAGGCCTCCCTGATCAAGTTCGATTCGACACACGAGATCTCCAACCCGATGCGGCTCCTGCGGCGCTTCAATTTCCGCCCGTTCTTAAGATTCCGGCACAGCATCTTCTCTCGCGCTCTGGTCGACACATCGCCGCAGTTCCGGAAGGCCGGTGGATTCGGGTTCGACCTGAGCAGCAAGCTGTTCCGCGCGTTCGATGTGAACACGAACCTGTGGAATTTGAACATCCATCGCATACGCCACATCATCACGCCGACCGTGCACTACGAGTATCAAACCCTGCCCTCCATCCCGGCGGCCAAATTGCTCCGCTCGGACGGCCTGGCCAAATCCAACATCATCACGCCGAGCATCGAACAGAAACTGCAGACCAAACGGTCCGATGCCAAGACCGCCAGGACCGAAGACCTGGCCCGGTTTATCATGGCGATGCCGTATGACCTGGAAGGGTCTTCCGGCGCGGGAGGGGAATGGCAGCCGCTGACCATGGACCTGGAGACTCGGCCGTATTCCTGGCTGAGGGCGGAATCGGACGCCGAGGTGGATCCGCACATCGGCAAATTTACGGCGATCAACGCGGACCTGGTCCTCCAGCCGGGTACGGAGCGGGGATGGGGCGGCCGCAGCATCGGGCAGGTCACCAACTCGGAGAACGGCGAGGAATTGGAACTGCCTTGGGCCGTTGGGCTGGGCTGGAGATACCAGCGCAACACCAGCGCCCGGCTGACGTTTGAAACGGAGTTCAACCTCGGGCGGAAATGGAGGGCGGGGATCTACCAGGCGTTGGACGTGAAACGCTTTGCCACCGAGACGAGCCTGCTGGGCAGCCGGACGGTCAAGAAGATTTACGATATCCCCGAGTTCGGATACCGCCTGCGCCGGGACCTGCATGAATGGACCATGGAGCTCATTTACAACGTTGAGCGTGGAAAAGGGGAGACCGTGCTGGTGGTGTTCCGCCTGAAGGCGGCGCCCGAGACGCCGATCGAGGCCAAGCGCGGCTACCACCGCCCCAAGGCGGGACGCAACTTCCCGAAGTCCGGCGCCCCTCTCTAATGATATAATCCCTCCCATGAAAATCTGTGTTGTAGGCGCGGGTCATGTGGGTTTGGTCACGGCCGCTTGTTTCGCTGAAATGGGCCACCGTGTGGTTTGCATGGACCAGGACCGCCGGAAGCTGGCTGAGCTCCGGAAGGGAAAGCCGTGGTTCTACGAGCCGGACCTCAAGGAGCTGGTAGTGAAGGGCCTCAAAAAGAAGCGGCTTTCCTTCACAGACCGGATTGCCGAGGGAGTCCGGCAATCGGAAATCATCTTCATCGCGGTGGGCACGCCGCCTTTGCCTTCGGGTGACGCCGACCTGACCGCCGTGGAACAGGTGGTCCGCCAGATCGCCCAGCATGCCGACGGCTACCGGCTGATCGTGGAAAAATCCACGGTTCCCGTGGAAACCGGCCGGCGGATTAAGCAGGCGCTGGAGATCATGCACAAGAAGAAAGCGCCGATCGACGTTGCCTCCAACCCGGAATTCCTGCGGGAGGGGGCGGCGGTGCATGATTTCTTCCATCCGGACCGGATCGTCATCGGGGTGGAGACGGCGCGCGCACGGGATTTGCTCGAGAAGCTCTACCGCCCGTTTAAAGCCCCCGTGGTGGTGACCGACATCGCCAGCGCGGAACTGATCAAGCACGCCTCGAACGCTTTCCTGTCCATGAAGATCTCCTTCATTAATGCCGTCTCGGTCATCTGCGACAAGGTGGGCGCCGACGTGGAGAAGGTGGCGCACGGTATCGGGCAGGATTCCCGGATCGGCCCGGCTTTCCTGCACGCGGGCATCGGGTACGGCGGGTTCTGCTTCCCCAAGGACCTAGAGGCCTTCATCCGGATTGCCGAGAAGCTCGGGTATGATTTCAAGCTGCTGAAGGCGGTGAAGCAGATCAACGAGGACCAGAAGCGGATTCTTCTTGAGAAGGTGACGCATCTGCTGTGGAACTTGAAGGACAAAAAGATCGGGTTGTTGGGTCTCTCTTTTAAGCCGGACACGGACGACATGCGGTTCGCCCCTTCGCTGGACATCGTGGCCGCCCTGCGCAAGGGCGGGGCCCAGGTCCACGCGTACGACCCGCAGGCGATGCCGGAAGCAAAGCGTCTGTTGGGTTCGCAGGTCCGTCTTGAAAAGGATCCCTACCAAGTGGCGCGGGACGCTGATTGCCTGATCCTGGTGACCGAGTGGAAGCAGTTCAAAGAACTGGATCTGGGACGGATCAAACGGGTCATGCGCCAGCCGATCCTGGTAGATGGCAGGAACCTATTCGATCCCGAGAAGGTGAGGCGCCTGGGATTCCGCTACGCGGCGATGGGGCGGGGTCGGGCGGTTTGAGCGGTCCGGCCGTGGAGAAACAGCCGTTGATCGCCGGGGTCCAGGTGAAGCCGCTCAAAGTGATCCCGGATGACCGGGGGCGGCTGACTGAAATCCTGCGGGCGGATGACCCGATCTTCGAACGGTTCGGGCAGGTGTATGTCACGACGGCCAAGCCGGGAGTCATCAAGGCCTGGCATTACCACAAACTGCAGGCCGATCATTGGGTCTGCCTGGCCGGCCGGGCGCGGGTGGGGCTTTGGGATGACCGGGCCGGCTCACGCACGCACGGGCTCACCAACGAGTTCTGGATGACGCCGGAGGAGCCGTTCCTGGTCAAGATCCCCATCGGCGTTTATCACGGTTTTAAGGGGGTGGACCCTTCGCGCGAGACGATGATCATGAATATCCCGACGGTGGCTTACAACTACACGACGCCGGACGAGTATCGCCACGACCCGTTCGACCCCGCCATCCCGTTCGACTGGAACCGATAACCGGGGAGACGATGCGAGCACGCTCAACGAGTGATCATGTGCCTCACGGCTTTGCGGTTGCATCCGAGCAGGTTGATCGTCTCCCCGGTTCGGAGGGGGAACCCATCGCGTGGTTTCCCCCTCCGAACTCCCCCATCCAGCAAAGGGCACTGAGGACTCTTGCGGGGGAGTTTCCCACTCCCCCGCAACACAGCCCCCTCTCCGAAGGAAGCCGCTCGCTCCGCTCGCGGCAGGGGTCCCTCCCGCTAAGTGGTGCGCTTCGCCCCGGTCGGGGAGGGGGTGAACGAGCCTTGATCGACGAGCCGGTCCCGCCTCCTTCTTTGTTTAGAGAAGCGGGAGAGGCGCGCAGGAGCGC
>Ga0209515_10001075_pt1 | contig 47213 bp, 51 predicted proteins | sample Subgroupgradi54m_FD_187454 | JGI IMG/M metagenome (GOLD analysis project Ga0209515, IMG submission 187454) | Subsurface groundwater microbial communities from S. Glens Falls, New York, USA - GMW60B uncontaminated upgradient, 5.4 m (SPAdes)... ... | reverse complement strand
AAGCGGCGTTGAGGGGGAGTCTCCAACGGCTTTGCCGTTGGAGGGGGCGACGCGAGCCCCTGATGATGACGAGAATGTTTATCCGATGGTTCCCGCGGGCAAGGGAATCAGCGATATTGTGCTTGCTTAAAATATGTCTTCTAAACATACTATTTCAGTGTTGGTGGAAAATGAATTCGGCGTGCTAGCCCGCGTTGCTGGCATGTTTGCGGCGCGAGGTTATAACATTGATTCGCTCTCGGTGGCGCCTACGGAAGATCCGCATATTTCGCGCATGACCATTCTTACCACTGGCAGCGAGCTCATTATCGAACAAATCTTAAAACAACTCCATCGCTTGATCGATGCCGTGAAGGTTCAAGACCTCACCGGCGAAAATTTCATCAATCGCGAAATATTGCTGGTGAAAATTAAAACAGGTTCCGGCAAAGTCGAAGAAGTGCTCACTTTAGCCAAACGTTATGAGGCTAAAGTGGTGGATCAAGCCCCTCAATGCATCACTTTAGAATATGTGGGGGAGAACGAAAAAGTAGATGCCTTGCTTGTTGAATTAAAAGCCTTTGGAATTTTGGAGTCTGTTCGCACTGGCACGATTGCCATTCAACGAGGCGAGGCCCATATTGAGGGCTAAGGCAGGGGATTTCTCTCTTGAATCTAGTGAGGAGTGCAGATAGTGAAGTTCGAAGTATTCTGAAGGGAATATAAAATGATAGATGAAAAAGATGAAATGAAGGAGCCATTAAAGCCTCGCCGTTCAGGCATTAAGAAGGGAATTTATATTCTTCCTAGCCTTTTCACGACGGCCTCTTTATTTTGCGGTTTTTTTTCCATCATTCGGGCCATTACCGGTGATTATGTGGCGGCGGCTTGGGCCATTATGTTTGCCGGGGTGTTTGATGGCTTAGATGGCCGTGTGGCTCGTCTTACGAAATCAGAAACCGAGTTCGGATTAGAATATGATTCACTGGTTGATTTGGCGAGCTTTGGTTTAGCGCCGGCCATTTTGATCTTCACTTGGAGTTTGCACGAGTTTCATCGCTTTGGCTGGGGCGCTGCCTTTTTATACTTTGCCTGCGGGGCTTTAAGGCTTGCCCGCTTTAACGTGCAGCACTCCAATGTTGAAAAACGTTTTTTCCAAGGCTTGCCCGTTCCTTGCGCGGCTTATATGTTGGCGAGTTTTGTGATTTTGGCTTTTCAAATGAATTGGGGAGTTGCCACCCTTTCTTATTTTGTATTGCCTCTTACCATTAGTTTAGCGCTGCTCATGGTTTCTAACATTCGATACCGCAGCTTTAAAAATATTGATTTTTCAAAGCCCCAATCCTTTGTTTTTTTAGTGGTGGCAGCCATTATTATATTTGTGGTTGCCAGTGCTCCTCAAGAAACCATGTTTTTTGCCTCTTCGGCCTATGTGGTGATGGGGCTCGTCGATGAGCTGCTCCACCTACGCAATCGCAAAAACTACCTAGAGCGCAAACTAGCCCAAAAAGAAGTCTTTCCTGGTGTGGGGCGCTATACGCCAGAACGCGATCGACTTAAAATCGTGCAGCGCTCTGAGGAGCTAGAACAAAAGCAAAAATAGCTTCAACTTGTCTGCACGCTAAACTCAATATCCCTCGTACATAAGATCAAATAAAAAAGGGTAAGAAATATGAACTCCGAACACGTGAAAATTTTTGACACCACTTTGAGAGACGGCGAACAATCGCCGGGTTGTAGCATGGATATCAATGAAAAGCTGCGCATGGCCCGTCAATTGGCCAAATTAAATGTAGATGTGATTGAAGCTGGATTTCCCATCGCCTCGGAAGGAGATTTTCAGGCGGTGAAACGCATTGCTCAAGAAGTAACGGGTTCCACCATCGCGGGCTTGGCTCGCGCGAATGAGAAAGATATCGATCGCGCGTGGGAGGCCTTAAAGCATGCAAAGGCTTCGCGCATTCACACCTTCATCGCCACTTCCGATATTCATTTGCAATACAAATTGAAAAAAACGCGGGAGCAAGTTTTGGAAGATACTTTCAATGCCGTAAAACATGCACGCCAATACACACCGGATGTGGAGTTTTCGGCGGAGGATGCCACTCGCAGCGATTGGGAATATTTGGCCAAGGTGTTTAGTGCTGCCGTGGAGGCTGGGGCTGCCACCCTCAATGTGCCCGATACGGTAGGCTATACTTGTCCGGATGAATTTTCTAAACTCATTCATTTTTTAAAAGCCAAGGTGAAAGATGCCGATCAGATTATTTTCAGCGTCCATTGCCATAACGATTTAGGGCTGGCGGTAGCCAACAGTTTGGCGGCCGTGCAGGCAGGTGCGAGGCAAGTGGAGTGCACCGTGAATGGCATTGGCGAGAGGGCCGGCAATGCCTCGATGGAAGAAGTGGTAATGACGCTGAAGGTACGCCAGAATATTTTCAAATGCGACACGAGAATTATCACCGAGCAGATTTATCATTCGAGCAAACTACTCACCTTGATTACGGGAGTTGCCGTACAACCCAATAAAGCCATTGTGGGGGCAAATGCCTTTGCGCATGAGGCGGGCATCCATCAAGACGGAATCCTAAAAAATCAGATGACCTATGAGATTATGACGCCGGCGTCGGTCGGTTGGAGCAAGCATAAGCTGGTGCTGGGCAAGCATTCGGGCCGCCATGCTTTCCGCACTCGCCTGGTGGAATTAGGACATCAATTGTCAGACGAAGAGTTAGAAAAGGCCTTCACGGCTTTTAAAAAATTGGCGGATCTGAAGAAGGAAGTTTTCGATGACGATTTAGAGGCCTTGGTCGGCGATGAATTGGCTCGAGGGCCTGATCAATATGAATTGATTGATGTGCGCGTGCAGAGTGGCACGCGTTTAAAGCCCAAGGCAAAGGTGAAGCTGAAAATAGGCGGCAAGAAGCTAAAGACGGGGGAGGCGGTGGGCGCTGGCCCTGTAGATGCCACTTTCAAGGCTTTGAAAAAATTATCTGGTTTCAAGGGTGAATTGCTGAAGTTCAACGTCGCTGCTATCACGGGTGGAACAGATGCTCAAGGGGAGGTTTCTGTGACCTTGAAAAATAAGGGCAAGGAAGTCTCCGGCGTAGGGACGCATGCGGATATCCTGCAAGCCTCTGCGAAGGCCTACGTGAATGCCTTGAATCGCTTAGAAAGTTTTACGAAAAAGAAAGAAGGGATTTAGCCTTTCTTCTTTTTAGGGCAAGGATGAAGAGGCCTAGGAAAGATAATCCCAGCATTCCATAAGCGTTTGAGCGAAGGGCCCCCTGTTGCAGCTTGCAAGCTCCTCCACCGCCACCCCCTCCATCGGTATTTCCAGAGGTGGGGTTAGGCTCAGCTTGTCCGCTGCCTTTGTCTTCAGGAGTTATGCTAGGCTTATCTCCTACCCCTGTGGGATCAGGATTTTGTAGTTCGATGAGCTTGATGCCCTTTCCGCCCAGAAGAACAAACTGGGCGCCGCCGGGCGTATTGCTTTCTATTTTTAAATTGGCTTTCCATTCGCCTTCGGCAGAAGGTTTAAAGGTGAAATTCATCTTGCACTCTGAGTTAGGTTTGAGGGCAAGGTTCGCGCAGGCGCTCACATCAGAGCTGAAGTTTGCGTTTTGTTCTCCCTCGAGGGTGATTGGGCCCACCGATAAGTTAGCGTTTCCAGAATTAACAAGAGAAAGTGTTTGAGAGGCCGAACTTTGGCCTGCGACGGTATCGGGGAAGCTCAAAATTGCAGCCGAAGTGGCTAAAATGGCTCCTACTCCCGTGCCGCCGAGAGGAACCGTATGTATTTTGCTGGGGCTATTGTCATTCATGGTTACTTGAGCCGATTTTTCGCCGATGGATTTTGGATTAAAAGTCACTTGCATCACACAAGCTTGCTGAGGAGGAATATTTTTTTTGTTGGCGCAAGGAAATAAGACAAACTCGTCTTTGTTGGCTCCTTCCAAACTTATGTTTCCGATTTCAAGAACTGCGGTTCCCGTATTTTTCACAGAAATGATTCCTCCCTCTGAAACCATTCCAATGCCGAGATTCTGGAATTGAATATTATTCGGTGTGATTTCCACTCCAGGGCTCACTCCATTTCCACTGAGCTGAATGGCGTGGGGGCTATCGAAACTTCCATCTTCAATGAGAAGGGTTTCAGAAAAAGCCCCTAGTTTGTCAGGCATGAAAGCGAGGCTGATATCGCAGGATTTTAAGCTAGGAATATTGCCATTACAATTTTCTTGAAGAGCAAAGGCAGAGTTCGAAGCGCTTATTTTGTTAATTTTGAGATCGGTTTTGCCGTTATTATGGAGAGTTACTATTTGAGGGGCACTCGGAGAAGAAAGAAGTTGATCTCCAAAGTTTATATTGTTGGTAGACGAGCTCATGGGAGAAGTAATTTCAAAGACGCTTCCTAGTTCTGTACCCGCATATATTTTGAAGGGATTAGAAGACGCAATTGCTAATGACAGCACTTTGGTGTTGGGGGATAAGCCCTGACTATTTACAATAGACCATTGCCCTTCTTGTTTACTTAAGAAAACACCATTTGCTGTTCCTGCAACAAGGGAGCGACTACTATTTTCGAAAGCAAGGCTATGAATTGCTTTATTACTCAGCCCCTCATTGTTAGCTACATATCCCCAGCTATCTTTATTTTTTTTAGCAACGCCATTTCCGCCGGTTCCTATGTACAAAGTTTGGGTGTTAGAGTCATAGGTGAGTGAACTAGGACTATCGGCATTTGTGACTAAGGACCAATTTTGGCCTTTGGTCATGTAAACATTCGCATCGAGTGCCGCATAAAGTGTTTTACTATTTGAATCCCAAAGAAGTGCTCTAATGAATGGATTTTGAAGGCCGTTATTATTTGCGGTCCAAGGCCCCCCTCCTACACTTTGAAATACACCCTGCAAGGTTCCCGCATAAAGAGTTTGTGTGGCATCATCCCAAGCAAAGCTTACTACACGCTGAGGTGGGTTATTAAGGCCAGCCTCCGTCCAAACCCCATCATTGGTACTTTTATAAATTCCCTCAGGAGTTCCGGCATAAAGGGTGTTTGTTTTTATATCTTTTATCAGGGCTTCTACAAAAAGTCCTTTAGAGTTTTCTGTTGAAGCCCAGGAAGACACGTCTATTTTTTTAAATACGCCACTTTGTTTGGTTCCCGCATAAAGAATGTGAGCGACATCATCCAAAAAGAGGGCTTGGATGCTAAGGTTGTTAAGGCCCTCACTGTTAAGCATTTGCCACGCGGTGGGGTTCTTTTTAAATACTCTTCCTTGGCCAGCAGCATAAAGAGTTTGATTGGTATTGTCCCAACTGAGCCCTTGAATGTAAAAATTCATTTCTTCAGTTTTACCCACCGCCTCCCAATCTTTGTTATTTTTACTTTTGAAAATGCCTCGCTGCGTTCCCGCATAAAGGGTTTTAGAATTTTGCTCATACCATAGGAGAGTAATTTTTTTGGTAACCAAGTTTAAACCAATATTATTAGCTACTTTTTTCCATTTCGCTCCCCCTGTACTTTTAAAGGCTCCCTCGTCTGTAGCAGCAAAAAGACTTTTTGGATTAGTGGAATTATCTAAAACAAGAGAGTAGATATTTAGATTAGTGAGCCCATCATTTTTTGAAACGAGAGACCAAGCGACATCCCCATTCCCTTTTCTAAAAACTCCTCCTCCTTTGGTGCCCGCATAGAGAATGTTGGAAGAGGAATCGGAAGCCAAAGAAAGAATATTAGAATTGGAGAGTCCTTCATTATTATTTGCTACCAGCTCCCATATACTGTTAGGTTTTTTTTGATAAACCCCTCCATTTTCTGTACCCGCATAAAGAATTTTAGTATTTATGTTGAAAGCCAAAGAAGAGATAAAAAGATTTTGCAAACCATTATTTTGTGCAAGCGCTTGCCAAGCTTGATTGTCAGTACTTTTAAAAACTCCTCCTCCTTTGGTGCCCGCATAGAGAGTGTTGGAGGAAGCATCAAAATAAAGGCTCGTAACATACAAATTATTTAAGCCCTCATTTTTCGCGACAGCAATCCATTTGCTTCCATCGTAACTATAAACGCCTTTTCCTTTGGTAGCTACAAACAGAGGTTGTGAAGGAGAAAAAAGAAGAAAGTTTATATCTGCTCCTTGAGGGCCTTCACTACTCGACCATTGATTGATTTCTGCTTGGGCTATGCGAGAGGGGGAAAATGAACTTACAAGAATGACTAAAACAAGGAGGAAACGTTTCATGGGGCCCCCGATTTCTAAAAATGGCGTCTGAATGACTTCTTAATGTAGGTAAGCAAAGACCATGCCTTTGAAGAAGTGAGGGCTTGTTAAGAAGAGTGAAGCAAAGTGCAATAAGAAAGGAAAATGTTACCCTGTATTGTCAAAATCCTGACAAGGATAGAAATTTATCTTTTCTTCATTCTCAAACTTATCCATAAAAACGAAAAACTGAGCCACCCGAAGGAAAGAGAAAAAGGAGAAGCGAAGGTATGTAAGGAGCATCCCCCTCCGAATATAACTTCTGAACCTGCCGTAGGAGAAGCACTGACAGCAGGCGTTACAGGAGATGGAGGTATTTCGGGCTTGAAGGATGGCGGGTTCGTGGAAGGAGCTTCTTGAGGATCGCCCGGGGGGGGTTCTGTTTGCGTGCTTGCCTCCGGGGGAGGGGGTGGGAGGGTTTCGCTTGAAGTTTGCGGAGGAATGTTTTCGCTGGGATGAAATTGCAGAGAGTTTCCGCAGCCCGTTTCCGCCAAACTATGAATGCAATAGCCCGTTCCTGCTTCTAGCGAAAGAGAACAGTATTCCTGGGTGCAGGCATTCTGATCATCACAATCAGCATCTTTTGCGCAGGGCTCAAGATATTGCAGGCTAGCTTGCTCAGCTTGGCTAGGGTTTGAATAACAGAGAAGAACGGCTAATAATAAAAAAAGAAAATACCTTTTCATGGAGCCCCCATAAAGTTATCTTGTCACCACTTGGTGAATTAGGCTTATTTCAGGTTTTCATTCTGAAAACAACCTTTATTCTTTATCATTTTCGGCTGAATTTTTGAAAAGTTGCGGCCTTAATAAAGTTGAGAGCTATGCCTTTTCTCAAAAGCATCGATCTCTTTTACATGCTGCAAGGTGAGCCCAATGTCATCTAATCCACGAATAAGGTGACTTTTAACGGCAGGGTCGATTTCGAAGTGAAAGGAGAGCTCTTCGGGTAAATGAAGGGTAATGCGTTGTTCTTCCAAGTTCACCGTAGCTTCCAAGCCCACATAGCGTTCCACCATCTGAAAAATTTCTTCGATTTCTTTTTCGCCCAAACTAATGCAAAGCAAACCATTTTTAATGCTGTTATTATAAAAAATATCGGCAAAGGCAGGGATATCACCCCTTTGGGGAGCAATGACCACCTCAAACCCATACTGAACCATTGCCCACACGGCGTGTTCGCGAGAAGAACCGCAGCCAAAATTATTACCCGTCACTAAAATGCTAACATTTTTATAGCGCGGGGCGTTGAGGATGAAATCGGGATTATCTTTTCCATCCGGCAGATAACGCCAGTCGAAGAAAAGGCTTTCGCCGTACCCCGTTCGCTTAATCGATTTCAAAAATTGCTTCGCGATCATTTGATCGGTATCTATGTTGGCACGATTTAATATCGCTACTTTTCCACGATGGGATTTGAATGATTGCATTCTTCGTCTCCGGGTTTAAGCTGCTTCGCGTGTCAGATATTGACGAATAATTTGGTTGAGTAGGGCCTGATAATTTTTGTGAGTTTTGTGGGCTTTTTTTTGAAGTTTTGAAAGGAGGTCAATATCAAGATCAAGGGTGACCTTGATTTTGGCAGTTTTTAATTCTTTTTGAGACAAAATGGGCCCCTTGATTTTTTTCATTTTTTTAGGATCAGGAATTTTGTTCATAAAATTTTCTCCACTTTCGCCATTGGGCTGCACCAAAAATCCGTATTTTGTGACTTCTCCAGGTATAACGTACGGTAAGGATTTTGCCTTTTTTTGTTTTTCCTACTGCATAATACCTGTTTTCCTCTTTTGAATGAACAGAGTCTTCAAGATGAATAACCTTAGCATCAGAAAAAACTTCTATAGCTTCACTAAATGAAACCTTGTGCTTGCGAAGATTGTTAAGTTCTTTACTGAGGTCCCACTCAAAAGTGTAGTGTAAATATTTCATTTGAGCAATGTGCTATTTCCATTGGCGAATGTCGACAAAATGCCCCATGATTGCCGCAGCGGCGGCCATAGCAGGGCTCACCAAATGAGTGCGTCCGCCCTTGCCTTGGCGCCCTTCGAAATTGCGATTACTTGTGGAGGCGCAGCGTTGCTTGGGTTGGAGTTGATCCGGGTTCATGGCCAAACACATGCTGCATCCAGATTCGCGCCACTGGGCGCCGGCTTCGGTGAAGATTTTATCCAGTCCTTCTGCTTCGGCATCTTTTTTAACTTTTTGAGAACCCGGAACCACCATCGCGGTCACTCGCTTGGAAACTTTTTTGCCTTTCATTACTTCTGCAGCGGCTCGCAAGTCTTCGATGCGGCCATTTGTGCAGCTTCCGATAAACACCACATCGATTTCAGTCTCGGTAAGTTTTTGGCCGGGCTTAAGCCCCATGTATTCGAGGGCGTATTCGGCATCTTGCTGGGAGAGGCCAGCGATTTGGTTGCTGGGAGGAATGGGCGCATCCACATCGATCACCATCCCAGGCGAGGTTCCCCAAGTGACTTGAGGCGCAATTTTGCTTGCATCGATAATAATCGATTTATCGAATTTTGCATCGGCATCGCTAGGGAGCGTTTTCCAATAAGCAATCGCTTTTTCCAAATTTTTGCCTTGGGGTGAGAAAGGCCGAGAGCCAGAACTGATATAATTAAAGGTAGTATCATCGGGAGCAATTAGCCCTGCACGGGCTCCCGCCTCGATCGACATATTGCAAATAGTCATGCGCGCTTCCATGGAAAGCCCTCGAATTGTTTCGCCGCAATATTCAAAGACGCTGCCGGTCCCCCCCGCGGTTCCGATCAAACCAATCAATTTCAAAACCATATCTTTTGCAGTGACGCCTTTGCCGAGCTTTCCTTGATATTCGACCTTGTAATTCTTAGACCGACCTTGGCGCAATGTTTGGGTGGCCAATACATGTTCCACTTCGGAAGTTCCAATACCAAAGGCCAAAGCACCGAAAGCGCCATGGGTGGCAGTGTGAGAATCTCCGCAGACGATGGTGGTGCCGGGCAAGGTCAAGCCCAGTTCAGGCCCGATGATATGAACCACACCTTGTTTGTCGCTTTTCAAATCGTAGAGAGTAATTCCAAACTCTTTGCAATTGTTTGTTAAGGCTTCAATTTGAGTCCGGGCGATTTCATCTTGAATATTGTAACGATCGAGGGTGGGGACATTGTGATCCATGGTGGCAAAAGTCAGGTTGGGCTTTCGAACCTTACGGCCCGTAAGGCGCAGCCCCTCAAAAGCCTGAGGGCTTGTGACTTCATGAACGAGATGGCGATCAATGTAGAGAATGGCATCTCCTTCGGGTAATTGTGTTACCGCATGAGACTCCCAAATTTTGTCGTAGAGGGTTTTGGCCATAATCATTTTCATTCTCTTATCTTCCTCTCTTATAAGAGGGGGTTTAAGGGGAGTTATGAATTAATTTCCTCAATAATTTTATCCGCCATTTCTTCGGTGGTGAGTATCTTTAATTCTTTCAAGATGGCGTAAATGGCTTTTTTGTCTTTTTGAGCGATGGCCCCCCTGATTTTTTCAAAGGCTTGTTTTTTACCGCAGATATCTAAGGTGCGAGCGCCTTTGCTTAAGGCCTTCTCCACCCCTTTTTCAAGAGCTTGACTTTCTTTTCCTAAATTAAAACTGTAATGCAGCATCATGGCCGCGGAGCGAATTTGAGCAATGGGATTTACAATGCCAAGCCCCGCCAAATCAGGGGCCGTGCCCCCTGAAGGTTCATACATCCCAAAGCCCTTTTCATTGATGGAGGCCGAAGGCAGCAAGCCCAAAGAACCTGTGATGGCAGCGGAAAGATCGCTTAAAATATCTCCAAACAGGTTTTCGGTGACAATCACATCGAACTGGCGCGGCCAGGTAGCGATTTGCATGGCCGCGTTATCTACATACATGTGATGGAGCAAAACATCGGGATAATTTTTAGCCATTTCGTTCGCGATGCTTCTCCAGAGCCTAGAAGAATCGAGCACATTCGCTTTATCGATGGAATGCAAAATTTTTTTTCTCTGTTGGGCAGATTCAAAGCCAATTTTGAGAATTCTCTCAATTTCTGAGCGCTTATACTTCATGTTATCAGAAGCATATTCGCCTTTCGTATCTTCCATGCGAACCCGATCTCCGAAATACACTCCGCCCGTGAGTTCTCGAACCGTGAGAATTTCGAAGCCCGTGTTTCCTTTTTCGTCGCTGAGGCGCTCTTCTTTGAGAGAAGAGGCTTGGCACAGAGGCGCATACACCGTTGCCGGCCTTAAGTTTGCGAAAAAACCGTAATGCCTACGAATGGCGAGTAAGCCCTCTTTTTCGACGAGTCCTTGAGGAAGATCTTCCCGGCCCACAGATCCAAACAAAATGGCATCACTGGCATCGGTGATTTTTAAAGTCTGGGGGGGAAGAGGATGTTTATATTGATCGTAGGCGGCGCCTCCCACCAAGGCTTCTTCAAACTGAAAGCTCAACTTGAATTTTTGGGAAAGGGCTTTCAAAACCCGAAGGGTGGCTTCCATGAATTCTGGCGCAGAACCATCCCCCGCCAAAACCGCAATTTTATGGGGTTTATCCATAAGGGCATGATTGCTATCAACCCTGGATAGATTTTGCAAGCTAGACCTCTTCCTCCTTAAGTAAGGAGAAGGTGTGAGCGAGTGAAATGAGTCGAAGGAGGGGGGAAGTCTGAAAAGTTTGAAAAAATAATTTTGAACATGCTAGGCACTCATTATGCCCTATTTTTGCCACCATTGTAAAAAAGAAGTTCAAATTTTAGATCGGGTGGGCAGGGGAGATACTTGCCCTTTCTGCAATACAGATGCTCATTGTTGTTTGAATTGCTCCTTTTACGATGCTTCCTCCTACAACGAATGCCGAGAATCGAATGCCGAGCGGGTGCTGAGTAAAGACCGCGCCAATTTTTGCGATTATTTTGAATTCGCCAAAGATCGAAAGGGCAGCCTTTCTTCTAAAGAACTCGAGGCGAAGGCAAAGTTAGAGGCCTTGTTTAAAAAGTGATTTCCTTCGGGTGTCCGACGGAGGAGGATGGGTGAGAGAGTGCGTTCTTGAAATTTATAAATCAAAAAATTTCTAAAGCCTGGGAATGGCGCAAAGCTTATGTAGAAAAAAATAAGCTGGAAGCTTTTCGGCTGGTGAACGCAGCGGGCGATGACCTGCCGGGTTTAATCATCGATTATTACGCGGGAGCTTTTCACATCGTTTTTAAAGAAGCTTCTTGTTTTGAGCCGCGTAAAGAGTTGGTACAAGATCTTGCAAAAATAAGTTCGCAAATAGATCCTTTGAGGGAATTTTGCTTTTTTGAAGTGATGAATTTTTCACCTCTGCCCACTTTTGCGATCCGAGAAAAAGGTCCGGGAGCTTTGCTCCACAAAGTGATTCAAGAAGGGAAGTTTAAGTTTGAAATTCATTTGGGGGAAGGTCAGCATAGTGGTTTATTTTTGGACCAACGCGAAAATCGAAAAATCATCTATTTTCATTCTCAAAGTAGAAGGGTGCTCAATCTTTTTTCTTATACCGGAGCTTTTACCATTGCTGCTTTAAAAGGGGGAGCAGAGGAAGTGGTGTCAGTAGATCTTTCAAAAAATTATTTGGAATGGTTGAAGAGAAATGTGAGTTTGAATGAAATGGACCTAAAAAAAACACCGGTTTGGACTCGCGATGTGTTTGAATATATAAAATTTGCGAAGAAAAAAAATGAAAAGTTTGATTTAATTATTGTAGACCCTCCTACTTTTTCGCGGAGCAATCGAAGTAACTTCTCAACAGAAAGAGATATGAGCTCTTTGCTTGAAGAAGCTCTTTCTCTTTTATCTTCTCCAGGAAATTTATTTTTTTGTATTAATACGCTTAAAATTTCTCGTGAGCTTTTTAATCAAAAAGTAAGCGCTGTGTTACAAAAAACACCTTACCAAATTTTAAAACACTTGTCGGTGCCTCGTGATTTCAAACTCACTTCGAGCGAAGAAAAAAACCCTTACCTGAAAGCTTGTTGGGTGGGCTCCTCCGCGTGATTCTGGGCCTGGGGTGACGGATTTGAGAGCTTTGCATGACAACTCGATAGCTCTTTGTTAGAATATTTAAATGTCTTATCCGATTACCAAAGAGTTTATCCGCTCTATTCCCAAAACCGATCTGCATGTTCATCTCGATGGATCTTTAAGGCTGAAAAGCCTGATCGAACTTGCTAAGACTTGTAAAGTGCCATTGCCCTCCCATACCGAAGAAGGGCTTCAAAAACTTATTTTTAAAGAGCGCTATCTGGATTTGGGAGAGTATCTCCGAGGTTTTGCCTACACCTGTGCTGTAATGCGTACGCCCGAAGCTCTAGAGCGCATTGCTTATGAGCTTGCTCTCGATAACTTTGCAGAAGGGGTTCGCTACATAGAGCCTCGTTTTGATCCCCAACTTTTTGCCTCCGAAAAAATGAGCTTAGAAGAGGCAGTGCTGTCTATTGCTCGAGGGCTCGAGCGCGCCAAAAGGGAGATAAATCAGAAAAATGAAATTTTAACACATCAAGAACCGCGCTTTGAATATGGCCTCATCGGTTGCGCCTTGCGTAAATTTGAGGCGGGTTTTTCCCCTTACTACCAGAAGTTTATTTCCACCCACGCCTATACGCCTGCCCATCAAGTGTATCCCATTGCTTCCCTTGAACTTGTAAGGGCCCTGGTCGATATTCGGGATCGCTTGGCTTTGCCCATCGTAGGATTTGATTTAGCGGGAGAAGAGAAGGGCTGGCCCGCCAATGCCCACCGAAGGGCCTTTGAGTATGCCCACCAGCATTTTCTAAACAAAACCATTCATGCAGGCGAGGCTTATGGGCCCGCCTCGATTTTTCAGGCCATTAATTTATGCCATGCGCAACGCATTGGCCATGGAACCCATTTGTTTGCGAGCCATTTGGTCGAGCATTTGACGGAAGCCTCGCAGCAAGAGCAATATACCCGAGCCCTGGTGGAATTCATCGCCGATCAGCGCATTACAATCGAGGTCTGCTTGAGCAGCAACCAGCAAACTATTCCGGAGATGAGCGATTTATCGCGCCATCCCTTAGGGCGCATGCTCAAAGAAAGACTATCGATTACGTTTTGCACGGATAATCGATTGGTTTCTCATACGACCGTCAGCGATGAAATTTTTAAGGCGGCGCAAGCTTTTCCGGTGAGCCCCAAACAACTCAAAGAAATGATTTCTTACGGCTTTAAGCGTTCATTCATGCCTTTGCCTTATAGCGAAAAGCGGGCCTATGTACGGCAGGTGATGGATTATTACGATAAGCTCGAAACGCAAGCTACTTGAAATGCTTACTTCATACGTTGTAGAACCTTGCGCGCGGGTGGAAGCCCTCCGGATCGACGCCACCCGCTTTGTTTTAAGTGAAAGGTGACTATGAAAAAAGAAAAATATAATGTGGCCGTTGTGGGTGCCACAGGTGCCGTAGGCAACGAAATGATCGAAGTGCTGGGAGAGCAGGGTTTTCCCGTGGGAGAATTGAGGCTGCTAGCCTCTGAAAGGTCGGCCGGTGAGAAACTCAGCTTCAAAGGCAAGCAAATTCCCGTTCAAGTGCTCGATGAAAATTCCTTTAAGGGTATCGATATTGCCTTGTTCTCGGCAGGCGGATCCGTATCGGAGCGTTTTGCGCTCCTCGCCTGGAAATCGGGTGCGGTAGTGGTAGATAACACCAGTGCCTTTCGCATGGCGCCGGACGTGCCTTTGGTGGTGCCGGAAGTGAATCCAGAAGATGTAGCTCAATATAAAGTTCGTGGAATTATTGCCAACCCAAATTGTTCTACCATTCAAATGGTGGTAGCCTTAAAGCCCCTTCAAGATGCAGTAGGAATAAAGCGCATTATCGTTTCTACCTATCAAGCCACCAGTGGTGCTGGCAAAAGGGCCATGGAAGAGCTCGCCAAGCAAAGCATTGATTTGTTTAATAGCCGCGAGATCGAAAAACAAAAATTTCCTCATCAAATTGCCTTCAATTGTTTGCCCCATATCGATGTGTTTTTGGATAATGGCTACACCAAAGAAGAAATGAAGATGGTGCACGAAACCAAAAAAATTTTGCACGATGATTCGATTGCCGTGACGGCTACTTGCGTGCGGGTGCCGGTATTCGGGGGTCATTCTGAGTCGGTGAATGTGGAGACGAAAAAAAAGCTGAGCGCCTCAGAAGCCAGGCAATTATTTAAGAAAGCTCCCGGTGTGAAAGTGCTCGATAATCCTTCTAAGAACGAATACCCCCTTGCGATTCATTGTGTGGGGAAAGATGAAGTGTTCGTGGGCCGTATTCGAGAGGATGAATCGGTGGCCAACGGCCTTAATTTATGGATCGTATCTGATAACATTCGAAAAGGGGCTGCCACGAATGCGGTGCAGATTGCGAAGATTCTGATTGAGAAATATTTATAGGGCACATTCGAAAACTCTATTTCTTCCACTTTTTTTCAAATGGCTCCACTGCCGCCATTTGGAAAGCCAGATGAATCAAGGATATTAGAAGCAGTGGGGTGCTTCATTCATCTGAAGCCGTTCCAGAAATAGAGTTTTCGAAGGTGCCTTATAGATTTTTGAGGTATCTTTTTATTTCATCGTGATTTCCGGCCCGATGAAGGATGGCGGTATTTTTATCGAGGCCGAATATGATTCTTAAATTTAGCCCAATTCTTGCTTCATAAATCCCAGAGGAATGTATTTTTCTTAATCCAATGCCTTGGTGGAGATGGATATTTTTGATGGCGGCAGGGAGTTTTAAGAGAATTGAGAATAGTTGGTTTTTTTCTTCAGTAGATAGGCTGTTTACATCTTTCTGAAAACGTTCAGTCAGGGTGATTTGCATAAGAGGGCTTTATTTTTTGAGAGCTCGGATAGCTTTCTCAGCGGAAGAATATTTTTTACTGGGATTTTCGTCGATTTCTTTCCAAAATTTTTCAGCCTGACTATCGGAAAGTTGAGACGAGAGTTCAAGATCGCTTGAGTTTAAAGGCTGAATTCTAGCTACGATTTGCGCTCCTCGAAGGAGGATAACATCTTCGCCAGAAATGGCAGCTTCGACAAGACTGTTTAATTTAGCTTTAGCTTGTTGTAGTGTGACAGTAATCATCGGAATAAAATAATAATATAAGTAAGTGCTAATGTAAAGTCTTATTGTAAGGATCTACTTGTGGAACCTTCTCACTCCCTCCGGCCTCCTTTTCATCTAAAAGGGGGTAGATTAGATGAAAAGCGCAACTTTATGGCCATTCTCGAATACGATGGTAGCGCCTACCATGGTTGGCAATGGCAGAAGAAAAAAATCAGTCTCCAGCAAGTTTTTCAAGAAGCCCTCCAAAAGATTGCTGGCATAAAAATCAATGTAGTGGCCTCGGGCCGAACTGATGCGGGGGTTCACGCCCTGGCTCAAGTGGTGAGTTTTCGTTTGGATACACGGCATTCTCCCCAAACCCTCGAGCGAGCCCTCAACGCGCATTTGCCGGATAGCCTCGTGGTTAAAAAGGTGCTGATAGCAAAGGAGAATTTTCATGCGCAGCTGAACGCGAAGAAAAAACTTTACGCCTATTTTATTTTGAATGATTCTCTTCCTTCTGCTTTTTTGAATCGCGTGAGTTGGGAAATTCATCGGCCGCTCGATTGGAAGGCAATGAAAAAAGCATTAAAATACTTGAAAGGAAGGCACGATTTCAAATCTTTTCAATCGGTGGGCACTCCGGTAAAGACTTCCGTGCGCACTCTTCATAAAATGAGTCTTCAAAGAGTAGGAAAAGGCTTAGCGGGATTTCCTAAAAGCCATCCTCTTCATTTCTTGGTGCACCCGAATTTATATGTTATTTTGCTCGAGGCGAACGGTTTCTTAAAGCAAATGGTGAGGAATATCGTGGGCACCGTGGTGCAAGTGGGCTTGGGTAAAATGAAGCCAGAAAGTATTCAAGAAATTCTTAAAGCAAAAGACAGAAGAAAAGCTGGAATAGCCGCACCGGCGAAGGGGTTATTCTTGGTGGAAGTAAAGTATTGACTATGTTAAACTCTAAAAAGTTCTTGTATGCTTTAAGTAGAATAGAAAGGGAGATTTCATGAATACAGTGACAGCTTATGTGGAATGGGACCCAGAAACGAAAATGTATGTAGGTTTGGTTCCTGGAATTCCAGGCGCTCATACTCAAGGAAAAAGTTTAGATGAGCTAAATAAAAATTTAAAAGAAGTGTTGGAACTTTGTTTGGAAGAGCATCATCAAGACCTTGATTCTTTTCCACGCTTTGTGGGGGTTCAACAAATTGAGGTGTCTAGTTGAGCCGTCTTCCTTTACTTAATTTTAAAACAGCCGAAAAACTTCTACTCGCTTTAGGCTTTAATAGAACCCGCCAAAAAGGAAGCCATGTTTTCTATCGCCATCCAGATGGCAGGACTACCACCGTCCCCAATCATGGTCATCATGACTTGGCGCGCCCGCTCTTACGTGAAATACTCCGTGAAATTGAGTTAACGCCGGAAGAATATTTAAAGATTTTAGACGAACTTTAGATATTTATGATTTATAAATAAACGCCACTTCCATGGCTGCACCGGCGAAGGGGTTATTCTTGGTAAAGGTAACTTACTGAAAATATTTTAAGGAAAAACTATGAAAGTGGAATTCATCAACTTCAACAACGATCCAAAATTAGATCCTGAAATAAAACCGATTCCTTTAAGCAAAGATTCGAAAAACATGCCACCCGCGTATTGCCTGCCCTGGGTGGAGGCTGCAAAGTATAGCATTCAGCTCAAAGCGAACCATGATTATGTTATTATGCAGCAAGGGGGAAAAATAGAAACTTGGGTGGAAAAAGAAGGGAAAAGAATTCCCCAAGCTCATTTAGAAGTAGAAGTTCCTGATGGCACTCACTTTGTTCCGAAAAATACAGAAGAAGCGATGGGTAAAAAAATCGAATTTAGTGAATCGCCTAATTTTTCAAGTCCATGGCAAGTTACAAGGGGGCACAGTGTCACTTTAAAACTTGGAATTTCTTGGTGGATGTCAGAAGGGTGGGGGCTTTTTATCAATTCTGCTATTCATAGAAATAATGAATTTCGAGTGGTAGAAGGTTATGTGCGCACAGATTTGTGGCATCGCGACATTCCCATTGTGATCCAACCCCTCGTGGTTGAGCTGCGTATACCCAAGTATTCTATCATTGCATCTTGCATTCCCGTGAAAGCAGAAGGAATTGAGCTTGTGGATGTAAGTCAAGATGAAGCCAAAAAAGCCGAACATCTCCATCAAATTTCTTTAAAGCGGCTACGTCCCAGCATTTACAAGGAAATTTTAGAGGCCAAGTGAGTTGCCCGAGAACACTTTTCTCGCCTCTTGTATCAGCCAATCTCCAAGTGGATCGATGACAGCTGAAATTTTTTTGAGATCGTCGATGGGGTAGATGGCCAAGTCGAGGGCTTGGGCCATCATAGATTTTTGTTTGGGGTAATATTTGGAGAACACCTCATAGCAGGTAGTTAAATCGCGTGTATAAGCTCGCTCTCTTTCCATTACCAGCGCAAATCCTGTGCGAATCAGGCGCTTCATAATCCATATGCATGTGAGTTGAGAGGATGCAGGGTCTTTGATGAATTGCCGCTTTGCATTTTCAAGCACTTCGATGATGTTTCCGTGAAGATAAAAGCCTAACTGCCGATTTGGTTTAAAAGCCTTGATGCTTTGTGAGAGATCTTCTCCGTGTAGGCAGATGCTTAGATGTCTAAGGTTGAAACGGCAAGAGAGCAAGGAATGATGATTGAGAATCTCCGGATAAGGGAAGAATTGGCAGTCAATATCTTTCACGAAAGAATAACGGCTTTTGATCACCTTTCGCAATTTTGCAATCCAATGGAAGTCAGGAGTCACAGTGCCCCGAATAATGGCGATGCTGTCTATGTCGGAGATATTTTCCATGGCCAGGCCTTGAGGAATGCTGCCTCTTAAATAAAAGCTGTGCAAATTTGAAGTAAAGCGCTTTTGATGGGCTTCCAATACCTCCTGGACAGGCTTTGCCCAAAGAGGCTGAATGTTCTCCGGCTTTGATTTGTTGAGAATGAAGCCTTCAGAGTCGGTTTTTAATAATTTGCATGCTGGCATGAAATGGCTCACATTGAGTATACGGCTAAAATTGTCTTTTGAAAAGCCTGGGTGAAATTTATGAAATATCGACGAAATATTTTTGATCAACTTTCTATGCCACTGCGCAATAAGCTAGGAAACTATTATAGTGAACTGCGTCGCAGGGATAGAGCATTAAGTGATCAATATTGGCTCAATCAAAGCCGTTCTTTCGAGGATTATTGTGATAGATTGGGAGTTTTGGAATCTTACTTGCTTTCGTCCATGCAATCAAAGATTGCGCAAAATGGCAAAGCGAGAATCTTGGATGTAGGAGCAGGCAAAGCGGAAATGCTGAAAGATTTGCATGCGCGTTTTGGCCACTCCGTAGAGCTCGAAGCTTTGGGATTTAGCTTTCCTGATTTTAGGCATTCTTTTTATGCCCCACATGTGGGTGCTATTGAAATTATTTCATTGGAACTTGAATGTTATGATTTCATTTTTTCGGTTCGGGGTGGCTTTGCCTACACTTTAAACTCCTTTTCGGCGATAGAAGCCAGTCTCAATGCTTTAGCATTGGAAGGTCTAGCTTTAATCGAAGATTCGCGCCTTTTGCTGGCCCAAGAATGGTTTTTAAGCTATTTAAAATCTTTGGATTTTGAAATAGAGGCCAGTCGATTTGAATTCGGAAAAACAGTCGCGAATAAATTTACCAAGCGCAGCTCGGCACAGCTCGATTTGAAGGCTTTCAATGAGCGTTATGTCCGCTTGCTGAATGAAAACGAAAAGATATTTCTCAAGTGGGGCTTCGATCGCTTGGCCCAAGGAAGTCCCTTGAATGAGCTGTTTCAAGAACTTTATGACCACAGGCATTATTCTGATTTATGCTAGCAGATCTTGGCCATGATCTGCTTTAGTTCGCCTTTGAGCTTAAATTCGTTTGTTTGGCCGATCATTTTTTTGAGCTCGCCTAATAAAGATTGAACATTCTGAAAATGTTTTTGTTGGTGAAGGCAATTTAAGAGGATTTGTCCGATTTCCGATGGAAGGGATGGATCGAAGGTTTTCTCGCTCATTTCAAGGTTTCTCATTTCAAAATAGGCTTCCAATTTGGTATCTGCTTTAAAGAGGCGTTTTCCGTGGAGTAATTCAAAGAAAATATGCCCTGTTGCGTAAATATCGCTGAATGGCGTGGTGAGATTTTCATGAAGTCTTTCTAAAGGCATGTAATCGAAGGTGCCGCCCTTTAGCCCTAAGTCGATAATTTTCATTTCTCCTTCAATACTCAATATTGTGTTTGAAGCTCTTAGATCTCCGTGAACTAGTGGAGTTTTTTTGATTGGATCGTTTTTTTGATGTAATATTTCCAAGCCAAGACAAATTTCGCGGATAAGATAGCATTTCAATGGCAGCGATATTTGAGAGCAAAGTGGCCAATGTTTGAAAATGAGTTCTTCTAAATTAATACCATGAATGAGTTCAAGAATCAGATATATTTCCTCGTTCCATTTTCCGCTTTCATACAAGATCGGAAAATGTGGATCGTTCAGGTTTTTTAACAGTTTTGCTTCTGTTTTAAGAAGGGTTTGTTGATCGCGATCGTGCTTGAGGTGCGCCTTTAATTTTTTTAAGGCGTATTTTTTCGATTGTTTTTCTACTTCATAAATTTCTGAATAAGCTCCTTCAGAAATTTTCTTCTTCACAAGATAGTCTGAAAAAAAAGTCGTATTTTTCATAAGTATTTGTAATACTAAGATAATTAAGATAAAATATATTTTTTATGATTCTGCTTAAAAATAAAAAAGTAGCTATATTGGGCTTATTGGCCCCCGCTATCGCAGCTATTCAATTTGCCCATAAGCAAAATGCAAGAGTAAAAGCTTACGGCATCGCTACCGCGAAAGAATTGGAAGTACACCGAAAGAATTTAGGTTCTATCCCATGCGAATTAATCGTCGATGATTTGCCTCCTAACGCTTTGGATGATGAAGAAGTTATTATTTTAACACCCGGAGGGGCAAGACGCTACGCAATTCCAATAGAAAATGCCAAGCGGAAAGGTTGCGCGGTAATAAGCGATTTAGATCTGGCCTTCCAACATTTTAAGTCTCCGGTCATTGCCGTGACGGGTACTAACGGAAAAACTACTGTCATCCACATGATTAAATCGATTTTAGAATCTGCAGGAAAAAAAGTTCTCGTGGGGGGAGGAGAATTCCCCCCTTTTCTTCAGCTTCTCTTAAAACCGACTCCTTGCGATTATGTTTTGCTCGAATTAAATAGCAGCCGCTTAGCAAGATCAGAATTATTTCACCCCTACCTCGCTATTTTATTGAATATTTATGTGGGGCATTACGAGCGTCATTCGAGTTTTAATGAATATAAGTTAGCCAAGGCTAAGATTTATCAAAAGCAAACAAAAGAAGAGTTTTTGATTCACAGAGGAGACCGAGAAATTTTAGATCTTTGCAAGCGATATCCTCCTCTCTCGCAACAATATGTTTTCGGATTCTCTGAGAACCCCTTGCCTGGCGCTTTCATGCACATAAAGGATAAAACAATCGAGTTTGTTTCGGCAAAAAAGGAAAGGGCCCATTATGATTTTAAAAATAGCAGTATTTGGGGAAACCCGAACCATGAAAATATTTTGGCGGCTATTTGTGCAGCGAAGATATGTAAAATTTCCGATGAAGATATTCAAAAGGCGATCAATGAATTAAAGCCTTTACCCAATAGGATGGAGTTTCTTCAGAAAATAGGCGGCGTGTCTTATATTAATGATGCAAAATCTGTGAATGTGATGGGAACTCTTTTGAATCTTTTCGCTTTTCCTCCCACATCAGTTGTGCTGATTGCAGGCGGGGAATACATGAGCAAGCAATATTACGATCAATTAGGCCCCATGTTATCAGAAAAAGTGAGATGCTTGATTATTTTTGGCACCTATCGTAAAAAATTCTATGAAAAATGGGGAGATAAAACGGAAACTTTTTTAGTAACCTCTCTTAAAGATGCGGTCATGCTTGCCTCGCAAAAAGCCGAAAAAAGTAATTGTGTTCTTTTCTCGCCGGCTAGTAGGCCAGAACCCCACATTCATGCTAGCGTTCAGAATAGAGGTAATGAATTTAAGCGTTTGGTGAAAGAAGTAGAAAAAATAGAGAAAGCTAAAATAGTGAATAGAAGAATCTAATTAGCCGTTATCAGGATCGTAATTTTCTTTAAGGGTTTTATCTTCACCGTAATGTTGAAGCACTTCATTGAGCTTGCTCTGCTGCGAAGAATCTGACTCGGTGCCAAACCATGCCCCATCGCCTTCTCCGTCGTACATAATCGTTACAAGTGATATGCCCGCATCTCCCTTATTATCAGCAGAGGTATCTGGCGTATTCGTACCGCTTATTTCTCCTGTGGTATTATTGAAAAGATCGATTTTACTGCCGGCAACGCTTATTTGCCCTGCTACGTTGTAGGCATTATCTGCCCCTTTCCAGCCCTCGCCTGCCGCTGCTTCTACTTGCTTAACATCAACATTGTTCCCATAAATGGCTTTTAAACAGGGGATTAGTTCGGAAGTTGCCTCATTCATGGCTGAAGCAACCTCCTTGCTTTTTGTATCTTGGTGGTATTTGAGATCGTAAAGATTTTGAAAATGGCTAAAATCCATGTTGTCGTTGTTGTTGCTTGTACAAGTTGAATTAGAGCCGTTTTGAGAATTTGCAGCATTGCGTTCTGTATTGTAGAAATCCATTCTTGCAACAACTTTTTCTTTTACTGCAGCAAAAATTTCTTCTTTCCCACAGATTTTAATTACATTTTTAATAAAATCGGCGGTGGGGGGATTGGGAGGGTTTTTTAATTGGTCTAGCATCCCAAGCTGTTCCGCATTTTTTTGCAGTTCTTGCGGATCTATTCCAGAGGCTTCCGCAAGCCCCTGAATGCCAGGCGCATAGGCGCTAGCATCCGAGATTTCTTGTTGGAGAGCTTCGAACTCTGACTGAATGGTATCGGGGTCGGCACTCTCAAGCTGAAGGCCATTTAGCCATTGATCGAGCTTTTTGGAGTATTCTTCCTTTTTTGCATCACTCAAGTTAGAATTTTGCTGCACTTTACTTTTAAAATCTTCAATTTGTGTTTTTAACGTAGTGTTTGAAGCACTTCCATCATCATTGCCATCAACACCCGCCGCGGCTTGGGCATCGAGTGCTAAAATCTCATTATCTAAAGCCGCAGAAATGGGCTTATTGCCATAGTTCTTGGCTTGGTTCATGAGATCGCGAATGTGTTTGAGCTGTTTATTTTTTTCGTTCACTTCGAGAGAAGAGGCCTTCACTTGCTTGAATTGCTCGGTGAGTTGTTTTACGGCATCATTCCCTGTAAGAACGGCTTGATTTTGGGGGGCTTCTGATTCATTTGCTCCCACATAGGCATCGCTTAAAAAAGTAGTATCACCGGTGGAAGTATCCGCCTCGGCTTGGCTATCTTCATTAAGCCAGGCATCCATGTTATCGTAGGGATTTACCGGATTGTTATTATTAACGGGACCTGCCATGCTCTTCCCCCTTGACTTTACGTGATAGGGAGCAAGGCAAAAATGCTACCATGCCCCCTTTTTTTGAGCTCAGTGGGTATTATCATTATAAACTAAAAACCCATAAGCTCAAAGAACTTATCGGGTTCTCCTTGAAGGAGAGTTGTCTGGCAAAAGGCAAGAATTGTTAGAAGGCGGCTTAATTTTGCTAAAAAATGTTAAAAACAATCTACTTTAGTTATTTTCACCCTCATTGCCTCCCTCAGGGTTGTTATTAGCCAATTGGGTTTGAGGCACTTGATTGAGCAAATTTTCAAAACCCTCGTTGGTTTTCGCATCTCCATCTTGCAGGGCGCCTGCGCCAAAAAATGATGCATCGTTTCTGGATGTATCGTTTCTGTGGAATATTATGTTGTTGGCGAAGTTCAGCATGGTGTGGTCGTAGGGGTTGGGATTGGTTGAGAAATAATGCAGGCAACGGGCCATTTCGCGGCGAAGTTGGGGATCTATCTTCATCATCAGTTGCTTAAATTTGGCATCGTTATTTCCCACGTATTTATAAATGGCCGTCAGCGCTTTTCGAAGGGCAGGCCCGCCAATGATAGAGGGGTTGCGGCCTGAGCTCGAAGGCCAAAGGCTGTTTAAATAGTTTATGGCTTCGCTCCATTTGCCGGTGGAGTTCGCCTGCACGGCATCGGTGATTTTTTCGAGCAAAGCTCTGGCTTCAGAGGCTCCCTCTCCACTGGGAGGCACTTTACTTGTCAACTCGCTCGAACTATTCGGCCAGTGAATGGCAGAGGCCGCATTAGGGCCTGTGCCAGCTTGAATGATGCCATCGTCTTCAGAAACGCCGCTAATGTTTTGAGGCAGCGCATGAAGGATGATGCGTGAAGGAGGCCCTGAAATGATATAAGAAACCGTATCGCTCGCACGGCTACTTCCATTTTTATGAAATTCGATTTCGTAATTACCCTCTGAAATTTTGCGGACATTCACCGTATCTTGAGTGCTGAAGGCATGCAGCTGAATGATACCGCCATTGGAGATAATTTGGTTTCTTCGCACGCTATCACTGTAGTGAGTATGAAATTCATAATGGCGCGTGCTCATGCCATCATAAATATTTGTGCCGTTTTCGCTGCGGCTGGGGGAAGGGTTCGAGTTCTCGGTGTTTTCTTCTTCGGAATTTGAAGGCGAAGTGCGAGAGGATTCTTCTGCAATTTGTTGAGAAACTTCCTGGTAGGCGTTGAAGGCGTCTTGGGTATTTCCATCTCGTAGATCTTTTAAGGCATCGTTCAAAATATGAAGTAATTCTTTTTCGTCCGCCGGATTTTGAGTATCGATGCTTCGGTAGAGCCTTATAATTTTATCACGGGAAATATTTTGGGGATGATTGCCGAAAGAATCCCCGCGAGAGGAATGCCGATGAGAAGAACGAGAAGGGCTGTTTCCCTCTATTTCAACTTCGTCGATATTATCAGCATTGCTCAATCTTTCAAATTCGCTGAATAAATCTTGTTCGCTATCGCCTTGTGAGGGAATATTTCTAGAACGCTGGATGGGAGTATTTTGGCTCGACATAGGCACCTTTCTTTATAAAAAATTATAAAGAATGTGCCCGATGGGGTTAGTATCGTTTTCGAATAAGATAAAAGTTGCGGGCAAGGGGCTAAAAATAGGAGATCTAAAAAGAAAAGCCCTCACTTTTTTCAACAAGTTTTTACAACCCTGTTAAGAATAGAAAAGGAAATTTAATTCACCGCGATGGCCATCTACTTCGCTAAAAGCTTCGAAGACATGCCCATCAAATGAAATATTATTTTTATATTGCCAGGTAGTACCCACGCCTCCAGTGGAAGAATTAAAAGCGGTGATAGAAACACCTGGGTAAAGGACTTTAAGTAGACCAATGAGTCGGTTTGTTATGTTTCCCATATTGGTACTATAGGCAGGGTCTTGCATCCCTCTATTGTTATTAAATATATCTACATAGGCTTTTAATTCAGGGTCTATATCTACGAGGAATTCAACTAATTCTTTGGTGGGTCTAAAAGGAGGAAATATTTTGTTGGTCACCGCAGCTTGCAACTCTTCCTTAGAAATTTTTCCATCATTATTAGCATCAATATTAGGGAACTTTGCTTTCAATTTACTGAGAAATTGCTCCATGTTTATAGCGGGACACATTTCTTTAAGGCTCTTAATCGCCGGCGGAAGATCATTGATTGATAAAGTGGCAGTGGTGTCAGTACCACTCACACCTGCCACAGAGATTAAGGGATCGCTAGCCGCCTCTGAAATGAGCACATAAGCGGTACTAGTACTAGGATCACCATCGTCCACTCCATAGCGTATTTTGGCAGGTAGCGCATCGATATTGATTTTAGAAGGAGGGCCCGAAACGATGAAAGTTTCTTTTTTCATGTTAGCGCCCGATTCAATTCCATTTTTATAAACATCGATCGTGTAAGTTCCATCAGCATTTTTAGTTACTTTCACGGTATCTGAATAACTCGTTGTACGAATAGTCACAGGCCCGGGAGTGGTAACATTATGCGTCGTATAAGCATCATCGTAATAGGCATGTAAGTCTACTCCTTGGCCTACATTGTCTGGATTATTGTAGTAAGCCGTATGAGTGGCTTCATCTTTAGAATCGGGTGCGGTATCGGTGAGGTGATTAGGGTCGAGGGGATCTGTAATGCCGCCTACCGAGCCTGTTCCAATTTTTCCAGCTCCTGGTTTATTGGTATCGAGTTGTTCCGGATGAGCGGCTACTGCCAGGGAGCTGCCGTAAGTGAGGCGGCTCGCATCGCCGGCAAAATTCACATGATCCACCAGGGTGGCATCGATTGTGATCGTTTCTTTCACTTTGGGAGGGGTAGCCGCTTTATCGGCTTCGTTCGCATAAACCTTTACAATATATTTTGCGGGGGCAGGCGTGGCTTGATAATCTATTACATAAAATTCTTCATTCGAGTTGGGAGTGAGGGTGACATCGCCCGAAGCTAAAACCGTGCTTTCTTTATTAGTGCCCGAAGCAACGGGGGAGATGTTGAAAGACTGCCCGTCATAAACCCGTTTATCGCCATCCATGCGGGTGGGGGCATCGCCTGCTTGCTGAGTTTGAGAGCTGCTGCCCAATTCTGAAACATTGCAGTTGGTGATGGCAGGATCTTTCGTTACTTGGCTCACATCGGGAACTTGTATATCAAGATTAAAGCCTTCACGCTGGGTATTATGGTAAGTAAGCCGACGCGTGGTTCCATCGGAGTAAGTAATCGTCACTTCCAATTTATGATCGGTACCTTCCACCGAGGCCACCACACTTACGCTAGCCCCTGCCGAAGGAACTTGCACGGCATTATGTTTTTGATAAAAATCGACGGCGCGTTTATCGGAATCGTTGTGGTTAATCACAACGTGGGTTTGAGCGCCCTCTTCGCTGACGATATGATTTGCATCTTGCCAGCTTATGGGAAAAGTAGGGGCGCCAGAATTCATTCCGGTGCCTGCATTGGGATCCCATTGGTTGCTGCCTCCTTGCAGTTCGTAACCCACTTCTTGGGCATATTGCTGGCACAGTTGGATATGTTGATCGAGTTCAGGAGAAGACATCCCGCCATTTTTTAAGGCGATGTAATTATTGTAGGCATTTTGAAGTTGCTGGCAATATTGGGCTCTTTCCTGGGGATCGATGTTGCCTGCGCCTGAGGAGGTATCGGTAAAGCCAACTCCATTGCTCTCGTTTCGGCGCAACGAACCACCATAATAACCATAATCGGAACCCGGGGGCGGGATACTACTCATATTTCTTCCTCCAGTGAGACCTTCCAAACAATTTTTAGGCCATAAGGTGATTATAACACCCATTCACAACAATGCTAAACAATTTATCGGGCTTATAGCTTCTTAAAGTTGTGTAAGGCGGCAAAATTCTCAAATGTTTGACGGAAGGGAAGCTGCATGGTACCCAAAGCAAATGTCTTCTTTCATACGCAAAGAAATACAGAATCTCAAAGCATATCGGCTGGCTAGCCATTTAGAGGCCTTAAAGCTGAATCAAAATGAAATGCCCTACGATTTGCCGGGGGAAATCAAGGCCAAGGTTTTAGAGAAATTAGTGAGAATTCCCTGGAATCGCTATCCGCTTTCGCAACCTTTTACATTTTTAAGCAAGCTCGCCCAATCTTTAGCATGGCCTGCTGAGGGGCTGGTGGCGGCGAATGGCTCGAATGTCCTCATCCAAGCGCTTCTTTTGCTGAGCGCCGTGAAGTCGCGCGTGCTTACCTTAGATCCTACTTTTAGCCTTTATGAAATTGAGGCCAAGGTTTTGGGAAACGAAGTGGAATTGATTTCTTTAGGCGAAAACTATTCTTTTCCCACTCATGATCTTTTAAAGGCGATGGAAAAAAATCCCCCTTCGCTTCTTTTTATTGCGAATCCCAATGCCCCCACCGGAAATTTATTTCCGAAAGAAGAAATATTAAAAATTGTGAAGGCGGCTCCCTGTTTAGTGGTGGTAGATGAAGCTTACTTTCAATTTGCGGAAGAGAATTTGCTTTCGGAGCTTTCCCAGCATTCTAATCTCGTTTTACTGCGAACCTTCAGCAAGGCCTTGGGTTTGGGCGGTGTTCGAATGGGTTATGCCTTGGCTTCTCCGGACATTGCCCAAGAAATTTCTAAAGTCTTGCTTCCTTATTGTGTGAGTGGGGTGAATGAAATTATTGCCCAAACGGTGCTCGAACATCCAGAAATTAGCCAGCAGAGGGTGACCGAGATAAAAATCAACCGAGCCCAGCTTTTTCAGGCAATGTTGCATGTGAAGGGAGTGAAGGTGTATCCCTCTCAAGCCAATTTTCTTATTTTTCAGGTGAATGATGCCCCAAAAATATTTGAGGCTCTGTTGAAAGAAGGGGTTTTAGTGAGAGATGTTTCGCAAGCCCCTTCTTTGCTAAACACTTTGCGCGTGACCGTGAGCAAGCAAGAGGAGAACGAAAAGTTTTTGAGGGCCTTGGAAAAAGTGATGAAGCAATTCTCTTAAAGTTGAATATTTACTTTTGGGGTGCCTGCCTTTTCTACTTGCTCTTCAAGCTTCAGGGCAATTTCCCGAAAACATTTTGCCGGAAACGAAGCGGAGGCGAGCCCCACAATGGGGGTGCCGCTATCGGAGGCCTCGCGCGTTTTGGGATCGAGGGGAATTTCTCCGAGAAAGCTCACTTGATGTGTTTCGGCCATGCGTTTTCCACCGCCATGGGCAAAAATATCAGTTCGATGATTGCAGTGGGGGCAGGCGAAGTAGCTCATGTTTTCAATGACCCCTAAAACCGGCACTCCCACTTTTTGGAACATGGCGATTCCCCGCACCACATCGGCAAGCGCAATATCTTGAGGCGTGGTAACGATGACGGCCCCCGAGAGGGGAATGAGCTGGGAAAGAGAAAGTTGAACGTCGCCGGTGCCCGGAGGAAGATCGATCATTAAAAAATCGAGCTCTCCCCAATCTACATCTTCCAAGAACTGCTGGAGCATTTTATGGATCATGGGGCCCCGCCAGATCACCGCATCGGATTCTCGCATCAAAAACCCGATCGACATAATTTTCAGGCCAAATTTTTCAAGGGGCAGAAGTTTCTTTTTTTCAGGATCCACCGCAGGTTGCTTATCTTTTAAGCCAAAGAGGGTAGGAATGCTCGGCCCATAAATATCGGCATCAAGAAGGCCCACCTTCTTGCCTTGAAGGTGAAGGGCAAGGGCTAAGTTGGCGGCAACGGTTGATTTTCCCACTCCACCTTTTCCGCTGGCTACCGCGATAATATTTTTTACATTTCCTAAGCGTTGATTTTGGTTCATAGCTTTCTTTCTTTTATCTTCTCCTTCGAGGAGAGAGTTGGGGTGAGGGGAGCGTACAATCTTGAACAATTTGTGCAAGGGGTTTAGTATAGGAGGGTAGCTTTGACAAGAGGACAACTTTAAAATTAAACGGGTCCTGTCGCAGCGGCATCCCCCAGCACGGCAGTCCTCAGCGCAAATGAATAATTATGAAACACCCCATATACATGGATTATCATGCAAGCACTCCTGTCGATCCGCGCGTTTTGGAGGCGATGCTTCCCTATTTTTCTGAGAAATTTGGAAATTCGGCAAGTAAACAACATTCCTTTGGCTGGGAAGCAGAAGCCGCCGTCGAAAAGGCGCGTGAACAAGTAGCCCGTTTCATTGGAGCGCAAGCGGGCGAAATTTATTTTACGAGCGGGGCTACCGAATCGAATCACTTAGCCCTTCGTGGGTTTTTCGATGCCTGCGCGGGAAAGCCAGCTCATTTTATGACTTCAGCGATCGAGCATTCTTCGGTTCGAGAGATGGCAAAGCATTTTTCTCAAAAAGGAATTCAAGTGAGTGTTTTGCCGGTGGATGAAGGGGGGCAAGTAGATCTTGAAAAACTTAAAAAAGAAATCGGGCGAGAAACCCTTTTGCTAAGCCTTATTATGGCCAATAATGAAATTGGCACTTTGCAAGCCATGGCCGAGATCGGAAAAATTTGCAAAGAAAAGGAAGTTTTATTTCATACCGACGCGGCTCAGGCAGCGGGTAAGGTTTTGCTTAATGTTCAAGAGATGAACATCGATCTTCTTTCGCTTTCTGCCCATAAGAATTATGGGCCCAAAGGAGTGGGGGCTTTGTATGTGCGTTCTAAAAATCCTCGTATAAAATTAGAGCCCCTTTTTTATGGAGGCGGGCATGAAAGGGGCCTGCGCTCGGGCACCCTCAATGTGCCAGGTATTGTGGGAATGGGAAGGGCCTTTGAAATTTCCAGTCATGAAATGAAGCAAGAAAGCGAGGCACTCCGCATAGAAAGAGATCGCCTTCAAAACATGTTAAGCGAAAAAATTCCAGGATTGAAAATCAATGGATCGTTGCAGCAAAGGCTTCCCCATAATTTGAATGTGAGTATCCCGGGAGTGAGCAGTGATAGGCTGATGATGAATCTCAAAAAAGAAGTTGCCCTCTCTTCGGGCTCGGCTTGTGCGTCGGCGAGCCCCCAAGCTTCTCATGTTTTAAAGGCGATTGGCTTAAGCGATGAAATGGCAGCCTGCTCCCTTCGTTTCGGGTTGGGGCGCTTTAGCAAGCCCGAAGAAATCGATTTTGTGGCGAAAAGAGTGGTGGAGGAGGTTTTTAAAATACGGGGTTGCTTTTGAGGCGGCAAATGAGTACTTCTAAAGCGAGGTGATAAATTATGATTACGTTAACTCCACAAGCGGTTCAACAAGTGAAAACCCTCCTCGATAAACAGGGCAACTCCGCTCATGGTCTGAGGGTGGGAATTGCCGGGGGGGGCTGCGCCGGATTGTCTTATAAATTTACTTTCGACGAAAAGCCCGTAGAAGGCGACAAAGTCATCGAGCAAGATGGGGTGAAAGTTTTTGTAGATTCGAAGAGCTATCTTTTCTTAAATGGGATGGAGATCGATTACCACAGCGATTTGATGAGTTCTGGGTTTACGTTTAACAACCCGAATGCGAAGAGCAGTTGTGGTTGCGGCACAAGTTTTTCCGTTTAAAACTTTTTTCAAAGTTTTTATCAAAGGGCCATTCGTGATCAGAAAAATTTCTTACCTTGTTCTGGCAAGTTTCTTTTTTTCCAGTTGTGGCTTTAAAACACCCCTTCATGATGCGCGAAATATTTACCGCCAGCTCGAGCGCCAAAGCCGGGCACAAACTCCCCCTGATTATTATGGCCAAGCCAAGCCCGCTAGTTTTAGCCCTCTGGGTTCAGAAGGGGTGAAGGGCTTTTCTGGAACAGAATCCGATAATCGAGGCCATGAGGGGCCCAGCGATAAAAGCCACTACATCATTATTGGTACCTTGGCGGGGCTCGCTTTGGTTGCGGGCATTGTGATTCCCATTGTGCTGTTGAAGAAATAAGACGCCTTCCAATTCATTTTCTTACACGAGAAGGCTGTAGTGATCATCGCTTAAAAGGATTTTCTTTTCTTCGACGAGTCGTGCGAGATGCTTTTGCAGCATTTGCCTTTCAAAGCAGGCCTTCAAAGGATCTGCTAAATGCGAAGATTTGTAGATAATTCCGATTTGTGAAAGTTCATCTAAATTCTTAGACCCCGCTTGAAGCACTTCTAAGATTTTTTCATCTCTTTTCTCGAAGGCTTGAGTGAATCGATCGAGCTTTTCCAAAAACTTTTCCGGTTCATACACCCTTTCTCCATGAGAACTAATATAATAATCCACTTTTAAGTTACGGATTTTTTCGATCGACTTTAAGAATTGATCGATATCGGAAGAGACGTTGGCATACCAAGGCCCCATGGGGGTGAGATCGATATCAGAAATATAAAGGGTGCTCAATTCTTCAAATAAAAGCCCGATGTGGCCGGGGGTGTGGCCCGGCAGATGCAGTACCTTGATCTTGATAGATTGGGTGGGGAGAGTGTCACCGTCTTTTAAGGTTTTATGGATGACTTCTTTTTGTATTTCAAGCGAGGAAAAAATTCCTTTTAACCACATCACATAGGAAGAATCTTGGTTTTGATCGGCATACTTCAAGTAATTATCGAAAGATAAGATCGCCTGTTTGTCGAGCTCATGGCACATGAAATGGGCATTTTGAAACAGGTGATTGAGCGAGCGATGATCGATGTGATAATGGGTATTCAGTACATGCCCCACTTTGTTTTGAGCCGCTAGTTTTTCAAAGAAACTAAAGTTAGCGGAGGGATCCACCACTAACATATCCGATTCATGAACGACGATGGAGTTTGAAAAAAAGAATTCCTTGGCATTTTTGGCCCATACGAATTCTACATCGCCGATTAAAACGCCTTGCTCGGTTTCTTGAATAGGAAGAGGCATAGGTGTCCTTTATTTAAAATTTCATGCCTTCAATTTTAAGAAGAGCTTTTTTAATGGCTTGGCCTCCAGAATATCCTCCTAGATGGCCACTCGCATGAATCACTCGATGGCAAGGGATCACAATGGGGATCTTGTTTTTACCATTGCTATTTCCCACGGCCCGCATCGCCTTTGGCTGGCGGATTCTTTTTGCCACCCAAGCATAGCTTTTCACTTCTCCGTAAGGAATTTGAAGGAGGCATTCCCAGACTTTTTTTTGAAAGGGCGTTCCCTCGAGAAAGCAAATAGGATAAGTGAACTTCCGGAGTTCACCCCTAAAATAAAGATCGAGTTCTTTTTGAAGAAGAGTAGGGATGCGGCCTTTTTGGAGCTTCAAGGGAAGTGATTGAGCAAATTTTTGGAGAAGAAAATCTCCCCCTTGCGAAAGATAGCAAAGCTTTTTTTTAAAAAGGGCGCCCTTCCAAAGGCCTAAGGGCGATGAATATTCAAAACTTTTCAGGTCTTGACTCATGAGTTTTTATCTTTCTCAAAACGAGAAAATTCTCAATTCGAGAGTTATTTTTTGGCTAAAAAAACCCTGTTTACCACTTAAAATCATTTAATTTCAACTACTTAAAAATATACTTTTTCTTTGTGTATTGGCATGTCATGTGCATTTTAAGCTTCTATCCATTTTATGAAAAATAAAGAAGAACTCATAAGCAGGATAGACAAAAAAGTAAAGCTCCCCGAAAAGAAGGCCGCTTCGGAGAATCTGAAAAACTTTAACTCTCCCCGCTTTTTTTTCGATAAAAGCCGCTTTACTTATACTTTCTTATTCCAGGGAGAAGCCGCTTCGATTCATTTTGATGCCCTTCGAGAAGAGATTTTTTACAGGGGGCATAACATTCGGAATATGAATTTGAGCGAAGATCAACTGGGAATTTTAAAACAAACCGTCCATCAATTGCTTAAAGCAGGACAAGCCCCCCTTTCTGAGCATTATCGAATGTGCTTATCTAAAATGATAATTGCTTAATTTCTTTCTAAAACTCATCTATAATTAAACAATGGTTGATATTAAGAAAATTATTAATCCCCCCGAAGTGCCGGATATTCATGTTCCCGAGAGGCAAATCGAGGAGCAAGCTGCTTCGCAAAATTGGGAATTTAAAGAAGGAAATGCCACCTTCGATTTTCGGCGGGGGCAAATCCTTTTGAACCAGCAAGACCTCTCCAAACTTATTTCAGAAAATTTATCTCATTTGGGCGCTAGTTATTGGGCACAAACCGCGAGGCGCTTAGAAAATTATCGCCAATGGGCTTTGAGGCACGTGAAGGACCCCGAACAATTGGCCCTGTTTGCAGCGCTCATCCATGCTTTTCTTTGCAAGATTGGCGGAAGGCTTAAGAGAAAGTTCGATGAAACCATCGATGGCCTCGCTTTTCATTTGGAAGAGGGCCAGCTTCTCTTAAATGGCATCAATGTGAATGCTTTTATTGAAATGGCTCGCCAAAATCCTACCCGAAAAGCAAAAATATTTTTGAAAGGACTCAAAAACCGCATGGGTCTGATGCTTTCTAATCGCTTATCCAACCTCAATTACGAAAAAATTCGAGGCGTGGTGGAAAGTCTTTCGGGGCAGATCGATAAAGAACTTTCCGAAGAGATTCGAGAAGTGATTTATTTGCCTCCCAAGGCTGACTAAGTTCTTGAAGCAATCTTAAATTTCCGTAGATAAAAATCATTGCTTGGCATATCTGCCTTTTCATGAAGCGCCCTCTTCTTTGGCCACTCTTGGGTTTGATTTCTGGCATTTTAAGTGTGGCTGTTCTTCGACTTTCTCCCAAAAGCATTTTCATTTTTTTGCTTTTAAGCCTTCTCTTTTTGATTCTAGGGGCTCAAAAGAAACAAAAATTGGTTTTAATGATTGCCAGCGGCTTCCTTTTTGCCGCTCTTGGATACTGGAGCACGATGCAAAAATTGGAATCGGTGGATCAACACTCTAATCTCCGCTCCTTCATTTCGAATGAGAAGATATTTCTGCGGGGGAAGATCGCTGAGCGCTGTGTGCAAGACCAAGAAGGAGGAGCGCTTGTGGTGGATGCCTGGCAAGTGACTAGGCTAGAAAAGAGCCTGCCGGCCCATGGGAAAATAGGGCTTCGGGTGGCAGGTGAAAACGCGTGCGATTTTTCGGTGGGGGATGTGGTTCAAACTTACGCGGTGCTCAAAGCCCCCGGGCGTTATTTCAACGAGCATTCTTTTGACTATCCTTTTTATTTAAAACTACAGGGCATTACGGCCACCGCTTTTGTGGAATCAAAAGATTTTGTTGTGAAGATGGGCGAGGAAAGCTCAAGTTTCTCCCATGGGCTGGAAGCGCTACGGGCAAAATCCCTTCAAGCTTTGGGGCAGCTCTCAGACAAGAATAGAAGCCAAATTTTGGCGGCCTTGCTCTTGGGGTCTCAGGAGCTTTCCCTTCAAACCCAAGAGTTGTTTCGTAAAACGGGAACCACTCATCTCCTCGTAGTTTCTGGCCTTCATTTGGCGATGGTCATGGGCTTGTTCTATCTTTTTTTCAGGCTTCTTTTTTCCTGCTTTCCTTCTTTGCTTTTAAGAATTTCTGTGAAACGCCTCTCGTACTGGACGGCTATTTTCCCCGTTTTATTTTATGCAAGTTTAGTAGGATATACTCCTTCGGTTCTGCGTGGGAGCCTTGCCATTTTAGTGCTCGGAGGCCTTCTTTTGTGGCGACGAGCCCTCGAGGGTTTAAGCCTGGTGTTTTTAATTGCTCTCTTTCTCTTGTTTTTTTCTCCCTTGCTGCTTTTTAATCTTTCTTTCGAGCTTTCTTTTCTCTCGATACTCTCCATTCTGCTTTTTGTCCCTTTTTTAGAAAAAGGTTTTTTCGGGTGCTTTCCATCCCTTCAAAAAAAGAAATTGGTGAAACACTTCATTCAAATTGTTTTGGTTTCGCTGGCGGTTCAAGGGGGTCTTTTCCCTCTGCTGGTTTTAAGATTTCATCAAATGAGCCTTGTTTCGATTCCGGCGAATCTTTTTTTGGTTTCTTATTTTAGTTTTGTGATCATGCCCTTAGGCATGTTGGGGCTGCTCTTTTCTTGGTTTTACCCCCTGGGCGGGGTTCTTTTGTTTAAAATGGCGGCAGCTCTTTTAAAGCCGGCTCTGCTGCTTTTGCAGGCGCTCTCCTCTTTGGCTTGGAGCGCGCCCTATGTGCCGGGCATGAATTGGGTGCAAATACTCGCTTACTTATCGATCTTAGTTTGTCTTTTACTTCCCCTTTCTCGCCATCAAAAATTAACTTCTCTTTTCTTGCTGCTCCTTTTGAATATTTCTTTTTGGATTTATCCTGGCTATGCCGAAAAGAAAAACACGGATTTAAATTTAACTTTTTTGGATGTGGGCCAGGGAGATTCTCTGCTCGTTGAATTTCCCTTCGGCGAAAAGATGTTGATCGATGCGGGAGGCATCGCGGGCAGCTCTTTTGATATTGGCGAGAAGGTGCTCTTGCCAGAACTCTTGGGCCGTGGAGTAAGCCATCTGGATTATCTGGTGCTCACCCATCCCCATCCCGATCATTTTGGGGGGATGCGCGCTTTACTAAAAGCTTTCCATCCCCGAGAATTTTGGTGGAATGGAGAAGAGGTGGCTTCCCATGATTTTCAAGCCTTGCTTGCCCAGCTCCGGGCCCAGGGCATCCCTTTTTTTAAGAAAAATTCCGCGAGCCCAGAATTGAATATCCAGGGAGTGAAGCTGCGCTTTTTGTATCCGAAGCCCGATGTGTTCTTTCCCCAAAAACCAGATGCAGCCACCTTAAACAACCATTCGCTTGTTATCAGCTTGGAAGATCGAGGCTTAAAGATTCTGCTTGCGGGAGATATGCAAGAAGAGGCCGAAAAAGACTTGCTCGCCCAAGCTCCATTTGAGAATTTTTTTATCTTAAAGGTGCCCCACCATGGAAGTAGCACTTCGAGTACGGAGGATTTTGTCGAAAAAATACATCCTGCAATTGCCTTGATCGGCGTGGGAAGAAATAATCATTTTGGTTTTCCCAAGCCAGAAGTGCTGGCTCGTTACCAAAAAATAGGCGCTCAAGTGCTACGGACCGATCAAAATGGAGAAATTCATTTACGATGGAATGGTGAGAAATTAGAGGGAAGCGATTTTATGAATCAGAGTTACTCTTGGAAACCAATTCCCAACCCTGTTGTCTCCAACCAAAAGGAGATTTGTAGAGAAAGTTCATGTTGATTTTGAACACGGCGCCGTTATCAAGGGTGAGCAGGGCGCTGCCGTAAGATAAATGGCGTTGAATTTCTTCCAGATTTAAAATTTGGATTTGCTGCACCTTGTGCCCGCCAAAGGGTGTTTCTGGGTATTTTTTGCCGTAGTGGTTGAAGTGGCTTTTAATAATATTTTGCGCGCGTTGCGTAGAAGGAATGCGGCCCCCGCAGGCTTGTAGGGTGAGAAACAACATTACAGTAAGAGTAAAATATTTTTTCATGGGCAAAATCTTTAACAAGTGAGTGTCATCGCGAGGAGTGAAACGACGTGGCGATCTCCTGTAAGTGCATAGGGAGATTGCCACGCTCCGGGGGAGCTCGCAATGACAAAAAGGCGCATACTATTCATTTTTGGCTTCATGCAAGACAATAATCTTTTACTTTTTCTTAAGCACCGAAACAAGCTGCCTCACAATTCTTCCGGTAGCGCCCCAAATGCTGTGTTTGTTCCAATCATAGAAGGGAATTTCCACTTCTTCGCCTTCGAACTTTACTTTTTTAAGCTTCAGCTGCGTTTCATCCATAAAATGGGCCAGGGGTATTTCAAGGACGCCATCGATTTCCTTTTCATTCATTTTGAAGGGGTAGGGGTAAGGGATGCGTCCCACAAAAGGATTAATGCGAAAGAGGGTGGGAGTGATGAGATCGTCTAGCTCTCCTAAGATTAATATGTCTTCAGCCTTCAGCCCAATTTCCTCTTCGGCTTCTCGAAGCGCGGTGTTGAGCAAAAAGTGATCGCTTTTATCGTAGGTGCCCCCCGGAAAGCAAATTTCCCCCTTATGATGGCGCACCTTTTGGTTGCGGACCGTAAAAAGTAGATGCTCTTCGCCGTTTTTTTCTAAGAGAGGCACGAGCACGGCCGAAGCACGAAAATTTTTAAGGGTGACTCGATGCTTGCTTCGGTTTTTGAGGATTCGATCGAGGGTTTTGGTGGGGCTCATGGTTTTTTAGATTTATCTTAAGAGCCTAGTATTTCGCAATGGAAGAAAGAGCCTCTTTTCTTTCCTGAATTTCTTTTAAGGCCTCTACGAATTTTTCTTTGCTCGCGGGGGGAATTTTCAAGCTCTTGCCCGCCGGAAATTCTTTAGAGGAGTAAAAAAAGCTAGAATGATAAGCGGGGTTCATCGCCCTTAATGTTTCTAATTCAACTCCTGCGCTTGAAGCGAGTTCACTCAAGCGAATGGGAGCCTCGACCGTCATGCTTTCGTAGGCCATCTTGGGGGCCCTTGAAAGCTCGCCAAAATAATTTTTGTAATGGTTTGAAATTTCGAGCACCGCTAAAAAACAGGGGTAAAAATTGCGCGAGGCAAATTTGTAAACCCCTCCTTCGTAACTTTGGATGATCACACCAATGTCGTCTGTGCCCATGGCGGCTTTGGCGTTGGAAAGGGTTTGAAGGCCCGAATTATAGGCATTAATGGCGAGTGCCCAGTTGCCGAGTTGCTCGTAATTCGATTTTAAAAGTTCTGCGGCGGCATGGGTGGCATCGATCGGGTCGTTTCGTTCGTCTACTTGGCCATTCACTGTCATATAAAGACGGCCGGTATAAGGCATAAATTGCCAAATGCCACTGGCTCCTACACTAGAGCGGGCTTGCAAATTGAACATCGATTCTACAAAAGGCAGGCGGGAAATTTCCCAGGGTACTCCTTTGCTTATTAAGATATCCTCGATTTCGGTGAGATATTTTCCGCTCGCGGGAATGGCTTCTAAGAATTTGTCTTTTTGCCCTCTTTGGGAACGAATGCGGTTTTCATCTGAAGCATTGACGAATTTGTAAGGGTCTTCAATGGTGTCAAAAAGATGATAAATTCTTGCCTCTTCGCCCGTTAATTCTTTGGGGTCGTATTCGCCTTGGGAGAGTTTGAGTAAAATTTCTAGAATTCTCTTTTTTTCTTGGGCAATTTGGCTTTTACGAGTGCTGGGAGTGAGCGAGAGATCATCGTTTGCGTCGGTTTCTTCTTTTTGATTTACATTCACCACCGAATAAATCACAAAATAACGAGTATCGTGAATCACCGAATCATCTTTGTCGTATTCCGCATAAATCTTTTTCCAAAATTCCACCGCCGGTTTAAGAGATTCGGGGTAGGGAAAATGATAATAGATAAGTTTGCGCCCATTCATTTCGGAGAGCTGATTCACGGGCCCCGTTTCTTTATGTTTTTTGTTTTTCTTTTTTGGGTTGGCGAGACTAGGAGAAGAAGCAAGGTCAGAAGTATCGGAGGCGAAAAGATTTTGAAGTGAAGCAGTGCTTAAGAGAAAAGAGCAGGAGATCAGAATGAAAGGTCGAAAGAATTTCATAGGCAGCAACTTTTGTTTATTTTATTAAGATTGTAGCCTGCTTGAGCCAGGGAAGCAATTTGAAGTTGGAGAGTGATTGAACTTTTTTTCTTTCTGAAAGAGTTGTTAAGATTTGCAGAAACGGTTTTTCGGAGCTTAAATAATGTCTGACATAAAAAAACTCGTCGGCTCTCTTTGCATTTTTGGTTTCGACGGCACGAGCTTGCCTGGCCTACTCAAGAAAATGATCGAAGAATGGAGTTTGGGCGGCGTGATTTTGTTTAGGCGCAACATCGAATCGAAAGAGCAAGTGAAAGATTTGATAAAAGAAGTTAAATCTTGCTCAAAAGAGAAAATGTTTGTTTCGGTAGATCACGAGGGCGGGCGCGTGTTTCGCCTGCCCCCTCCCTTCACTCAAATTCCGTCGGCGAGAGAAATCGCGACCTCCCGCTTGCTCCCCCTCCTTACAAAGGAGGGGCTGGGGGGAAGGTCTGCTTTCGACTGGGGCGTTCTCATGGGCCAAGAACTTCGCGAAGTGGGTTTCAATCTGAATTACGCTCCGGTCTTGGATGTAGATAGTAATCCTGATAATCCCATTATTGGAGATCGAGCGTTTGGAGTAGATCCGCAAACGGTGATTGAAAATGGCTTGGCGCTGATTGGCGGGCTCCGCTCTGAAAAAATAATCCCCTGCGGAAAACATTTTCCAGGCCACGGAGATACTTCCAAAGATTCTCACCTCGAACTTCCCCGGGTCGATCAGCCGCTCGAGCGTTTAGAAGAAATAGAGCTTGCTCCCTTTCGAGCGGCGGTGAATAAGCAAATCGAAATGCTCATGACGGCGCATGTTCTCTATCCTGCCTTAGATGGCTTATTGCCAGCCACGCTTTCTCCAAAAATTCTGACGAACTTGTTGAGAAATGAAATGGCTTATGAAGGTTTGATTATTTCAGATGATTTGAACATGAAGGCTATTTCAGATGCTTATGGCCTGGGAGAGGCCGCCCGCTTATTTTTGGAGGCAGGCGGAGATATCCCTTTGATTTGCCGGGGAGAAGAGGCGGAGTGGGAGGTTTTAGAATATCTGGAAAAGTGCTTGAGAGATAAAGAGTTGAATATGTCTAAAGTTGAAAAATCTTGTCAAAGGGTGAGGGGCTTGAAGCAAAAATATTTGTAAGATTTTGTCATTGCGAGCATCTATTATTTTTAATTTTCCCATACAATTTCACAACTTTATCTGCTAAAATAGCCGATATAACTTATAGCTTTAAGAATCTAGATTTTTATTGTGGAGGAATTTATATTTAATGCCGCCCCCCGCTGTTACAAATAATCCTAGTCCGCGCGTGGATACCCCCCCGCCACAGCAAACGCCTCCGCCGGCTTCTTCTGATGCCGCCGCGAAAGCCGATGCGGCGAGCGCCGACGCAGCTCGCCCGCTTGCTCATGAATCTGCTCCTCCTCCTGCCAATTTAGGAAATCCTGCAGATGCCGCCACGGTGATGAAAGGCTGGCAGAATGTAGGGGTGGCCGAGCAGCAAGCCCAGGCCACCTTGATTGCAACAGAAGTGAACGCCACTGCTGTTGAAACTTTTCAATCAGATAATCAAACGGGCCGCGCCGATACAAGCGATGGCCTCATCCAAAATCGAGACACCGAACAGAGAACTCTCACCAATAATTCTGAATTCCAAAGCTATCGTTCCACGGGTGATTTGCGCGATCAAGGTTTTAAGAACATGAGCTTTGCCGAAGCGCAAAGGGCTTATCATGATTTTCTTTCTCAAGGTTCCATGCTCCCCAATCCCAATCGTCCGAATTTGGCGCGAGGCTCCCAAGAGCAAGTGCCCACGGGAGAAGAACTGTTGCATCAGCCCCAAACCTTTGCGGGCAGAAGTGAAGGCAGGCCGAACTCTCGAGGCCTCGCCGGGCAAAATCCGGGTGCTGAACGAGCCCCTACTTTTCGCCCCCATACGCTCGGTTTTTTGGTGCCCGAAAGGGGGCGCCAAGTCGCTCATATTTTTACCCGCGATCCGAGTGCGGGGCACACCGGGCCGCTGCATGAAGGTGAAGCGCCTCCCGAAGGAAATCCAGAATCCCATGCCAATGCCGATAGCGCCGCCGCGGGAAGCCAGTTGGCGAGTATGCGTGGCCAAAGGCCTGCGGGAGAAAAACGTTTGGCCGCAGATCGGGCGAAAGAAGAAGGAAGAGAAGAAGGCAGCGAGGGAAGCACCGAGGGCGAAAGCGCCGTCGCTCGCAGTGGAGGCGACCCTGCTTTGCAGCGCGTGGTCGCGCAATATCAATCAGGGCAAGGCGGTGGGCAGCAAGATCAAGAAAGAGAAGCAAGTGTCACCGAAACTTTAGAGCGGCATACGATTCAATTTGGTGAATCGGAACCCAGTGCTTCTACCGTGAATGCGGCCGAGCATAGTGTGCTGGGAGTTACGGTTGCCGGAGGAGGCACTTATGTACGCCGGGTGGCAGCGCGGCAAGGAGAGGGCGGCAGGCAAGATGCGCCGTGGGGAAACCCCGAAGATCGCATGATGGCTTCTGCGCAAGGCGTGCATGCCGGGCCTGCCCATGATATGGGCCAACTTTACCCCGATGCCGTATGCGTGCATGTGGAGGGCCGTGGTTCTGAAATGATCAACATGGCCTCTGCAGAAGGCCGCGCCCGACTAGATGCGATTTGCTCCACTCATCCCGAAGTGCGATCTGCCGTAAACGATTTGGTGCAGCAACGGCATAATTTTACGACACACGTGACCGCGAATTTGTTTAACATTAATGGGGGAGAGCCCTCGGCCCGTGCTTAATAAAGTTGGCAACAAGTGGGGGGGAAAAGAACGATAAGAGTTTTTAGAGAAGCTTATAGCAAGAATCTTCAGAAAATAAAATTTCTTATTCGTGTGATCCTGATAAAAATTTTAAATGGAAATAAAAGTTATTCTATGTCATGGTAAAAAACATGTCTTCAAAAATTACGGCAAAAAAAATAAAAAAACATTTCAAGATTCAAACACAGATTACTTTGCAAATAAGCCGCGAAGATGATTGTTTTGTGGCGTATTGCCCTGAATTAGAATTATCTTCTCATGGAGAAAGCCCTGCAGAGGCCAGGAAAAATTTTTCAGAAGTTTTGGAAATTTTTTTGGATGATATTCTTGAAAGAGGCACTTTTGAAAAGGTTTTGCAAGAATGTGGCTGGATAGAAATTAAGAAAAACTCTACACTGCCGCAGTGGGTTCCTCCCGCAGTTATTTCACGTGAAAGCTATCCTTTGAATTTCAGCGTATGACTTATGGCAAAGTTTGCTCCAATTCATTGGAAAGATTTTGAAAAATTTTTGTTTTTTGCAGGATGTGAATTTGTCAGTCAAAAGGCATCACATCGCAAATATTCCCGTTCGGATCTTTTAAGGCCTGTTATTGTTACTGTCAGTAAGAAAGGAATGCTCCCTACGCGGGACATTAAATGTAATCTTAAAACCCTTAAAATCTCAATTCCTGAATATCTAAAAATATTGGATCAAATTTAGCATCTCTATATTTTCCTTACATCCCCACAATTTTCTCCACAACTTTCAGGTGTTTATGATACGATAATTGATAGGGTTAATTGTATTTTGGGGGTATGGGCAGGCGCTCTGCGCCGATGAATGCAGAGCGTTCAAGACTTGCACTCCCACGGAGACCCTGGGAGCGAGAATACTCCCATCGAGTTGTATAAAGGAGATTAACTTATGATTTTTCATGTGACTTTGGAAACAGCGGAAGATGGTTGGATGGTGGTAGAGTGTCCTGCATTGCCTGGCTGTGTTTCTCAGGGGAAAGATGAGAAAGAAGCGCTTGAAAATATAAAAGAAGCCATTACCGCATGGCTTTGGGCGGAAGATCAAAAAATGGTAGCTGCTTTGCCTGTAGAAAAAAATCGGCAGAATTTAGTGGTGACGATTTAACATGGCAAGACTTGCAAACATTTCAGGCAAAGAGGCGGTCAAAGCCTTTGAAAGAGCAGGTTGGCAAATCATGGGACAAGTGGGAAGTCATCTGGTGATGAGTAAGGCAGGCGTTAGGGTGAATTTGTCTGTTCCCCAACATAAGGAGTTATCAGTCGGCACTTTAAGGGCTCTCATTCGGAATGCAGGGCTTAAAGTAGAAGAGTTTTTGGAGCTTCTTTAAAAATATACGAGGTTTCTATGGCAAAATTTTATTATGATTCAGAAGATTTGGGTTATGAAATTGAAACAGTAGGGCTGCAGTTTCAAGAACCTTCAGAAAATAAAATGGTTTACGAATGTCAGACTCGTCCTTGTCCTGCTGGGCAGATTCGAGTTCTAATACCTTACACTAATCGTCCTATGCGTGATCGATCTGGAAACGAAATTTGTATGCTCGAACATGCTCGTACATTGCCAACTTCTCCTGAATCTCAGCCACCTCCCATTGCACCTCCCCCTCCACCGCCAACTCCTCCAACAACAGTGGTGTCGCCTCCTCCGAGCACTTCTGCCCCTACAAGAGCCACACCTCCAGCAAGAGTTGCAACTCCAGCAGGAGTTACAGTGCCTCGAGGATTTTATGTTGCACAAAAAATTTCAAGTACTTTGCCAACAGGGGCTCGGGAAGTGCCTGGTCATAATGATTTAATGTTTTATCCAAATCCAACCAGGGTCCAGCCAATACCTCCTCGTGTGGAAAGAGTGGAGGTTCCTCCTCCAAGAGTATTCAATATTTTTGATTCCTACATTCAATTATTAAATAGGCCACGCTAAGTTTGCGAAGGAGTTTTGTATGAAATTTCATTATGATTCAGAAGATTTGGGCTATGATATTATTTCCATTTATCCCTCGCCCCTCGAGGGAGACGGCGTGGTGAGCTTGTCGAACCAGGGTGCCCTGAGCGAGTCAGCGAGTCGAAGGGCGGATGAGGGGGGGCCTTCCAAAAAACAAGTTTCTTATTCGTGTAATCCTCCTTGCATTATTGGTGGGCCTCAACATCAGCCTAATGGACCGGATACCTATACCGTCGATGTCAATGGAGATACACCCACGACGGGTACAGCCACGACTGGCACAGCAGATGATGTGGCGGGTGTATTGGTTGCAGAAGGAGATAATCGCTATGTGCTTTATCAACAAGAAGGTGCTGCCCGAATGATTCGAGTTTCTTCTCCCGTGGGAACCAATCCAAACGCGCCGGTGGTGGATCCCAAAGAAACACAGCTGGAAGGAGATTTGACCCGGGTTTTTGGTGGAGGAACGGAAGGCCAAGGCCTGGCCCGAGCTTATATCAACAATCCTCCCCAAGGAATGACCCGTGAAGCCTGGATTCGCAGTCAGCATGAGCAGTTTCATCCCAGCGGTGGAGGAGAAGCCCACCCTCCGGAAGCAGAAGTCTTGAAAAATCGCCTGACTCGCAATCTTGAATATAACATACAACATCGTTACGAGCTTGCAGGAGCTTCCGCAGATAGGGCTCGTGAAACCGCACAATCGTTTCGTGTTCCGCAAGATTCAGAAACAAGTCTCCAGAATCTGATGGGCGAAAATGACCGCTTCGGAACGCTTCAAACTGCCCACACGACTGCTACCACGGCACGTCCCGTGGGGGCCGGCATGACGGAAGATCAATGGAGAAATTTTGCCCAAGCTCATGGCTATATGATGGCCGAAGGGATTCCCGCCCGTGATTTAAATCCAACAGCCATTAACCCTGCTTTGGAGCTAGAGCGTAACGCGGGTAACAATTATGATCGTCTGAGAGCTTATGTGCGCACACGGTATTCGGATAACCCCCAAGGAAGAGCCGATGCGGATGCCTTTATGGAAACTCTGCCATCCGATCCAGCACAAAGAAACACCCAGGTGAATGTATTGCTGCAGCGATTTGAAACATCTCCGGGAATTCCCAACATTTCTAGTCAACCTGATGCAGCAGAATTAACTAGTGTGAGTACTACAACCTTGAACAGCAGAGCAACTACAGCACTGACAGCTTTGGGTTATAATAATCCTCCTCCAGGCAGAACGGCACAAGCATTGGCTGGAATGAACAATAATCCGGCAGCATTGCATGCTCTGGTTCAACGCGCGGAGGCTTTGCAGGAAGCACAGGCTCATTTTGTGAGTCGGGGGGGAAGTGAGGCAGATTTTAGAAGAATGGCAGGGCTTTCCGATCCGACTAGGCCGGGAGAACAGCACATGAATTGGCTGGATGCTTCCGGAAACATTCGCCCTGACCTGAACCCTTCAGAAGTTCGTACAGCGACGGAGCGTTTTCGCGCCATTGATAGCTTTAATGCCATGCTCGAGCGTGAAGGGTATCCGCCGGAACAGCGCCGGGTGATTATGGACAACCTGCGTTTTCCACCCGTAACGACCGGAACACCCGTCAACGGTGCAGATCCGGCAGTGATTCGTGCCTATGAAACCGAGTTTGCCCGTTCACCTGTAGATCGTAGAAATGCCGCCATGTTGCAACTTGCCCAGAATAATGTGACAAGGGAATACGCTAGCAAAATGAATGTGAGTGAGGATGTGGCGGGAGTTTATCTGACGAGCCGGGGCTTTATCAGCCCCACTCAAACTTTGGAAGCAGTCGGTGCGGAACAGCAGAGAATTCGGGGTTTGGATTCGACCGCTGTGGCCAGAAGGGCAACTCCTAATCCCGCTCAAAGGGCTTATCAGGATGAACATACCGCGCTTCAACAAGCCACGGGCGCTGATGCCAGACATCATGGTGGAACCGAAGCCCGAATGAATCAATTGCGGCAGAATCCGCTGGTGCAGGCAAATCATCAGTATGCACAACAAATTTCTACCTTGGATCATCAATACGCACAACAGTGGGGAGTTCGTCAGAGAGAACTGGAAATGACAGGGCGTCAAAATTTGGAGTTGGCAGATCGCAACCATCAAAATGCTATAGCGCAACAAGATCACAAAGCAGTTTTGGATGAAAGACTGGTGGGAATACAGCATGAAAATGCTTTGGAATTGGAAAGAATGAGAATTCAAGCACAAATGATGCAAACGATGATACAATTCCTCGGTCAAATGATCACCGCTGCCATGCAGGCCCTTAGCGCAGCCCATCAAGGTAACATGCAAGCCCTGGCAGGTGTGAATCAAAGCATTTTCCAAGGATTTAAGCACAACTAATCAAATAATTGACATATTTGCACATACTATAGTATGCTTGTATGACTTATGAGAACCACCCTGATTATTAGTGACCCCGTGATGCTCAAGGTCAGAAAGGCGGCTTTGAAACAACACAAGACTCTTTCTGACATTGTGGAGTTTGCCTTGAGGCGCATGTTCGAGCCGGGAAAGCCTGCTCCAGAAAAACTTCCCAAAATCCCCACTTTTCGGGGGGGGGATCTTAAAGTGGATATTTCAAATCGTGAAGCTTTGTACCAAACCATGGAAGAGCGCTGATGTTTTTGGTCGATACCAATATCTTTGTTTATGCGGCCAATGAAGCCTGTGATGAGCATGAAAAGTGTTTCGACTTTTTGGAAAAATCCCGCCGCTCTCGTATTCCTTGGTATAGTACCTGGCCGGTTTTTTTTGAATTTTTGAGAGTGGCCACCCATCCCAAAGTTTTTGAGAAGCCCTGGAAAATCACACAAGCTTGGTTATTTATTGAGGCAATGTTAGCTTCGCCTACCTTCGCTGTTTTAACTGAAACAGCCACTCATGCTGAAATGACCCGGGAGCTATTGCAAGAGTATCCCCAAGTGCGCGGAAACCAACTTCATGATTTTCATACCGTGGTTTATATGAAAGAACATGGGGTTCGTGAAATTTGTACCCATGACAGTGATTTTTATCGGTATCGTTTTTTACAAGTAAATGATCCTTTAGCCTCATAGTGAGAGTGGCAGGCACTTTGTCTAATATCCGATGCGCGGGTATCCTTAAAAAACATCCATTAAATTTTTAGCGGGTGTTTTTTTGTGCCTTGAAATACGTAGTGGATTGTATATACTGAAGGGGTGGACTTTTCATCGTTTCACGGTTTTGAGTGGGATCTCGGGAATATTGCAAAAATTCAAAACCGTCTTGATCTTGGCACAGTAGAGTATGCTTTTCATGGTAGACCTTATGTGGCACTTGATACCAAGCATTCGGCTTCGGAGCAACGATGGTTTTTGGTGAACAAAATACAAACAAAGTGTGTTTTTGTTGTTTTTACCATCCGTGGGGAAAAGATTCGTGTGATTTCAGCTCGATATATGCGGGCAAAGGAGGCAAAACATTATGAGTCATGGTTTAAAGAAGAATAGATTGAAAAAAAGTGTTTCAGAAGAAGAAATAGATCGTTGGTTAAAAGGGGTGAATCTTTCCAATTTATCTTCAAAATTTAAATTTCAACGAAGCCATTTTCCAAATCTTCGACCCACGAATTGGGATAAGCTTTATCAAAAATTTCAAAAGAGCCGCCCCATCAGTATTCGCTTACCAGGGCAGATTCTTGACAAGTTAAAGCAGGTTTCCCTTAGTAAGGGGATTGGATATCAATCCCTGATTCGTGTTTGGATTACTGAAAAGTTGCAGGGCAGTTAAAGACGTAAGGGGGGCTTGATATCCGATGCGCGGGTATCCTTAAAAAACATTCATTAAATTTTTAGCGGGTGTTTTTTTGTGCCTTGAATTAATTTTTTCAGCCTATAGAATGGGGAAAATCCAGGGGAGTTTATGTCCAATCAAGAAAAACCAGTCACACTTAAAGATTTGAAAGAAGTGATTCACGATCTTCGAACCGAACAAAAGCAAGATCAGGAAAAACTCAGAGTTGAGTTAAAACAAGATCAGGAAAAACTGAGGGACGAGTTAAAGCAAGATCAGGAAAAACTCAGAGTTGAGTTAAAACAAGATCAGGAAAAACTGAGGGACGAGTTAAAGCAGGATCAGGAAAAACTCAGAGTTGAGTTAAAACAA
>Ga0209515_10001074_pt1 | contig 47248 bp, 64 predicted proteins | sample Subgroupgradi54m_FD_187454 | JGI IMG/M metagenome (GOLD analysis project Ga0209515, IMG submission 187454) | Subsurface groundwater microbial communities from S. Glens Falls, New York, USA - GMW60B uncontaminated upgradient, 5.4 m (SPAdes)... ... | reverse complement strand
TTTCGATCTTTTCGGACTCGAAGTTCGAGCGGGATGTCAGAAAGCTGACAACATAAGATAAGCTAATCATGGCACTCGCATCGTTGGAGACAAAGTGGCAGAAAGAAGCGAGCGGACCCGAGATTCGCACGGAAGCTCAAAGGATGTTCCCTGCCAATAATTGGTGGCAGAGGCACTTCAACCCATTTCGCCGGCCATTTCACCGACTGAATCACCTGGAACAAGTGTGGGAAATCTCTGGTCGATGGACCAACTGCTCCTTAGATGGAAAGACGATGCGTGTTCGTCTTTACTCCGTAAGTCACATGCCGACCAAGTAGAGGTCCTGTATAGTTCACCCGCCCCGTTCAATCAAATGAGCGGGGCTTTTTTTATTCTAAAGCAGGCAAATTGTTCTAAATTCCCCTATCGCGTAGTCAGCGTGCTTGTGTAATTGGGTCCCTTAGCGGAGTTTTCGAATATTGAACTTGGTGAATTTGACTGTCAGGGTAGCGGCATTGCCGGGGTCCCGACAGCAAATGAGCTTAGTTTTCAATCGAAAACGCAGCAGGGTGGCCTTTTCTTGGGCCTTCTTTTCGGCCAAGCAAAAGAAGGGCAAAACAATTTGTAGTAAAATACTTCTATGGGTGTCGAAGAAGATCTGGAAGATTTAAAAATTGCAAAAGAAAACCGTATCAGGCGTGAAGATGCTGATCGGGACCGTCAAATCTATAATCCGCCTCTTTTGGATGTGGATCGCACTGAGCCTCGCAGAGTGCGTGACAGACGAATTGCTTTGATTGTAAAAAAAGCCCGCAAAAAAGGCTAAATTCCCAAAAATTGTAAAAAGAAAACCCGGTAGGTAAAAGTGAGATTACTCTCAAATTCCCTTGCCGGGCGTACGTAAATCGTCTGTCTGCTGGAAGCGGGGTTTCAGAGCTTGAGCTGCTCCAGTCGCGTCTTCTTCGCGCCGAATGCGATGTATTGAAGGAGCGCTCCGAAGTGTCGGTGCTGTAGGCCGGCGATTGAGAATGCTGCAACCGCAGCGACTGCGAGCCAGGCGAGCTGCTTTTCGGTGACCGTGACGTTACTAACGACGAACCCGACGAGGAGTAAGATGCCGGCGATTGCAATGGTCATACCGAATAGTCGGTATCTCTGACCAATGCGTTCACCAAACGCCTTCCACTTGACCAGTTCTTCAAGTAACGCCTGTAAAAGGCATGCTCCTGAGAGCACGAGGGCCGCGGCTACCAGCCACCCATCTCCGATGCTGGGAACCAGCCCGAAGAGTAAGAGAGGTGACATGATCGTCAGCAGGCCGGCTACGGTGAAGTCGATCGCACGCCAATTGGCGCGGGCCAACTTCATTAAGACCGGTACCAGCATGGCTACGGAGAGCCACACAGGTAAGAACCAGGGACTGTGAACGATTCCCACGGGCTACTCCTTTGAGTTTCAACTCTCATTTCTGAGAGATCCATGTGGATAACAGCAGACAAAACGATATGTAGTTCTTTTTTGCCTTTGCCGGCGCAAATGCCAGCTTTGGCTCAAAGGAACGTTTTTCAAGGTACCAAGGCTATCCTTACCTAAGCTTTCTCCTTGTGATTGATACCGCAAATTGTAAATCAAGTCCGATTGAAAGTCAATATTACTAGAGGATACTTTTTGGTGAAAAGTATCCTGCGGTTCTCGGCTACGCCTGTGATCCTAAAGCCATATTGACCATGAAAAAGCCCCGGGCATTTCTGCTCGGGGCGGATTGTTCTATCGTCTGTTAGTTGTTGGTGGTAGATCTGGAAGAGACCCGCTTGGCTTTTTGCTGCTCCTTTCGTTCGACCTGCACCATCTTCTCAGCTTCTTCTTCCGCAACGGTTGAGAAAAACCAACCGAAAAAGTACAACACCCATGCAGCCGCCATGATCATAAGGTTTAACGTAGCGCTGTTCTCGTTGTCCAGCATCTTGCCTTGATATACGCCGATGATGATGACCGGACCGATCAAAGCTAAGAGTGCGACCACTGCTGCCACCTGAGTTCTTTTTGACTCAAATGGTTTTTTGATAGAGAAAAGAGTAGCCGATACCACAAAAAGCCCACCTATAAGGGACGCTCCCGCAAACAGGAGGAACTGAACAAGAAGATCAGTGTCGCTGTCCGTGTACCTGATGCATTCCCCATTCCAAACAGTTTTACATTCACTGTCCATCTGGGTGAAGATCGCGCCGGTGAGAAAAAGGCCTGTGGATACGACCCCTAAGGTCAGAAGTACTACTACGGTCCATTTCGGACCGATGTTCCACCAGCTGTGCGGGATCGGAGTTGTGTTCACGTGTACCTCCTCTGTAGTCATCTCTCTCCTCCTTAGTTGCTGGGTTCAGCCTTATCTCTACCTAGTGAATGCGCCAATCAGGCTTCCTCCAAACACGAATGAATAGAACCCAAAGAACACAACACCAATGGGCTCTTCATTCACAAAACAAAAGACGACCCCTGTCATTGAAGACAAGGTTATGGCTGAAAAAGCAGCTATTACTGCAATGGTAGCCAACCGTTCACCTCGGGTCTTCCCGAGTAATTCATCGACTCTCCTGCCCATCTTTCTCCTCCTCTTAGTTATTGGATTTCGTTGTTGCTGGTTCAGGTTGACTACCTTCCTTTTTGTGCTTGTCCCATTCATCCCAAAAAGCCACGGCCATAGCCCCCCACCACAAAAACCCGAGACCTGAAAAGAAACTGAGGGCTGGAACTGAATTGGCCATAGAATAGATTAAGCCGATGATCGAGGCCGGAAGCGATGTAACCCATATCAATAACCAACCTACAGAGACAAAACGCTCCAGCCAGTTATCACCAAGCCATTCAAGTTTCTTGCTCATCTTTTCTCCTTTTTTTCAGACGATATGGTCCTAGTCAGAGTCAGGCAAAGGTAACAATTAACCAGAGCATGACAAGACCGGACTTTTGTAAAAGAACTAGCGGAAATGCTAGCACGTTTGAGGCTAAAAGTCAATTACTAGAGGATACTTTTAGTATCCTGCGGTTCTCGCTTCGCTGCGATCCTAGAGCCACTTTTCTAAAAATCAAATTTGGATCTGGCTCTGCCAGGACAAATTTCTCCACTTAGGAGGGAAATACCAAAGGGAAACTGGGTGCCCTTTGGAGGTAAAAAAAGCCCCGCGAGATATTGCTATCTAACGGGGCTGCGTGTTGTTATCGTCTGTTACCTTTCTGCCATGATCTCCGGCGGATTTCTGAGTCAAGCCGCTTGGCTTCTGCACCGGCCGCTTTGGCCCAGTCCATGCCTGTTGAAGCATGAATGACTGACGAAGCTGCAACGATCAGAAATAGTCCACCGCCTTTTGAGGCATAAAGGACAGATTTCACGAGATCGCCACCTTGAGTACCAACTCCTGGAATGAGCAGCAACATGCCTGGACCAGTGATTTTTCGCACTTCCCGAATTTCTTTCGGAGAGGTCGCTCCCATCACCAGTCCTGTGTTCTTGTGAATCCACTTGTGCGCAACATTCCGCGCGACTCTTTGGTAAAGACGTTCGGCAGGGCTGTCGCCATCTTCGGCAACCACTAGATCCTGAAACTCACCGGCACCTTCGTTGGAAGTACGGCAAAGCACAAAGATCAGCTTGCCCGGCTCGTCGAGGATCGGCGCGAGCGACTCTTCGCCCATGTACCCATGAACTGTGGTGGCATCAGCGCCGTACACTTTGAAATTCGCCTTGACGTAGCCGATGTTCGACTTACCGATGTCGCCGCGCTTGGTATCCAAGATGACCGGAATTTCCGGAAACCTATCCAGGATAAAGCTTGTCACCTTGTACAATGCCTGAAGACCAGGTAAGTGCAAAGTGCGCGACGGCCCCACCTGAAACTCACCTTCGTAAAAAGCGATGTTTGGCTTGTACGCCGCTGCGTAGGGCGCCGTTTCTATGACAATATCCAAAAGGAATTTCTCGAGAGAGACTCCTTGTGGAATTTTGCTCATGTCAGGATCAAGTCCGACGCAGAGGTGTTTGCCTTGGGCAAACTGGGCTTCGAAAAGCTCTCGGGCGTCGCGATCAGCCATTTCACTCTCCTTCAACTTCACCGCTTCCAAGCGGGATCATTCGGGCCTTTTAGCCCATTGTTCTGCCGTCTTCGGGCTTGCCGCTTAAGCCCCACCAAAGGTAGATGGCAACAAGCGCGGCAGTAGTGAAGATGAACGCCCCGATTGCCGGTGCACCCCACTTTAGGATTTTGGACATGTCAGTCTCCTTCTGTATCCGGAACTGCCGGTGCGATGTACCAAAGAGTGCCAAGCACAAAGAGTGCTAGCATCCCGAAGGCGCCAGCTACAAAAAGCAAGGCGTCGCCCCCGAGAGAGGCCATGAACTTTTTCATCGTTGCTTCTCCTGCGTTTGGTGAAAAGTAAGGTCGCGCAGTGAGTCGGGCTTGAGCCTGTTGCTAATAGCGAGTGAGAAAATAGCTGAAATGGCAAATATGCCGATCAACACCCACGTTCTCAAATCGCTCGTCTTTCTGTCGCTGACCTGAATATACAAACCAGCAAGCGCCACAATAGCAAATGTGACTGCAAGCACGACGAGACAGAAGTATGCCAGGCTATCGAGATGTGTCGATCCCATACTGTCGCCTCCGACGGTCGAAAAAGTTATTTAGGAGGTATTTGTCCTAAAAAGTAACCAACGTAGCCGCCAGCGATCAAGGCTAAAAAGCCGGACGTTATCCAACAAATCATGACACTGCTGGCACCGCGCCCCCAAGCAAAAGGGTCCTCTGGATCCGGTTTGGGCATGGGCAGAGCATAGAGCTTATTGATTCCTATCCAGACGCTGGCTAGCCCGCCCATCATAACTACGAAGAAAAAAATGGATTGGATAATGACTTCCGCTGACATCACTCACTCCTTTAGTGAATGGTACCCAGAATACCTAGCTCAAACAGAGCTAGGATGTAGGCACCGAATAGGATTCCGGTCGCCACTGACCAGAAGTTTTTCCGAGTCAAGTGTTTCTTCATCTCTTTCCTCCTCGATGGTTGTTGGAATGATCTCCTCCGTAGAACCAAAGTTTTGGCTGGTACATATAGCCCAGCACGAACATCGGTCCAGACGGATAGATCCGCCACTGTGCCACGAGTAAACTCATGGCTGTAGTGATGCTGAACCTCAGCCGCTTTTTCACCCATCACTCCTCTATTGTTGATTTGGGATTTTGAGCTGCTTGCTCAAGTTGCTGGTGAACTCGATCCGACCCTAAACGTTGTCTCCGTTGTTTTTCAGCTGCTAAGGTCAGATCACCTTTCTCATCGAATGTCTCCCGCCACATCTTTGCTAGGTCTTCTCGCTTTGAGACCATCACAGATCCGAGGCCCTTTGCTTTTCGCAGCTGATTGAACGCATCCAGCTCTCGCTGAAACTTGGTTCGTTTGATGGGGCTTATGATCAAATCCCATAGCCCCACTAGAAATAGCGCAGCCATTGTAAGCGCGGCCAACCCCAGAAGAATGACTTGTCCCATTTTCTCCTCCTCAATGTTGGCGTTTTTCGTAGATGATGGTGGACAGAAAGAAGGCAAGCATAACACCTACCAATACTCTGTCCAGTGCCACTACGCTATGTTGTCCGCTAGAGGTATCGACGATAAGTAGGCCGACCAAGTAGATCAAGCCAATCATCGACATATACCGTAGATTCAATTCCATCTTGGCTCCTCCTGATTACTTTGCTTTTCTTTTACCTTGAACGTAGAGAAATAAGGCTGCTGATAAAGCAACCATCGCTAAGTCAAAAAAGACGACTGATTTATATCCTTCGCTGAAATCGTAAATGAGCAAAGCTATCCAATACAGGATGGCTATTACTGTAAACCATTCATGCAACCAGCGCATGTTTTCTCCTTTTTTTACAGACGATATGATCCTAAGAATCACCTAAAAAAAGTTGCAAACAACTCCTTCAGATAAACTCAGGATATTTTTCAACGTGCAAAGCACACGAACTGAGGGTATTTTACTCTTGGCTAAGGGGGAATTCAAACTAAAAAACGCCATCGCGTAGTCAGCGTGTTTGCACTTAACGAGAAAGTGGTCAGGGAAACGGAAACTGCCACCACGAAGTGGAAAATTTCCGTGGGATCCCGACCCTTTTGAGTTTTTAGTACCAAAAGCTGACGCAGCACTGGCTGTCTTTTTCTGCTCCTCTTTTCGGACAAGCAAAAGAGGAGAAAGTAAAGAGAGATTGCTTCGTCGTTTCACTTCTCGCAATGACAAACTGAGAAGTAGTTGTTCTTTGGAAGCCAAAAAAAAGCGCGGGGAGCAAGTAAATGCTCGACCCGCGCCTGGGATGGTATCGTCTGTATTCAATTGTTAAAGCCTTAGCCTCTTGGTCAGATGGACCAGCTGATGTGCGATCGTCAACCGACCTTGATGAGTGGCTATTGCCAGGATCACTCCCAGCATGAGGAAGAAGCCGCCGCCAGCGGCAAGTTGGATCATGTTTCTCTCCTTAATCCGTAGCCCAGCCACGCCGCTTGAAGACCCAGCGTAGCGATCGATCGGAAAGGTAACCCGCTCCGATTATGCTGCCAACAATGACTAAGCCGAAAATAATGTCCATTTCCTAGCTTCCTTTCTGGCTGTCGCCCCTCTTTTTGTTGTTAGCCAACAAAATGATCGCTTCAGCTTCGCGTAATGCTTCAGCTTTGGCTTTTTCAATCCCCTCCGGCTCCTTCTCCTTTTTTTTAGGAGCCTTGCTCGAGCGATAGGCTAAGATCGCACATTCGCCGGCAGCCCAACAGGCACCAAGACCCAAGAAGATCAGGATAGGTCCTTGAAACTTCTCCCACTCCCATGCCGCTTGCCACCCAAGAAGGATCTTGAGCAAAACAAACTTGAAGAAGCAGATGGCCAGGATGGTCAGAACAAGTCCGAGCCCCAGCGGTGCCAGTAAATGACGCCCAATTGTCCGCATTAGATCCTCCTTCCGGCTCTAGGCTTTTTGATTTCTTAGGATCGATTCCGCTTCTCTGACCGCTTCGCGTCCGCGGTGCAGTTGCGACCAGACCATCATGCCCACGAGGAAAACGACGACGAAGGTAATGGCAATGACTGCAATTTCCGTACTCGTTCCACCTTCTTCAACGTAAGCATTGGCCGATTGCCAGGCGCCGAATCCGCTTGCGATAGCAAACGCTACCAGCAAGATGATAAACATCTGCGCCTCGTTGCCGCCGATAATCCAGCCGCCGGGTGACTCAATCACCCACTTTGCGGCCGTGAATGCCGTAACAATTAGAACAGAGACAACAGCCATAAAGACTGCAGCTGAGCCGACCATCATCAGAACGTAGATCGCTTGCATCTCTTTCTCCTTTTTTTCAGACGATATTCAAATTTCAAAGAGCTAAAGTGCCCCGCAATTGGGACACACCAACTCGTGTTGATACGGTGAATTATACGACTTTAAATGTGAGAATTACACAGCTGGAGCGGAATAGCCCAGATAGGATAGGATGAGGCCGGCAACCAGTCCAATACCGGCAGCAATAAGCCCGATGACAACCGTCTCGCCCACTTTTGAAAGAAAGCTGCCCCTGTTAAGTCTCCAGCGCCAGAAGCCAATAAGGGCTAAGACCATAATTGCTGCCGCAATAGAGACTTCCAAAGCAAGTGTGGCCGGTGTGATAAAGATAAAAGGTAGTATTGGGGGCAAACCAGCAATCATGTAGAAAAACCCAATCACCAGGCCCGACAATTTAGGTGATTCTTGCCTAGTCAAACCGAGCTCATACCTCATCATGGTCTCAAGCCAAAGCTCTTTGTCGGCGACTATTTCTTTGGTGAGCCGGTCAACTGCTTCTTTATCAAACCCCATCTTGGAATAGATCTCGCGCACCTCGCGCTCTTCGTCCTCTGGTTTGTTTTCGATCTCCCAACGCTCGACTTTTTCCATCGCATCGTAGTATTCACGCTCGGATTTGACGGCCAGGTAATTTCCAAGAGCCATCGAGGCTGATCCGGCCACAATTGTCAGGATTCCGGCAAGTACAATCAGAGACTGCTCGGTTGAGGCGCCAGCAATACCAACCATAAATCCAATTGCGGTCACCACTCCGTCATTGGCACCAAAGACAATATCGCGCAAAAATTCGCCGGAGAGCGGATGTTCTGGTTCGCGTCTAGCAATTTTTGAAGCCATTTGTTCTTTTAACTTATCAGCAAGAGAGTCTCGTTGACAATAAGCACGCTACTAGCGATAGTTAAATTTAGAAAGGAGGAAATATGAGAGATCCAAAACATTGTTTAACAGGTCACCCTCTGCAGCATTCTTTAACCGGAGCTGGACTGGCACTTATCTTAGTTAAGTTTATCCCTGCTTTAGCAGACAGTACTGGTTTTTGGCTGGGAGTAGTACTTTTTGTAATCGGTTTGGCCGGGGAAATGAAGGCCAAAAAAGGCGAACAATAGAAATTATCCTTGTATTTCCTTAAATTCTGAGACTGTAACCCACTGGGCTTGTGGGAGATTTTTGTAATTTGGATTAGGTACGGGAGTTGGTTCACCATTTTCTTCGACCAGGTAATAAGCTAGCCCTTGCAATTTTTCAATCGGCTCATAATCAGCCGGTGTGTGACCCGACCTCCAGTCGTCGTATGAAATAAGAGGTGTGTCGCCAATATTGCTCCAGGAATGTCCCCACTCAGGCGTAATGAGTATTTCTTCGCCTGGCTTAGCTCGCACTAGATAAACTTCATCCACCTCATCCGGCACGTGGACGCCACCTTCCATATGCTTTTTTTGCATCATTAGGACTCCTTCGCCCTCGATCAAATGATAAGTTTCGGGGTCATTTGAGCCATGATAGTGGCCAAAAGTTTTGGGATATTCGCCCGCGTAGCGGCCAGCAGTAATGATGGTGACATTGGCCCAGCGATCATCCGAGATCTGTCCAAAGACCCAATAAACAGGATCGGGACCAGTTGCATCCGGGTTTTTCAAAACCGGCCTCAGACCTTCAAGCTCTCTCGTGGACGGCAACTTCATTGATTTTTAGTTTAGCCCCTTAAAATTTTGCACGCAATAGTGCAAAATAAACCCATGGATTCCTTCTCGCTGGTCATTTTTGGCGTCACGTCCAATTTGTCGCAAATCAAACTCATTCCTGCCCTCTATGATATGGCTGAAAAAGACCTGCTGCCTCAGGACTTGGCCATTGTGGGTGTCGCCCGCAGCCCAAAGACTCTTCAAGAATTTGCGGAATTTATCCGAGAGGCACTAAAGATGGACAACAAACATCACCCGCACGAAATTAAGGAGGAAGTTGTAGATAAATTACTACCCAAATTCACTTATGTCGATGGGCGTGTCGATGATCCGGCCTTTTATGAAAAACTAAAAAATCATCTCAGTAAGCTGCAAGACCAGGGCAAAAATACCAAAAACAAAATCTTTTATCTAGCGACCTATCCGGACCTTTATAAAGACATTTTTGAAAATCTTAAATCCTCATCGCTTGCCTCCCAAGATGAGGGTTGGGTGCGTATCATGATCGAAAAACCAATTGGCAATGATCTTGAGTCTGCCCGCGAACTCAACCACCTTCTTCTCAATTACTTCGACGATCAGCAAGTCTATCGTCTTGACCATTACCTTGGCAAAGAAACAGTCCAAAATATTTTGGCATTTCGTTTTGCCAACGGGATTTTTGAACCGATTTACAACCACGAACACATTGATCATATTCAAATCACAGCAGCTGAGAATTTTGGTATTGGCAAGCGCGGTGGATATTATGACAAGGTCGGTTCCCTTAAAGACTTTGGCCAAAACCATATTTTACAGATGATTGCGATAGCGCTCATGGACGGCCCTAGTGACATGTCCAACGATCCGGTAACGGCTGAAAGACTCAAAGTTTTAAAAAACCTCATTCCCATGCCTGATAAAGTCGTTTTTGGTCAATATGAGGGCTATCGCGGGGAAGAAAACGTCGACCCCAATAGTGCTACTGATACATTTTTCGCTTTTAAAACGGAGCTTCAAAATGAGCGATTTAAGGGCGTGCCAATTTATGTCAGAAGCGGCAAGATGCTCAAGGAAACGGTTACAGAAATAGCCATCGTTTTTAAACCGGCAACCAGCCGAACACTCAACGATCCTGATATCAAGGATGAACCAAACATGCTTATCTACCGAATTCAACCAAACGAGGGAATTGTTTTTAAGATTTTGACCAAGCAACCCGGATCTAAAAATCGGCTCCAGCCCACCTATATGCAGTATTGTTACCGCGCGGATCCTTCGCCCCACTACCTGCCCGACCCTTACGAAAGACTGCTTTTAGATGCCATTGAAGGCGACCAAACATTTTTCAATGATGCACCGGAAATTGAAGCAGAGTGGATTTTTACTGATCCTTTGGTCGCTGCCAAAAAAGACCCGGCAATTTATCAAAGCGGTTCATGGGGGCCAAAAGAAGCCGATGACTTAATCGAATCCGATGGTAGATCCTGGATGGAGCCATCGATGGATTTTTGTAAAATTTAAAAAAAATATGTCGCCCACTAAAAAAATACTTGCCGGCAGGATATCGACCGCCACAAAGTTAAAAGTCGGCAAAATAACGACTGCAGGAATTTTTAATTTAAAGGAAACAGTCGATTTCCGCTCTCGGCCAGAGGAGGATTCGCTATGCGAATTGGTTATTTAGGCCTCGGCCGGATGGGTCTTAATATGGTTCTCAGGCTAGTTGAGAACGGGATTGAAGTGGTTGCTTGGAATCGCTCACCCGAACCGAGAAATGAAGCTAAAAAAGGCGGCGTCAAGGTCGCTGAAACTGTTAGCGAATTAATTTCAAAACTTGAAACACCCCGTACCATCTGGCTGATGTTGCCCGCTGGTGACGTAGTCGATGAATATATTGATCAAATCGCGCCTCAGCTTGAAAAAGGTGATCTTATCATCGACGGTGGCAATTCTTTTTATAAAGACGCTCTCAGACGCGCAGAAAAGTTGGGAAAATCTGGAATACATTTTATGGATATTGGCGTATCCGGCGGACCGGGTGGGGCCAGAAGTGGCGCTTCTCTGATGATTGGCGGAGACAAGGCAGATTTTGAAAGGATAAAAGATGTCGTTGTGGCTGCTGCCGCCCCGGATGCTTATGCTCACTTGGGCCCTGTAGGGGCTGGGCATTTTGCCAAAATGGTCCACAATGGGATTGAATACGGCATGATGCAGGCAATTGCCGAAGGGGCAGCTGTTTTGAAAAAAAGTCAATTTAACTATGACCTTGCCCAAGTTTTTGAGCTTTATAATCACCGTACTGTAATTGAATCACGTCTTGTGGGCTGGACCCAGGAAGCTCTAGCTGAAGATCCAAATCTTTCTCAAATTTCTTCAAAAATTAACCATACCGGTGAAGGCGAATGGACGATCAAAACTGCTAAGGAGCTAGGAGTTGAAGTGCCTGTAATTGAAAAATCATTTCGGGTAAGGGCCAAATCTTCGGAGAAAAGTGGAAGCTTTCGCGACAAAACAGTATCCGCCATGCGTGGCAAATTTGGCCAGCACGACGTGACCAAAAAGAAGTAAAATTTTAATGATCATGGTAGAATTAGCTTATGGAAAATTCATCACCTGAAATACCTCAAAGCGCGCCAGAGCAAGATCCAATTACTGCACTTTCGCAACAAACCACAGAGGGTTTTTTTAAGGGAATTTCAAATTTATCCGGAGAATCTAGAGAAGCAGTTCAATCTCAAAGAGAAGAAGCAATTAAAAGATTTATTGAATATAGAAATAGTGATGCAGCAGTGAAAAAAGATTGGGATTGGGAACAAGGTGAACAACAAGCGTTCCAACGATCAGTTGTACAAAAAGGCCTCGTCGCTCCAGAATTCTTTCCAAAACCAAAATCAAGATTGCAAAGTGTTTTAGAAAAGGTCCGCTCATTGGGCGGAAATAAACCCAAAGAAACTCCGCAAGATCAGTAATTTTCTTTGCCCAAAGTAAGTGCGATCAACAAAATTCCTAAAGGCAGTAGTTGAAAAACGAGTCGACTAATTGTTGTTGCTACTTGGGTCGCTTGATCGTGAGGCGTCCAGGCAAAGACTGCAACATAAAAAGTAACTTGGCCAAAAAATATTATGGCAACCACGTTAGTCGGATACTTCAAAACCTTTTTAAAATTTATAAGAATGGTGGCAAAGAACATCCACCAAACCAGATTCCAAAGTCTCAGAGTCCGCATTTCTTCCCGAAAGGCTTGGGCTGGATACAAAATATATTTCACAATATCTCTCTGGTAATTACCCGCTAGGACATACTGTCCGTGAACTCCGCCGCTTTTTAGAAACAAAAAGTAGGAAACAGAAACTAAAAATGGCGTACTTGCAAATTGCCAAAAATATTTTCTTTCTTTCCAAAAAATAATCGCCGATAAAATAAGAGTCGGCATTAAGCCCTCTTGCTTGGTCCAAATAAGGCAGGCAGCTAATATTCCTGATAATAAAAACTGCCGATGTAAAAACGCCAAAACAGTTGCAAGCAATATTAATGCAAAAACGATATCCGCTTCTCCTGCATGTTCACCAATTGTCAGATCCATAAATGGCGTAATGGAGGAAACAATTATGACAGTCAATGCCGCCGCCCAAAAATGGAAGTACTTTGAAACCGAATAATAAATCAAAATTAAAATGTTTAACGAGGTTATAAGTGTTAGACCTTTAAGCAAAACTAAGTTAAAGCTTCCGACAAAGATAGACGTAATGGCCTGCGAAATAGGCACCAAAAGAGGGTAGTCCGAAGACATAAAAAGTTTGAGCGTATCTGTTGTGACTCTCCCATCGATAAAAATAGCGCGAGCTTTGGCCGACCAAAAAGCAATGGCATCAAAAGAAAAAATTGGTTTGGCAAAAGCCGACATTGATAACAAAATTCCGATGAAAGTCACCAAAGAAATTCCAATTAAATCAGTTTTATTTAAAGTTACTTTGACTCTTTTTTTAAAGTAATAATTAACCGGTGCCAAAATAAATGGAATGGCAAGTATTTGGACGAGCGTCACTTGTGGGAAAATTAAAGAGAATAAAAAGAAGGCAAAAGTCGAAATCCCAAGCCCCAAAATCCAACTGACGGCAATTGCATAAAGCACATTTGTCTTTTCGTTTTGTGGAACAAAAAGTTTAAATACCAAAATTCCTGTCAGCTGAAAATAAATAATTGCTAAGAATAAATTAGTTACTTCCATAATTCTTATCTACTCGCTAATTCCTGAAGAATTACTCGCTTCAAAATTCACAGCCTTTCTGTGCAATTTTTTGATGGTCTTCCACCTCATACGCTCTGCCACCTGCTCCAGCGGATAATAATTTGGCGCCACAAGTTGCTTCTATTTGAGCGCCTCCAAGGATGACAATTTTGTTTGATTTGGGTACTTCGCCTTTGCCGACCAAGATCTCAGCCGGGTAAATCCAAAATCTCGAAAAATGTAAATCATGCGCTGCATCCGCACCGATTAGAGCGACTTTGTCGTCTTTTGTATAAGTCGTTTGACGCAAAAATTCAAATCTCAAACCATCTTCATCGCGAAGTTTAGCCTCGTATGAGCGCTCGGAAAATTTTAGAAATTTATCTGCGCGAGATAAATAAGTCGTCCACGACATCAAAGACATTATTAAAGCAATTAAAAAAACTGTCCCAAAAACTATTTGTGATAAATGAAATTTACGAGCAAACGGATGAAGACTCGCAATAAAAAGAAAAATTATTGATAAGTAAAAAGGACCCAAAAGAATCCAAATCTTGGAAAGCATTGCCAACCAATTTAGGCAAAAAGGCATGCAAAAAACAAGGGATGACATCTGCTACAATCAAATCAAGCGAGTATTTAAAAAAATAACGAGTAATTATAAATAATTATGAAGCGTCTTAGGTGGTTGATACCAATTATTTTAGGGGTTGTCACTTTTGCTGGACTTCAAATAACAGGGACTGCCTGGCAGCAAAAAACATCTCCGATTCCTCTAACTTATAATCATGTAGCTAATCAGCCCATTGGGGCAACCCAAAAAGAAAAGTACTTCTTTGTCACACCCCAAGCACTTGATAAGCAAATCAATTACTTGCAAGCGCACAGGTTTGTGATCGGTGCAAATAATAATGATAAACAGGTAAATCTCATTTTTACAGGTGCTTATTCTGATTTCCCCAATGCTTATAAAGTTTTGCAAATGCACAATGTCCCGGCCACAATATATGCTGACCCCAAGACAATTGATGCTCCCAATTTTCTAACCCAAAAGGAAATTAATGAGCTTAAAAAAGACTCACAACTAACGATAATCGAAGAAAATTTCGCAAGTTCGCCAGTATCGGCAGTCAAAAAAGAAGTCTCGGGAACAATAGGCCTCGCCCAATTTGCGGATTTACTCGGCAATCAGGAGGTAACGGGACAAACTGGGCAAATTTTAATCGCTCTGGCAGTCGTTTTGATCTCGCTGGCAGCAGTTTATAAGATCGATTTGGTCATATTTTTAGTGCTTTTGGCACTGCCCACTTTTTGGACAAAGTTTACCATATTAGGAATTCCAACCAATTTATTGGAGGTACTTGTCGGCACATTATTTTTGACAGTTTTAATTGTTAAGCCCAAAAAACTTAAAATTAAAATCCCCACACCTTATTTATTAGCTTTAGTTTTGATCGCAATTGGCTTTGTCATCAATTTAATAATAACCCCCAACAAATTGGACGGTTTGGGATACTTAAAATCATTCTTGATTGTGCCAATTCTATTTGGCTGGGTCGTTGCCACGCGCAGAATGTGGTCGATAATATACTTTACAACCGGGCTTGTTATTGCCAACACAATTGTGAGTGTGGTTGCCCTTTGCCTTTACAATCAAGGCTATTTTTACGTCAATTTTGACGCGTCACATTTGGCTACTTTCTTTGGCAACCCTAATTATCTGGCCAGTTTTGTCCAATATGGACTGATTGTGGCAATTGTCTCGGTTGCTTTTGCCATCAGGCAAAGATTTGCTTATCCAATGCTCTTAATTCACATTCCAATACTAATAGCCGGAGCCACTATTTTAAGGCTTACCGATTCCCAAGGAGCGATTTTAGCCATCATAATGACTACATTTTACGTAATTTGGAATCTTCTGAGTTCGCATATCCAAAGGGCTTGTGTTCTCACCATTCTGATCATTTCCATTGGATTAACACTATTTTTATACAATCAACCAGGCTACCGAGTCGCTACAACCTCAACTGTTTTAAATAATAATCAAAGTTCATCGGTTACCTCACGCTATTTCATTTGGAAAACTGCTCTCAATCTAATTGCTGCCAACCCACTTGGCATTGGTCTTGCCAATTTTGGCCCAGAATTCGCCAAAAATGTCTCAAAAGACTCGCCGGAGCAGGGTGTTGACTTTGCACACAATACTTACCTGGACTGGGCCACTCAGCTCGGTCTGATTGGACTAATTGGCTTTGCTTTATTTCTTGGATATTTCGGATATTTGACCCGTATTTGGCAAGTAACGTCAGATCCTGATGTTTTGACAATCAGGGCTCTAATGATCGTTTTTATGCTGCATTCTCTCGTTGATAGTCAGTATTTTAAAAACGATTACGCGCTAATTTTTGCTTTGATGATTGCTTTGTCGATTCTACTTACTAAAAAATCAAATAAGAAGCTACCCAACCGCGACGACTTTTAACCTTCTAATCTGGCAATAAGATCTTTCATATAATCAAGTTGGGCTTGCGACGAAAGCTTTTTCATTTCAAAAGGATTTAAATCAAGACAAAACCTTACGGGAAAATCGAAACTTTTAGCTTTAACAAAACTCACAAATTCCCAAAAATTATAATCACTTGGATCAATCAAACCATGAGTTGTTTTTGAGCCTGCTAGATGAACTACTCGTAGGTATTTTTTAAGATCATCGGCATAATCTGCAAACCAATCATGAGGATCTATTCCATGAATAAAAGCATGGTCGATGCCCAAAATTACACCCTCAACCCCACAATCAAAGTTCCTCTCTACGGCTCCCAATGTTTTACCTGGATCATTCGCTTTAACAGCATCTGCGCGCCTAGCTCGGGGATAGTCTAAAGCATTTTCTACCCAAACATACCGTGTGCCTCTCACAAGCTCACCGACTTTTCCCTTTCTCTCTGCAATTTCCACTAAATTTACATGAGCGTTTGCCCCAGCATTAAATTCCTTCGCCAGATTTTGCGCAAAACGGTTTTGTAGTGTACCAGTCATCCAAGCCGCCCCTAAAGCTACCGTTCGATCTTTAAGTGTTCCAGGTTCTTTTAAAACTGAATGTACGAAAAAGTTTTTAGTAGCCTCCGAAAAACTATAATGAAATGGATAATGAATTCGTTCTATAGGTGCCGGACCATGTTCTTTTTGCCAATTTCTAATCCTTTCTGCGGTGAGTCGACCAGGCACAATTGGCACTCCCATAAAACCATGCGTAGGATAAAGTTCTAATGCAATCTGTTCAGATTCAGGCCGTCCATCGTTGATCTTGCCGGCTATCCAAAAAAGTCTTTCGGGGTCAAAAAGCCAAGCCGATGAACTTACTTCAACTGGTCTTTCAGGAGTCATAGGCGACAATTATATTAATAAATAAATTACGGTAACACAACCCAACCTCTTCGGTCGGAGTGTTTAATGATTGGTGGCACAACAAATTTTTGAACTCTGTCAATAAAAATGAGGCTAATATAGTTGATGTTTTCCCGATCCCACCAAAAGTCTTTATCAACCGAAAGTTCTTTTAAATACTTTCTCTTGATCTCATCAATCTCTGATTTGCGCGGATGATCAAAGTAAATCACTCGATCGACTCTAAACTGGCCGATTATTTTCTTCATGCCTGACTCTTTGATGTAAACTAAGTCTCCGGCGCCCACCTGATTAAACGGGGCAATTTTGAGCTTGGTAAACCTGCCTTCGATGGATTTATCGCCTGAAAAAATCTTTTCGGCTGTGCCGTGATCCAAAAGAGCGAGGTGTTTAGTCAACATTTGAATATGAATGGATCATAAAGCCAATATTGGCAAATTTCAATCTTCAAAGGTAAAATAAAAATATGCTCAAGGAAACTCCGGTCTTTGGCAAACTAAAAGAATCTGAACAACTAGATTACCCACTTGATGCGATTGTTGTCTTAGGATCTTTTATCAAAATTGATGAGCAAGGAAATTGGTACTATCCCGATATTACTGACGCTAATCCACCTGATCAGGTAAACGGCGCTAATCTTAGGGTCGATTCAATAAATACAGCATTTGAAACACAATTGGCGCCATTTTTCCTCATTACAGGTGGATATGAACAAGATTTGCGAGGCCAAAAAGTCTCCAGAGCCTCTAAAATGGCCGAAATCGCTCTCAGTCGATTTGATATACCACCTCAAATGTTTGAAATCATCGGAAAAAGAGGATCAACAGGAGGCAATGTTTTAGACACGGTGGAATTCTTAGAAAACCATCCAGAAGTTTTGAAGCATCGCAAAATAGGTATACTAACCAACGCCTTTCATTTACCTCGAACAATGAGATTTTTTAGACGACATCCTTTTTTTGATGACATTGATTTGGAAATATTACCTTCAGAAACTTTATTAATCAGAGCCAACCCGACCAATCGCGACCGAGTAATAAACTTATACAAATCCGACTACATGGACCGTCAGAGAAAAATGGAAAAACAAGGAATAAAAGATTTAGAAAGCGGCACTTACCGGTTTAGAAAAGATTAGAATCAGATATTAAGGAAGATCTCTCTGGTTTGCTCTCGGGCATTTTGAAAAGCCATTCTCAATTGTTCTCTTCCCATATGCGCCCCGCTAAATGGTACAGATTTTGCACCAATCAATGCCGCTCTAATTCCGGTTTTGCCCTGTATTAAACTTAGAACCTCATTTGTTTGTTCTTCACAAATTTCTGGATAATCAATTAAGGTGGTTAATAATTGATTATTAGGCAATGATCTTAGACTTCTTCTTAACGCGTTCACAAATGGTTTTCTTTGCTCTCGGTTCGAGACTGTTAATAAAACAGGTGAAACAATTAAAACATCTGTTGGGTTCAGATTTCCTAAAACAAACTGAATTGAGCGTGGTCTACCCATACCGCCATCAATTTGACGTCGTAGAATACTTTCAATTCCTGATAAGACCGGTACTCTACAAGAAGAAATAACATCTGCAACAGGATCAGGTCTCGTACTTAAATTAAAATAATCGATCCTTCCTGCCATGCGGTCTCCTATCCCAATATAAAAAACTGGTTTCGCGTTTCTTAGCGCCTCGACGTCCAATGGTTTTTGTAACCTGAATGCACGCTCCAAGCCAATTAGATCCATTACTCGATGAGGTCTTCCAACTTGGATAAACCTATTTGAAACATTTTCTTCAAAAAATATCGTCGAGCCTAATTCACTTTGACCGGCTTGTTCATAGGCTATAACTGCAGCACCTGAACTATGACCAACCTTAAAGTCGGCTAATTGATTTAAGCCTAAATCTTCTTTTGCCGTTGATATTCCACCCTGGATAACACCCTTTTGCCCACCTCCAGTATAGATTTCAACCAAAACCCTATCGTCTGTAATATTTTGCCTTCTTTGCATATAAAGCCTGGCGACTTCAGAGTCACCCACATATTCAATTTCAATCTTTCTAGGAGACTCTTTTTCAAGATCAACAAGATGCCTAAGCAATTCCAGGTTCATTTACAAAGGATTATACAGATTTATAGAAGATTAGACTTCGAGGTTTTTGAGATACTCTCTAAATTTGTCCCCAATTTTTTCGTGAGCTAGACCAAAATCAACAATTGCTTCGAGATATCCAAGTTTGGATCCGCAATCATAATATTTTCCGTTTTTAATCTCTCGTGCATATACCGGTTTACCTTGTTTCATAAGAATATCCAGTGCATCGACATAGACTAGCTCTTCGCCTTCTTTAAGATTTTGCTTGGCTTCTTCCACCGCATCAAAAATATCGGGTGTCAGGACATACCCTGAAACGACCGCCAAATCGGACGGGACGTTTTCGACGCCTGGTTTTTCAATTATTTGATCGACTTTGACAATACCATCGGCGACTTCTTCACCTTTAACAAAACCGTACTTTTTGGCATCTTCTTCCTTAGTGGTGCGTATTGCCGAAAGAATGGGCGCTTCGTACTCATTGTAAGCCTCGATAAGTTGCTGTGACCGCGAAGGCTCGGCTACGATAAAATCATCGGCAAATAGATACAAAAAAGGCTCGCCGTTCAGAAGATGGCGGGCGTTAAGGATCGGAGTTGCGTTGCCCATGGGCCCCTTTTGGCGGACATAAATAAAGTTGGCCATCTCAGCAATTTTGCGCACTTCTTCAAGCTCCTCTTGCTTTCCAGCCTCCTCTAGACGCTTTTCAAGCTCAAAAGGATAATCAAAATGATCCTCAATCGACCGCTTTTGCCAACCAGTGACGATAATGACGTCCTCAATTCCAGCCGAAACAGCCTCCTCAACCACATGTTGGATAATCGGTTTATCAACCAGTGGCATCATTTCTTTGGGCATTGCCTTGGTCGCTGGCAAAAATCGGGTACCAAAACCGGCTGCGGGAATTACTGCTTTTCTGACTTTTTTAGACATGTGGTGATGTTTCTAGCTTTCCAAGTCGTTTTTCGTGGTTGTCCAACCTTGTTGCATGATAATCGCTAATATTTGTGATTTTTCGATCGAGCGCATCAATTTTGGCTTCAAGCTTAGTCTCAACTCCATCAAGTTTAGTCTCTAAACCACCAATCCTATGATCCAAAGAATCAATTTTATCATTCATTTCTTCCAAAACGGGCACCACCACCTCATGAAATGCATCGGCAAATTGTGCCGTAAAATCGCTCGCGCTGGAATCAGTTTTGGAAAGATTTACTCGTTTGACCATGCAAAACCCTTAAGAACTATTCTTCAACTTTTATTATGATGTGTCAAGGCAAGAAAAACTAATTTTCAAGAAGCTTTTCAAGCTTGGATCGCACAATGTCTACAACGTCTTTCGCATAATTCAGCCCCAACTCTCTCTCTATTTGCTCACAAATCTGACTAAATTCGTCAAATGTCAAAAGCAGCGATTGACGGATAGGATCTTCTTGATAAATCGAGGATGTTTTCCTTAATGATTCAAGTTGCTTAGCTTCCAAAAACTGTTCGATGCGTTTATTAGACTCTAAAAGCAAATATTTATCATCATTTTTAAGTTCAAAAAGCTTGATTAAGAGTGGTGTCAAAATAACTTCTTGAACATGTCTAGCATTCCAAAGTTCACCTTTTTTAAAATATTGCACTCCAACTATTGCCATGTACCAAAAATCAAGCGCCGCATCTTCAAAAATTCGGGCAAAATCAACTGCCTGCGGCCTTTGATCCAAAACTTTTTCAAGCTGCCCATCAGTTTTATCTAAAACGACCTCAACGGTTTGAGCTGTGGGTCTATTAAAAACTTCAGACATTTGGGTTTTTTTAACTAGGTGTTATCAATCGGGTAACTCTATTCCAAAATAGAACAATCAATGACTCGAATATCTTTTACATACCCGCCTCGGTTCTCTGCATCGAGCTTGATCATTACTCTTTCAAAAGTGCTAATTCTACCCTGCCTGAAAACCGCCTTGTAATAGAGATCGGGCGCCTCTCCAGCCTCGAATGATATCTCAGATTCCAAGGTGGGTGGATATGCAAATTCATCTATTCCATGGTATATATCTGCCGTAATCGACACTTTATCTTTTTGCGTAGGCGTGCGTCTTTCTATACTTAAAACCTCTGAGTCTTCATCTCCATATACACCCAATTTAAAAACAACTAATTTTTCGTCCCCGGTTACTAGCTCTTCACCTACCGCACCGCTCGTTGATGCTTCATAAGCCTCTCTTCTAGCCTGCCAATAACCAATCAAAAGATGTGAATGATGGCGCCTAATACTTTGAAATTCAGGTGTATTACCGTGAGTATCCAGCTCGACAACCATTGAGTCAAACGCCTCTTTTAAAAGCTCGCCATACTCCTTGCGCGATAACATTTCTACCTCCTCAGGCGTCGGTTGATAATTAAATAAACCCCGTTCCGGTAACATGCGTGGTATATTAACTGCTTATCAGCCCACAAGCAAATAGCCACCAGTATTTCTTCTTGCTTTGAAGCTATGTATGGGTTAGAATACTTGACACAGGCCCGCTATTATTAGTGGGTTTTTTGGTGAATAACTGATAAAATCAATTAGCTATGGTCAACCCACTTAAATACTTAGAAGAAGTACGCTCAGAGTTTGTGAAGGTCAACTGGCCGTCAAGGTCAGAAACAGTCCGGCTTTCGACAATCGTTATTATTGCAAGCATTGTAGTAGGCTTCATCATCACCATTTTGGACATTGGTTTTACCAAACTAGCCTCGTTATTTATTTGAAAAAATGATAAATTACAAATGCTAAATGCTAAATATTTTTGTAATTTATAATTTATAATTTTCAACCATGGACGACGATCAAAAGAAACAAAATCAACCAGACGCAGATTCGCAGCCAACTCAACCCGAGAAAGTTGCGGAAGAGTCGCCCGCTCAAGTGGATCAAACTGAAAAAGTAGAGCCAGAGACAGGTGAAGCCGAAGACAAGCCGGTCACTCAAGGTGCCGAAGCCCAAAAAGAGGCTGAAGCCGATGCAGCCGAGCCTGTTGCCGAACATCCAATCGAGACACCCGCTCCCGAAGAAAAACCTCTCAAATCCATGATGCCCGACCCCAACGCGCCTCGATGGTATGTGGTTCATACTTACTCGGGACACGAGGCTAAAGTAGCGGTCAACCTTAAACAAAGGATCAATTCCCAGGGCCTTGACGCTCAAATTATCGATATCCTAGTCCCCACCCAAGACAAAATCGAGATCCACGAGGGCCGCAAAGAGACCGTTAAAGAAAAGATTTTCCCTGGATATATCTTGGTCAAAATGGTCTTGAATGACTCGACTTGGCTCGCTGTCCGGTCAACTCCCGGTGTGACATCATTCGTCGGAATCGGCGACCGGCCAACACCATTGCCAGATAGTGAAGTCGAAATGATTCAGAAATTCTCCCAAATGGAAGCTCCCAGGTACAAAACCAGCTTTTCTGTGGGCGAAGCCGTTCGTATCAACGATGGTCCATTTGCTGAATTCTTGGGCACGATCAATGAAATCGACGAAGCCCGGGGCAAACTCAAAGTCATGGTCTCTATTTTTGGTCGAGAGACTCCGGTCGAATTAGATTTATTGCAGGTGTCCAAGCTATGAGGAGCCTAGAGAACAAAAACACGGTTCTGAACGATTTTTGTGATAATAAAACTCAAACAAAAATTATTCAGGTTCCTATCTTTGGACGAGAGACACCTGTCGAGCTTGATCTTTTGCAGGTAAGCAAACTTTAACAACAACTATGGTTCAAGAAGCTCCGCGATTTGAAGCGTCCGATATCGAGAGACAAGAAGAACTGGCGAAGGATATTCGAGAAAAGGCTGCTTCACAGGGCGAGGATTTTTGTTTGTTAAGTGATGACTTGGCTGATATGTTCAACGCTTTCCATCTTGAAGTACCCGAGGGTGTGAGAACCATGCTTGTCAATGGAACTGCTTATAGCTTAAATGCGGACGAGTATGTAGACATAGGAAGGTTAGGTTTGAGAAACGCTTCCATTTCCAACCTAAAATTGTTAAAATCAGCAGTCGAGCAAATGAAAGAAATGAATGAAGAAGAAGAAGAAGAAGAAGAAATCGATTCAGGAAATATTAAAATGGAATTTGGATCCGGCTTAGCTGGGCCAAATTTAACAACCTGAGGAAAGGAAATACCAAAGGAAAACCTTGGTTGTCCTTTGGAGTAAAAATGGCTAAAAAAATTAAAACATATATTAAATTAACCCTTCCGGCAGGCAGCGCAACCGCGGCTCCTCCCGTGGGAACAGCTTTGGGCCCTCATGGTTTACCAATCATGGACTTTGTCAAAGCTTTTAATGAACGAACCGCTGATCAGACCGGCAACATTTTGCCAACAGTTATTACTGTTTATGAAGATCGCACTTTTTCCTTCATTACCAAAAAGCCACCGATTGCCGAAATGATCAAAAAAGCTGCCAATTTGCAAAAAGGCGCTCAGAAGCCAGGCTGGGAAAAAGTCGGCAAGATCAATCTTGATCAAGCCAAGCAAATCGCCGAAGCTAAAATGCCTGATTTGAACACTAAAAATGTCGATCAAGCGGTCAAAATAGTCGAAGGCGTAGCTAAATCAATGGGAGTAGAAGTAACAAAATAAATTATAAATTTAAAATTTGAATTGAAACTTAAATAATTAAAAATTAAATGAAAATTAAAAATTTAAAATTGAAAATTGGAGGCAATGACGACCGTGGGTTCTAAAAAAGTAGCCGTTATTGATGATTCGGTCGAAGAAGAAGTAAAAAAAACCACCAACAAAAAAAAGGGTGAGGATTCTTCTGGCGCAGATCAGTCAGTGTCTGAGCAAGGCGAATCAGACCAAATGGCTCAAGCTTTGACGAGCGAGACGTCTGATGAGCCGGTCGACGAAGTCGATGCGAGTTCGACTGGCGAGCAAAGTGAATCCGAACCCAAAAAGAAAACAGCCACCTCAAAAGAGAAAAAAGAGGCTAAAAAAGAGTCTCGAAGCCAAAAGTTTATGAAAGTGAAGGCACTTGTTGATCCGAGTAAGGAATATACACTAAATGAGGCAATAGCTCTCACCAAACAAACCTCTTTTACCAAGTTTGACGGCACAATTGAGGCTCACTTCAACATCAAGAACAAAGGTTTCCGCGTTTCAATGACTCTTCCCCATCCCGTCAAAGGTCAAAAGGAAAAGAAGATGCTTATTTTTGCTGATGGCATTGGAGACCTGGCTGCGAAAGATTCCAACATCATGGTTGGTAACAAACAAACGGTCGAAAAAATTCTTTCAGGCGAGCTTATTCCCGGTAAAGATTTTCAAATGGTTATCGCTACCCCTGCTTTTATGGTCGATCTGGCCGGTGTTGCCAAAACATTGGGACCAAAGGGTCTCATGCCCAATCCTAAAAATGGAACTATTACTGATGATGTTGAAAAGACGCTTAAAAGTTTTGCCGGTGGCCAAATTGAGGTCAAAGGTGACCCGACAGCGCCAATTGTTCACTTAGCTGTAGGCAAAGTCTCATGGGAAGCCAAAAATGTTGAAGAAAATATCGATGCGGCTACGAATGCAGTTGGTAAAAACTCAATTGTGAAGCTGACTCTCAATGCCACCATGGGCCCTGGGATCGTCGTGACTCTCTAAAATTCTCCTTCAAAATTATTCGGAATCAGTATCGTGCCAAGCTTTGTAGGTTCCAATTTTATCTAGATTGTAAAACACATATGTAGCCGGCAAAGTATTCCTGTGTTCGGGATGATCTCCACCTTCAATATAAATAATTCCGTCAAATCCTCTATCAACCATAAGTGGTTTCAACAAATGTGAAGTCATTTCACTCAGATTTTGATCACCATCTATCCCCATCATTGCCCTTAAATCAACTGGTTTGTTATCCGCAACCAATCTATTGATGTAGGTAAGATATCTTGTAAAATTCTCCATAATTATTAGCTTTACACCATCAAGCCTTTTATCCTCACCAGGCGCATAATCAGCATATTGTGAATCATAAAATTGCTTATAACGCTCAGCCCACTCTCGCATTAATTCCACAGGAACCGGAGCATTTTTTCTACCAGTGCCTCCTTCTGCTCTAAAGTCAAACATTCTAGCTTTGTAAGGCAAAAAAGGTATTGCTAGCGGTTCATGAGCCCCAAATGCTTCGGAAAACAGTTCTGCATCTTTTTGGTCGGGAGTAACATAGAAACCAGCCCCCAATGTCCGGGTATGGGGGCTATCAAATTTTATGTAATCAAAATTCTTAGAAAAATCAAATGGCTTTTCTGTCCCATGATAGAGAATATCCGGAGAATTAATGAATTGTTCTTCAGTTAATGATCTAGGATCGGTATTGCCAATAATTACCTCTCCAATGGGCTTTACAGGCTCTTTTACATCAACCTTAGGCGCTTCTTCAGTCTGCGTTGACTCCATATGCCGATTATAACACTCACTAATTGACTTAAAAGATTAAATTCTGATACAATTTCAGCTCGACATCCAAAGACAGCAAGACTCTAAAGAGATAACTGCTTCCAAGCATCTTGCCGAGGACAACAATATCACCCGCCCTTGCGGACTTTTGTTTCACCTCCTTTGGATCAGGAGGTTTTTTTAGCCTCTAAATTAATAATTTAAGATAAGCATAGCTTGCGCTCCAGCGAGCTAGAAAATTGGATCAGGCTCTGCCTGGACAATTTTAACAACAAGAAAAGGAAATACCAAAGGAAAACCTAGGTTGTCCTTTGGAAACTGATGAAAAGCACAAACAAAACAAAAAAAGTAACCACCGTTGGCACATTTGCCGAGAAAATCTCACGCACCAAAAGCGTCATTTTGGTCGATTACAGGGGTTTGACCATGTCCCAACTGGCTGATTTGCGAGCCCAGCTTGCCGCAATTGATGCTGAATTTATCGTTACCAAAAACACCCTTTTACAAAGAGCCCTTTTGAAAGCGGGGCTTACGACCGACGAAATTGATGGCCCCACAGCCACAGTTTTTGCATACGGCGATGAAATTGCACCTTTTGCAGTCGTTTCCCGCTTCTTAAAAGCTGCTAATATCGGTGAAGCTAAGTTTGCCTATTTAAACAAAGAATCAATCGACAAGACCGGTATATTGAAACTGGGCAACCTTCCGTCTCGGGCGGAGCTGGTTGCAAAGCTAATTGGTAGTCTATCTAACCCGCTTTATGGTATAGTAGGGGTGCCTAAGGCGAAGCTAAGTAGTCTCGTGTATGCGCTTAGCGCAATCAGAGACCAAAAAGCCTGAATGGCGGGAGAATATTAGAAAAAAATAATTCTTTTCTGAAAGGAGGTGAATAATTAAAGTGCAAGACGACACAACAAATCAAGGCGGAATGGGTGGATACAATCCATCTACTCCATCAAATGACACTGGAATGGGTGACCAATCAGGTCAAACCCCTACAGCTGACGACCAAGCCCCTGTTACAGGTGGTGATGTTCCAGCTTCAGACCCAACAGATATGCCTAGCGCTCCAGTAGATGGAGGCCAACCAGCTCCAACCGAAGATGGTGGAATGGGAGGCGACAAGCCAGCAGAACCAGCTCCTATGGGAGAAGGACTTCCTGCTGCTGACGATAACAATGCAGGCGATGCAGGACAAGCCGCATAAGATTTGATAAAAATTATGCAAAATTTGTAAACAAAGGCCTTCATCTGAATTTGGAATTAATAATTTCGAATTTCGAAAATAAAAGGCCTTTGTTTTGCTTTCAAAAGCAGTCAAAAAAATGCACAAAAATATTATGGCAGACGACGATCAAACAATAGATCAATCAGACGAAGCTAAGGCTGAAGAAACAGTTGTAGCTTCTGATGCTGATACATCTTCAAGCGAAGCCACACCCGAGGAAACTCCGGCCGAAGAAGCTAAAGTTGAAGAACCAAAAGAAGAGCCAAAGACCGAAGAAGCTCCTAAAGAGGAGGTAAAGCCTGAGGTCAATGTCTCAGCCAATCTCAAAAAAATCATCGAGCAAATCGAGAAATTGAGTGTTTTAGAGCTTTCGGAACTAGTTCACGCTCTAGAAGAGAGATTTGGCGTATCCGCAGCTCCAACAATGATGGCGGGAGCCGCTCCGGCAGCAGCCGGCGAGCCAGCCGAAGAGCAAACTACTTTCAATGTAGTCTTAGCTGACGGTGGAGCTAACAAAATCTCAGTCATCAAAGCGGTTCGAGAAATCGTTCCAACTTTGGGACTAACTGAAGCTAAAGGTTTAGTCGATACCGCTCCTAAACCAATCTTGGAAGGAGTCGGTAAAGAAGCAGCCAATGAGGCGAAAGCCAAACTAGAGGCTGCAGGAGCAAAGGTAGAGCTACAGTAATTCAAAATTGCTAATTGCTAATTGCGAATAAACATTAGAGGAACGGAATTGAAGTTGAGTCAAGTCAGTTAAGTTTCTTTTTAAGAGATTTAACAGTTGCAATCAATATGGAGATTATTTGATTGCATTCAATGATTTCAGCTTCAATTCTACTCTTAGAAACGAGGTTGGATCCTTCAACAACTCTCAACCAATACCCTGTCTCTCTCGCTTCTTTCAAACTGATAGTCATTGATCTTAAAAATTCTCTCTGCGAAATCGCATCTTGAGCTTCCTCACAATTAGCTCCGATAGACGTGGCTGACCTAACTATTTGACTAGCTATAGCAAACCCGGCTGGTGTTTTGGGAAATTCTGAAGCTAATTTGATAATTCTAATAGAAAAATTAATTAGTCTTGGACTGAGATCTTGCCTGTACTTCACAATTCAATCTTAATTTTAGTATCAATAAATAGCAATTCGCCATTCTCAATTCTAAATTCTTCACCCCATTTTCAACTCTTAACTCAAAAGAGGTTCTTGACACAGTTTTAATTCGCATGATACATATAAATATATAAAGAAATAGTTTGAACATGGCACTTGGTGATGATTGGCCGGATTTATTGACAGTTAAAGAAGTTGCACAGATTCTCCGTGTTTCTCCCCTTACCATCAAAAGATGGGGCAAAAGAGGCAAACTCCCCGCTATTAGAATAAACTCTCGAGGCGACCGCAGATATAAAAAGGAAGCGGTGCTTTGGGTTCTAGGCCAACAGATGCCCAGTAGTCTCTAAATATCTCTGAACTTCATTTAAATCTTCAGTTTCCAAATCAGCTTCAGTTGTCTCCACTTTTTCGGCATGATGGCCGTACTTGACCCAAATTATCTTCCCTTTTAACACTCTTTTCGCCTCGGCAATTACTTCCGGCTTGTCATCAATTAGGATCAGCTCACTTCCATACTTCTCATCCAATTGACCAAAAAGTCCAATTTTGGACTTTGTGATGATAATTTCTTCGGACCAATTATGAAGCTCAAGTTTTTCAATTTTCGTCTTTTGATAAAGATTGTCGCCATCAGATAGGATAATGAGCTTGGAATTTACCTTGAGGAAGTCCAGTAAATCAATTGCATTTGGCCTGAAGTAATCTTTAAACGGGATTTCCAAAAATATTGCCAAGACTGAGGCATAGTCATCTGAGCTTCGTTTAGCCGCAAATCTTATCGCAATCTCTTTCCAATCAACGAGCCCTAGTTCCTTTTTTACTTCTTGGTAAACAGAATCAAAATCCTTATTCGCTCCTGGGCCGTAGTTGGTATCTAAAAGTTCTCGAACATATCGATCGGATGCTTCATTGTCATAGATAACATTATCGACGTCCAAAAGGACTGTGGGGCTCTTAAGCTGTGTCTTTGACATACTTTTGGGCTTCGGTCAGGATGGCTTCTTCTAGTTTTTTCGCCTGGGTATCAATTTTTTCTTTAATTTGAGTTAAGTCACCCGCTACTTTGGCAAAGTTTTGAATGTAATATTTGATTTTTGGCTCAGTTCCGGATGGCCTGACTGTCACTTTGACTCGCTCATCTTGGGATAAGACAAAGGTAAGCTGATCGCCTATTGTGCCGGTTTTGTAATTATCCGGAGCAGATTTTTCGGCAGGCAGACGATCGTTGATTCGTACAACTGGTATCCCCGCTAAAGTCTCAGGCGGATTGGTCCGCAGGCCCATCATGATTCGGCCAGTATTAATAAAGCCTACTTTTCCTTTCATTTCCGCCATGTTGAGAATGTTTTTGTAATACCCAAATTCTTTGTAAATATCATCGAGATACTCAATTAAAGTTTGGCCATTATCCTTAAGAAAACTGGCCGCTTCGGCAATAGTCAAAGCGCCAATTGCGGCATCTTTATCCCGAGTAAATGTTCCCCTCAAATACCCCAAACTTTCCTCTGCTGCAAAGATAAAATCAGACTTATTATCAAGCTTTTCAATGATCTCTCCGATAAATTTAAACCCTACTAATAAATCATCTTTGACAGTTACACCAAAACTCTTGGCGATGTCCGAAATAAGAGTTGAGGTGACGTAAGTTTCGAGGACCAAATTACTATTTTTTAGCTCTCCTTTTTCTTTGAGACGAGATAATATGAAATGACCCATTATTACTCCGACTTCATTGCCTGTTAGAAACTGGAGTTTGCTCTCGCCCAGCTTTATTCGAGCGGCAATACCTATTCGGTCGGCATCAGGGTCGGAAGTGATAACCACATCAGCGTCATTTTTCTCGCCATATGACATAGGCAGCTCCATTACTTCTCGATATTCAGGATTAATCAGGTCGCCAACAGCGGTCGGGAAATTCTCATCAGGCTTGGACTGCTCGGGCACCATCATCACGTCAAAATTTTCCTCTTGGAGGACCGGAAGCACGTTTTTAATCCCAGCGCCATGAATGGGACTGAACACAATTTTGGCTGATCTGCTCGTAACTAAGGATAAATTTCTAACTTCTTTTAAATAAGCCTTATCAATATCCTCGCCAATCATCTTTATAAAACCCTCTGATTTAGCCTCAGAAAACAGTACTTTTTTGATTTCTGTAACACTTGCAACGAGCTCTTTAAATTTTTGATCAGCTGGCGGAACGACTTGACCTCCATCCGACCAATAAAACTTAAAACCATTATCAGTTCGAGGGTTATGCGAAGCCGTCAATTGAACTCCCGCCGTGGCTCCAAGATGCCTAACCGCGAAAGATATCTCTGGTGTTGATCGAAGCCCATCAAATAAATATGTTTTTATTCCATTCGCTGCAAAAACACTCGCGCAAAGCTTGGCAAACTCCACGGACATTCGTCTAGCCTCATAACCGACCACAACTCCTTTTTCTTTAGCCTCAGATCCAAAATCTTCAATGAAATTTGACAGTCCTTGGGCAGCCTCGCCGATTGTTTGCAAATTGATTCGATTGGGACCGGCTCCAATTTGACCCCGGATTCCACCAGTTCCTATCTCAATATGCTTATAAAAAGCGTCTTCGAGGGCAGCAAGATCATTAGAATCCAAAAGTTGTTGAATTTCACTCCTAAAATCCCCGAAACGCCCTTCAGAAAGCCACAGTTTGAGATTGTCATATGCTTCTTGGGATATTTCTTGGTTTTTGAAAAGTTTTTCGACTTCTTCTAACGACTCATCCATTTTTAAAACTGATACTGCTATGTGTCTATTTGATGTATTACCTAATAGTAAAAAGCTAAAATTATTCTGAAATTTCTTCTTTTAGGATCGCTGCAACAATTGCCGGATCGACAATATTGACTTCAAGCCCTGTCCCCATCTCAAAACCGGCTCGGTGAACCAGCCTCGGCATTATTCGCAGATACCAGTCATTTCCATGATAAATATAATAATTGTAAGCAACTTGTCCTTCGGACCATGTAATTGGTGCAACACCGGGATGTAGATGGCCACTTGTATCCGAAAGGTGCTTTATAAGTCGTTGTAGGACTTTTTGAGTATTAGAAGTGAGGTCGATAAGCTCATCCTCTGTGATTTGACCAAACTTAGTATTGCGTCTTTTGGGTGCAATCCATACTTCAAAAGGCCACTGCGAAAAATCAGGACAAAATACTTCAAAAAAACCTGTTGTTTCAACTAAATTAGTCACCGGCTCCCGCGTCAGTGTGTCCAAATTAATCTGCCCAGGCACGACAACTAGCTGTGAGTGAGGATGCGAGAGCGATGCCCCCGCTTCTAGCCCGTGATTACAAAAAATCATAACCTGGCCGTTTTTGGCGTGATAATTGTACCTGTCGCGATAAACCCGAAAAACATTGGCCACATCTTCAAGGGGCAGCTCGTCCAAATCTTTTTGGTGATCGGGATTGTGAATGATTACTTCGTGGAAATCGGTAATTGGATATTTGTTGGCAATGACCCGGACTTTCCAACCGGGAGTTTCAGACTTGCCATCACCCAGTCGATAGACTTCTGGGGCTGAAACACCCTCGTTACCAGTATCAAATGGACACTTTACAGGCGTGGAGACATTTTCAACTGGCCGCTTTCCCCTGCCCTGGGCAATGATTACCCATCTTCTTGTAGAAACATCCGGAACAAACTTAGCCATAGTTGATTAATTTACAATTTTTAATTTTTAATTTTCAATCAATGTTTCAATGAATCAATGAAAATTCAATGTAAATTGGAAATTGAGAATTGAAAATTCACTTACTAGTATGAATATTTAAACCAAAAGATGCAACCTCAAATTCTAGTCACTTGTCACTAGTTCCTAGTCACTTATATAATGGCATCTCCCTCTGTCGGTGCCCCTCGCCCGCCGAAGCTTTAAGCGAAGGCGGGGTTGAAAAGTATCTCAGGCGCCTTGAGGGTTGTACCTTAACCACGCATCAAGCCCCCCGTGGACGGGGATTAGTAAGGAGAGGGTTTTTGCGCTGGAATAGCTTTAGGGTCTTGGCAACCGCCGCGGGCCTCGTTTTGGTACTTGTGACGCTTTCGGGCGTCTTGAGTATCAGACCCACAAATGTTTTTGTGTCTCACGTGGCACACGCAGATGCGGGCCCAGACGATATCCCAAAGCACCTCAAAAAGTTTGGGTGTTACCCACCCAAATCCGCTGAGTGCCAACGACCACCAGCAACTGTCCAGCAAAAGGTCAGACGGACCTTGAATAGCTTGAAAATGGGCTGGGCATGGCCTATCGCCGAGGCGATCATATCTTGCGAAACTGGAGGCACATGGAAAGAGGACGTCTACCGGGCAGCCGATACCAATGGCTACGCCAGTCGGGGTCTTTGGCAAATCAACGACCAGTACAGCGGTCATTATTGGAAAGAGGGGTACCGCTGGTACGATGCCGTTGACAACACCAAGGTTGCCATTCTCCTCTACATTGCAGCAGGCAACAGCTGGCGGCCTTGGGCCTATTGTGCGAGATTTTGGATTGGCCGCTTACCTTAAGCGGCACCGACTTTCCAGCTAACAGATAGCAATCTCGTGCGACGTACATGCGTGGTTAGGACATTTGGGCGCCTTGGCTTTGTGCCAGGCGCCCTTTTTCTTACCTCTAACGGGCACCAAGGTTCCCTTTTAGTCCCGAGTATTCGGGACGCAAGCGAAACTTTTTGTTTCGTTTATTATTTCCCTCCTAAGAGGAGAAATTTTAACTGGCAAAGCCACAGATTCAAATTTGGTTTTAAACAGGCTCCTTGTGGTTTAGTTTTTTGTATTGGGTTCCCTTAGCTTTGAAAAAACGCAGGCAAATTGTGTTAATTCCCCTATCGCGTAGTCAGTGTGTTTGTACTTAACGAAAAAGTGGTCAGGGAAACGGAAACTGCCACCACGAAGTGGAAAATTTCCGTGGGCTCCCGACCCTTTTGAGTTTTTAGTACCAAAAGCTGACGCAGCACTAGGGCGTCTTTCTTGGTTCGTTCTTTGGACGAGCAAAGAATGAATAAACTAGTTTCTTTGAATTCAAAGCAATTAAGGAGTAAAATTCGGCTATTCCCTCGCCCATTTGTCCGAGTTGCGGACGCTTTGACGAGGAAAGCACGTTAACAATTAATCAAATCGCGAAAAAACAGGAGGAAACACATGGAAGGTTCAATGGCGACACTTCGGATCCAAAGGCACGGAAGTGGCTTGAAAATGGAGGAAACAGCAACGCTTATCCTCCCAAACGGCATGGAATATAATCTGGGAACAAGTGGGTCTGACAGCTTGAAAGGTTGGGCCGATAAACGCCAACAGCTCAAGAAATACCTCCTTGATCCCACAAACCAAACTCTCGAAATACCCGTCCCAATGCCTGTCATTCATCGCGAACTCGTCCTGCCCAACAGCTAAACGGAGGCTGAAAATGCAGATCGACACAGGCGAAACACTCGTTCGTTTGGTGGCCCAACCACATGTCCTGACTGAAATAATTCCGGACAAACTGGTTTTAACCGAATTGGTCGATGAAACGATCACGGTTCATTTTTTGGCTGACACAACACTCGTCTATTTCACCAGCCCAACATTGGTCTTGCCAAAAGATGGCTGGAAGGAGATGAGACAACTCTTTGCCGATGTCGTTGCCGATCCGTATCAGCAAGTTCTCGAGTTGATCGGAGATCTCTACGAGCGGATTCGAGGTGTAAGTCCTATGCTGGACGTTTCCCTCGGCCACAACTTCAACTAAAGGAGGCTAAAAAATGCCCAACATCTATCCAGCTGCTAATGATCCTCTTATGAGGTGGCAACGCTCTATGAATGAGCTGCTGTCTTCGATTGAAAATGGCGTCGATCATGTCGCATGGAATCATTCCGACGGCGATGTGACGATGGCTAACGCCGCGGAGAGATTGGTCAAAAAAATCGCCGAACTTCCCGCCATCCGTAAAGCCGGACCTGGAGCTCACCTTGGAAAGTAACAATGGGAACCCAGTTAAAGTCGTCGTGCTCCAGCTTATCGAAAAAGACGGCTGGATCTGTGAGCCTGTGGTCGGATGTGGTAATAAATGGCACTACACTCCAAACGGCCCACGTTACTGCCCAACTTGCCCGCTTCGTTCGCCAGACAGAACTACAAGGAAAAACCCAGCAACCATTCACGCGACTAAAGCTGATGCAGAAGGAGCTGCCATGCAAATGGCCAACGATTTATTCCTGGCCCAAAAAGCGGCCCAAGAGAGACAAACCGCCCTGCAAAACCTCCAAGATATGGAGACTGCAGGCATTCCGGCCAATCAAGGAACGGGCGGAGATGTAACAATCACCACCGGTGCCAATAAGAGGAGGAGAAAGTGAAGAACTACCGCCTGATCTACGAGCAGCCTTACGAATTCGATGAGGATTCACCAAGCGGAGTTGGCGACCACGACATTGCATACAGTCGCTACACCTATGAGTTTGAGGCTTCAGACGTTCCTGATGCCAGAAAACAGGCTCACGAGCACCTTGAAGGAAGGGGTCTGAATTTCGGCTATCACATCGGTTCGCCATCGGCTGGGTATTACCCATGTCGTGTCATCTCACTTGCTGAGTTCGAACCGGAAAAACAGAGGATAATCCCTCTAAATCGCTAAGGAGGCGAAAATGGAAACCAATAAGGATCGCAACGACCCAACCAAAAGCGAACACCCGCCCACCGATCACTTGGTGGAACGGGGCCAAGAAGCACAAACGTCAGTGCCCTGCCTCCATTGGGAACAAATGTTGAACGAAACCTGCATGGGCCCGTTGGGAACTGAAACCGGAGGGTTCTCCGGCAGCTCCAACACACCGATGGATGTAGTTTAAGGAGGCGAAAATGGACATTTCAGTGGTCTTGGACGACAAATGGACGCTCGAGCATCCAATCATGAACGCCGCTGGCACATGCAAGACGCTTGAGCAAGTTGAAAAACTTGCCCGGTCAGCCTCATCGGCAATCGTGGTTGGATCATTGACCGACCAGCCACGGGCAGGAAATAGTGGTGAGGCGTACTACACCTCACCCCACTTTTCCCTCAACTCGCTTGGACTTCCCAATGGCGGTTGGGGGTATTACAGAGACAATCTCCTTCCGATGTCGAGGATCGCCCATGATGTCGGCAAACCGCTCATCGTTAGCGTTGCGGGATTTAACCGTGATGAGTATCTTCATCTGGCACTCGCTGCCCTTACTTGTGGCGCAGACTTTGTCGAGCTCAATCTCGGTTGCCCCAATGTCTGGGAGTCAGGTGAGCAAAAACGCATCCCGTCGCTTGATCCTGCACTTACTTCGTCTATTCTTGATTGGGTAAATACCAATCTCGAAATTGCCCATTCGGGTTGGGGCGCCAGAGTAAGCGTCAAGGTTTCACCTGTCTCAGACCCTTACACTCTCAGCAGGTTGGCCAAATCTCTGGTCTATTCAGACTTTGAGATGGTCACCGCCTGCAACACTTTTCCCAATGGCTTTGCCTACGACGAAAAGGGCATGCCCGCCATAACTGCTGGGAATGGACTTGCCGGAGTGGCTGGACCAGCGCTCAAGCCAATCAGTCTGGGACAGGTAAGACAACTTCGTGAACACTTGCCTCCCGAGATGGCCATAATTGGTGTCGGAGGTATCGCAAGCGGACAAGACGTAATGGACTACCTGCGCCTAGGCGCATTAGCAGTCCAAGTAGGCACCGCCTACCTCGATAGAGGCGAGGTTGTCTTTAGCGACATCCTTCGCGAGTACGTCGAAATTCTAGAGAAAGGAGGATAAAATGCCTGAAGAGAGGCCAGTAACAACAGTAAAGCCCCTTTCCCGGGAGGATCTCCAGCATCAATGGATGGCGCTGGTCAACAACATGTTGAAGAGGTTGGCAGTAGACGCTCATGGCAGCTTCAACCTTCCCGCTCAATACCAAGATGGTCTCCAAGAACTGAAGGAGATCACTGAACATCTTGCTCGTCTACGAGCCACGTAACCTGCGATTTGACCGTGTCCGCCATAGCTTTTGCGACGGCGGATTACCTTTGCCCCGTTCATTTATTTGGACGGGGCTTTTTCTTACCTCTAACAGGAACCAAGGTTCCCTTTTAGTCTGCTTATGTACAGACGCAAGCGAGACGAAGAGATAAGTATAAAAGAAGCCTCACGCTTGCGGTTCTCGAGCTTTGCTCTGTGATCCTAGGGTCCCTTAATGGAGTTAGCGTATTTGAACAATGTCATCCTCTCGAAAGCGAGGATCAAGATTCTCAATCAAGTTGAGAATGACTCTATAGGAAAGGCCAAGCAAAAGAAGGACAAGCTAAACTTTAATAATATTGAATTTCTGAAGCCAGACAAGGATTGCAAATCTCGGCAAAGCGGTCATTCTCCAAGCTCGCCTGGGCTGAGTAATTAGTCTCCAAAACCATTCCAACCGCCCACCAAAAAGCATTGTTTGCGGTGCCCTTTTGTGAACACCGGCAATATAATCAATCGCGCCTCCCACGCCCATGGCCACACCGACATTGATGTATTTAATATTACGTGCGATCCACTCTTCTTGCTTAGGCGCGCCGTACGCTACAAAAAGTAGGTCAATTCGACCCGCTTTTTGCAACTCTTTACGCATGTCGTTATCAGCTGATTCACTCGGATTGCCAGCAGTTGCTAGCACAATTTTGAGGTTGGTATATTGCTCTAAAAGCTTATTTTTCGCCTTTTGAGCCGTATCCTCCCAGGCTCCAAGCAAACCAATCGACAGATTTTCTTCAGAAGCTCTTCTTAATAGCCTTTGCATGAGATCGACTCCCGAAACTCGGCCTGGAGCCGCTTCACCAAAGATCTCTGACGCCCAGACAACACCCCAACTATCGGGTATTGCGAGGCTAGAAGCGTTTAAAATCTCTTTAAAATGAGCATTTTTGCGGGCTTCGATTACAAATTCGCTATTAACTGTGGTGATATAATTCCCTTTTCCAGAGGCTAATTCAAGCGCTTTGGCCTCAGCTTGATTAAAACTCACCCGATCAATATTGACGCCTAGTACGTTTACTTTACTCATGTTTCCTTCCAATTTTCTCCAATATTTCTAAAGTCTGCGTAGCTGCTTTGTCCCAGCCAAATTTTTCGGCTTGCTTAAGTCCTTTTTCGCTTAACTCTTTAGCCAATTTGTCATCTTTAAGGACTTTTAATAATCCTTCGGCAATACTGTTCACATCCAGCGGATCGACAATCACTCCGGCGCTTCCGACAACCTCTGGCAAACTCGATGATTGCGAAACAACGACAGGCGTACCCGAGGCCATCGCTTCCACAACAGGCAAACCAAATCCCTCATAAAGTGACGGGAGTGTTAAAAGGCTTGCGCCGTGATAAAGGGCGGGCAAATCAGCGCTATCAGCAAAACCAATAAATTTGACTCGGCCTTCGACATCAAATTTTTTCGGGGCGGCATAAATCTCATCAGACAGCCAACCTTTACCCCCGCCAATTACCAAGTCGACATTAGCAATCTGATCAGCAATACTGCTAAATGCCTCAATCAGTCGTTCTAAATTCTTTCTCGGCTGGACTGTTCCGACAAAAAGCATGTACTCTTTGATACCTATATTATACTTTTTGATTACTTCTGATATCTTTTTCTGCTCCTCTTTTTCGGCCGGATGAAACGTCTCTTTTTCAAAGCCTTCATACACCACTTCGATCTTTTTTTCTCTGGCACCCAGCCTTTTTACTAGATCATTTTTGGTCGATTCTGACACCGCTAGCAGTTTGTCGGCGTGATTGACAGCATAGACTGTCATCATATTGAGATAATATTTGTGCGGAAATTTGTGATATTGGGGCAAATACTCTGCTCCCAGATCATGGATGGTATTGACCACTTTTTGACCGGGCCGTCGGACAACCGGCATCGTGTGCTCCGGCATAAAAAGGACATCCGGCGGATGCTTAATCACTTCCCAAGCCAGGCCAATCTGAGTCCAAAGTCGTGGCAAGCCAATATGGATTAGCTTTACATTAGGCCCTTCAAAGCCTTCGGCAATCGGATCAAACGACTCGTCCTGGTAATATAATCGATATTGATTCGTCTGATCAATCTTGATAAGGTGTTTGATGATCTCATAAGCGTAATTTTCAACGCCCGTGCGCTTCTTCGTAAACGCCTGCCTCGCCTCAATTCCAATAACCATAATTTAATTCTAGTTGTTTAAAGAACTATTGTGAAGTTGGTGATGATTTTCTTTAGGATCGCAGCGAAGCGAGAACCGCAAGAAAAGTATTAGCGACGCGTAATACTTTTCTTATACAGATCGATGTGCTCTAATGCAACTCCCGTCCCACGCACGACGCAATAGAGCGGATCTTCGGCCAAATGCGCTGGCACTCCGGTTTCTTTAGTGATAAGTTTATCCAAATTTTGAAGCAGCGCAGTGCCTCCGGACAAGACTATGCCTTTATCGATAATATCGGACGATAATTCAGGGGGTGTTTGCTCTAGCACTTGTTTGATAGCAGTGATAATAGACCCAAGCGTTTGTTGGATCGCTTCCGTCACTTCCCAGCTCGTAATTTCGATGGTTCGGGGCAGTCCAGCGACACTATCTCTGCCTCTCACTTCCATTTTTGTATCGGTGGTTAGTGGCACGGCGCTGCCTATTTTGATCTTAATATCCTCGGCCATCCGGTCTCCGATGATCAAATTGTATTTGCGTCTTACATATGATGCAATTGACTCATCGATTTTGTTACCAGAAATGCGCGCGCTATTGTGCACCACTACTCCACCCAATGAGATCACAGCAGCCTCCACCGATCCGCCACCCATATCGACAATCATCGATCCCGAGGGCGCACCGATTGGGATCTTGGCCCCAATTGCAGCGGCCAGTGGTTCATCAATTAAAAATGCAGCCTTGGCGCCCGCTGAAAGGGTGGCGTCCAGAACTGCCCGACGCTCGACAGACGTTGCACCGGCCGGCACGCAAATCATGACTTCAGGTTTGAAAATACGCGAACTGCCACATACTTTATCAATAAAATAAGAAAGCATGGCCTCGGTAATGACATAATCAGCAATTACCCCATCCCGAAGTGGCCTCGAGGCCACAATATTACCCGGTGTCCGACCTAGCATTTCCCGGGCTTCTGACCCGACAGCCACCACTCGATTATCATCCGCCGAAACTGCAACGACAGTCGGTTCGTTCAAAACAACCCCTTCGCCCGCCAGCCAGACCAAAGAGTTGGCCGTTCCCAGATCTATTCCGATGCGTTTGGCAAATTTAAACATAAGTGCTCTAAAGGGCACCGAGGTTCCCTTTAGTATTTCCCTCCTTAGTGGATAAATTTAAACAGGCAAAAGCCAGATTTAAATTTGATTTATACCTTAAAGAGATTCTCCAGTTATAATCTCTGACCCCTCTGTGGTCAAGTCGATGAACCCAAAACTATATCCAAACACCACTTAAAACCTACAATCTCGATCAGTTCTTAGATATTGGTTCATGGTTGATGGTAAATGAATAAAGACTGACTTTTGTCAGCTTCCAAAATTTTGAGTTTTAAATTTTGACTTTTGACCTTTCAAAATCACTTGTCTCTTATCACTTATCCCTTTTAGAAGTATGAAGCGCTTAGACTGTTTAGTAGTCGCAAGCTTTGCTTTAGATCGTCAGATCGCAAGCTTTGCTTATCGCAACAACACTAGGATCGCAGCGAAGCGAGAACCGCAAACGAAGACGCTTCGTTTATTGCGATAGTAGTCGAAATACTTCGCAAAGTAAAAATTCATTGGAACTTTTTTGTTTTTTACTTTATACTCTAAAATGCTATGTCGATATCGCCATTTGCCAAACGCGTTTTCATCACGACTCTTTCCTTTGTCATCGTCATTTCTGCTTCAGCCGCCGTTATTTTTTGGGCGCGCGGCTTTAAATTTGATCGCAATCAAGGTCTTATCAAACGCACCGGCATCATTGTCGTTACTTCCAATCCCCAAGGCGGTAAGGTCTATCTCGATGACAAATTAACCGGAGCAACCAACACCACCATTACCTTTTTGGATCCCAAAACATATACTTTAAAAATTACCAAAGACGGCTTTTGGGATTGGCAAAAAACAATCGATGTCCAGGCCGATTTAGCCGTTGAAATCGAAGCGTTGCTTATCCCCCAAGCGCCCGAGTTAAAACCTCTCACCTCAACCGGCGCGATTAATCCGACCCTCTCGCCAGACGGCGCCAAAATCGCCTATATTGTTCCAGGCGTTGCACCCACTTCGGGTATTTGGATCCTGACTCTAAATGACCGGCCTTTTGGAATCGGACGGGATTCAAGACAAATTTCGCTCTCAACCAAATCGGTCCAATACGACAATGCCCGCCTGACTTGGGCACCCGACTCCAATAGTATTCTGGCCAGCATAGCAACTGGTACTCAGGCTACCCATTTCATCCTGCCGACCAATGTTTTTAACAACAACCCTCAGCCGCAAACCACTATCACGGTCAATCAGACTCTTCAAGACTGGCAGGAAACGATCCGCACCAATCAATCCACAATACTAGGCAAAGTGCCCGACAACGTGCGTCTGGAAGCCACCCAAGCTGCATCCTATGCCACCAAAACACCCGAAGCGACATTGACGCCTACTGTTAATCAAAGCCCTTTTGGGGTACGCTTCTCGCCCGACGAGGAAAAAATCCTTTACCAGGTCCCCTCGGGTAATAAAATCATCTACCGCGTTTTTGATTTGAAAAAAGACAAAGTCTATGACCTGCCCGATATCTCCAAAGACGCCACCACCTCGTGGTTTCCCGACTCGTCCCATTTGATGATTATTGAAAAAGGTCAGATCTCTTTGATGGAAAAAGACGGGTTTAACAAAACAACAGTCTTTGGCGGAAGTTTTGAAAATGGTTTTGTCTTTGCCTATCCCAACGCCTCGCGCATCGTAATCAACACGACTTTTAATCAGACGAATTCGTCGTTACCTAATCTCTACTCGATCGTCCTGCACTAGCTGTTGACTTGATCCCTTTTGTTACTGTATAAACTAGTCCAATCTGCCCTTTTAAAAAAATATGCCGAAAGAAACTAGTGTTCCCGCACCAGAAGATTCTGCGGAAAAACAAGCAGAACGCCTCAGAGATATACAAAGAAAGCTTGGCCTTTCAGAAGCAGATTGGTGCCAGTGGGAAGAAAAATATATAGAGCTTGAATTAAACCCCCAGACACTTGGAGAGATGCTGGATGAGATATACCTCGATGGAACCGCCCAAACAATTAAAAGAGACTTAGGAATGCCAGAAGAAGTATGGGCAAAAAGAGTGCAAGAACACGGTCCAATGCTTCTCGATTTCTACGCGTATCGCAAAAAAGTCACCAATGAACGCGGCCTACCCGAATATGAACGTAAAGTTTTAAGGGACGGGTTTGTCAGTAGGTGGAGCCAGCCTGATCGCCAAAAAAACGGTCCGATTTTCGCTAAAATGAGTGAATATGTTGGGTCAAATGAAAGCAGAGCGTTTCGCAGAACTCACTAAAACTACCTAATCCCTGATTCTTTAACGACAATTAGTTCTCTTGGGAAATCCTTCAGATAGGCAACGGGATATTCCATAGGATCGGACGGAAATTGAAGCTGACGATAAGCATTTTCTTTACCTTCACCCCGCACAAGCAAAATAATTCTAGATGCTGCCATGATGTCTTTGATACCCAGTGTAAACGCTTGGTGGGGATGTTCGCCACTCTCGTTTAACCCTACCCGACGCGCAGTAACAGGGTCCAAATTTACCAATCTGGCACTATCTTGAGGAGTCGATCCAGGCTCATTAAAGGCGATGTGCCCATTGCGTCCAAGACCCAAAAAAGCCACTTCGATTCCCCTTTTTTCAGTATCTTTTGTTACCTCAGTGGTAGCCTCTTTTTTTTCGGGGTTTTTTGCAGCATTCGCAATTGCCTCAATCACTCTTTCGCATTCAGCCTCGGGCGGATCCGCAGCACCATCAAACATGATTAATTTTTCTTCGTTGATGCCTCTTGCACGATCAAATTGGTTAATCGGCCCGATCAAATGTCGTTGAAAATAGCTAAAGTTGCTTTTGGGGTCAGACCTAGGTAGGCGCAGTTCGCTGTGGCTAACAATTGTCACGCGCTGAAGATCTAAAGACGGGTCCCAACGAAAAAGTTCCACAAATTCGCGGTACATCCCAATGGGCGAATCACCAGCCGGCAGCGCAACCACAATATCAGGCGTTCTCCTATCTCCAGCTGTATAGGTGCGCCGGATAATGTTTGCCAAAATCCCGGCACTCGTCCGGTCAAACTGCTCACCTTCAAGCTGAAAAGTGGCACGAGTTTCTCTCGGCGGGGCTAAAAATTCAATTCGAGGCATTTGTCTTTGGTATATCAGAGACAGGCCGAAGTGTAAAGAAAAGTGTGGAGTTTGTCGGATTTTACTAATTAACCCTTTATTTTGAAACTTTAATGGGTTTGCTATATAATTTGGCCCTAATGACCGTCTCACATCGCCGCTCATCAGACGTTACCGGAGAACTTTTTGGAGATCCTGCTTACGTTGACTTCTCCTTAAAACATAATGAATAGCGAAGAACAAATTTTGTTAACTGTGGATGATAAGAATAATTTTCTGGGATATGCACCTCGAACAGAATGTCATACTGGTAAAGGTAGAAGGCACAGGGCGTTTGTAACTTTATTATTTGATCAGGACAATAAAGTGCTTTTACAGAAGCGTAAACATAGATTGTTTGATAATCTTTGGGATTTGACTGCTATATCTCACCCTCTGCACTTAACGGATCGTGATGAAAGTTACCAAGAAGCATCCGATAGGGCAATGAAAAAGGAAATGGGTGTCCCACATGTTGATATCAAAAATGTGGGAGCATTTAACTATTTTGCTAAAGATGGACCTAACTGTGAGAACGAATATTGTGTAATTTTAATTGGAAGATATAACGGAAAATTTTATCCTAGTCCTGATGAAGTTTATGAGGTGAAAAAGATTGACTACCAGAATTTTTTGAAGGAAGTTACGGAAAAACCAGAGCTTTATACACCTTGGGCTATTTCAGCAGTTAAAGAGCTAGAAAAAATAGATATCAAAAAAGTTGAGATGAAAGCCTTCCAAGATGAGCTACAGTTTTTTTTAGTAAAGTACATCCCCTATTCCCAAAGGTTTTACACCTCAAAATTAAAGGCCACTTCTAAATATCCTGACCTCATAACTAATTTCTATTCTAGCCTTCGCGACTTTTCCGAGGGCGGCAAGAAATTGAGGGCTTTTTTAGTTTATATTGGCTATTTGGCTGGTGGGGGTAAGGACGTTAGTAACATTTTGCCAATTTCTTTAGCAGCTGAGATCGTTCATAACTTTTTTTTAATCCATGACGACATTATTGATAAGTCAGAAATCAGAAGGGGTCGGTCAACAATTCACAAGAGCTTTGGGGAGAAATACGGACAACATTACGGGCAAAGCATGGGAATACTCGTTGGAGATCTTGCGCTAATTGAAGCGTACATTCTGATTAATGACTCAGACTTTGATGACAATATAAAAATAAAGGTTCAAAAGAGTCTTCTTATGGTATTGCTGGAGACGATGTACGGTGAAGGTTTGGATGTTGAATATTCTGTGGGACATCCGACTTTAAAAAATATCATGTTGGTTGCCGATTTAAAGACGGCAAAGTATTCAATTGTTGCCCCACTGACAATTGGGGCAATGTTTGCAAAGGCAGGATCTATGCAACTTAAGGCTTTACGCGATTTTGGTTTAAATGCTGGTATTGCGTTTCAGTTACAGGATGATTTTCTCGGTTTGTTTGGTGATGAGAAAACCATTGGCAAATCTACACTATCTGACATGAGAGAAGGGAAAAACACTCTTTTGATACACAAGACGAGACAATTTATAGATAAAAAAGGGAATAGCCGAATGGATGAGATTTGGGGAAATGCGAAATCTGGAAGGAAAGACTTGGAAGTGGTACAACAATTTGTTAACACTTCTGGCGCTTTGGATTGGTGCACTAAAGAGAAAGCGAGACTTGTAAGTAATGCCAGGGCGGTTGTGCCTCAAATAACGAAAGATAAACGTTTGAGAGCTATTTTTATAGACGTTTGTGATTACATTGAAGACAGAGAAAAATGACCCTTGGGGAGGCTAAAAATTCTTTTACTACCACACTGCTTATATAATACAGCTTTAATAAAAAGAAAATGGCTGGAAAAGGTTGTCCGTTTATGGTTTACCGTCGGCAGCTTGAACATTGATAAGATAAATTAAGCCAGCAATGACTGTTTTATTTTCTTTGAAAGAGTAGTTATTAATGGTAGATTGGCAATTATCGGCATTGAAAGGCTTATGAGTGCAGAACAAGTTGGATATTACTTTATTAATGCGTCAAAATAAGTTGAATCAGGTATATGTTAGGTGGTAATGCTTCTCATGTAATTCTATTCTCGAGCAATAAAAAGAGACTACTGCTAACAAAAAGGCGAGATCTCCCAACATGGGTACTCCCCGGAGGCCATTTGGAACAAAACGAAACATTCGAATCCGCGGCTGCTCGGGAATGCAAAGAAGAAACGGGTCTAACAATAAAATTAACAAACCTGGTAGCTATATATAAAAACCAAAAGAATACCATTGAAAAACGTATTTATACAGGAGAAGTTACTTCCGGTAAAATTCTGCTTTCTTCGGAAACAAAACAAATAAAATGGTTCTCTACCAGTTCTCTTCCTCCCTTTATGACTCAATACGAGCGAGAAAGAATTCAAGATAGCATCTTGTATAAAGGGATTACTATTAAAAAACCTTTAATTTTCAACTGGAAGAAAGAACTGTTATTTCAATTGAAAAACCCTATTAGATTCTTCATCTTTTTATCCTCATTCATTCGCAACAATGCAATCTCCCGAAAGTAGCCTAAACCATTTTCTGTCATCAGCCAAAAAATCCTTGGATGAAGGGAAAACAGTAGAAGAAATTAGAGAGTCACTAAGCGATGTCGATAAAGACTTATTCGAAAGACTATATAGAATTCCTAGAAAAAATATACTCGAATTTATTTCTTCGGTGATCTCTTCACATCAGATAGAATCACCCTTTTTAGATATTGGTTGTGGCAATCAGGAATATGTCACTCAAGTCTTACAAGAAACAGGCAAAGATGTGCAGTATATTGGGGTAGATCACTTTCTTCACCCCCAGACTCCAAGCAAAGACAATTTTGTAATAGCTGATGCTCATATGCTGCCTATTCCAAACTCAGCTGTCAAAACCATACTTTGCTCGGAAGTTCTTGAACATGTAACTGATGACCGTCTGGTTATTTCAGAAATAGCTAGAGTCATTTGCCCTGGCGGGACGCTAATTATGACGATACCTGGCAAAGATATTCCAAAGCACGAAAAACCTCCATTTCAAATTGATTACAGGAGATACTCCCAGTCACAGCTTCTGGATTTACTCGTAGGTTATTTTGTTGTTGAGGAAATTTCCTCTCGTAGAGTTTACGAATTTGAAACCAATATTTTTATATTAGCGCACAAACCCTTACCTTGAATCTCTTTAATTTTTCGAAGTTAATCATCTGTGAACAGTGAACGGATAACGGATAACAGTCAACGGATTAAGGCGCTACTTCTTGCCAAGTATTGCTGGAGCTTCCGATAAGGCTTGCGAAAAATCGAGCATACCTTGAATCATAGACAAAACTAGCGGCCGGACTCGTTGCATCCTGGTCACCGGGCAAGTCGCGATTGACAGTAATTTTACCTGCCGCCGCCATTACGCCGGTAAAATTGAGGGTCTGGGTCGCGGCCGTAGCACCGTTTATAGTTATATTACCGTCGGCAATTATCGCAGCGGTTATATTCTTGGCTCCATCATTTATCGTGACATCGCCATCGACTACAAAAATTACGCCTTTAGTCGGGTCTGCAGTAACATCTGCATTAATTATTAAGTTACCTTTTTTAATAAAAATCACTACTTTACTCTGCTCACTTTTAGCTGTAGTAATTGTAAATCCTCCAGTATTCGTGTATACCCCATCTTTAGTACTATCGTTATCACCCGGAATACCGTTGCCAGCGCAGGCTCCACAACCAAGCAGTGTTCCGGCACGGCCCAAAAGCGTGTCGTAAAACGGCCCCATATTAAGCGACGGCGAATAACTACTTAATTTCCAGACATTGCTAGCCGTATCAGGGACATCAAATGTAATCGCTCCCCCTGAAATAAGCGCCATTTTACCCGCAGTAGTAATGAGGTTTTTGTTGGTTCCGGGAGGATTGCCAAAATCCAAAGCCCCTGATTTGCCCCCAACGTCCCCGCCGGTGATGCGAATCCATGGGGTTGTGAGTATATGAATATTTAGACTGTTGCTGTAATGGCAATTAGCTGGATCTGTAGTTGTTTCATCGTAAATCCCGGTAATTGAGTTGTCCGTCCGGTTGTTGTATTTGAGTCGATAGTGAATAGGATTGCCCAAGAAATTATCACAAACAAAGACCCGAAACTTATGGTCGCCGAGATTGACTTCCGCAATGTTACTGGTATGGACAATTACTTGCATAGAGCCTCCCAGTGGACTCACAAGCGGACTAAATGGATTGGAAGAATTTTGACATCTAAAGGTAATTCCGCTTGGCAAACTTGGAATAGTAAAGCCAGCAGCAGGCTTGTCTTGGCAAACCACCATATCAGCAAGGTTAAATGTTGTTTGATCTTTTGAAATATAGACCCTTACATTGCCTTGAATATTAGAAGCTGTCGGATTGCCTGGAACCGTGATATTAAAATCTCTGTCATCGGCGGCATATGTGGCGGGGATGTTGACGCTGGAAACGTCAGAAGTTGCAGAATAGTTTGCTCCGCAAGTGGGGACATTATCATAACTAGCTCCTGGTGCGTTGGTCGGCTGACTTTTGCCCACATTCCCGTTCGACCAAGCTCCCCACTGAGACTGACTCCAACTATAGTATCCTAGAATTTTGTAAAAGTAATTGGGCGGTAAAGGCAACCCAGTCGTAGTGAACGAATCAGTATATGAGCTATTAGTGTCCGTTCCAATCTGGTTGTAAGTACCATAGAGTGCATCCGACCTATATAAAATATACCTATCTGGCTGAGGTTTGCTTCCTACTGAAGCATAAGATAAATTTGCATCTCCACTTCGAGTGGTATTCAGCTGACATTGATAAATAAATGATAAAACAGGCGGATCAGGCATGCACGGAGGTAAAGTATAACTTGGGCCATCTTTATAATCTGCAGTTCCTCCAGAATGTTTAGCCACAACGCGCCAAGTATGAGAGGTCGACTGGCTTTGTGTAATATGTACTGGTCTTTGCGAATTACTATACGGTCCACCCCTTACCCCGTCGATTGTCAAATAGTCAGTCGACGCAGGAGAATCCCAGTCAAAAATAACATCTAGAGTAGTTTGCGAATTACAAATCCAAGTTACCGACAAATTGTAAGGATAACAAGTCTCATCAGCCGCACTGTCCCAAGCAAAGTCTTCATTAATTCCATTGCCGCAGATATCAGTGGGCCTTGGCGGCGGACTAGGATTGCTATCAGTGGTAACTTGAACAACGTATTTACACCAGACACCTGGGTTAAGGACAGTTGCAGCTACCGTACTACTGAAGGTGCCCTCTAGAGTTGA